>ERZ1645185.235-NODE-235-length-23717-cov-4.909560_pt1 | contig 23717 bp, 17 predicted proteins | sample MGYA00575351_ERZ1645185 | MGnify/ENA primary metagenome ERZ1645185 (study PRJEB40838, sample SAMN11284767) | freshwater sediment metagenome | isolation source: river sediment | host: Sediment | place: India: Jana village, Kanpur | collected 2015-12-17 ... | reverse complement strand
CGACGGCAACGAAGCCACCGCGCCGGTCACCGCGCAGGTCTGGGCCGAGCACTCGGTCTGGCCGCAGGACCCGCAGTTCCCGCGCGTCCTCGCCGGCGGCACCACGACGATCCAGGTGCTGCCCGGCTCCGCCAACCTCATCGGCGGGCGCGGCGTCACGCTCAAGGTCGTGCCCTCGCGCTCCGCGCAGGGGATGAAGTTCCCGGGCGCCCCGTACGGCCTCAAGATGGCCTGCGGCGAGAATCCCAAGCGCGTGTACGCCAACCGCGGGCCTGCGACGCGCATGGCCAACGTCGCCGGCTACCGCAGCGCCTGGATCCAGGCCGAGCAGTACCGTCGCCGCTGGGACAAGTGGCTCGCCAAGCCCGAGGGCGACCCGCCGGCGCGCGACCTCAACCTCGAGACGCTCGCCGAGGTGCTCCGCGGCAACATCCTCGTCCAGAACCACTGCTACCAGGCGGACGAGTTGCTGCAGATGATCGACATCGCCAAGGAGTTCGGCTACCGGATCCGGTCGTTCCACCACGGCGTGGAGACGTACAAGATCGCCGACGTGCTCGCGCGCGAGGGGATCTCCGCGAGCATCTGGTCCGACTGGGGCGGCTTCAAGATGGAGTCGCTCGACGGCATCAAGCAGAACGTCGGCCTCACGCACGTCGCGGGCACGCGCACCATCGTCCACTCCGACGACCCGTCGTACTCGCAGCGCCTCAACCAGGAGGCCGCCAAGTCGCTCGCGGCCGCCCGGCTCGCCGGGCTGGGCATCAGCGAGGACGATGCGATCCGCTGGGTCACCATCAACGCGGCCTGGGCGCTCGGCATCGAGGCGCGCACCGGCTCGCTCGAGGTGGGCAAGAACGCCGACGTCGTGCTCTGGTCGGGGAACCCATTCTCCGTGTACACGCGCGCCGAGAAGGTGTGGATCGACGGCGCGCTCCTCTATGACCGGCTCGACCCGTCGCAGCGCTGGCGCACGGACTTCGAGCTCGGCTACGTCCCGTCCGAAGGGGGGAACCGCTGATGCGCCACCACACGTTCCTGCGCGCGGGCGCCGTCGGCGCGCTCGTCACGCTCGTGGCCGCCTCGGCCGGCGCCCAGGTGGTCGCCATCACCGGCGGCACCGTCTTCCCCGTGAGCGGCCCCAGGATCGAGAACGGCACCGTGCTCATCCGCGACGGCAAGGTCGCGGCGGTGGGCCGCGACATCGCGATCCCCGCCGACGCGCGCCGCATCGACGCGCGCGGCAAGTGGGTGACGCCCGGCTTCATCAACAGCGCCACCTCACTGGGCCTCAACGAGGCCGGCGGCCCGCAGTTCTCTGGCGGCTACAACGACGCCTCGGCACGCGGCAGCGGCGGCATCGCCGCCTCGTTCGAGGCGTGGAAGGGGCTCAACCCCGCCAACACGTTCATCATCCCCGCGCGCCAGGAGGGCGTCACGTCGGTGGTGGTGGCGCCGGGCGGCGGGATGATCGGCGGCACGGCGGCGCTGATCGACCTCGTCGATGCGACGTCGGCGGCCGAGATGGTGCGGCGCGCGCCGGTCGTGATGACGGGGGACTTCGGCAGCCCCGGCGCCGGCTCGGCCGGCGCGCGCGCGGAGTACTGGGCCAAGTGGCGCACGTTGTTCGACGACGTGCGCGCGTACCAGGCGCGGCGCGCGGCGTACGAGACGGGCGACACGCGCGAGTTCGCGGCGCCGCGCGCCGAGCTCGAGGCGCTGGTCCCGGTCGTCGCGGGCCAGATGCCGCTCGGCCTCACGGTGGACCGCTCGACGGACATCCTCGCGGCGCTGGAACTGGCCAAGGACCACGGGCTGCGCCTATGGATCATCGGCGGAGCCGAGGCGTGGATGGTCGCACGCGAGATCGCGGCGGCGCGCGTGCCGGTGTTCACCGGCGCGATGAACAACATCCCGGCGGACTTCTCGACGCTCGGGCAGCGGCAGGAGAACGCGGCGCTGCTGCGCGCGGCCGGCGTGACGGTGGTGCTGATCGGCAACGGCCCGGGCGACCCGGCGTCGTTCAACGTGCGCAACATCCGCCAGGAGGCGGGCAACGCCGTCGCCTACGGGCTCGGCTGGGAGGAGGCGCTGCGGGCGATCACGCTCACGCCGGCCGAGGTGCTCGGGGTCGCGAACACGGTGGGGTCGATCGCCGAGGGGCGCGACGCGAACGTGGTGGTGTGGAGCGGCGACCCGTTCGAATTCGGCTCGGTGGCCGAGCAGGTGTTCGTGCGCGGACGCACGTTCGACACGAAGAGCCGCCAGCAACAGCTGCTGGAGCGCTACCTGACGCTGCCGCCGGCGTACCGGCGCTGAGCGCGGCTGGCCGGAACGCGAAGCGCCCCCGCCGGGATCCGGCGGGGGCGCTTTCGCATCGAACCGATCGGCCGACTTAGGAGGCCGCCGAGACCGGGTAGACCGAGACCTTGAAGCGGCTCTTGGACTTGTGCTCGAACTTCACCACGCCGTCGATGAGCGCGTAGATGGTGTAGTCCGTGCCCATGCCGACGTTGTTGCCGGGGTGCCACTTCGTGCCGCACTGGCGGACGATGATGTTGCCCGGGATGACCTTCTCGCCGCCGAACTTCTTGACGCCGCGGTACTGCGGATTGGAGTCGCGACCGTTGCGCGAGGAGCCTACGCCCTTCTTATGTGCCATGGTATCCTCTCTCCCCGGTCAGCCGAGGGTGATGTCGCGGATGCGGACCTCGGTGAACCCCTGCCGATGGCCCTGCTTCTTCGCGTAGTTCTTGCGGCGCTTGAACTTGAACACGACGATCTTGTCGCCGAGCCCGTGCTTCACGATCTCGGCGGTGACCGAGGCGCCCTTCAGGGTCGGCACGCCGACCTTGATGTTGCTGCCATCGGACCCGACGAGGATCTCGTTGAACTCGACCGTCGCGCCAGCCTCGCCCGGAAGGGTCGGCAGGCGAAGGGTGGTGCCCTTCTCGGCGCGGAACTGCTTCCCGCCGGAGCGGAAGATTGCGTACGACATGGTGGACGGCTCTCTGATACGGTTTTCGATGCGAGCCAAGGAAACTACCCCCCCGGGCCGGGGAGGTCAAGTGGTTGGGGGACGGGACTTTGGGGGCCGCCGGGGGCCTGACGTCCCCCGGCGGGCCCGGCTCAGGCCACCGCGTACTGCGACGTGATGTCCCGGCCGGCGCCCTTCACCACCAGCTTGAACTCGTCCGGCTTGAGGAGCGGGTCGTCCCGCATCTCGAGGGTGAAGCCCACCCCCTTCTCGAGCCGCTTCATCAGGTCCTTCTCCTGCTCCAGGACGTACATCGCCGTGTCCGGGTGCAGCTTGACGACAATCCCGTCGCGGCGCCCCTCGCTGGCGAGGCGGCGCACCGCCCGCTCCATCCGCCGGACGATCGTCTCCGCCGTGAACACGCGCCCCGTGCCGTTGCAGGTGGGGCACGGCTCGGTCATCGCATGGAAGTGGCTCTGGCGGACCCGCTGGCGGGTCATCTCGATCAGGCCGAGGTCGCTCACCGCGAAGGCCTTGGTGCGCGCGCGGTCGCGGCCCAGGTGCGTGCGCAGCTCCTGCAGCACGCGGTCCCGGTTCGCCTTCGTCTCCATGTCGATGAAGTCGCAGACGATGATGCCGCCGACGTCGCGCAGGCGGAGCTGCCGCGCGATCTCGCGCGCCGCCTCGATGTTGGTCTTGGTGACCGTCTTCTCGGGGTCCTTCTTGCCGGTGAAGCGCCCCGAGTTCACGTCGATCGAGACGAGCGCCTCGGTCGGCTCGATGATCAGGTAGCCGCCGCTCGGCAGGTCGCAGCGCCGCTTGAACAGGTCGCGGATCTCGGTCTCGATCCCTTCCTTGTCGAAGAGCGGGACCTTGTCCTCGTAGAGGTTTACGCGCTCGATCAGCTCCGGCGCGATGCCCTTGAGGTACTCGACGATCTCGTTGTAGACCTGCTTCGAATCGACGGTGAGGCGGTCGACCTTGGTGGAGAAGAGGTCGCGGATGATCCCGCGCGTCAGCGACGTCTCGCGGTGCAGCAGCTTGGGCGGGTTGCCGACGAACTTCACCTTCTTGTTGGTCTTCTGCCACTGCCCGATGAGCGTCTCGAGCTCGCGCGTGAAGGTCTCCTGCGTGACGTCCTCGCCGACGGTGCGGACGATCACGCCGCCCGAATCCTTGGGCAGGACCTTCTGCACCTGCTCGCGCAGGCGCTGGCGCTCGGCGCGCTCGCCGATCTTGCGGCTCACGCCCACGCGCGAGGCGAACGGCATGTAGACGAGGAAGCGGCCGGCCATCGAGACCTGCGCGGTGACGCGCGGCCCCTTGGTGGAGATCGGCTCCTTGGAGACCTGGACGATGATCGACTGGCCGCGCTTCAGCACGTCCTCGATCTTCGGCGGGTCCTTGCGGCGGCGGCGGCCACCGCCGCGCTTCGGCTTGCGGGCCGCCTTCTCCGCGGGGGCGTCGCCCGAGGCGGCCGCCTCGGCCTCGTCGGCCTCGGCGCCCTCGTCCTCGTCGTCCCCCTCGTCCTCGTCGTCATCATCCCCGTCCTCGTCATAGACGAGGTCGGAGTTGTGGAGGAAGGCGCTCTTCTCGGTGCCGATGTTCACGAAGGCCGCCTGGATCCCCGGCAGCACCGCCTCGACCTTCCCGAGATAGATGTCCCCGACCATCCGCTTGTTCTCCGGACGGTCGACCTGCAGTTCAACGAGTTGATCGTCCTCGATGATCGCGACGCGCACCTCGCGCTGCGTCGCGGAGATCAGGATCTCGCGCTTCATTGGGTCCCACGGCTGGTGAGCCCCCGGCCCCGCACCGGATCGTCCACGCGGCAGCCGCCCGGCCTGACGCCGCGCACCAGCCGCTGGGGCTGGTCCGGGCGACCGGGAAGTGTCGGCGCAGCGTGCGATCCACCATAAGGAGGTGCTGGTCCCGAGAGATGCCGGGGCGCCAGGCCCCGGCAGACAATGCGCCCCGAATGGAACCCGGGGCGCTGACAGGCTTCGTGCCTATATGGGTACCACGCGTCCCCGGCCGGCGCAACCGGCCGGGGAGGGCGCGCCGGTCAGAACGACAGGCCCTTCAGCAGGTGCCGGGCGATCACGAGCCGCTGGATCTCCGAGGTCCCCTCGCCGATCTCGCCGATCTTGGCGTCGCGCATCATCCGCTCCACCGGGTAGTCCTTGGTGTAGCCGTACCCGCCGTGGAGCTGGATCGCCTTGATGGTGTTGCGCATGGCGAGCTCCGAGGCGAAGAGCTTGGCCATCGCCGCCTCCTTGCCGTACGGATGGCCGTGCTGCGCGAGCCAGGCCGCGTGGTAGGTCAGGTGGCGCGCCGCCTCGAGCTCGGTCGCCATGTCCGACAGCTGGAAATGCACGCCCTGGAAGGTCGCGATCGCCTGGCCGAACTGCTTGCGCTCGCTCGTGTACTTGAGCGCCTCCTCGAACGCGCCCTGCGCCACGCCGAGCGAGAGGGCCGCGATGCCGATGCGCCCGGCGTCGAGCGTCTTCATGAAGTTGATGAAGCCCTTCCCCTCCTCGCCGATCCGGTTCTCCTCGGGGACCTCGACGTCCTCGAAGATCAGCTCGCGGGTATCGGAGGCGCGCCAGCCGAGCTTGTCCTCCTTCTTGCCCGCCCGGAAGCCGGGCATCGGCACGAGCGTGTCGTCGTGCCCCATGCCCACGGCGCGCGCCTTCTCGAGGTCGCACGTCTCCTTGGTGAGCACGAAGCTCGAGATGCCCTTGGTCCCCTTGGTGGGGTCGGTCACCGCGGTGACGACGAAGCTCTCGCCCACCCCGCCGTGCGTGATGAAGCGCTTGGTGCCGTTGAGGATGTAGCGGTCGCCCTTCTTCACCGCGGTGGTCTGCGTGCCGCCCGCGTCGGAGCCGGCGCCGGGCTCGGTGAGGCCGAAGCCTCCCAGCACCGTGCCGCTCGCGAGCCGCGGCACGAAGCGGCGACGCTGCTCGTCGGTGCCGAAGTTCACGATCGGCGAGGTGCCGAGCGTGGTGTGGGCGGAGATGGTGATCGAGTGCGAGGCGCAGACGCGCGCGAGCTCCTCGATGGCGATCATGAAGCTGATGGTGTCGAGGCCGGCGCCGCCGAGCTCCTCGTCCCACGGGATGCCGAGGAGGCCGAGGTCGGCCATCTTCTTCACGTTCTCCCAGGGGAACTCCTGGGTCTCGTCGAAGTGGCGCGCGACGGGCGCGACCTCGTCACGGGCGAAGGCGCGCACCATCTCGCGCGTCGCGAGATGGTGCTCCTCGAAGTACAGGGAATCGTGCATGGTCCGATCGTCGGGGGGACTGCGGACGGGCTGCGGCCTCCGCGGCGCGGAGGCCACCGTCAGCGAATGCCCGACAATCTAGTGGGGTGCCGTGCGAAACACCTGCCGGAGTACATGCCCGTCCAGCTTTTCGAGCGGCGTGATGCCGAGCAGCTGCGCGAGCGTCGGCGCGATGTCCACCACGCGCGCCTGGCCGCGCACGAGCCCGTGCTGGAACGGCGCCCCCCAGAAGATGACGGGCACGCGCGCGTCGTAGTCGTGCGGCGAGCCGTGCGTGGCGGTGTTGCCGCGCCCGAAGTAGCTGAACGGCTCGAGCGTGATCGCCGCCACGACCTCGCCGCCCGGGCGGAACATGTGCAGCCAGCGCCGCGCGATCACGTCCTTGGTGGTGTCGGCGCGCGCGAGGTCGTCGATCACGTCGACGCGCTGCACGCCCTTCGCACGCCGGGCCTCGCGGGCGAAGGCGCGCGCCACGGCGAGCACCTCCTTCTCCTTCCCGGCCGTGAGCTTGCGGTCGACCTCGAGCGTCTGGCCGTCGAACGAGAAGGCGGCCGGGTCGAGCTTCCCCTTCTGCACCAGCGGCGCGGCCGCGGCGAGCGCGGGATCGAACGCGTCACGGAAGACGCGCACCGCCTTCGCGTTGTCGCCCCACGTCGACTTCACCTCCGGGTTGGGCGCGACGCCGTGGTCCCCGGTGAGCGCGAAGACCACGTGGTCCTTGCCGCGCAGCGCGACGACCGAGTCCAAGAACGCGCCGAGCAGGCGGTCGACGCGCAGCACCTGGTCGTGCAGCTCGCGCGAGTCGGGGCCCCAGCGGTGGCCGATCGCGTCGGTGGTGGAGAGCGAGACCATCAGCAGGTCGGTCTGCGGCCCCGCGCCCAGGTCCATCTCGCGCAGGCCGCGCCAGGCGAAGTCGAGCGTGAGCTCGTCCATCCACGGGAAGCCGACGAGCAGGTTGCGCGCGCGCAGCGTGTCATCGGGCATCACGTGCGGGAAGTGCACCTCGCCGCTGCTCACCTCGCCGAGCGTCGAGTCCGCCTCGGGGTACGCGCTCTCCGGGAGCAGCGGCATCCACACCTGGCCCGCGTACTTCGCCATCACGCGGTCCTCGGCGTTGAACGCGCGCACCCAGGCGGGGAGCGAGTCGGCGTACCAGTTGCTGGTGACGAAGCCGCCGACGGAGTGCGCGTACCAGAAGACGGGCTGCTTGGCGCGGCCGGCGGGGAGGATCGCGCCGCGGTCCTTGCGCGAGACCGAGAGCGTGCGGGTGCGCGGGTCGGCCGCGCGCATCCAGTCGCCGAGCGTGGTGCCGTTGAACCGGAACGGCGACGCGCCCGGCCCGTCGCCGCCGACGAGCGGCGCGGTGCTCGTGTTCACGCCGGCGCTGTTGCTCGCGATGCCGGTGGAATACGGGAAGCGCCCCGAGAGCGTGGCGGCGTGCCCGGGGGCCGTCTCGGTGATCGCGTGGTCGTGCACGCCTTGCGGCGCGAACGCCCCCTCGTCCATCATCCGGCGCAGTCCGCCGCTGAGCTGGTCGTGCCAGCGCACCAGGTAGTCGGGACGCAGCTGGTCGACGGTGACGAACACGATGAGGCGCGGCTTCTGGGCCGCCGTCGTGGCGGGCGCGGCGAGTGCCGCGGCGGCGCCGAGCGCCAGCAGGGCGCGACGGGAGAGTCGGATCATCCGATGGGGGGTGAGGGTGCCTAAAGATACCCCCTGACCTCGCGGACGAGCCAACGCCGCCCCCCATTGCCGCGCGGCCGCGCGTGCCGCACTTTCTCGCGGTTCCTCTCCCCCACCCCCGCACATGCCCGCACTGTCGGACCTTCCCGTCTGGCGCAACCTCGTCGCGCGCACCGTCCTCTTCTACGCGCTGACCGGCACCCTCTTCTGGTACTTCCGCGACGTCGCGCCCGTGAGCGCCGGCGTCTTCGACCCCAACCGCGCCGCCGCCGTGATCAACGGCGATCCCTCGGCGGTTGTCGCCCCCGTCGCGCTCCCCACGGCCCTCGCGACGATCATCGCGATGCTGACGGCCTTCGTGACGGCGCTGCCGGTGGCGTGGATCTACACGCTCACGCGCCGCAAGAAGGGGTTCCAGCAGTCGGTCGTGCAGACGTACCTGATCCTGCCGGTCGTCGCGGCCGCGATCGTCGTGATGGTGAAGACCTCGCTCGCGCTCGCCTTCGGCCTCGGCGGCATCGTCGCCGCGGTGCGCTTCCGCACGTCGCTCGACGACAGCAAGGACGCCGCCGGCATCTTCGTCGTGATCGGCATCGGCATGGCGGCGGCCGTCGCGCCCGAGGTGGCGTGGGTGATCTCGATCGGCTTCAACCTGCTGATGCTCTTCCTCTGGTGGAGCGACTTCGGCCGCCCGGTGGCGCTCGAGGGCAAGGTGGCGGAGCGCAAGCTCGAGCGCGCGCTCGCGACCGCCAACCGCACGGGGATGTTCCTCGCGCGGATGGACGAGGAGGTGCTGAAGTCGATGTCGCCCGAGCAGCTCGAGGCGCTCGCCGACCGCGCCTGGCGCCGCCGCAAGCGCAACGACCCCGACCTCGCGGAGGAGGACGGCGAGACCACCGAGCGCCCGCGCTACGACCGGATGCTGCGGCTGCGCACGGTGGACGTCGAGCAGGCCCGCGCGATGTGCGAGCCGAAGTTCGACGGCCTGTTCAAGCACTGGAAGTACCTCGGCAGCGTGAAGGAGAACGACTTGCGCGTCCTCGAGTACGGCGTCACCATGGCGGACACCGTCACCCCGGGCGTCGTCTCGGACGACCTCGGCGCCATCCCCGACTCGCCGCTCCGCGGCGTGGAGCTCCGATGACCCGACCGCCCGTCCGCGCGGCGCGCCTCGCGCTCGCCGCCATCGCCGCCATCGCCGGCCTCGCCGCCTGCGCGCCCGCCGCGGGCGCGCAGGCGCTCTTCCGCGACGAGAAGCCGCTCCCGCTCACGCTCACGACCAACCTGCGCGACCTCACCAAGGAGCGCGACTCGACCGAGCTGCGCTGGTTCGGCGCGGAGATGACGTACACCGACGAGGCGGGCGCGGTGCGCCGCGTGCCGGTGGAGCTGCGCGCGCGCGGGCACTTCCGCCGCCAGGCACGCAACTGCACCTTCCCGCCGCTCTTCATCCGCGCGGCACGCGCCGCCCGCGACTCGACCATCCTGCAGGGCAACCCGCGCCTCAAGATCGTCACGCCCTGCCGGCCGGCCACCGAGGACTACCAGCAGTACATCCTGCTGGAGTACCTGATGTACCGCACGCACGCGGTCATCCAGCCGGTGCACCACCGCACGCGCCTCGCGCGCATCACGTACAAGGACTCGACCGACCGCGTGAAGCCGATCGAGGTGACGGCCTTCTTCCTCGAGATCGGCGAGGAGGTCGCGGACGAGCACGGCCTCGAGTACAGCGAGCAGACCGGCGCGATGTTCGCCGACGTCGACCAGCCGACGCTTGACCGGCTCTCGCTCTTCGAGTTCTGGATCGGCAACACCGACTGGTCGGTCGCCGCGCTCCACAACATCGAGCTCTACCGCAACAAGATGGGGGACTACATCCCCGTCGCCTACGACTTCGACTGGTCGGGCGCGGTGAACGCGCGGTATTCCTTCCCCAACCCGACGCTCGGCATCCGCACGGTGCGCGAGCGGCTGCACCGCGGCCCCTGCCGCACGGCGCAGGAGTGGGCACCGACGATCGCCTACTACCAGGAACGGCGCGCGGCGGTGGATTCGGTGTGGGCGCTGCCCATCGACGGGCTCGACCCCAAGCGCCGCGCCGACGCGAAGGCCTTCCTCGACCAGCTGTGGCCGATCCTCGCCGACGCGAAGCAGTTCAACCGCCGGGTCGTCGAGAACTGCCAGAAGCTGGGCAACTAGGCACGCCCCGCCCGCTCAGTCCTCGTCGAGCACCTCGAGGAAGGCCTCGCCGAAGCGGTCGAGCTTGGCGGGGCCGACGCCGTGCACGCGCGAGAGCTCGGTGAGCGTGCGCGGGCGCTGCCGGGCCATCTCGCGCAGCGTGCGGTCGGGGAAGATCACGTAGGCGGGGACGCCATCGTCCTTCGCGAGCCCGGAGCGGACCGCCTTCAGGCGCTCGAAGAGCTCCATCTCGTCCCGCGAGAGCGGCGCGTCGGTGGCGCCGGCCGTGCCGCCGGCGCGCGCGCCGCCCCGGCCCCCGTCGCCGCGCGCGCGCTTGGCGCCGCGCCCCGCGGGCAGCCCCTCGCTCGCCTCGCGCTTCACGCCGAGGCAGTTGTCGCATCCCTCGCAGGTGGGGCGCGCCGCCGGGTCGCCGAAGTAGCGCAACACGAAGGCGCGGCGGCACTGGTCGGTGTAGGCGTACTTCTGCATCCGGTCGAGCTTGCGCAGCTCCGCGCCGCGGCGCCGCTCGAGTCCCTCCCAGTCGACGGGCCACTGCGCGACCGACCGTGACGGATCGGTGAGCGACGTCCCCTCGCCGAGGCGGCGCCAGACGACCATCTGGCGGTCCTGCAGGGTATCGAGCAGCGCCATCGCGCCCGCGGCCCCGCCGAGGCCCGGCGGCAGCGCGTCGAGGTCGGCGACGATGCCGGCGTGGAACGCCTTGCCGGCCCGCTTCCAGAGCGACCGCAGCAGCGCCAGCTCGCGGCCGTGCTCGGCCTCGGTGAGCTCGGCCTTGATGCGCTCGGGCGTCGCGAGCAAGCGCACGTGCGCCTGCGTGCGCGAGGCGTCGGCGGTGGCGATCGCGCCCGCGCGCGCCAAGATGCGCAGCGCGCTCTCCGCCTCGCGGTCGCTCACCTTGCCGCGCGCCTCGGCGGCGATCGACGCGGGCCCGTCCTCCACCAGCCCCTGCGCGTCGGCCATGCGCACGCAGGCGTCGTACACCGCGGTGACCGTCTCGCGCGACGGGAGCGCGCCGTTGATGAAGAACTCGTGCGTGAAGCGGTCCGGGAAGGCGTGCAGCAGCACCGCCGTCGCGGGGAGCCCGTCGCGCCCCGCGCGGCCGGCCTCCTGGTAGTACGCCTCGAGCGTGCCCGGCATCGCGTGATGCACCACCAGGCGGACGTTGGGCTTGTCGATGCCCATGCCGAACGCGTTCGTCGCGACGATCACGCGCGCCCGCTCGTTCATGAAGGCGTCCTGCACCTCCGCCCGGTGCTCGTCGTCGAGGCCGGCGTGGTATGCGACGGCCTCGATGCGCGCGCGCTGGAGCATCGTCGCGATCCGCTCGACCGTCTTGCGCGTGCTCGCGTAGACGATCGCCACCCCGCCCGCCTCGTGCTCGCGCAGCAGGTCGATGAGCGTGGCGTCCTTGGCGGCGTCGTTCTTCGTCGCGATGACGTGGTAGCTCAGGTTGCGGCGGTCGAAGCCCGTGAGGATGAGCTCCGGGTCGCGCAGCCCAAGCTGCCGCACGATGTCCTCGCGCACCTCGGGCGTCGCGGTCGCGGTGAGCGCCACCGTCGGCGGCGCCCCGAGGCGCTCGCGCACGTCCTTCACGCGCAGGTAGCTCGGCCGGAAGTCGTGCCCCCACTCGCTGATGCAGTGGGCCTCGTCGATCGCGAGCAGGCGCACGCCGACGGCGCGGAGCCGCTCGGCGGTGGTGCCGAGGTCGAACCGCTCGGGGGCGACGTAGAGCAGCTTCACGTCGCCGCGCTGCACCGCCGCCATCCGCTCGCTCACCTCGGCCGCGGTGAGCGTGCTGTTGACGTAGGTGGCCGGGAGGCCGCGCGCCTCGAGCGCGTCGACCTGGTCCTTCATCAAGGAGATCAGCGGCGAGACGACGACCGTGAGCCCGTCGAGGAGAAGCGCCGGCACCTGGTAGCAGAGCGACTTGCCGCCGCCGGTGGGGAGCACGACGAGCGTGTCGCGCCCCTCGAGCACGGCGCGCACGGCCTCCGACTGGCCGGGACGGAAGTCGGCGAAGCCGAAGCGGTCGCGCAGGAGCGCGCGGGCGTCGGCGAAGGTCGGCGTGGCGGTGGCGTCAGGCACGCTGAAGGATACTCAGCGCGCCAATCCCCTCGGCATCATCGCGGCGCCGGGCGGCACGGCGCATCGCCGCGACGGGTGCCCGCGCCGCGCGCCAGGCCCGATCGCCGGCGCGCGCCCCGTTCAGACCGCGCGCGCGAAGTGCCCGCGCGTGATCGCGTCGCCGAGCTCGGCGCGCACCGCGCGGCCCGGCGCGCGCCCCTGCGCCACGTTCGCCACGGCCGTCGCGTACGCGGCCACCACCGCCCCAACCTCGTCGCCGGGCACGTTGAACACCAGCCGGAAGCGGCGCAGGCCGGCCTGCCACAGGCGCGGCAGGAACTCCGAACCCTCGATCGGCCGCGAGTGCAGCAGGCGGTTGCGGCAGGCGTAGTCAGTGGCGACCGGGAACTCGTAGCCCGCCGGGTCGCGCAGGCGCGTGTCGGTGTGCTTCTGCGTGCAGAGGTCGCGGCAGTGCGTCGGCGTCGTATCGAAGGCGGCGCTCAGCACGCAGTGCTCGAGCGTCATCCCCTCGGGGCGCCCGTGCACGAGCACGTCGAAGCGCGCGCCGCCCCAGGGGCGCACGACGTCGGCGATCTCGTCCACCGTCAGCTCCACCGACGGCGTGATGCGCGACACCCCGAGCGCGAAGAGCTCGTGCGCGGTGTGCTGGTTGAACGCGTTCACCGCGTAGTCGGCGACGACGTCGCGCCCCGCGGCCGCGAGCTCGGCCAGCAACCCGACGTGCCCGGTGAGCAGCGGCGTGCCGAGCGCGAGCCACTTGTCGAGCTTCTTCCGCTCCTGCGGCCGCACGATCGTCGGCAGGCGGAGCCGGAAGGCCACACCGCGCGCCGCCGCGCGGTCGACGAGCGCCTGCACCTTGGCCACCGAGGGGAACGGGTGCCGCAGGAAGGGATCGAGGACCACCTCCCCCGCCCCGGCCTCGATGGCGGCGTCGGCATCCTCGATGCGCCACACCTCGGCGACCACCGCCGCGGACTCGGCCGCGACCGCTGCCTCGCCCGCCTCGGCCACGCCGGCGCGCGCGGTCCCGTCGTGCGCGAGCAGCGTGCCCACGGCGTCGGCGATGCGCGCCGCCCGCTCCGCCTCCTGCGCCTGCCGCTCCCAGTCGCGCTGCACGAGCAGCTCGTCCACCGCGGCCTGCCGCAGGTGGTTGATCTCGCGCACCGGGATGAACAGCCCATCGGCGAGGCCGCGCAGGTCGACGTCGGCGAGCACGAACGGCGTCTCGCCCAGCCGGCCGAACTGCTCGCGGAACTGCGCGAGGTCGAGCGCGCGCGAGGTCGCCTTGGCGAGCGGCAGCTCGGTGCGCACGGTGACCTCGTGGTCCTCGGCGGTGACGATCGCCTTGAGCGGCGCCCCGGACGAGCCGAATACGCGCACCGAGAGCGGCACACGCCGGCGCCGCTCGCCGCGCCCCACGTCGGCGAAGCTCGCGCGCGCCCGCTCGAGCAGCGCCGCCTGCGAGCTGCGCACGACCTTCCAGCCGATCGGCACGCGATGCCGCGCCTTGATCGCCTGCTTCCACGTGCCATTGGCCTGGCGCAGCGTGCGCACCGCGCCGGCCGTGAAGCCGGTGCTCTCGAGGTGCCCGCCCGCCGGCGGCTCGAAGCCGAGGCCGTCGCGCTCGGCGATCGGCGCGTGCACCTCCACCGTCACCTCGCCGTCGGCGAAGCCGGTGACGACGCCCAGCTCGACGCCGCGGTTGTCGGGCTGCGTGCGCGTGATGTAGTCGCGCCCCTCGCGGCCGCCGTACATCCCGCCGGTGAAGCCGCGCGAGAAGATCTGCACGAGCGGCTGCACCTCCTCGAAGGTCGGCGTGACGAAGCGCCCCTGCTCGACCTCCTTGAGGAAGTCGCGGTAGCCGCGGGTGACGGTCGCGACGAACTCGGGCTTCTTCTTGCGCCCCTCGATCTTGAGGCAGCCGACGCCCGCGTCGGCGATCTCGGCGAGGTGCTCCCACGCGCCGAGGTCCTTGGCCGAGATGAGGTAGCCGCGGTCGAGCTCGGCGCCGGTGCGCGCGTCGTGCAGCACGTAGTCCTTGCGGCAGCTCTGCGCGCACGACCCGCGGTTGGCCGAGCGCTCGCTGATCATCCCGGACATGTAGCACTGGCCGCTGTACGAGATGCAGAGCGCGCCGTGCACGAACGTCTCGAGCCCGAGGCGCGGCACCGCGGCGCGGATGGCGCGGATGTCGTCGAGCGTGTTCTCGCGCGCGAGCACGACGCGCTCCACGCCGAGGCGCTCCATCACGCGGGCGCCGGCGGCGTCGTGCACGGTCATCTGCGTGGATCCGTGGATCTCGAAGCCCGGGTAGATGCGCTGGATGAGCCGCACGAGGCCGATGTCCTGCACGATGGCGGCGTCGATGCCGCGGTCGATGCAGTCGCCGAGGTAGGCCATCGCCTCCTCGAGCTCGGCCGGCTTGACCAGGATGTTGAAGGTCAGGTAGACGCGGGCGCCCCGCTCGTGCGCGATGAGGCAGGCCTGCTCGAGCTCGTCGAGCGAGAGCTGCGCGCCGTCGTCGCGCGCATTGAACTTGCTGGCGCCGAGGTAGACCGCGTCGGCGCCATTGGCCACGGCGGCCCGCACGGCCTCGAGGGAGCCGGCGGGCGAGAGGAGCTCGGGGATGGGGCGGGCGGTGGCCATGCCGGAATCTACACGGTCGCGGCCACGACCTCCTGCAGCTGGAGCAGGTGGCGCTCCTCGTGGCGGGCGACCATCAAGGTCCACATCCAGCCGTCGTAGGGGCCGAAGTAGGGGTGGTCGTGGCGGATGAGCGAGAGGCGCGGTCCCGCCTTCCGGACGGCCTCGAGCAGCTGGGCGCGGCCGTCGGTCCAGCGCGCCCGCTCGGCGACGAGGTCCACGGCGGCCGGGGGCACCGTGCCCTCGGGCGCCGCGAGCTTGCGGGAGCGGTCCTTGTAGTCGGTGCCGTCGAGCAGGCGGAGCACCGCGTCGGGCGCGGGGCCGGGCGGCACGGTGGACATCGCCGGGATCTCGTGGTCCTTGCGCTCGATCAGGCGGGCGACGCCGCGCTCGATCTTGGCGACGTGCCAGATGATCTGGGCGGGGGTCCACTGCCCGGGCGGCGCGACGTGCAGGCGCTCAGCCGGCACGGCGTCGAGGGCGCGCTCGAACTCGGTGCGCACGCGCGTGAGCTCGGCCTCGAGGATCGCGAGACGACGGTCGGTACCAGGGTACATCGGGGGACTCTCGGAGGTGGGGGACCCGCGGGTCGGCGGGTGCGATGCCCGTATCGTAGCGCGCGCCACGGGGCGTCGCCACGGATGCGCCCGCCCTCGCCGCCAGGGCCGACCCCGCGCGGCGCGCCCCACGCCGAAACACTCCGCGGCCGCCGAGCGTAGAGCCAGCAACAGGAGAACCCCCATGCTCGGTCTGATCGGCCTCGCCATCTCGTTCGGCGTCTCGTGGTTCGGTTACAGCAGCGCCCGCCGCTTCGTGCGCGAGCGGCTGCGCTACGTCGACGCCGCCCAGTCGCCCGGCGCGGCCGTGATGGCCGGCCTCGTGGCCGCCATCGTGGCGTGGCCGGTGGCCTGGCTCCTCCCGATCATCGGCCCGGGGACCGCGATCGTGTTCGGGCTCGGCACGGGGCTCGGCGCCCGCGCGGGCGCGGCCGACGTCAAGCGCGGCTACCGCATCACCAGCGGCTTCTGACCGCCCGGGGCGCGCGGCGCCCCGTCAGCGCGGGGCGCGGCCGCGCCCGATGAACCGCAGGGCCAGCGCCACCGCCACCAGCGCGATCCCGACCCACCGCACGAGGGAGAGGTCGGTCCGCACCCCCGTGAAGAAGACCGCGATCCCCGCGACCGCGATGACCATCCGGGCCAGCACCTTCTCGCTCACGTGACGTCCTCCCGGACGCTGCCGGGGATCTCGAGGATGAAATCGGCGCCGAAGGCGCGCGACGGCGTCTGGAAGCCCGCGGCGACGCCCCCGGCGAGGAGCCGCTCGGCGGCGCGCACCGAGGCGATCGCCGTCAGGGCGTAGCCGTTGGGCGCGGTGAGGCGCGCCGCGACGACCGCGCCGCCGGCGTCGCGCGCCTCGCCCCACACCTGACTCTTCGTGCGCGCGAGCGCCTCCGCGTCGGGCCCCGCGGGCCGCTGCTTCAGCCGGGCCAGCAGGAATCGCTTGACGGCGCGCAGCCGCAGCACCGGCTCGGCGAGCCGCATCAGCCGCATCGAGCGGAGCCCCGCCGGCGACGTCGCCATATATGTCACGATGTCGGGGATCCCGGTGCTGTGGTACGCCGTGGAGACGTCGCCCCAGGGGATCGAGACGCAGGGCCGCGGCTTGTCGCGGAAGGCGACCTCGCGCACCCGCCAGGCCGTGGGCACCGGGACGATGCGTCCCCCGCGCCGGATGGCCCCGCCCTGCCCCAGCCCCTCGATCACGGTCGCCGCGGTGCCGTGCGACGGGCCGGTGCCGCCGCTGAACGCGAGCTCGAGCGAGGTCGCGCCGGGCAGCCGGCGATGCAGGTGCGACGCGAGACAGTCGGTGGGCACGACATCGAAGCCGACGCCGGGCAGCAGGACGATGCCGCGCGCCTTCGCGCGCGCATCCTCGCGCGCGAGCCGCTCGAAGACGGCGATCTCGCCGGTGATGTCGAGGTAGTGCGCGCCGGCGGCGAGGCACGCCTCGAGCATCGGCCCGACGGCGTGGAGGAACGGCCCAGCGCAGTGCAGCACGGCGCGGACGCCCTCGAGGGCGCGGCCGAGGGCCGCGGGGTCGTCGAGGGAGGCGGGGCGCGCCTCGAGTCCGTGCTCCTCCGCCAGCGCGCGGACCGCCGCGGCCGACCGGCCCGAGAGGATCGGGCGAAGCCCCCGCTGCACCGCCTCGGCGACGATCAGCCGCCCGGTGTAGCCGGTGGCGCCATAGATCAGGAGCGGCGTGGTCATCGCGCGGGGGATCGGGGCATGGGCGCAAGTTACTCGGCCCCCCGGCCTCGCCGCACCGGGACGCACTCCTGACAGCTCGCTGACACGGCCGGTGGCCGGCCGGTGCGACATTTGTGCGGTCGCCACCGTAGGCTGACTCGACCCCGCATATGGCCCCTCGCACCCGCTCCCTCACCGCCATCCTCCTGCTGACGTTCGCGTTGGCGGGCTTCCTCACGTACGAGGCCTGGGACGCGACGCACCGGCACCGCGCCCACGCCGAGCGCACCATGCGCGACTACGCCGGCTTCGCGGCGTGGGAGTTCAACTCCTCGGTGAAGGACCAGCTCTACACGTCGCTGGTCTGGATCCTCGGCCCCATCGGCGGGCAGGAGTGGCTGGCGCCCGGGGCGCCGCTGCCGTCCCCCGCCGCGCTGGCGTCGACGGTCGCGGCGAAGCGGCTCTGCGAGGCGGGCAACCCGCCGATCTTCCGCGTGCGCATCGCCGACGGCGAGTTCCTCACGCACGGCGGCGAGTTCGACGCCCCGATGGCGCGCTGGATCCGCGACACGATCGTGAGCGAGGTGCGCAGCGGCACGTACACGGCGGACTGGTTCTACGGCTCGGTGACGGCCCCGGTGGAGGGGCGCCAGCGCTCGATCGTGTACCAGGTGAAGTGGGCCGGCCGCGGGAAGCCGGTGGCGGCGTACGGCTTCGAGATCTGCCTCGACCGGTTCGCCGTGCCCTACTTCGAGAAGGTCTACCAGAAGGGGATGATGCTGCCGCCCTCGCTGGTGCAGGGCCTGCCGAACGACTCGCTGTTCAGCGTGGAGATCCGCGACGGCACCGGGCGCACGCTCTACCGCTCGCCGGTGCAGTACGCCGGCCCGTTCACCAACGAGCACGTCCTCACGCACCTCGGCGGCATCACCACGCGCGTGACGTTCCGCGAGGGGACCGACGCCCGGCTGCTGATCGGCGGCGTGCCGCGCTCGCGCCTGCCGCTGCTGCTCGCGGCGCTCGCGCTCACGCTGCTGCTCGTCGGCACGGGCATCGCGCAGGTCCGCCGCGAGGAGGAGCTGCAGCGGCTGCGCACCGACTTCATCGCGAGCGTGTCGCACGAGCTGCGCACGCCGCTCGCGCAGCTGCGGATGTTCGCCGAGACGCTGCTGCTCGGCCGCGTGCGGTCCGAGGAGGAACGCTCGCGCTCGCTGCGCATCATCGACCAGGAGGCGCGGCGCCTGTCGCACCTCGTGGAGAACATCCTGCAGTTCTCGCGCGCCGAGCGCTCGGCGGTGCGCCTCAACCGCTGCGCGCTGCCGCTCGCGCCGCAGGTGCGCGACGCGGTGGAGGCGTTCGCGCCGGTCGCGGCGGCCCGCAAGGTGCGGCTCGAGACCGCCCTCGCGGAGGACGTGACGGCCTCGGTCGACCCGGATGCCGTGCGGCAGATCCTGCTCAACCTGCTCGACAACGCCGTGAAGTACGGGCCCGCGGGCCAGCTGGTGCGCGTGACGCTCGCGGACGACGCGGGGCGCGCGCGGCTCACGGTGGACGACGAGGGGCCCGGCATCCCCGACGCGGACCGCGTGCGCGTGTGGAAGGCCTTCCAGCGCCTCGAGCGCGACGTGAACTCCGCGGTCGCGGGCAGCGGCATCGGCCTCGCCGTGGTCTGCGAGCTCGTGCTGGCGCACGGCGCCAAGGCGTGGGTGGAGGACGCCCCCGGCGGCCACGGCGCCCGGTTCGTGATCCTCTTCCCGCCGGTGCACGGCACGGAGTCCGCCGCATGAACGCCCCGCGCTCGGGCCGCATCCTCATCGTCGAGGACAACCCCGACCTCGCCTTCGGGCTGCGCAACAACCTCGAGATCGAGGGGCACGAGGTGCGCCTCGCCGAGGACGGCCCCGCCGGCGCCGAGCTCGCGCTCGCCTGGCGCCCCGACCTCGTGATCCTCGACCTGATGCTGCCGGGGATGGACGGCTACCGCGTGCTGCGCACGATCCGCGACGCGGGCTTCGAGAACCCCGTGCTGATGCTCACCGCGCGCGGCGAGGAATCGGACAAGGTGATGGGGTTCCGCAACGGCGCCGACGACTACGTGACCAAGCCGTTCGGCGTGCTCGAGCTGCTGGCGCGCGTGCAGGCGCTGCTGCGCCGCGGCACGGGCGGCGGCGCGTCGCTCGACGGCTTCGGGCGCGTGCGCGTCGACCGCGCCGCGCGCATGGTCACGCGCGACGGCGCGCCGGTGGCGCTGGCGCCGATGGAGTACGAGCTGCTGGTCGCGCTGCTCGACCGGCGCGGCGCCGTGGTCTCGCGCCACGACCTGATGCGCCAGGTGTGGGGCTACGACGCGAGCATCGTGAGCCGCACGGTGGACACGCACGTGGTGGAGCTGCGCCGCAAGCTCGAGGACGACCCGGGCGAGCCGCGCCACATCCTCACCGTGCGCAAGGCGGGGTACCGCCTGCAGCCGTAGGCGCTCACACGGCGCACACAGTACGGGCACGCGCGCCGCACCGCGCGGCCACCTTGGGCGCATCGCCCGCCGCGAGCTTGCCGACGTCCGCTCGACGTCCGCACTCACGCCGGGGCTCCGATGGCCTGCCGCCTGTACACGCTCTTCGTCCTTCCCTTCGTCACCGTCGCGCTCGCCGTCGCGGCGCTGTGGCCCTGCGAACTGAACGCGCAGGCGCGCCGCGAGTCGGGACCGCGCCCGACCGCCGGCGGCGCCGCCGCCGCGCACCGCGTCACCACGGCCGCGCGCGCCGAGGGCGCGATCGTGCTCGACGGCCGGCTCGACGACGCGGCCTGGGCGCGCGCCGAACGCGCGGACGCGTTCGTGCAGTCCGTGCCCGAGCCGGGCCGCCCCGCCAGCCAGCCCACCGAGGCGCGCGTGCTCTTCGACGCCACCGCCGTCTACGTGGGCATGCGCCTGCACGACACACATCCCGACTCGATCGCGGCCACGCTGGGCCGCCGCGACTTCACGGGCTACTCGGACTGGGCGCACGTCATCCTCGACTCGTACAACGACCGGCGCACGGCCTTCCGCTTCGCGGTGAACCCGGCCGGCGTGAAGCGAGACGGCTACATCAGCGGCGACCAGGAGAACCAGGAGGACCTGGGCTGGGACGCCGTCTGGGACGCCGAGGTCTCGCGCGACTCGGCCGGGTGGACGGCGGAGTTCCGGATCCCGCTCTCGCAGCTGCGGTTCAGCGGCGGCGGATCGGCGGGCACGGAGTGGGGCGTGCAGTTCGCGCGCGACCTCGCGCGGCGCAACGAGCGCTCCACGTGGACGCTCGCCACGCCCGACCTGGGCGGCTTCGTCTCGCGCTTCGGGACGCTGCGCGGCCTGCGCACGCCGGACCGCCTGCGGCGGCTCGAGGCGATGCCCTACTCCGCCGCCGAGGTCACGCACGCGCCGCTGCCGGCAGGCAACCCGTTCGTGCGGCAGGACGCCATGCGCACGCGCGTCGGCGTCGACCTCAAGTACGGCGTGACGTCGGACCTCACGCTCACGGGCACCATCGCCCCCGACTTCGGGCAGGTGGAGGCCGACCCGAGCGTGGTGAACCTCTCCGGCGTCGAGAACTTCTTCCCCGAGCGGCGGCCCTTCTTCACCGAGGGAAGCGACCTGTTCGCCGCCAACCTCAACGCGCAGAACTGGGTGAGCGGGAACGACCAGCTGTTCTACTCACGGCGCATCGGGCGCGCGCCGCAGGGGGCGCTGCCGACCGCGACGCACCGCGAGCCTGCGACCGACGCGCGCCTGCTCGGCGCGCTCAAGCTGTCGGGCAAGACGGCGACCGGCTGGAGCGTGGGCGCGCTCACCGCGCTCACGGACGAGGTGGCGGTGCGCTGGGCCGAGCCCGACGGGCGCGCGGGCCGCGCGATCATCGAGCCGCGGACGCAGTTCGGCGTCTTCCGCCTGGCGCGCGACGTCGCGGGCGGCGAGGGCACGGTGGGCGCGTTCGCGACGGTCGCGCACCGGCGGCTCGACGGGACGGGCCTCACGACGCTGCGGGACGACGGCCTGGTGGGCGGGCTCACCGGACGGCGGCGCTTCGCGGCCGGGCGCTGGACCGTCGAGGGCACGCTGATGGGCAGCCGCGTGCGCGGGAGCACGGCCGCGATCCTCGCGACGCAGCGCAGCATCACGCACGGCTTCCAGCGCCCCGACGCGCCCCACCTGCGCGTCGACTCCGCCGCGACCGCGCTCGAGGGCATCGCCTCGGCCGTCTCGCTCGCGAAGACGGCGGGCGGCCGCTGGCGCGGCGGCGTCGCCGCGCAGCTCAAGACGCCCGGCTTCGAGGCCAACGACCTCGGCTTCGTCGCGCGCACCGACGTGGTGCACACGGGCGCCTGGCTCGGCTACGTCGACTACCGGCGCGGCGCGCGCCGGCGGTTCCGCGAGTCGTGGTTCAACGTCTGGCGGCAGACCACGACGAACGGGGACCGCACGATGGGCGGCATCGCCCTCTTCGGCGCGGTGCAGTCGCACGCGTTCCGTACGGTGAGCCTCGAGACGCGGTGGGACGCGCCCGGCCTCGCGACGCAGCTGCTGCGAGGCGGCCCGGGGCTGGTGCTGCCCAACCGGTTCTCCGCCTCGCTGCGCCTGCAAAGCGACCCCCGCAAGCGCGCGTCGGTCCAGCTCTGGCAGTTCTACCTGCGCTCGCCCGACACCTTCGGCTACGTGCACACCACCACGCCGACCGTCACGCTGCGTCCGTCGTCGCGGATGGACCTCACGCTCGGCCCGTCGCTGCAGCGCAACCGGAACCCCTGGCAGTACGTCGCGACGCGCACGACGCCCGAGGGGCCGCGCTACGTCACGGGCGACCTGCGCCAGGAGACGCTGTCGCTGACGACGCGGCTGAACTACGCCTTCACGCCGACGCTCACGGTGCAGCTGTACGCGCAGCCGTTCCTCGCGGCGGGCCGCTACGAGGGCCTCTACGCGGTCACGGCGCCGCGGGCCGCCAAGTGGCGCGACCGGCTCACCAAGTACGCCGGCGCCGACCGCGAGACGCTGCCCGACGGGCGCATCCGCCTGGGCCAAGGCGCGTCGGCGGTGACGGTCGACGACCCCGACTTCTCGGTGGGCGAGTTCCGCAGCAACGCGGTGCTGCGCTGGGAGTACCGCCCGGGCTCCGCGCTCTTCGTGGTGTGGTCGCAGCGGCGCGACGCGCGCGACGCGCTCGGCGACTTCGACGTGGAGCGGCAGGCCGGCGCGCTCTTCGGGGACGGCGGCACCAACGTGCTCACGGTGAAGTGGAGCCACTGGATCGGCCGGTGACGCGCGGCAGCGCGCGTCCCGGCCGACCGCGGACTCAGCGCGGCGGCGTGATGCCCGCGGGGATGACGTAGGGGCCGAGGTGCGGCCCCGGGTTCTGCCAGGCCGCCCGCAACGCCATCGCGAGCGCGGTGCGCGTGTCCTCGGGGTACACGATCGCGTCGATGAAGCCGCGCGCACCCGCGTACCGCGCGTCGAGCTGGTGCTCGTAGTCGGCGCGCATCTCGTCGACCGACTTGAGCACCGCCTCGCTCGGCTCGCGCCCCGCCGCCTTCGCCGCGGCGAGCGCGGGCCCGTGTACGGCGGAGACCGCGGACTCGCCCTCCATCACCGCCATGCGGCCGGTCGGCCACGAGAGGATGAAATCGGGGTCGAAGCCCTGCCCCGCCATGGCGTAGTAGCCGGCGCCGCTCGCGTGGTTGACCGTGAGCACGACCTTGGGCACCGTCGCGGTGGCCATCGCCTCCACCCAGCGCGCGCCCGCGCGGATGATGCCCTCGTGCTCGGCCTCCTTGCCGACCATGAACCCGGAGACGTCCTGCACGAAGAGCAGCGGGATGCCCTGCCGGTCGCAGCGGTCGATGAAGAACGCGACCTTCTCCGCGCTCTCGGCGTAGATGATGCCGCCGAACCGCGGCGGCTCGCCGGCGCGCCCCTTGATGAGGCCGCGCGCGTTGGCGATGACGCCCACCGGGATGCCCTCGATGCGCGCGTCGCCGCAGATCATCTCCCTGGCGAGGTTGGGCTGGAACTCGTCGAGCGACCCGCCGTCGAGCACCGCCTTGAGCACGGCGTGCATGTCGTACGACATGCGGTGGTCGGCGGGGAGCGCGTCGTACAGCGTGGACGGGTCGGCGCCGGGGCGCGCGTCGGGATCGTGCGGCGCCAGGCGGGCCGGCGGGGCCAGCCGCCCGACGAGCTCGCGCACCTTCGCGAGGCACGCCTGGTCGTCCTCGAGCGCGTAGTGCGCGACGCCGCTCACCTCGGTGTGCATCGTCGCGCCGCCGAGCGTCTCGCCGTCGACCGACTGCCCGGTGGCGCCCTTCACGAGGTTGGGGCCGCCGAGGCCCATGAACGAGGTGCCCTTCACCATCAGGATCACGTCGCTCAGCGCCGGGAGGTACGCCCCGCCGGCGACGCACTGTCCCATCACCGCGGCGATCTGCGGGATGCGCAGGTAGCGCCGCATCAGCGAGTTGTAGTAGAAGATGCGCGCCGCGCCGTACTGACCCGGGAAGACGCCGCCCTGGTAGGGCAGGTTCACGCCTGCGGAGTCGACGAGGTAGACGATGGGCAGGCGCGAGC
>ERZ1645185.234-NODE-234-length-23764-cov-5.438525_pt1 | contig 23764 bp, 28 predicted proteins | sample MGYA00575351_ERZ1645185 | MGnify/ENA primary metagenome ERZ1645185 (study PRJEB40838, sample SAMN11284767) | freshwater sediment metagenome | isolation source: river sediment | host: Sediment | place: India: Jana village, Kanpur | collected 2015-12-17 ... | reverse complement strand
AGTCTGGGCCGTGTCTCAGTCCCAGTGTGGCTGATCATCCTCTCAGACCAGCTACGGATCGTCGCCTTGGTGAGCCTTTACCTCACCAACTAGCTAATCCGACGCGGGCTCATCCTTAGGCGATAAATCTTTGGACCGGAGTCATCATACGGTATTAGCAGTCATTTCTAACTGTTATTCCGTACCTAAGGGCAGATTCCCACGTGTTACGCACCCGTGCGCCACTAAGCCCGAAGGCTTCGTTCGACTTGCATGTGTTAGGCATGCCGCCAGCGTTCGTTCTGAGCCAGGATCAAACTCTCAAGTTCATGATCAAGCATCGCATCGTGAGACCGATACGATACCCGTTCAAGGAGTCGTTCCTACACATCACTATCACTAACGTTTCACTGGCCTAAGCCAATGAAGCACTATGTGGTAAGGACATGATGAACAACGGTTGTTTAACCACGCTACCCAGGGCCTTGAGTCCCCAGGGCGTGGGCCGCCGCCCACATGTCCCTTCTTCTAAAACCTACAATGAGAAAGAGCGAAACGTCTTCCCACCGGCGGGTTAGGGCCGATAATTCGGTCTACCAAACGATGGGGGCCGGCGAAGAAGTGTTCGTCGCCGGCGACGTCGCGGTGTATATGGGGGGGGCCTTGGAGGGTCAACAGGTTTTTTGAAACAAATTTGCCTTGAATGCTTTTTTAGCAGAAAACGGTGGAAATTCAGGGCTTTGCGTATTGAAAAGAAGAGCCCCGCCCGTAACGCGGCGCGCGAGCGATTCTCTTGCGGGCCGTTTCAGCTCGCGTTTTTTGGCGCGAGACTCGGGGCAGCACCCAGAATCGGAGAGGTCGGCGGCGGAGAATCGCCCGGTCAGGCGTGCGCGATATAGTCCTTCAGTGATTCCGCTTCGCGCACCGCTTCGTCGATGCGGGCCTTCACGAGATCGCCGATCGATACCACGCCGCGAACTTCGCCGCCTTCAAGCACAGGGAGATGGCGGATACGGCGCCGGGTCATCCGCGACAGCGCGGTCGTGACGCTCTCGGATGGGGCCACCGTGATCACATCGGCCGTCATGATCTCCCGCGCGGTGCGCTGCAGGATCGCGGCGCCCTGCTCGTTGAGCCCGCGCACGACGTCGCGCTCCGAAAGCACGCCGGCCACTTCGCCGTCCTCCATCACGAGCACGGCGCCGATTCGATGCGCGCACAGAAGCGCGACCACCTCCGCAACGGTTTGCGACGGCGACGCCGCGATGATCGCGCCGCCCTTGTCTTTCAGTATCGATGCAATGGCCATGGCCGTGCCCTCCCCAGCAGGCCGGCCCGGCACACCTGACGCGTGCGTCCGCCGGCGGGTTGAAGATTACGCGAACCGTGGCCAAATGAAAGCCATGCAAACACCTGCCCGCCGTTTCCGCGTGCTGCTGCTCTCCGCGCTCGGAACCGGGATCGCGGCCGCGCCGCTCGCGCTCTGGTATCTATCTTCGGAAGGGGTTTCGCTGACGCTGCACCTCGTCCTCGCGATCACGCTGGCGATTGTGCTGTCGCTGCTGCTTGCGGCCGGGCTGATGGGCCTTGTGTTCTTCAGCGCCGAATCGGGCCACGACCAGCGCGTCGCCGACGAGAACGCCGCGCACGAACCGGAAGTCTGGCGCGATTCGCCGATCGACTAGACACTAGAAATCGATCTGGCTGCGCACGCCTACCATGGTGGCGCTGTAATCGCGGTCTCCGCCTGTCCCGGCAACGGCGGCATCTTCAAAGACGAGCCGTCCGCCGTTCAGGGCGAACAGCACATAATCGGTGGGCTTCCAGATCAGCGACGCGAGATAGCCCTGCTGGCGCCCACCCACGATCCCGGCGTCGCTGAGATCGAGATGGTCGTAGCGCAGGCTGAGCGCGATGGCGCCGATGCCGCCGTCCGACACCGGGTTCGCCGGCTTGATGCGATCGAAGGCGCCGTCCTTGTAGCCGCGCGATTCGCCGGTGATCAGCCAGCCGCCTTCGACATAGCCGCCGAAGAAGGTGGGATCCGCGGCGCCCGCGAGCGACACGTTCATCCAGTGCATTTCAGCCGCCGCGTGGAAAGGACCGGAGATCGCCGCGAGTTCAACCCCGTAGTTCGTCTCCCCCCTCACCGGCAGCGCGGGCGTTGCGAGGAAGCGCACGTCGGTGGTGTGCACTTGGGGCCTCTGTCGATAGCGCGTGCCCGTGCCGACGGCGTCGGCGTCGCGGTAATGGGCGGAGGCGCCGAGGTGGAGTTGCGTGCCGCCCATCTTCGGCGCGAACACGATGCGGCCGTCGAAGCCATAGCTGCTGTTGGCATCATCGGAGAGGTCGGCGATGTTGTCGGTGAACACGCCGCCCTGCAGCAGCAGCGCCTTGCCGCGATACTGCGCCGAAATTCCGATCCGCCGTTCGAAGCCGAACGCATCGGTGAACGCCGCGCGCTCCATGAAGCTCGTATTGACGTCGCTCGTCAGCTCCTCGAGTCCCTGGAAACCGTTGTGCTGACCGACGGTGATCGTCGTCCGGCCGCGCGTGTAGTCGATATAGGCTTCCTGGAATTCAGGCGATGACGGCGCGAAATCGATATCCACGCGATACCCGAAGCCGCCCGGCATGGTGCCCTGCACGCCGAGATAGGCGCGCCGCACTTCGTTCGTGAAGCCGAGGCCGCTGTCTGCAATGCCCGCCGGGTGCGACAGGTTCGCGGCATCGAACTGCAGCCGCCCGCGCGGCTTGAAGCTCCAGCCTTTCGATGAGATTTCGGGAGCGCCCTTCCAGCTGACCTTGATCGGGTCGGCGGGGGCTGCCGCCTGTTGTTGAGACGCGGGGGCGTTCGCGACGCCCTGCGCGCGCAGGGCCGCGACTTCGGCCTGAACCGCTTCAAGCTGCGCCTGCAGCGCGGCGAGCTTCGCGACCGCCTGTTCGAGCGTGACCGATTCCGCCTGCGCCATTGCCGTTGTCGGCAGGCTTGCAGACAGGCCCATCATAACGAATGCCGGAATCAATGCCGCTTGACGCGTGGTCATGACCGTCCCCTTCAACGCGACCGCTCGTGCGGTACGCGCGGGGGCGCTAGCATGAAGTTCCCGTGACGGAAACATGAACCTTGCGTTACAGGCCGAAGATCCGGCCTGGCCTGCGGAATTCAGGCGTCGACGGTCTCGACGGGCTGAACCTTGCGCGGACGTCCGCGTGGGCGGCGCGGCTTCTCGTCTTCGGCTTCCACGGCAACGGGAGTCGCAGCCGGCGCTTCGGCCGCTGCCGGGGCAGCCTGCTTGGCCTGCGCGGGGGGACGGCCGCGCCGCTTGGGCGCCTCTGCGACCTCGGGCTCATCTGCATCGGCCCGGCGGGCGCTGCGGGCGAGCGTGCGGAGCGCACCTTCATCCTCACGCTCGTCATCGGCCGGCGGCGGCGCGGTGCGGGGCTGCGGAGCCGGGCGGGGCTGTTCATACCGCTCCTGACGCTCGGACCGTTCCGGGCGGTCGCGGTCCTGGCGCTCAGGGCGGTCCTGACGGTCAGAGCGTTCCTGGCGTTCCGCACGCTCAGACCGTTCCTGACGGTCGCGGTCCTGACGTTCCGGCCGATCGCGGTCCTGACGCTCCGGGCGGTCCTGGCGCTGCTGGCGCGGTTCGAACCGCTGACGTTCCTGGCGATTGTTGTGGATCGGGCCGCGGTTGTCCGCATCGCCCTCTTCGTCCTCATCGCCCTCGTCGTCGTCGCCCTCGTCCTCGTCGCGCATATCGCGCTCGTCATCGCGGCCACGGCGATCGGGCCGGTCGTTGTGCTGCTGATACTGCGACTGACGCTCTTCCTGCCGCGCGCGCATCTCGGCGACAACGCGATGGTAGTGATCGGCGTATTGCAGATAATATTCGGCCTGGACGCGTTCGCCCTGCTGATGCGCCTCGCGTGCGAGATTGGTGTATTTCTCAAGCAGCTGAAGCGCATTGCCGCGCTGGCGGGGCTCCATGTTGCGGTTGCCCATCTCACGGCCGCCGCCCTGCTGGGGGCGCGGATTGCCGCGCCCACGACGCCGACCGGACTGCTGCTGTCCATTTCTCATGAAATACTCTTTTCCCCGATACTGCCGGCCGAGCCGACTGTCGTTGTTCAGGACATGCGCGGCAATCCACGCAAGGGTCCGGAAGCGACCGCCAAACGATTCTGCCTATCGTAAGTGCCCGGCGAGGGGATCATCGTCCTCGCCCATGCACAGCCGCTCTAGCGGCATTGGCATCGCATTCCAAGTCAAAAAACAGAGGCGATGCGACGGAAAACAACCGCTCGATCCCACCCGGCAAGGTCGCGCTCCACCAGGCCGCCAAGGCCTGCTTCACGCCCCAGCGCCAAAACCGCTTCCGCTTGGCGCCATCCGATCTCAAGGATTGCGGCGCCGTCCGCCTCCAGCAATGCCGGAAGCATGGGAACGATGCGCCGATACGCCGCAAGGCCATCCTTGCCGGCGAACAGCGCGCCGTGCGGTTCATATTCGCGCACGCCGGCGCCGGTCGCCTCGTCCTCTCCTATGTAGGGAGGATTCGACAGGATTAAAGAGAAGCGCTCCGCTATGCCCTCGGCCCAGTCGGCTTTGAGAAAGCGGGATCGCGCGGAAAACCCCAGCCGCGCGGCGTTTCGCGCGGCAACGGCGAGCGCCGTATCCGATACATCGGTTGCGAGCACAGTGGCGCGCGGCCATTCGGCGAGCGCTGCGAGCGCGAGGGCGCCCGAGCCGGTACCGAGATCGAGAATGCGAAGCGCCGCATCCGCCGGAAACAGCCGCTGCGCGGCGGCAATCAGCGTTTCGGTATCGCCGCGCGGCACAAGGATGCCCGGCCCCACTTCCAGTTCGAGCGACCAGAACTCCTGCCGCCCGAGAATATAGGCCACGGGCTCGCCCGCCGCGCGCCGCGCGATGAACGGCTCTGCCGCCTCCGCCGCCACCTCCGGATTGCCGAGCAGCAGCGTCTCGCGGCTGATCCCGAGCGCGTGCGCGACGATCAACTCGGCGTCGAGGCGCGGCGTCTCTCCGCCGATCCGCGCCGCTGCGTCCCTTACGAGGTCAAGCGCCTTCATTCAGGTTCGCGAGCCGTGCCGCCTGATCCTCGGCGATCAGCGCGGCGACGAGTTCGCCGAGCCCCGTGCCTTCCATGATCTCCGGCAGACGGTGCAGCGTCAGGTTGATCCGGTGATCGGTGACGCGCCCCTGCGGATAATTGTACGTGCGGATGCGCTCCGAACGATCGCCCGATCCGACCATCGACTTGCGCGCGCCGGCGCGTTCGTTCGCCAGTTTCTCGCGCTCCAGCTCAAAGAGGCGCGCGCGCAGAACCTTCAGCGCCTTCGCCTTGTTCTTGTGCTGGCTCTTTTCGTCCTGCTGGCTGACGACGAGGCCGGTGGGAAGGTGCGTGATACGCACCGCGCTGTCGGTTGTGTTCACCGACTGGCCGCCGGGGCCGGACGAGCGGAACACGTCGATACGCAGATCCTTCTCGTCGATCTGCACGTCGACTTCCTCGGCCTCGGGCAGCACCGCCACCGTCGCGGCGGACGTGTGGATGCGCCCGGAGGCTTCCGTGGCGGGCACACGCTGCACGCGGTGGACGCCGCTTTCGAACTTCAGCTTGGCGAACACGCCCTGTCCGGTGACATTCGCGATCACCTCCTTGAGCCCGCCCGCGTCTGCCGACGACATTTCCATCGTCTCGACGCGCCATCCCTGCGTTTCGGCATAGCGCTGGTACATGCGGTAAAGATCGCCCGCGAACAGTGCCGCCTCCTCGCCGCCCGTGCCCGCGCGGATTTCAAGGATCGCCGAGCGCTCATCCGCCATGTCCTTCGGCAGCAGCAGCACGGCGAGCGCCTTTTCGGCATCCGGCAGCTGATCCTTCAGCGACTGCAGCTCTTCCTCGGCAAGCGCCACCATCTCGCGGTCGCTCTCGCCGCCGTTCACCATCGCGGTCAGGCTCTCGGCCTCGTCGCGCATTACGCGCACCGCGCGGGCCGCCTCAGCCACAGGCTTCAGCTCGGCATATTCCTTGGAAAGCGCCACGAACTTCTCGGCAGGCAGATCACCCGCCGACATCTGCGTAGTCAGTTCGGCATAGCGCGCTTCGATCTGCCGGATTCGCGCGGTGGGAACGCCGCTCATCGCAGCGCCTCGGGAAGCTGATCGAGCGCCACGCGCCACTGCTCGCCCGTCGCGAGCCGCTTCACCGTCGCCTCGCCCGCCGCCAGTTCATCGTCACCGATGATGACGGCGTAGCGCGCGCCGGCCGCATCCGCCTTCTGCATCCGCTTCTTCATATTGCCGCGCCACGCCTGCTCGGCAGCGATTCCCGCGCGCCGCAACGATTGCAGCACCTCATGGGCCTTCGCCTCGGCCGGCTCGCCCATCGGCACGATTGCCGCATCGATCGTCTCTGCCGCCGGCGCCTCGATCAGCATCGCCAGCCGCTCGATCCCCGCCGCCCAGCCGACGCACGGCGTATGCGGCCCGCCGAGCGCTTCCATCAGCCCGTCGTAGCGCCCGCCGCCAAGCACGGTGCCCTGCGCGCCCAGATGCTCGGTGATGAACTCGAACGTCGTGTGGCGATAGTAGTCGAGCCCGCGCACCAGCGCCTCGTTGCGCTCATAGGCCACGCCCGCCGCGTCGAGTCCCTTGCGCACGGCATCGAACCACGCACCCGCTTCGGCAGACATATAGGCATCGATCCGCGGCGCATCGGCGACGAGCGCCTTGTCGGCGGCGTCCTTGCTGTCGAGGATACGCAGCGGATTCTTCTCCAGCCGCTCGCGACTTTCCGCCGAAAGCGCCTCCCGGTGCGCAGAAAAGTGCGCGATCAGCGCCGCCTGCCACGCTGCACGCGTTTCCGGGTCGCCGAGCGTGTTGAGGTTGAGCACCGTCTTGCCCTCAAGCCCGAGTTCGTCGAGCAGATGCTGCGCGAGCGCGATGATCTCCACATCCGCCGCCGGCTCGCCCGACCCCAGGATTTCCGCGTCGAGCTGGTGGAACTGCCGGAAGCGCCCCTTCTGCGGCCGTTCATAGCGGAACGCCGGCCCCCACGCCGCGAGCTTCATCGGCGCGTGTTGCTGCCAGCCGTTGGAGATATAGGCGCGTGCGATTCCGGCAGTGAACTCCGGCCGCAGCGTCAGCGATTCGCCGCCGCGATCCTCGAACGTGTACATTTCCTTCGAAACCACGTCCGTGGTCTCACCCAATGAGCGCGCGAACACGCCGGTGAATTCGAACACCGGCACCTGCACCGGGCGAAACCCATAGAGCCTGCGCACGCGCGTGAAGGTTTCGATCACCTGATCGAAGCGCGCGGCCTCTTCGCCCACCATGTCCTGCGTGCCGCGAACGGCCTGAATCTTGCTGCTCATAAGCGCCGCGCTTTAGACCGTCTCGCGGGCCGTGGAAACCGTTCATGCGATTTCTGCTGCGCCGCAACATTCGGCGGTTCCCTTCGGCGCTAAGAACCGCTAAACGCCGCGCGCCATGGATATATCAAAGATTCCCGTCGGACCGAACCCGCCCCACGAACTCAATGTGATCATCGAGGTGCCGATCGGCGGCGAACCGGTGAAATACGAGTTCGACAAGGACTCGGGCGCAATCTTCGTGGACCGCATCCTGCACACGCCGATGCGTTATCCGGCGAACTACGGCTTCATCCCGCACACGCTCGGCGAAGACGGCGATCCGCTCGACGCGCTCGTCATCACGCGCTCGCCGATCATCTCGGGCGCGGTGATCCGCGTGCGCCCGGTTGGCGTGCTGCTGATGGAAGACGACAAGGGCGGCGACGAGAAGCTGCTCACCGTGCCCGTCGATTCAACCTTCCCCTACTACGGCAACGTCACCAACCACAGCGACCTGCCGCCGATCGTGCTCCGCCAGATCGAGCACTTCTTCGAGCACTACAAGGATCTCGAACCCGGCAAATGGGCGAAGCTGAACGGCTGGGGCGATGCCGACAAGGCACGGCAGCTGATTCTCGACGGCATCGAACGCGGCAAGGCGAAGGCCTGACCTTTACCCACTGACACAATTCCGTCATTCCTCACGGCAAATGCCTTGTTGGGGAGACTGTCTTGCGTGCGTTCTGTTCGTTCCTGATTCTTCTGGCGACCCCCGCCGCCGCTGAAAACAGCCTTCCCCGAGCACCCGCCCCTGTTCAAGCGGAACAGCCCGCGCAGGATCTCCGCTACCCGGGCGTGATGACGCTTGATATCGACGCGACGGATACGGCGCGGCGCATTCTCGGCGTCCGCCAGCAGATCCCCGTCGCCGCGTCGGGGCCGCTGACGCTACGCTATCCCGAATGGCTCCCCGGCAAGCACGCCCCGCGCGGGCCGATCGCCGCCCTTGCGGGGCTCACGATCAGCGCGGGCGGCAAGCCGGTGCCGTGGAAGCGCGATCCGCGTGACGTTTATGCCTTCACCGTCGATGTGCCGAAGGGCGCGAAGGCGCTCGACGTGCGCTTCCAGTATCTCTCGCCCACCGAGGGCAATCAGGGCCGCGTCAGCGTGACGGCGGAAATGCTGAACCTGCAGTGGGAGACGGTCGCGCTCTACCCGGCGGGTCACTACACGCGGCAGATTCGCGTGCGCCCTTCGGTCACGCTGCCCGAAGGCTGGCAGGGCGTCGCCGCGCTCGACGGCGTGGTGCGCACCGGCAACACGCTCCGCTACGCCGAGACCGATTTCGAAACGCTCGTCGACAGCCCGATGTTCGCCGGGAGCAACTACAAGGCGTGGGATCTCGGCCACGATGTCCGCCTCAATGTCTTCGCCGACCGCCCGGGCGACCTTGCCGCCACGCCCGAACAGATCGAAGCGCACCGGCGCATGGTCGATCAGGCGATAAAGCTGTTCGGATCGCGCCACTACGACCGCTACGAATTCCTGTTCGCGCTCTCCACCGAGCTTGGCGGCATCGGCCTCGAACACCACCGCAGCTCGGAAAACGCGCTGCCCCGCGTCTATTTTACGGACTGGGCGAACACGGCCGCAATGCGGGGCCTGCTGCCGCACGAATTCGTCCATAGCTGGAACGGCAAATTCCGCCGCGGCGCCGATCTTTGGACGCCGGACTATCGCACGCCGATGCAGAACAGCCTGCTCTGGGTCTACGAAGGCCAGACGAGCTATTGGGATTCGGTGCTCGCCGCGCGCTCCGGCCTCATTTCCAAGGATGTCGTGCTCGGCGAGTTCGCGAGCCAGGCGGCCTTCTACGAAATGCAGCCGGGCCGCGCATGGAAGCCGCTCATCGACACCACCAACGACCCCATCACCAACGCCCGCCGCCCGCAGGCCTTCCGCACGTGGCAGCGTTCGGAGGACTATTACAACGAGGGCGCTCTCATCTGGATGGAAGCGGACATGCTCATCCGCGAGAAGACCGGCGGCAGGAAATCGCTCGACGATTTCGCGCGCGGCTTCTTCGGCGTGCGGAACGGCGATTGGGGCACGGTCACCTACACGTTCGAGGATGTCGTCGCCGCGCTTGATGCGGTCGTGCCCAATGACTGGGCGACCTTCCTGAAAACCCGCGTCGACGAGATTGCGAAGCCCCCGCTCGGCGGCATCGAAAAGGGTGGCTATCGCCTCGTCTTCAAGGAAACGCCGAATCCCTATCAGGTTTCGAGCGATGCGCGCAGCCGCACAACCGATCTCAGCCATTCGGTCGGCATCACTGTCAGCGCCACGGGCGCGATCTCCAATGTCGTGTGGGACGGGCCGATGTTTCGCGAAGGCGTCACGACTGCGACGCGGCTCATGGCGGTGAACGGCCGCGAGTTCAACGAGGCCGATTTCAAGGCGACGATCACTGCCGCGAAGGACGGCAAGGCCCCCATCGAACTGCTCGTAAAGGAAGGCCCGCGCTACCGCACGATCCGCCTCGGCTATACCGGTGGGCTCCGCTATCCGCACCTCGAACGCGTCGGCAGCAGCCCCGCGCCGCTCGACCGCGTGCTCGAACCGCTACGCTGACGCCGCGAGCGCCCTCAGCGCCTCGCCGTCGACGCGGTTGACGGTCCATTCGTCCATCGGCCGCGCGCCGAGCGAACGGTAGAAATCGATCGCAGGCGTGTTCCAGTTGAGCACCGCCCATTCGAGGCGTGCGCAATCCCGCTCGATCGCAAGCGCCGCAAGCCGCGCGAGCAGCGCCTTGCCCGCGCCCTTGCCGCGCGCCTCGGGCGCGACGAACAGGTCTTCGAGGTAGATCCCCGGCCTGCCTTCGAAGGTCGAGAAATTGTGGAAGAACAGCGCGAAACCCAGGGGCGCGCCGTCATCCTCGGCGATCAGCACCTCGGCATGGGGGCGTGGGCCGAACAGCTGCTCGGCAAGCCCTTCGGCGTCGCCTTTCACCTCGTGGCGCAGTTTCTCATATTCGGCGAGATCGCAGATGAAGCGGAAGATAAGCGGCGCATCCTCGCGCACCGCTGCACGGATCAACAGGGCCACGCGCGATCCTCACCGATCCCGATGTCGGACCCGGTTTTCATGCGGCCTTGCCGTGCAGCGTGTCCATGCTCACCGCGCTCCCCGCCTCGATCTCGGCAGCCTTGGTTTCAACGAGCCCCACGATATGCGCGATCATGTCAGCGTCCGCGATCGTGTGGTCGGTGATGCCCGACAAATAGACCATGTGCTTGCCGTTGCCGCCGCCGGTGATGCCGATGTCGGTCTCGCGCGCCTCCCCGGGACCGTTGACGACGCAGCCCAGAACCGAGAGCGACATCGGGGTCTTGATGTGCTGGAGCGCATCCTCCAGCGCCTGCACCGTGCGGATGACGTCGAAGCCCTGGCGCGCGCAGCTGGGACAGGACACGACGCGGACGCCGCGGGTCCGCAGGCCGAGCGTCTTCAGGATTTCATAGCCGACGCGGACTTCCTCCTCGGGCTCGGCGGAAAGCGACACGCGGATCGTGTCGCCGACGCCGAACCAGAGCAGCGAGCCGATGCCGATCGCCGATTTCACCGTGCCGCCAATGAGCCCGCCCGCCTCGGTGATGCCGAGATGCAGCGGGCAATCCACGGCTTCGGCAAGCTGCTGGTAGGCGGCGACGGCAAGAAACGCGTCGGAGGCCTTCACCGCCACCTTGTAGTCGCGGAAGTCATGCTCCTCGAGCAGGCGGATATGATCGAGCGCGCTTTCGACGAGCGCCTCGGGGCACGGCTCGCCGTATTTTTCGAGCAGGTCTTTCTCGAGGCTTCCTGCGTTGACGCCAATGCGGATCGCGCAGCCGTTCGCCTTCGCCGCGCGCACCACTTCAGCGACGCGCTCCGACGATCCGATGTTGCCCGGGTTGATCCGCAGGCACGCCGCGCCCGCGTCCGCTGCTTCGAGCGCGCGCTTGTAGTGAAAATGAATGTCGGCGACGAGCGGCACCCGCGCAGCCCGCGCGATCTGCCGGAACGCGGCGGTCGATTCGACGTCGGGACACGAGACGCGGATGATGTCCGCCCCCGCCTCCTCGCAGCGGCGGATCTGGTCGATCGTCGCCTTCGCGTCGGAGGTCGGCGTGTTGGTCATGGTCTGCACGGTGATCGGCGCGTCGCCGCCCACCGGGACGCTGCCGACCATGATCTGCCGCGATTTGCGCCGCGCGATATCGCGCCAGGGACGAAGGGACATGCTGGGGACTCTCACCTTTCGCGGCGGATATACGCGAGCTTCGCGGCGAACCCAAGACCTGCCGGTATCGGGGGCTGGACCGTCATGGCGGATCGGCTAGCCTCCGCGCATGGGGGATACACGATCATACGCGGGAACGGCCGGGCGCCACTACGGGATGGACTGGCTGCGCGTCGGCGCCTTCGCCCTGCTCATCCTCTATCATGTCGGCATGTATTTCGTGCCCTGGGATTGGCACGTGAAGGCAGCGCGGCCCGATTCTCACGTCGCGATCCTGATGCTGGCGACGAACAGCTGGCGGCTCGCGCTGCTGTTCGTGGTTTCGGGTTATGCAAGCGCCGCGGTCTTCGCGCGCGAGCCGAGCGCCGGCGGGTTCGCGCGCTCGCGCTCGGCGCGGCTCCTCATCCCGCTCGTCTTCGCCGCGATCGTCGTGATCCCGCCGCAGCCGTGGATCGAGCTGATGTTCAAGCACGGCTACACGGAAAGCTTCGGCCATTTCTGGCTGCGCGACTATTTCCGCTTCGGCGCGCTTGAAGGCATCATCCTGCCGACGTGGCAGCACCTGTGGTTCGTCGTCTATCTCTGGGTCTACAGCATGGCGCTCGCGCTCCTCATGCTGATCCCCGCAGGTGTTCGCGCGCGGGCTGCGCAGCTTTGCGAAGCCGCGCTCGCCGGGCCTGCCGTCCTTGTCGTTCCAATCGCGCTGATGGCGCTGCGAACGCTCGTGCTGTTCCCGGGCGTCGGCGAAACCCACGCGCTTGTCGATGATGCGGCCGCGCACGCGCTGTATTTTCCGTGCTTCCTGTTCGGGGTGTTGCTGCGCGGGTCGCCCGTGCTCTGGGCCGCGATTCGTCGCTGGTGGCGCGTCGCCGCGGTGCTTGCCGTGGCTGCCTACGCCGTCGTGGCGATGATCGAATATCGCTATCCGGGCGATACGCCGCTCGATGACGCGCTGACCACCCTCTTCCGCGGCGCCCGCGCCGTTCAGGGCTGGGCGATGATCGTCGCGCTCATCGGCGTCGCCGACCGCTGGCTGAACCGCGACGCGCCGATCCGCCCGATGCTCACCGAAGCGGTGTTTCCGCTCTACATCGCGCACCAGACGATCATCGTCGTCGTCGGCTGGTGGCTGCTTCCGCTTGCGCTCCCGAACCTCGCCGCCTTCGCGATTCTCGTCACAACGACAGCCGCCGGGAGCTGGCTGTTTTACATCGTCGGCCGCGGCGTGCCGTGGCTCCGTCCCCTGATTGGGCTCGGCGCAAAAGAAAAGGGCCGCCCCGAAGGACGGCCCTCTCCAACTTCAGTCTGACGCGGGCTCAGCTCGCGGCAGCGCCGACCAGCACCGTGACGGCGCGGCGGTTCTGCGCCCACGCGCTCTCGTCCGAACCTTCAACGGCCGGACGTTCCTTGCCGTAGCTGATCACGCTGATACGATCGGCGGCAACGCCCTGCCCGGCGAGGAAGTTCTTCACCGAGTTGGCGCGGCGCTCGCCGAGCGCGAGGTTGTATTCGCGCGTGCCGCGCTCGTCGGCGTGGCCTTCGATCGTGACCTTTACGTTCGCATACTGGGCGAGCCAGCCGGCCTGCTTCGTCAGCGTCGCCTGCGACGCGCTGTCGAGCTGGTAGCTGTCGAATTCGAAGAACACGCGGTCGCTGCCCGCCTGCTGGACGAAGTCCTCGACACTGCCCGGCACAACCGTGCTGGTGACGGGCGCAGGCGCCGGAGTCGGGGTCGGGGTCTCAACCGGAGCCGCGGGCGGCGGCGGCGGCGGCAGCTCTTCGGCCTTCTTCGAGCATGCTGCCGTCGTGACCAGCGCGGCCACCATCACCACTTTCAAGGCAGTCTTCATCATCACTCTCCCTGTCTCGGAACCCCAAAAGAACCCGGCGACAGTCGCCGGTTCCGGCTCAACAACGCGAATCCGTCATTACGGTTTCCAAACTGAACTCCATCGACAACCCTTAATAGCATCTGAATGCCATGCTTTTTAAGGCAAAAGTGGAGACCATGCCGGATCGGACCCGTCGAGCGGTGTCGGAATGCGCCGTTCGTTGACGCCGGTGAGGTCCACCGACCAGAGGTCGGCGCGGCCGCCGCGCTGGCTGCGGAAGAACATCACGACGCGGCCGTTGGGCGACCAGGTCGGGCCTTCGTCGCCCCAGCTGTCGGTCAGCAGCCGCTCGCCCGAGCCGTCGGTGCGCATCACGCCGATGCGAAAGCCGCCGCCGCCCATGCGCGTGAAGGCGATGAGATCGCCGCGCGGCGACCACACCGGCGTCGCATAGCGCCCGCCGCCGAAGCTGATCCGGCGCTGGTCGGAGCCGTCCGCGTTCATCACGTAGAGCTGCTGCGTGCCGCCGCGATCCGATTCGAACACGATCTTGCTGCCGTCGGGCGAATAGCTCGGGCCCGTATCGATGCCGGGCGCACTCGTCAGCCGTTGCGGCGTGCCGCCGTTCACGCTCATGCGGTAGATGTCGGTGTTGCCGCCCTGCGCCATCGAGAACACGAGGCTCTGCCCATCGGGCGAAAAGCGCGGCGCGAAGCTCATGTTCGGAAAGTTGCCGACCAGCGTCTGGCGGCCGGTGCCGATGTTGTAGACGTACACGCGCGGACGGTTCTGCGCGAACGACATGTAGGCGATCGTCTGCTGGCTCGGCGAGAAGCGCGGCGTCAGCACGAGGTTCTGGCCGTTCGTCAGGAAGCGGTGGTTGGCGCCGTCCTGGTCCATGATCGCGAGCCGCTTGATGCGCTTCGTCTGGCGGCCGGTTTCCGAGACATAGACGATGCGGCTGTCGAAGTATCCGCTTTCCCCCGTCAGCCGCGAATAGACCGCGTCAGCGCACTTGTGCGCGGCGCGCCGCCAGAACGCCGGCTGCGTCGAGAACCCCTCCCGCGCGAGGATCTCCTCTGAGAATACATCGTATAGATAGCAGCCCACCGTGATCGACCCGTCGCCGTTCACCTGCACGAAGCCCGTGACAAGCGCCTGCGCCGCGACCGTCCGCCAGTTCGCGAAGCGCGGCGCGAGCACATCGGCATAAGCAACTGTGGTGGTGAACGCCGAAGGGTTGATCGGCTTGAAGAGGCCCGAGCTCGCAAGATCGTTCGAAACGACCTCCGCGACCTGCCGCCCGAGCGCGGCGGTATCCCCCGCCACCGTGGTCGCTAGCGCGGGCGTCGTGAACGTCGGCACCGCAATCGGCATCGGCTTCGAAATGCCCGCGTTGATATCGACGCGAAGCTGGGCGGCGGCGGGCGTCGCGGCGATCGCGATCAGCAGTACCGACAGTGCGGAGAGAAGGCGTTTCACAGGCATTTCCTTACAGCGTCTCGCTTGGGTCGAAGTTGAGCTCGAAATCCTTCCACCCGTCATAAAGTTCCGGGGGCAGTCCTTCCAGTGAGCAGGCGGGGTTCATCACGGCGCGGATCGCGGCGTCGCGCGCCACCCGGCCGTAGGCGGCGTTGCCGGGCCCGATGCCGCTCTGCGACAGCACCTCCGGCCGGCCGATGATCGTGCCGTCGCGTTGCACGCGCACGCGCAGCAGCGTCTTGATGTTGCGTGCGTCCGGCCCGCCCGCGCCCGGATCCCAGCAGCGGTAGATACGGTCGCGGATCGCCTGCGCCAGCGTCGCCATCGTCCGCGCATCCAGTTTGGCACCCTCGGGGATCGCCTGTTCGATCGATTTCGCGAAGTCGGTCGGCTTGGTCTTGCGCGGCGCGTCCTTCAGCGACTTGTCGATCAGGTTCGAAAGGTCGCGCTTGGGCTTCGGCTTTTCGACCGGCTTGGGGGTCGGCTTCTTCGGTTCCGCCTTGGGCTTGGTCGCTTCCTTGGGTGCAACCTCGACCGGCGGCGGCGTAGGCTCGGGCGTCGGCTCGGGCTCCACGACCTCCGGCTCGGCTTCCTCCACTGTTTCGCGCGGTGCCGCCTCGATCGAGGGCTTGGGCTTTTCCTGCACCGTCGGCACGTCGGAAATGTCGACGAATTCGACCGGGATCGGCTCCACGATCGGCGCGATGTCCTTCGACATCAGGCTCCAGCTCAAAGACAGCCCGGCAAACAGCACAAGGTGCGCCGCGCCCGCAATCAGGATCGCGCGGTTCTCGGTCACCGGTCCTCAGCGCCGGCCTCGCTCACGAGCGCGACCTTCTTGAAACCCGCGGCGTTAACCTCGCCAAGCACGCTCATCACGGGACCGAAGTCGAGACGGCGATCCGCACGAATGTAAACGCGCGGCCCCTCCGCTTCGCCCGCGCGCGCTTCGCTGATCGCGGAGAGCTTCGCGGCGAGCGCTTCGGCGGGCACGAGCTGCTCGTCGACATAGACCTCGCCCTCGGCGTTCAGCGAGATCTGGATCGGCGTGTTGTCCTGCTTCAGCGCGCCCGCCTTACTGTCGGGAAGGTTGATCGGAACGCCCGATACCAGCAGCGGCGCCGTGACCATGAAGATGATGAGCAGCACGAGCATGACATCGACAAGCGGCGTCACGTTGATCTCGCTCATCGGCGGCGCCTTGCCGCCCCTGCGCCCGCCCGGTGCTATGCCCATCGCCATGCGTCAGGCCTTCGGCGCCATGGTTTCAAGTTCGCGCGAGAGCTCGCCCTGAAATTCCTCGGCGAAGTTGTGCAGGCGCCCCTCGACGCGGCCGATGCCATAGAGAAGCCGGTTGTAGCCGATCACCGCCGGGATCGCCGCGAATAGGCCCATCGCGGTCGCGAACAGCGCCTCGGCGATGCCGGGCGCAACGACGGCGAGCGTCGTGTTCTGCGTCGCCGCGATCGAGGTGAAGCTGCGCATGATGCCCCACACCGTCCCGAACAGGCCGACGAACGGCGAAACGGAACCAATGGTGGCAAGGACGTTCAGCCGGTCCGAAAGTGTGTCAATCTCGCGCGCTATGGCGACGCCCATCACGCCCGTGAGACGCGTGCGAAGCCCCACGCGGTCGTACTTGCCGCCCGCGGTCGAGCGCCGCCACTCGCTCATTGCCGCGGCGAACACCTTGGTCGCCGGATGCTCCGCCTTGCCCGGCGCCTCGCGGATATCCTCGAAGCTGTTCGCCTTCCAGAAGCGGTTCTCGAACGCCTCGGTCTGCTTGCCGATCACCTTCAGCCGCCGCGCGCGCTCGATGATGATCGCCCACGACCAGATCGACGCGAACAGAAGCCCGATCATAACCGCCTTGACGACGATATCCGCCTGCATGAACAGCGCCCACGGCGACATGTCCGCGGCCCCCGCCAATGCGACGTTCGCAACCTCAGTTTCCATTCGGCTCCCCGTTTCCTGCCGTTACGGCCAACGCTTCGAAAATCCTGCGCCATTCCGGCGGCTGGCGTTTCGGCCTGCCGTCTCGCCCCACAAGTGCTGCTGTAACAAGCGCATCCGTGACGAGTTCCCCTGAACGTACGATGACTTGCGCAATCCGGCACGACGCCGCGCCGATGCTTTTTACGCGACTTTCAACATGGAGCACATCGTCGAGCCGCGCGGGTCGCACATAACGGATATGAATGTCCGTCACCGCATAGGCACCCCCGCCCGCCTCGAAGAAGCCGCGCTGATCGATCCCCGCGACGCGCAGCATGTCTGACCGCGCACGCTCCATGAAGCGCAGGTAGTTCGCGTGATAGACGACGCCCGAAAGGTCGGTGTCCTCGAAATAGACGCGCACGGGAAAGCGGTGAACACCGTCCACAAAGGCGCCTGAGGTCGGGCCGCTTGTTGTTTCACCCGTCATTCCGCCCGGTGTCTAACCGGGCGCGACTCGGCGGGGAAGCCTGAAAATATGCCGATTCGCGACGCGGGACTCAGTCCTCGAAGGGTAGCACGTCGCCAGCGCCCGCCGGCGGCGCAAGCCCGAGGTGCGTCCAAGCCCGCCCGTTCAGCATCCGCCCACGCGCCGTGCGTGCAACAAGGCCCAGCTGGATCAGATAGGGCTCGATGACTTCCTCAAGCGTGTCGCGGGGCTCCGAAAGCCCAGCCGCCAGCGTCTCGATGCCCACTGGACCGCCCTTGTAGATGTCCGCAATCATGCCGAGGTAGCGCCGGTCCATCGCATCGAGCCCGAGCGCATCGACCTCCAGCCGCAGCAGCGCCGTGTCCGCGACCTTACGATCGATGATCTCCGCGCCCGCGACATGCGCGAAGTCGCGCACGCGCCGCAGCAAGCGCCCGGCGATGCGCGGCGTGCCCCGCGCACGGCCGGCGATTTCGCGTGCGCCTTCGCGCGACAGCGCCATGCCGAGCAGCCCGGCGGCGCGCGTTACCACGTGCTCGAGTTCGTCGACCGTGTAGAAATTGAGCCGGACGGGGATGCCGAAGCGGTCCCGAAGCGGCGTCGTGATCAGCCCCGAGCGCGTCGTGGCCCCCACAAGCGTGAACGGCGGCAGGTCGATCCGCACCGAACGCGCCGAAGGCCCCTCGCCGATCATGATGTCGAGCGCACGGTCCTCCATCGCCGGGTAGAGGATTTCCTCCACCGCCGGATTCATCCGGTGAATCTCGTCGATGAACAGCACGTCATTGGGTTCAAGGTTGGTGAGCAGTGCCGCGAGGTCGCCCGCCTTCGCGATGACGGGTCCCGACGTTGAGCGGAACCCCACGCCAAGCTCGCGCGCGATGATCTGCGCCAGCGTCGTCTTGCCGAGCCCCGGCGGCCCGAAGAACAGCACATGGTCCATCGCTTCGCCGCGCTGCTTCGCGGCAGAAATGAACACACGCAAATTTTCCCGCGCCGCCGCCTGCCCGACGAACTCCTCCAGCCGCTTCGGCCGAAGCGCGGCATCCACGTCCTCGCCGGTACGCTGAGAGCTTACGATGCGTTCCTGATCCGTCACGCCGTCTCCATGCGATAGCCGGCCACGCCTGTCGAGCCTTCGACGGGCAGCTGCATCAGAACGGGTTCAGCGTATATCCCTGCTGTTGAAGCAGGGCATGGGCCGTCATCGCCGAAAGCGAAAGCTTCACGCCGGGCAACAGATCCGCCTTGGTCACCCCCATGCGTGCTGCGCTTTGTCCGCAAAGGTAGACCGCGACCCCGCGCTCCAGAAGCGCGGCGACAACGGCAGCCGAACCGTTCGGCTTGTCCCCGTTGTGCGCACGGTAAACCTTATCGTTCGTCACGTCCCAACCGGCGGTGCCATGCACGATGATCGCCAGGTGGATGTTTTCCAGCGGAACGCCCGCCGCGACATGCATGTTGATGAAACGACCCGCGCTGTCGAACGTGCGATTGATCTCGCCCGCATCCGCGCCCTTGGCGACATCGAACGCCACCTTGAAAACGGTGTCCTTCGGGATCAGGAGATCGGATTCGACCGGTGCGATCTTGCCGAAGTCCGAAAAGACCGGGCCGGGCCGAAACGGCTCTGCCTGGGCGGTGCCGGCGGTCATCATCATGAGTGCAACCAGGATCAGCCCGCGCATTGACGTTCCTTTCATCACCGTGCGGCTTTCTTGAGCGCCAGCCGCACGACGGTCCCGACATCGGCGTCCGCTCCGGCTTCCTCCATGGCCGCCGTTACGACGCGGTTCGCTTCGGCGGGTTTATAGCCGAGGTTGGCGAGTGCGGAGAGCGCGTCCGCAGCGATACCGCCTGCGGGCAGAGCGGGCGCAAAGCCGCCGATCGGGATCGCCACGCCCGCGATGCCGCCGGCCTTGTCCTTCAGTTCGTTGACGATGCGCTCGGCGAGCTTCGGACCGACGCCGCTCGCGCGGCCCACCATCGTCTTGTCGCGATTGGCGATGGCGGCATGGATTTCATCCGGCGTCAGCACCGACAGGATCGCCAGTGCCACTTTCGCGCCGACGCCCTGCACCGTCTGCAGCAGCCGGAACCAGTCGCGCTCGCGTTCGGTCACGAAGCCGAACAGCTGGATCGCGTCCTCGCGCACATGCGTCTCGATATGCAGCGTCACTGCCGCGCCCGCGCCGCCAAGTGACGCAAGTGTCTTGGTCGACGCCGAGACGAGATACCCGACCCCGTTCACATCGATGACCGCAGCGTCTGCGTTGACTGTATCGAGCAGGCCCTTCAGCTTGGCGATCATCGTGCGTATTCCCCCAGCGCCTTTGCGCTCGCCTGATGATGCGCATGGCAGATCGCGACCGCAAGCGCGTCGGCCGCGTCAGCGCTCGCTATCTTCACGCCGGGCATCAGCCGCTCGACCATCGCCCGCACCTGATCCTTCTCCGCAGCGCCCGTACCCACCAGCGCTTTCTTGACCAGCCGCGTCGCATACTCCGCGACGTCCAGCCCCGAGCCCGCGAGCGCCGCGAGAACCGCGCCGCGCGCCTGCCCAAGCTTCAGCGTCGATTGCGGGTTTTTGTTGACGAACACCTCTTCGGCGGCGGCCGTCCCGGCGCCGCTTTCCGCGACGACGCCCGCAAGCCCCGTGTAAAGCGCCGAGAGCCGCGCCGCGATCGGCATGTCCGCCGGGATGCGCAGCGTGCCGTGCGCGATGTGCGAGATGCGGTTACCCTCGGCCCGGATCACGCCCCAGCCGGTGGCGTTCAGCCCCGGATCGACTCCGAGAATGATCAGCCGAGTTTCTCCATTACGTCGTCTGACACTTCGTAGTTGCCCGAAACGGTCTGGACATCGTCGTCGTCGTCGAGCGCGTCGATCAGCTTGAGGAGCGATCCCGCATCGCCCTCCGCAACGGACACCATCGTCTGGGGCCGCCACGCGAGCTTCGCGGCTTCCGGCTCGCCGAGCACGGCTTCGAGCGCCTTCGCGACCTCGTGCAGCGTATCCTGCGCGGTCCAGACCTCGTGGCCGTCTTCACTCGACTGCACATCCTCCGCGCCCGCTTCCAGAGCCGCCTCGAACACCTTTTCGGCGTCGCCCGCCTTCACCGCATATTCGATAAGGCCCATGCGGTCGAAGCCGTGGCTCACCGATCCCGAAGCGCCAAGATTGCCGCCGTTTTTCGAAAAGATCGTGCGCACATTCGTCGCCGTGCGGTTGCGGTTGTCGGTGAGCGCCTCAACGATCAGCGATACGCCGCCGGGGCCGAAGCCCTCGTAGCGGATCTCTTCATAGTTCTCGACATCGCCGCCGCTCGCCTTGTCGATCGCGCGCTGGATGTTGTCCTTGGGCATCGACTGCGCCTTCGCCGCCATCACAGCAGCGCGCAGGCGCGGGTTCATGTCCGGATCGGGCGTGCCCATCTTGGCCGCGACGGTGATTTCGCGGGAGAGCTTGGAAAACATCGCCGAGCGCTTTTTGTCCTGCGCGCCCTTGCGGTGCATGATGTTCTTGAATTTGGAATGGCCTGCCATGGGACTCGTTCATGCCGGTTTCTGGAAATGTGGCCGGGTCTTTACGCGAGCGAGGGCTCTACTGGCAATGTTCAGGAAACGGTAACCGCCGTTCCCGACGCCGAAACCATCAGCATCGATCCGCCCTGCCCCAGCACTTCGTAGTCGAGATCGATGCCGACAACGGCGTTCGCACCAAGCCGCTGCGCTTCTGCCGCCAGTTCATCGAGAGCCTGCTGCCGCGCATCGCGCAGCACGGTTTCATACGAACCCGCGCGCCCGCCGACGATGTCGCGGATGCCCGCGAAGAGATCGCGGAAAATGTTCGCGCCGAGGATCGCTTCGCCTGTGACGACGCCGTGGTATTTGGTCGCTGGGCGACCTTCGATGGTGGGGGTGGTGGAAAGGATCATGCCATGTCTCCCAGTGCGCGGCGCAGCATCACGCCGGCGAGATGCGCGCGATATTCGGCGCCGGCGTGGATGTCGGAATTGAGATTGTCCGGCGCAAGCGCCGGCAGTGCGCCGCCTGTGTCGAGCGCGACTTCCGCGTCCGTCCAGCGAAACACGCCCGGCCCCGCGCCGGTCACGGTAACACGCGTACCCTCCGCGAAGCGCGCCACGAACACACCGACGAGCGCGTAGCGCGAGGCCGGGTGCGCAAACTTCGCATAGGCTGCCCCCTGCGGCACGCGGAAACCAATGCGCGTGATGATCTCGGCGTCTTCGAGCGCGGTTGTGAACATGCCGAGGAAGAAATCGCCCGCCGCATGCGTGCCACGGTTCGTTTCGATAACGGCATCCAGCGCCAGCACCGCGGCCGGGTAGTCCGCCGCCGGGTCGTTGTTCGCGACGCTGCCGCCGAGCGTGCCGCGCTCTCGCACCTGCGGATCGCCGATGCCGCCCGCGAGCCGCGCAAGCGCTGGGATCGGCGCGGCCTTCGCGACATCTGCATGGCACGTCATCGCCCCGATCCACACCCGGTCGCCCTCGCGCGATATGCCCGAAAGCCCGGGCACGTGCGCGAGATCGACAAGCGCATCGGGCGCGCGAAGGCGCGATTTCATCGCCGGAATCAGCGTGTGCCCACCCGCCAGGCAGGCGACGTCACCGCCTCCGCCGAGGAACGTGGCGGCTTCGGCAAGGCTCGACGGCCGGTAATAGCCTGTCACAGTGCCGCCGCTCCCGCGCGAATCGCCTTCACGATATTGGTGTAGCCCGTGCAGCGGCAGAGATTGCCTTCAAGGTCGTGACGGATGGTTTCCTTGTCCACGTCCGGCCCGTGCCGCGCGGCGATGGCGATCCCTGCGATCACCATGCCCGGTGTGCAGAAGCCGCATTGCAGCCCGTGCGCCTCGCGAAACGCCGCCTGCATCGGGTGCAGCGCGCCGTCCGCACTGATCCCCTCGATCGTCGTCACCGCACAGCCGTCCACCTGCCCGGCGATCACCGTGCAGCTCTTCACCGCCTTGCCGTCCAGCAGCACGTTGCACGCGCCGCATTGGCTGGTGTCGCAGCCGATATGCGTGCCGGTAAGGCGCAATTGATCGCGCAGGACTTCGACGAGCAGCATCGTCGGTTCGACGTCGAGCTCGCGGCGGGAGCCGTTGACGGTGAGGCTGATTTGCATGGGCGGAATAGTATCGGCGCGGATGCGATGCGCCAAGCCGCCTGAAACGAGAAAAGCGGCGATACCGGGGCCGTGGCATCGCCGCTCAACTCAGGGTTTTCGCCTGGAGGCAATCGGGGTCATTGACCACCGCCAGGTTGGGTCGCCGCCTTTGCCGGGGCCGTGGCGCCGGCGGCTGTCCAGAGAACAGCAAGCGCCGTGCCAGAATCTCAAGATATTGATTTTATTGAGATCGACTAATTTGTGCTGTCGGCCTACCGTCCCGGAACGGGACGGTCCGTGCATCGCGCGTCCCGCAACGGGACGCACGTGTCACTCCTCGAGGCCGAGCGCCGCTTTGTAGGTATCGAGCAGCGCTTCCATTTCCTGGCGCGCGTTCTTGTCCATTTTGCGCAGGCGCACGACGGTTTTCATCGTTTTGGGGTCGAAGCCCTGGCTCTTCGCTTCGAGGTAGACATCCTTGATGTCGTCGGCGATGCCCTTCTTCTCTTCTTCAAGACGCTCAATGCGCTCGATAAAAAGACGGAGTTGTTCGACGGATACGTTGTCGGTCATGCCTGCCTCGAATCATGGATGAAGAAATCGGAGGCGGGTTGGTAAGTCGCGCCGCCCGCTTCCGCAAGGCGGCTCAGTGTGCGTTCTTCGCGACGCTTTCGTCCATGCGGCGCATCTGCGCGTCGGTTGCCGGAGTCTGGTATTTTTCCTTCCAGTCCCCCGGGTCCATTCCGTAGACGAGCGCGCGCGCTTCGTCCTTGCCGAGCGTCACACCGCGCGCCGCGCCCGCCTCCTGCAGCCAGTCGCCGAGACAGTTGCGACAGAAGCCGCCGACGCCCATGAGGTCGACATTCTGCACGTCGGTGCGATGTCGGAGGTGCTCAACCAGCCGCCGGAACGCCGCCGCTTCCATTTCGGTCCGCACGCTGTCTTCGATTGCCATCGCCATCTCCTGTCTTTGCACCCACAAGCGTAACGCTCTCGGCCGCGATCGTTTCAGGCTTCTTCAGCCTGAAACGTGAATCGCTGTCTAAGCTGATGATTAGAGACTGATTCAGGTTTGGAATGGAAGCGCGCGGCGCTTCCATTCCAAACGATCAGACTCTATCGCTCATACGATCCCGGCGCCGAGCCCGACCGGTTTGCGCTCCTGCGCCTTGCGCGCGCGCCATCCGCTGTCGCGGTAGAATTCGAGCACGTCGATCGCGCCGCCGGCCTCCATACGGGCCAT
>ERZ1645185.233-NODE-233-length-23799-cov-4.505728_pt1 | contig 23799 bp, 22 predicted proteins | sample MGYA00575351_ERZ1645185 | MGnify/ENA primary metagenome ERZ1645185 (study PRJEB40838, sample SAMN11284767) | freshwater sediment metagenome | isolation source: river sediment | host: Sediment | place: India: Jana village, Kanpur | collected 2015-12-17 ... | reverse complement strand
GCCCTGTTGCGGGATCGCCTGCCGGGAGGCTACGAGATCTGGCGGGCCGGCCATCTGGCTCTGGCGCTGGCGCTGGTGGGCCTGCTCCTTTCCCATGTCCTGACCGATACCCGGGGCGCGCGCGGATGGGCGTCGCCATGGTGGATCGTCTTTTGCATTGCCGCGATCGCGCCGGGGGTCTGGGGATATGCGAGACGCCTTCTGGGGCGTTCCGGCGAAGGCTGGAGCGTCCGGCGGGTCCGCCGCGTGGCGGATGGGCTTTGGCAGATGACGGTCGTTGGCCGCCCGGGCCAGGCGCTCGATTTCCGCGCAGGTCAATTCGCTTGGCTGGCCATCGGTCGGCACCGGATGCCCCTATTCGACCATCCCTTCTCGATCGCCTCGCCGCCCAGGGACGCGGCCGAGTTGCGGTTCCTGATCCGCGAAGCCGGCGATTTCACCCGGCAGATCGGCTCGGTCGCCCCGGGGACCCGGGTCGGCCTCGACGCGCCGCACGGGAGCTTCGGGCTGGAGGCGGAAGACGATGGACCGCTCCTTCTGATCGCCGGCGGCGTCGGACTGGCCCCGATCCTGTCGATCCTCGGAGAGCTGGCGGGGCGCGAGCGCGAAGCCGGGCTCCGCCTGATCTATGCGGTCCGCAGCCCTGACGCCTTGGTGGACGAAGCGATCTGGCAACCGGCACTCTCTGCCGCAGGGGGCAGCTCCCTTTTGCTGGCCGATCGTCCCGGGGACGCCGAGGGAATCGAGCAGGGTCCGCTGACCGAGCAGCACCTGCAGCGGATGCTTGAGGGTTGGGAACCGTCGCAGGTGACGGCGCTGCTTTGCGGGCCGGACGGCATGATGACTTGGGCATCCAACCGGCTGGAGGATCTCGGGCTTGATCCAAGGCGGATCCGCTATGAGCGGTTCGACTATTCCTCGTCCCGGCTGTCCCGCCGGGATCGCCGTTATCTCCGCGCCTTCATCGGCCTCTGGATCGGTTGTCTGCTGGTCACCTTGATCGCGGCCTTTACCTGACGCGGCGCCCGGTGCGGCACCCTAGCGCAGGCCCAGGAGATAACTGACGATCGCCGCGCGCACAGCCGGGTCGCCAGCACCCTTGTGGTGCTGAAGAAAGGCATCGAGTTTCTGTGCCGCATCCGTGCCAGTCGCGTAGCCCGAGGACTGGACCAAAGCCGCCGGATCGCGGTGGCAGCGCCCGCAATTCGAAGAGAAATCCGCGGCTCCCGGCGCATCGTCAGCTTTCGCCGCCGTCGCAGACATCAGGGCAAGAAGCAGGATGGTTCCGCGCATGGTCCACCTTTTGACGCTGCCCGACTGTCCGATACCCAGGGACGGCAAGTCAAGCGCGTGGCAGATGGGCCAGAACCGACCGGGCGGCCCGGACGCCCGGCGGTTCGCCGCCCCGGCCCAGCCGGTCCATCGTCAGGTCCATCGCAGCGATCTGTTCCGCGCGCGCGGCGTCGTCGCGAAACAAGCCTTCGACGGCAGGCGCGACCAGTTCAGCGCGGAACCTGTCAGTTATGAATTCCGGGATGGCCCGCGTTTCCGAGACGAGGTTCACCAGCGTGTAGGTGTCGACCAGCGACAGGCGCATGGCGATCGCATTGGTCAGCCGGTTCATCGTATAGGCAATGACCATCGGCACCCGGTTGGCCGCGAGTTCCAGCGACACCGTGCCTGAGGCGGCCAGCGCCACATCGGCCGCGGCAAAGGCGGCGCGGCGGGCGGCCGGTTCCTCGACGATCAGCGGCGGCACGGGCCAGGCGGCCGTCAGCTCGCGCACCGTTTCGGAAATCGCGGGCAGCGTCGGCAGTACCACCTTCAACCCCGGCAGGCCGGGCGCGATGCGCCCCAGCACCTCGCTGATCAGCGGGCAGAGCCGGTCGATCTCGCTCCGCCGCGAGCCGGGCAAGGCCAGCAGAAGCGGTTGACCGACCGCGCCGATTTCTTCGCGAAAGGCTTCCACCTCTTCGGCGCTGGCCAGCGGTTCGGTGACGACCGGATGGCCGACGAAATCGCAGGTCATCCCGGCGGCGGTCATGTAGGGCGGCTCGAAGGGCAAGAGCGCCAGCACATGGTCGATGACCTTCGCCATCTTCGCCGCCCGCCCCGGCCGCCAGGCCCAGACCGAGGGCGCGACATAGTGGATGGTGCGCAGGTCGGGGCGACGGGCGCGGACGAGTTTCGCCACCCGCAGGCAGAAATCCGGGCTGTCGATCGTCACCAGCGCATCCGGGGCCGCGGCGATCACATCTTCCGCCGTCTCGCGGATGCGGCGCTTGAGGTGAAAATACTTCGGCAGGATCTCGGCCAGCCCCATGACCGAAAGCTCCTGCATGGGAAAGAGGCTGTCCATGCCCTGCGCCTGCATCGCGGGACCGGCGATGCCGCGGAACTCGCAGCCCGGCGCAATCTGGTTCATCCCGGCCATCAGCGCCGCCCCCAGCCGGTCGCCCGAAGGCTCTCCGGCGATGAGGTACAGCTTCATGGCTCCCGCGCCCAGAGGAAGAGGCCCGCCGCCTGAGCCGCCGCCACGGTGGCTTGCCGGTCAAGGAGCAGCGCGCCGCCCGCCGCCCAGGCGATGCCGGCAAGACCCGCGGCAGCGGCCTTCGCTACGGTCGCGGGACCGATTGCCGGAAGGTCGATGCGGTGGTCCTGCCCCGGTTTCGGGGCCTTGTAGAGAACGCCTTTCGTCCCCGTCCCCGCGAGCTTCAGGGTCGGTCGCGTGGTGGCCACGAAATCCAGCATCGCATCCGTTCCCGGCAAGGCCTCGATGGCCAGGCACAGACCCTGCGCCACGACTGCGCCCTGGCCAACATCCATCGGACCAAGAGTCGCGACGATCTCGGCCGCGCGGCCCGCGTCCTTCTCATCTGCCGGAGAAACCGTCCCCGTCAGGATGCCGGCCAGGGGGACCAGATCCGGTGCGACGTCATCGACGCCGGCGACCTCCAGGCCCCACTCCTCGAACACACCGATCACCGCCCGCAAGAGCGCGTCGTCGCCGCCCTGCAGGGCCGGCAGCAGCCGTGGTACCAGTTGCGCCGTCGCCGCATCAAACAGCGCCGGATCCAGCCGTGGCCGCTGCACGGCGCCGGCGAAGATCACCGTGCCGATGCCGCTGTCGCGCAGATGGTCGAGAAAGGGCACCAGCCGTTCGACCCGGAACGTCATGTCCGGTGCGATCCCTTCCGGAGGGAAGCCTTCCATGGCGCAGACGAGTGGTTCATCCAGCGCCGCGGCCACCAAGGCGGGGAGCACCCCGCGCCCCGAGACAATCGCGACCCGGCCGCCCTGCCCGGTCATTTCGGCGTAAGGAAGTTGCGGTCGGACTGTCCGAGGATGAAGTCGGCGATTTCCTTGACCTGCGCCACGTCCGAGGTTTCAGCAAGCCGCCGCGCCCGGTCAAGGAAGGTGCCCTCGCCCTTGGCCAGTTCCTCATAGGCCGCCCGCAGCGCATGGATCGCCGGCCGGTCGACGCCGCGCCGCTTCAGGCCGACAAGGTTCAACCCTTCAAGTTCGCCGCGCGAGGCGTGGACAAGGCCATAGGGGATCACGTCATGCGTCACCATGGTGATGCCGCCGATGATCGCGCCGCGCCCGACGCGGACATATTGATGCACGCCGGACAGGCCGCTGACGATCACGTCATCCTCAAGCACCACATGCCCGGCCAATGCCACGTCATTGCCAAGGATCACCCGGTCGCCGACCTGGCTGTCATGGCCGACATGGACGCCGGTCATCAGCAGGCAATCGTCGCCCACCCGCGTCCAGCCGCCGCCGCCCTCGGTCCCGAGGTTCAGCGTCACGCCTTCGCGGATGCGGCAACGCTTGCCGACCTTGAGGTGGCTCTTCTCGCCCTTGAACTTCAGGTCCTGCGGGATCTCTCCGATGGTGGCGAAGGGGAAAATCACCGTTTCGTCGTCGATCTCGGACCAGCCGGTCAGCACGACATGGCTTTTAACCTCGACCCGCTCGCCCAGGACCACGTTCGGCCCGACCAGCGAGAACGGCCCGACGGTCGTGCCCGCGCCGATCACCGCGCCCGGCTCGACGATCGCCGAGGGGTGGATGACCGCCGTGGGGTGGATCTTCGTCTTGTCCATCGGGTCAGGCCTTCGGCAGGTCGATCATCGCGGTAAAGCTCGCCTCGGCCGCGATCTCGCCATCGACCATGCCCTTGCCGTCGAACCGCCAGACCTTGCCGCCCGGGCGGGTGACCGTGACATGCAACTCCAGCACGTCGCCCGGCACGACCTTGCGTCGGAACTTGCAGTTGTCGACGCCCATGAAATAGACCAGCGGCTCTTTGTCGACGAGGTCCATGGTCAGCCCGACCAGCACCGCCGAGCTTTGCGCCAGCGCCTCGATCACCATCACGCCCGGGAAAATCGGCGTCTGGGGGAAGTGACCCTGGAACTGCGGCTCGTTGAAGGTGATGTTCTTGATGCCGACGCAGCTTTCGCGCAGCACGATATCCTTCACCTTGTCGACCAGCAGGAAGGGATAGCGATGGGGGATGATCCGCTGGATCATTGACATGTCCGCAACCTTCACATCCTGCCACCGATAGGGTTCTGTCATCGCTGTCTCCCTTGTGTCCGCCGGGACCTGCCCTTTTGCCGCCTGACTAGCAACTTGGCCACGAACGGGCAAGAACCTCAGCCGCCCCAGAGGGTCACGGCGTACTTCCGGTTGCGGCGCCATCGGGGGCTGCGCCTGCGTCGGCCGGGGGATTTTCCGCCGGAGCCGGAGCCGGCGGCGACGGGACGGGATCCGTGCCCGAACCTGCGGGCGCATCCTGCGGTGCGGGGGCCGTGCCTGCTGCGGCATCGTTGGCAAGCTGGGCGTCGATCCGGGCGATGGCGATCTCGGTGATGTCGATGCGCTCGAACGACAGGAGCACCGCCTTGCGGTCGATGATCGCCGAGGCGCCCCGTTCGCGCATGATCTCGGCAAGGATCGGCACGGCGGCGTTGAAGAACTTCTTCTGCGCCAGATCGCGCTGCAGGCCGATGTCGCGTTCCTTGGCGTCGCGGGCGGCTCGGATCTGCTTGACCTTGGAGTCGAAGTCGGTGGCGAGCTTGCGGAAGTCCTCTGGCGCCATCTTCGTGCGCTGGTCTGTCAGCCGCTTTTCTTCCGCCTCGAGGTCGGATTCGATCGTGCGGTTCTCGGTCTGCAGCGCGCGCAGCTGGGTGTCGATCTCGGACAGGATCTTCTGGCCGAATTTCGACCCGCTATAGAGCCGCTCCTGATCGACGGTCAGGATTTCGAGCGGCCCCTCGGCCAGAACGCCGGTGGCTAATTCCTGCGCCGGGGCGGTGCCGCCGCCAAGCAGCGCGCCGCCCAGAAGGGCGGCGACGAGCAGACGGTCGACCCAGCCCGACATCAGAAGGTCGTGGAGACGGACAGGTCGAAGTTCAGCGGCTTGTCGTAGTCTTCGCGGATGAAGGCGTTCATGAAGTTCAGCCGCAGCGGACCGATCGGCGTGGTCAGGAAGAGCGATGCGCCGATGGTTGCCCGCAGGTGGAAGGCGTCATCGACCGGACCACCGGTGCCGTTGACATCGTTCAGGCTCCAGACCGAGCCGGTATCCAGGAACAGGCCGCCGCGGATGCCGTACTCGGCGGGCAGACCGATCGGGAACTCCGCCTCGATCCGGGCCACGGCCAGCATGTTGCCGCCAAGCGCGTCCTGGTTCACTGCCGTCAGGTCGCGCGGGCCAAGGCCATAGGATTCGAAGCCGCGCAGCCGGCTGGTGCCGAAGTAGCGCGCGGGCGCGATGGACGTCTCGTCGCCCAACATGTTGATCACACCGCCCTCGATCGAGGCGCGAAGCGTTACGTCCTCGTTCCAGATCTTCCGTTCGACCCCGGCATAGGCGTTGGTGGTGATCGACGTTACGTTGCCACCCAGACCGGCGAAGTCCTGGCCGAAGCGCAGGATGATGCCGCCAAGCGGGTCGCGGCCGGTTCCCCGCGTGTCGTAGGTATACAGATAGCCGGGCGCGCTGGCATTCTGCCAGCCTAGCGCCTCTTCGGTCTGCAGGATAAGGGACGAGTCGGAGTCGACGTTGCGAACTTCCTGTTTCGTATAGGCATAGTGGACGTCGAACTTGCTGTATTCGCCGGTCGGGAAGACCAGACCGAACTTCAGCGCGCCGGTCGTCGTGTCATAGGAGACGTTGTTGCCGACATTGGTCTCGATATACGAGATCGAAGTGCGGAAGGTCAGGTCCTGGCCAAGGAATGCCGGTTCCGCGAACGAGCCGATCACCCGTGTCTCGTCCGAAGTCGTTCCGACGGTGATGCCGACGGACTGGCCGCGACCGAGGAAGTTGGTTTCCTGCAGGCCGATGTTGATGCCGAACCCGTCCGACACCGAATAGGTGCCGCCCAGGGTCAGCGATCCGGTCGGCTTTTCCTCGACATTGACGTCGACGATGACCTGGTCCGGACTTGATCCGGGCTTGGTATCGACGTTCGACGTGGCGAAGAAGTCCAGCGCCTTGATGCGTTCGGCCGCCTGACGGATCTCGCGCGGATTGAAGGGGTCGCCTTCGGCCACGCGGAACTGCCGGCGGATGACCTGGTCCATCGTCGTGGTGTTGCCCTCGATGTCGATGCGCTCGACGAAGAGTTTCGGCCCCTTGGTGATGGTGAAGGTGATGTCCAGAAGGCCTTCGCGCTCATGCCGGGTGATGACCGGATCGACGCGGATGAAGTTCAGCCCCTGCTGGAGGGCAACGTTCTCCATCCGCTGGATGTTGTAGTCGATGATCACCGGGTTGTAGACCACGCCCGAGCGCAGCCGGTTCATCCGGGCGAAATCGCCTGCATCGACCCCTTCGACCTTGCTGACCGTATCGACATTGCCGATGCGGAACTGCTGGCCCTCGCGCACCGTGAAGGTGACGAAGAAGCTGTCACGTTCGCGCGACATCTCGACGGTCGCGTCCAGAACCTCGAAATCGGCATAGCCGCGCGAGGCATAGAAATCGCGCAGGGCCTGCTTGTCGAACTCGATCCGCTCGGGCGCGTAGGTGTCCTTGGTGATGATGCTGCGCAGGAATCCGGCCTGACGGGTCTGCAGGACCTGCCGCAGGCGGCGGTCCGAGAAGGCGCGGTTGCCGACGAAGGCGATGCGCTCGACCTCGGTCACCTTGCCTTCCTGAATCTCGAAGACCAGGTCGACACGGTTGCCATCGCGCTGGATGATCTTGGGATTGACGGTCGCGGCCATCCGTCCTTGCGAGCTGTAGACGTCGATGATCGCCTGTGCGTCGGCCTCGGCCTTGGAGGGCGAATAGATCATCCGCGACTGCGATGTGACGATCTCTTGCAGCTTGTCATCCTCGAGCCGGCGGTTGCCCTCGAAGCTGACGATGTTGATGACCGGGTATTCCTTGACCGTCACCACAAGGGTGCTGCCTTGCGGGTCGAGGCTGACCGACTCGAACAACCCGGAATCCTGGACGCGTTGCAGAGCGTCGTTCAGCTGACCCGAGGTCACCGACTGCCCGGCACTGATTCCTGCATAGCGGATCACGGTCGAGGGATCGACATGCTCGTTCCCGACCACACGCACGCTGGAAAAGCTGTAGTCCTGCGCGCGGGCGATGCCGGAAAACGCCAGCAACCAAAGCACGATGACGGTCGCCGCGAAAGTAATGAACGAGAACTGCGGGGATGTGCTCTCGATTGCCGCCTGCTTCGCGGCGGCTTTGTTCAGCTTCATGCCACCCACCCTGGAACCTGCCTGTTCAGACCTGACTAGCCCGATTGCGGAGCCTTGTCAAAAGCCTGTGCATCAGCCTTGCCGCGGATACAACATATCCACAGCCGGCCGTGTTCCGGCGGTTCAGTGATGGGTGAAAGCCGTGCCCAGGTAAGCGCCGGCAAGCAGCCCGACAAGGATGGTCCCGAGGAAGAAAACCCGGTCCCAGTTCAACCCGACGAGCAGCGACAGCCCACGGTAGCCTTTCATGACAGTCTGCATGGTTTCGACCCCTAATCACCGGGGTCAAGACTCGCAAAGGAATGTGGCGGCTTTGCGGCCCAATCGCGGCCCTTCTGGCCCACCGCCCTTACGGGCAGGTCAGGTCGTTGGTCAGGGCAAAGGCCATCAGGCCCGCCAGCAGCGCCAGACCCGTGCCCATCAGCAGACGCAGCGCCCGGTCCGACGGCGGCTTGCCGGTCAGGGCTTCCCAGACGTGGAAGACAAGGTGTCCGCCGTCGAGCACGGGAATCGGGAACAGGTTTAGCAGGCCGACCGCGGTCGACAGCATCGCGACGAAGCCGATGAAGCTGGCAAGGCCCAGGCTTGCCGCCGCCCCCGAGGTTTCCGCGATGGTCAGAGGGCCGCTGATGTTGCAGCTGCTGATCGCCCCCGAGATGATATGCGCCATGCCCGACAGGCTGGTGGTGACGACAGACCAGGTCTGCTCCCCGGCGAGTTTCAGTGCCTCGAGCGGACCCGGGCGACGGGTCTCGGGATCGAAGGCAAGGCCGCCGGTCAGGCCGATCAGCCAGCGGGTTTCAAACCCGCCGTCGGCCTTCGGGATGTCGCGCCGGATCGGGGTCAAGGTGGCGTCGAAACTTTCGCCATTGCGCCAGACGGACAGGGTCAGCGGATTGCCGCCCGAGGCGCCGACGATTTCACGGAGCTGGGTAAAGGCATGGACCGGCGTGCCATTGACCGACTGGATCACATCGCCCGGTTTGAGCCCGGCGTCCATCGCGGCCGATTTGGGCTGGACCCCGTCCACCACCGGCGGCAGGGGGAAAGGTCCCTGCACGACGATCTTCTGGCCGTCGCGCTCGACACGATAGGGCACGGTCGCCGCCGCAGGCAGAGCGTCTGCTGCCTGCCCGATCGCGGCGAAATCCGCTGCCGGCGTGTCGCCGATGGCAAGGATGCGGTCGCCCGGTTTCAGCCCGTCCTCTATTCCCGGCAGCGACCGGACAGAACCGACGGTCGGCACGTCAGTGGCCACCCCCTGAATCAGGAAGAACCCGGCGAAGACGGCGATCGACAGGATGAAGTTGAACACCGGCCCCGCCGCGACGGTCGCCGCGCGCGCCCACAGAGGCGCGCCGTGCAGGCTGTGGCGCCGCTCGCTTTCGGTCAGGAATTCCAGCTCGGGCGAGGGGCGATCCGAAACCGCGCTCGCGTCGCCAAGGAATTTCACATAGCCGCCAAAGGGCAAGGCCGCGATCTGCCAGCGCGTTCCGCGCCGGTCGGTGCGGGAAAGCAGGACGGGACCGAAGCCAAGCGAGAAGACCTCGGCATGGATGCCGCACCAGCGGCCAACGATGTAATGGCCATATTCATGGACAGTGACGATGATGGAAAGGGCGACGACGAAGGCGACGATCGTCCAGGCGAGACCGCCAAGGGCCATGAGCGAAGAAAGAAAATCCAATAAACCTACCTCGATCTTTGCCGCGCGACCTCTTCGGCCTTCTTTCGGGCCAACCGGTCGGCATTGAGGACATCCTCAAGGCCAAGCGCGGCATCTTTGCGGCACAATTCGCCCGAAACCCGGGCCATTGTTTCCTCCACTACGGCAGCCATTTCAAGAAAACCCAGCCGCCTGGCGATGAAATGATCGAGAGCCACCTCTTTGGCGGCATTGAAGACCGCACCTGACAGCCCGCGCGCCGCCATGACCTCACGTGCCAGACGCAGCGCGGGAAAGCGCGTCTCGTCCGGGGCCTGGAAGCTGAGATTGGCCAGCCTGGCAAGGTCCAGCCGCTCGACCGGGACATGGGCGCGGCCGGGCCAGTTCAGGGCGAAGCCGATGGCGTGGCGCATGTCGGCCGGGCCGAGATGGGCAAGGATGCCGCCATCGGAAAAGCCGACCATGGCATGAATGATCGACTGGGGATGGACGATGACCTCGATCCTGTCGGGATCGAAACCGAAAAACTCTCGCGTTTCAATAAGTTCCAGCGCCTTGTTGAACATCGACGCCGAGTCGATCGAGATCCGCTGGCCCATCGCCCAGTTCGGATGCGCGACAGCCTGCTCCGGCGTCGCCCCCGCCAAGCGCTCAAGCGGCCAGTCGCGGAACGGCCCGCCAGAGGCAGTGATGATCACCCGCTCGACCGCCGAGCGATCCTCGCCCGTCAGGGTCTGGAAGACGGCGGAATGTTCGCTGTCCACCGGCAGGATCGTCGCGCTGTGGCGCCGGGCTTCCGCCATGAGCAACTCGCCGGCCGTGACGAGGCTTTCCTTGTTGGCGAGCGCCAGTGTGCCACCGTGACGCAGGGCACGCAGTCCCGGCAACAGGCCCGCCGCGCCGACGATCGCCGACATGACCCAGTCCGCCGGGTGATCGGCGGCCTCGACCACGGCTTCCTGCCCCGCGGCGGCCTCGATGCCGCTGCCGGCCAACGCCTGTTTCAGCGCATCGTAACAGTCGGGATAGCAGGTCACGGCCACCTGCGCACCGAACCGTCGCGCCTCGGCCGCCAGCAGGTCGACCTGCCGTCCGCCGCTCAGCGCCACGATCTCGACCTCGCCGGGGGTCAGAAGATCGAGCGTGTTCCGCCCGATCGAGCCGGTCGCGCCGAAGACCGAGATGCGCCGCATCAGAGCCGGACCTCCGGCACCACCACGACCAGCGCCACCAGCAGCATGAGCAAGGCGGCCCCCAGCAATCCGTCGAAACGGTCAAGCAATCCGCCATGGCCGGGGATCAGATGCGAGCTGTCCTTGACCCCTGCATGGCGCTTGATCGCGCTTTCGGTGATGTCGCCCATCTGCGAGGCAAAGGCGATCCCGGCGGAAATCCACGGCAGGTCAGGGCCGGCGGTGGTGAAGCTGCGGAAGATCAGCCCGACCAGCGCCGCGGCGATCCATCCGGCGACGGTGCCCGACCAGGTCTTCTTCGGGCTGACGCGCGGCCAGAACTTCGGTCCGCCGATCATGCGCCCGGCGAAATAGCCCGACACGTCAGTAGCGATGACGACCAGAACCAGCCAGACCAGCCAGACAACGCCGTAATCGGCACGGAAGATCGGCAGGCCCCAGGCGGCGATCAGGATGGCAAGGCCGTAGCCCGCGAAGATCGTCTTGTCCTTCGGTACGACCAGCAGCCCGGCAAGGATCGGGACGAGGAGGATGAGGATGCCGGTCCAGCTGGCGATCTGCGCGGCGATCAGCACCGCGATGCCGCCCAGAAGTCCAAGCCCCCGCGCCACGCCAGACTGACCGGGTGCCAACATGGCTGCCAGTTCCCAGATCATCAGGCCCGCGCCGATCGAGGCCAGGCCGATGAACCACCAGCCGCCCAGCCAGATGCACAAGGCGCCGACCGCCACCATCGCCACCGCCGAGGCAATCCGGGGCATCAGGTCGGACCATTTGCCTGAACCGCTCACCGCGTCTGCCTCACGCCGTGGCCGCCCCATAGCGGCGTTCCCGGCCGCCGAACCGCTCGATGATCGCCGCGAGTTCCTCGGGCGAGAAATCGGGCCAGAGGGTCGGGGTGAATTCATATTCGGCATAGGCCGACTGCCAGAGCAGGTAGTTCGAGATCCGTGTCTCGCCGCTGGTGCGGATCACCAGATCGGGATCGGGCAGGTCATGGGTGTCCAGCCGTTCCGTGACCGTTTCCTCGGTCATGGCATCGGGGTCGAGCCGGCCGGCCGCGACATCGGCCGCAACCAGGCGCGCCGCGCGCAGAAGCTCGTTGCGACCGCCATAGTTGATCGCCACCGTCAGGTTCAGCCGCGACAACCCCTTCGTCCGCTCCTCGATCCCCGCCATCAGCTTCTGCAGCTTGGGGTCCAGCCGCGAGCGGTCGCCGATGAAGCGCAGCCGCACGCCCTCGGCCGCCAGCCGGTCCGCCTCGCGCTCGATATAGCGGGCGAAGATCGACATCAGGCCAAGCACTTCCTCGGTGGAGCGCTTCCAGTTCTCGGTCGAGAAGGCATAGATCGTCAGCCAGCCGATGCCGAGGTCGGGGGCGCAGCGGACGATCTCCTTCACCCGCTCGGCGCCGCGGCGATGGCCGACCAGCCGCGGCCAGCCGCGAGAGATTGCCCACCGGCCATTGCCATCCATGATGATCGCGACATGAAGCGCCGGCGGTCCGGGTTGGCGCGTGTCATGCTGTTCGGCTATGGCCACTTCCCTGCCCCCTTCCGGCATGGCGATCCTGCGGGTCAAACCTGCATGATCTCCGCCTGCTTCGATTCGAGCGCCTTGTCGACCGAGGCAATGGTCTTGTCGGTCATTTCCTGCACCTCGTCCGACCACATCTTCTGGTCGTCCTCGGACATGCCGGCGGCCTTGGCTTTCTTGATCTGGTCCATGCCATCGCGGCGGACGTTGCGGATGGCGACGCGGGCCTGCTCGGCGTAATGAGAGGCGACCTTGGTCAGTTCGCGGCGGCGTTCCTCGTTCAGTTCCGGGATCGGCAGGCGGATCAGCGGACCGTCGACCACCGGGTTGATGCCGATGCCACTGTCGCGGATGGCGCGTTCGACCTTCGACACCATCGCCTTGTCCCAGACGTTGATGACCACCATGCGCGGCTCGGGCACGTTGACGGTGCCAAGCTGGTTGATCGGGGTCATCTGGCCATAGGCCTCGACATGAATGGGCTCGACAATCGCAGCCGAGGCACGACCGGTGCGGAGCGAGGCGAATTCGGTGCGCAGCGCGGCCACGGCGCCGTCCATGCGGCGCTGGATTGCGTCAAGATCGATCTCGATATCGTCCTGGCTCATGGGTCTTCCCTTCGTCTTTTTCGGCAGCGCCCGTTCCCGCTCTATAGCGCAGGCGCTAACACCGCGTATAGCGTCAGCCGTGCACCCGCGTATAGGTGCCCTGACCGGCGAGAATTCCGCGGAACCCGCCCGGCTCGTCCAGCGAGAAGACGATGATCGGCAGGTTGTTGTCGCGGGCCAGCGCGATGGCCGAGGCATCCATCACGCCAAGATGCTTCTGCAGCACCTCGTCATAGGAAACAGTCTCGTAGCGTTTCGCGTCCGGGTGTTTCTTGGGATCCTTGTCATAGACGCCGTCGACCTTGGTTCCCTTGAAGATCGCCTCGCAAGCCATTTCATTTGCTCGCAAAGTCGCGGCGGTGTCCGTGGTGAAATACGGGTTTCCGGTGCCTGCGGCAAAGATGACGACCCGCTTCTTCTCCAGGTGGCGCACGGCGCGGCGGCGGATATAGGGCTCGCAGACCTGGTCCATCGGGATGGCGCTGATGACCCGGGTGAAGACGCCAAGCGCTTCGAGCGCGGCCTGCATGGCCAGCGCGTTCATCACCGTGGCCAGCATCCCCATGTAGTCGGCCGTCGTCCGTTCCATCCCCTGCGCCGAGCCCTGGAGGCCGCGGAAGATGTTGCCTCCGCCGATCACCATGCAGATTTCGACGCCGAGGTCGTGAACCGACTTCACCTCTTGCGCGATGCGGCTGACGGTCGGCGGGTGCAGGCCATAGCCCTGGTCGCCCATGAGGGCCTCGCCGGAAATCTTCAGAAGGACGCGCTTGTACCGAACCTTGCCCTGCTCCGCCGCGCCACTCATGCCCGCCTGCCCCCAAAATTTGGTTTTGATCTTTGACTGGCCCGCAAAATGTCGGAAAACGCCGCGAGGTTCAACCGGGGAAGCGGAAGAGACAGCAGCGATGGCCGGAACCGATCTTGCCTTTGCCCTGCCCGGGGGGCTCGACGCGCTGCCCGAGGACCGGCCGGTCCTGATCGCCGGGCCCACCGCCAGCGGGAAATCGGCGCTTGCCGCCGAAATCGCAGGTCGGCGCGGCGGCGTGATCGTCAATGCCGACGCCCTGCAGGTCTATGGCTGCTGGCGCATCCTGACCGCGCGCCCTTCGGAGGCCGAGGAGACAGCCCTGCCCCACAGGCTTTACGGCCATGTCGGGCGCGACCAGGGCTATTCCGTCGGTCACTGGCTGCGCGAGGTGGCCGCGGTGATCGCCGAAGGCCGTCGCCCGGTGGTCGTCGGCGGCACCGGGCTTTATTTCACCGCACTGACCGGAGGTCTGGCCGAGATCCCGGCTACCCCGCCCGAAATCCGGGCCGAGGCCGATGCAAGGCTAGCCAGCCGCGGCGTGGAGACACTGGCGGGCGAACTCGACCCGGCCACCGCCGCGCGGATCGACCTGCGCAATCCGGCCCGAGTGCAGCGCGCCTGGGAGGTGCTGCACGCCACCGGGCGCGGACTGGCGGACTGGCAGGCGGACACGGGCCGGCCGCTTCTGCCGCTGACTGCAGTGACCGCGCTGGTCCTGCGGCCAGAGACGGGCTGGCTGAACGCGCGGATCGACCGGCGATTCGACCAGATGATCGAAGCCGGCGCGCTGGACGAGGTGAGGCTCGAGGAGCCGGGCTATGATCCGACGCGCCCGTCTGCCCGGGCCATTGGCGCGCCCGAACTCGTCGCCCATCTGCGCGGCGGGATGACGATTGATCAGGCGATCGTCGCCGGAAAACTCGCCAGCCGCCAGTATGCCAAGCGCCAGCGCACCTGGTTCCGCAGCCGTATGGGCGCCTGGCAAGCTGTGCCGCTGCCCGGATAAGGGCAAAGTCCGTGCAGCGATGCCACAACCGGCCATTGTTCTCGCTTTTGAGTATGGCGTGGCACGGCGGGGTCGCTAGAGTGCATCCGATCGCAACCGGACCCGCGCATCGGATGAAAGACCTCACCGCCCTCTCGCAACTGCGGCTCGCGGCCATTCCCCGGCTTGCGGCCGGCGGGCGCTGGCGTGTCGAGGCGATGCGGTCGATCTCGGAGCCGATGCTCCTGTGGTTCACCAAGGGCCAGGGCCGGGTCACCGTCGCCGGCGTGACGCGCGGCTACACGCCGCACAACGCGATCTTCATTCCGCCTGGCGTGATGCACGGCTTCGAAGTCGGCCCGCAAGTTTTTGGCACGGCAGTCTTTTTCGGCCGGGACAGCAATATCACGCTGCCCGACCAGCCGCTGCACCTGCGCATCCGCGAGAACCAGGCCCAGGTCGAGATCAACCTGATCCTCGATTCGATCCAGCGGGAACTGGACTCGACCACGCCGGCCCATGACCGGGCTGCGGGCCATTACCTCGGGCTGCTCGGGGTCTGGATCGAACGGCAGGCCGCCCGCCAGACGGCCGAGGCGCAGCGCCCGGACGCCGCGCGCAAGCTGGTGACGAAATACGCCTCGCTGCTGGAACGCGATTTCCGCGGCGGCCACGGTGTAGCCCATTACGCCGAATTGCTGGGCGTGACGCCGACGCACCTGACCCGCTGCTGCAAGCAGGCCTCGGGCCGTCCCGCTTCGGCCTTGCTGCACGACCGGGTGGTGTTCGAGGCGCGCCGGCTTCTGACCGAGACAACGATCCCCGTCGGCAAGATCGCGGAAAGCCTTGGCTTCACCTCGCCGGCCTATTTTACCCGCGCTTTCCAGCACCATACCGGCAAGACACCGTCGGCCTTCCGCCGCACCTCCTGACGGCCTCCTCCGGTCCTCGACCGATCCCCTCGACATCTGACCTTCCGGCGTCTGCGGCCATTGGGCACGGGTCACCGGCCCGATGCACCTCATTCCGACGCCGGATGTCGCAAACGACCCCCGATGAGACGAATCGCGCCGTTGACGCAGGGGCGTTTTCTGTGCGGAATGGGGCAAGTCGTCGGGTCTGGTCTGGCCCCAAAACGCGGCGCCCATAAGCCGCATCAACGGACCGAAAAACACAGGGAGAAATTCATGACCGATACGAAGAAGAACGTCGCGCCGATGCACCCGGCTGCCCGGATGTATGCCGACGAAGTCGCGCAGGGGAAACTGTCGCGGCGCGAGTTCCTGACCCGCACCACCGCGCTTGGTGTTTCGGCCGTTGCCGCCTATGGGCTGATCGGCCTCGAGGCGCCGGCCCGTGCGCAGGATGCTCCGACCGCCGGCGGCACGCTGCGGATGGATATGGAAACGAAGGCACTCAAGGACCCGCGCCTGGCCGACTGGTCGCAGATCGCCAACTTCACCCGCGGCTGGTTGGAATACCTCGTCGAATACGAAGCCGACGGCAGCTTCCGCGGCATGCTTCTGGAAAGCTGGACGACCAACGACGACGCCACCGAATACACGCTGAACGTCCGCAAGGGCGTGAAATGGTCGAACGGTGACGACTTCACCGCCGATGACGTGGTCTTCAACATCGAGCGCTGGTGCGACGGCAATGTCGAGGGCAACTCGATGGCTGGCCGCATGTCGGCGCTGGTCGACGAAAAGACCAAGAAGATGCGCCCCGAGGCGATCGAGAAAGTCGATGCCAACACCGTGAAGCTGAAACTGCTCGGGCCGGACATCACGATCATCGCCGGCATGGCCGACTATCCGGCCGCGGTGGTCCACAAGTCCTACGACGGCGGCGACCCGTCGAAGAACCCGGTCGGCACCGGCCCCTACATGCCCGAGGTCAACGAGGTCGGCGTCAAGCAGTTCCTCGTCAAGTCGGACAAGCCCTGGTGGGGCACCGAAGTCTATGGCGGCCCGTATCTTGACCGGATCGAGTATTACGACCTGGGCACCGACCCGGCCGCGATCCTTGCCGCTGCCGGCTCGGACGAGATCGACGCGACCTACCAGACGGTCGGCGACTATGTCGACCTGTTTGACGGCATCGGCTGGACCCTGTCCGAGGTCGTGACCGCCGCGACGATCGCCGTGCGCTTCAACCAGCTTGCCGAGGAATACAAGGACAAGCGGGTGCGCCGGGGCATCCAGATGTGCGTCGACAACGCCGTCGTGCTGGAACTTGGCTATGCCGGTCGCGGCATGAAGGCCGAGAACCACCATGTCGCCCCGATCCACCCGGAATACTACGAACTGCCGCCCCAGAAGGTTGATCCGGCTGCAGGCAAGGCGATGATCGCCGAAGCAGGCATGGCCGATCACGAGTTCGAACTGATCTCGATCGACGATGGCTGGCAAACCGGCACCTGTGACGCGGTCGCTGCCCAGGTCCGCGACGCCGGCATCAAGATCAAGCGCACGATCCTGCCGGGCTCGACCTTCTGGAACGACTGGACGAAGTACCCGTTCTCGGCCACCGAATGGAACATGCGTCCGCTCGGCGTGCAGATCCTGGCGCTTGCCTATCGCTCGGGCGAGGCCTGGAACGAATCGGCCTTCTCGAACAAGGAGTTCGACGAGAACCTGGCCAAGGCGATGTCGATCGCCGATGCCGACAAGCGCCGTGAAGTCATGAAGACGCTCGAGACGATCATGCAGGAAGAGGGCGTGCTGATTCAGCCCTACTGGCGCTCGCTCTACCGGCACCACAAGGAAAGCGCGAAGGGGCTCGAAATGCACCCGACCTTCGAGCACCACCACTACAAGTGGTCGATGAGCGCCTGATCCGGTCCTGACCTGCGCTGGCGGCGGGGAATGCCCCGCCGCCCATTCACTTCCGCTAGTCTGACCAAGGCACGGCCCCCCGCTTGCGCGGGTGTCGCGACCCCGGGAGCGCCCAGATGCTTGTTTTCGTGATCCGTCGCATCCTGACGATGGTCCTGACGGCATTTTGCCTGACCTTCATCGTCTTCTACCTGACCAACCTGCCCGCCAACCTCGAGAAACTCGCGAAATCCGAGGCCTCGGCCCGGATGTCGGACGAGGATGTGACGAAGTGGATCGAACGCAACGGCTACGCAACGCCGGTGCTGCGGCGCTACGGCGAATGGCTGGGTGTGGTTCCGGGCTGGACCCGCACCGAAGAGGGCGTGACCACCGGCCGCTGCATTCCGCGCGGATCGGACCCCGCCGCCGCCCCCACGCGCTGCGGCATCCTGCAGGGCGACTGGGGCTTCTCGACCGTGTTCAAGCAACCGGTCTCGGCGATCATCGCCGACCGCCTGACCGCCACAGGACTGCTGATGTTCTGGGTGATGGCGGTGATGGTGCCGACCGCCCTTCTGATCGGCGTCCTGTCCGGGATGCGCGAGGGGTCGCGGCTTGACCGGGCGCTGTCGATCTTCTCGATCACCTCGACGGCGACGCCGGAATATGTCTCGGGCGTCGTGCTGATCGCACTCTTCGCCTCGGCCACAACCGGCATCTCGCCCTGGCTGGCCGAACATGGCTGGATCGGCGGCAAGACGCTGTTCCCCGGCACCGCCACCTCGGCGATGGAGAAGATCACCTTCTGGAACTTCGCCCTGCCGGTTGCGACCATCGCGCTTTACGGCACCGGCTACATCGCGCGGATGACCCGCGCCTCGATGACCGAGGTGATGACCGCGCAATACATCCGCACCGCCCGGCTCAAGGGCGTGGCCTTCCGCGACGTGGTGCTGAAGCACGCGCTGCGCAACGCGCTGATCGCGCCCTTCACCGTCATCATGTTGCAGTTCCCCTGGCTGCTGAACGGCGTTGTCATCGTCGAGACGCTGTTCAACTACAAGGGCTTTGGCTGGACGCTGGTCCAGGCCGCAGGCAACAACGACATCGAACTGCTGCTCGCCTGCTCGGTCGTGGCAGTCTTCGTGGTGCTCGTGACACAGCTGATTTCCGACATCGGCTACGTCTTCCTCAACCCCCGCATCCGCGTGTCCTGAGGAGGAACCCGATGGCAGACGCACTTACCTGGGGCCAGATCCTTGCGCGGATGGCGGTGCAGTTCATCCCCGTCTGGATCGCGCTGGTCTTACTCTTCGCCTTGTCGGTCGCCTTCAAGCGCCGGCTCGGCCTTTACGGCAAGCTGTTCGACAGCCCCATCGGCATGATCGGCTTCGCGCTGGTCATGTTTTGGGTCTTCACCGCCTTCTTCGCGCCGATGATCATGACCCAGGATCCGCTCAGCCAGGTGTCGGGAATGAAGAACGCCCTGCCCGGCATGCCGGTCAAGGGCGTCGAGGGGGCCTTCTACCTGCTCGGCGGCGACAACCTGGCCCGCGACGTCTTCAGCCGCATGGTCGCGGGTTCGACCATCGTCATCCAGATCGCGCCGCTCGCCACGGCCTTCGCCTTCATGGTTGGAGTGACGCTCGGCCTGCCGGCCGGCTATTACGGCGGACGGCTGGATACGATCCTGAGCTTCCTCGCCAACCTGATCCTCGCCTTCCCGGTGATCCTGCTGTTCTACCTGCTGGTCACGCCCGAGATCGCGGCCTCCGGCCTGCCGCAATACATGGGGCTTGTGCTGTTCCTGTTCCCGCTGATCTTCCTGATCGTGCTGGTCAACTCGCGACTCTATGTGAAGCCGCAGCTTCGCAACATGCTGATCGCGGGCATCATCATCATCGGCGGCTGGATCTACCTCGCGCTCCTGTCCGAACCGGGAACGATCTTCCACCCCCTGCCCGCCGCGATCGACTTCATCTCGGTGCCGGCCAACATGCTGATCGTCTTCGTCTCGGTGGTCTTCGTCAACGCGCCGACGGTGTTCCGCATCATCCGCGGCCTCGTGCTCGACATCAAGACGCGCGACTACGTGGCCGCCAGCCAGACCCGCGGCGAAGGCCCCTGGTACATCATGCTGTGGGAAATCCTGCCCAACGCCCGCGGCCCGTTGATCGTCGATTTCTGCCTGCGGATCGGCTACACCACGATCCTGCTCGGGACTTTGGGTTTCTTCGGGCTAGGTCTCTCTCCTGAAAGCCCGGACTGGGGTTCGACCATCAACGCGGGCCGCAAGCTTCTGGCCGCCTTCCCGCATCCTGCCGTGGTGCCCGCACTGGCGCTGATGAGCCTTGTCCTTGGCCTGAACCTGCTGGCCGACGGGTTGCGCGAAGAAAGCCTGAAGGACTGATGCAACCTGCTCAGTTCATTTTCTGCTCTTAAATATCCCACGGGGGCCCGGGGGTGTGAAACCCCCGGTCCCGCGCTCTCAACCGACGCGAGGCTGCCATGACCGCCACCACCGACTGGGACCCTTCCAAACCGATCCTCGAGATCGAGAACCTGTCGATCAGCTTCTTCACCCGGCTGCGGGAAATCCCGGCGGTGATGGACTTCTCCTGCGCGGTCATGGCTGGCGAGGCGATGGGACTGGTGGGAGAGTCCGGTTGCGGCAAGTCGACCGTGGCGCTGGCCGTCATGCGCGATCTTGGCAAGAACGGCCGGATCGTCGGCGGCTCGATCAAGTTCAAGGGCCGCGACCTGACCACGATGTCGGACGAAGAGCTGCGCCACATCCGCGGCTCGGAAATCGCGATGATCTATCAGGAACCGATGGCCAGCCTGAATCCGGCGATGAAGATCGGGGCGCAGTTGGCCGAAGTCCCGATGATCCACGAAGGCATGGCGAAGGAAGAGGCGTGGAAGCTCGCCCGCCAGATCGTCGCCGATGTGCGCCTGCCCGACCCGGACCGAATCCTGCGCTCCTATCCGCACCAGCTGTCGGGCGGCCAGCAGCAGCGCATCGTCATCGCCATGGCGCTGATGTCGAAGCCCGCGCTGCTGATCCTTGACGAACCCACGACCGCGCTCGACGTGACGGTCGAAGCAGGGATCGTCGATCTGGTCAAGGATCTGGGCCACAAATACGGCACTTCGATGCTGTTCATCAGCCACAACCTCGGCCTCGTGCTCGAGGTCTGCGACCGGCTTTGCGTGATGTATTCCGGCGAGGCGGTCGAGACGGGGTCGATCGAGCAGGTCTTTGACAAGATGCGCCACCCCTATACGCAGGCGCTGTTCCGCTCGATCCCGCTGCCCGGAGCCGACAAGAACTCGCGGCCGCTGGTGGCGATCCCGGGAAACTTTCCCCTGCCCCATGAACGCCCGCCGGGCTGCAACTTCGGGCCGCGGTGTTCCTACTTCGTCAAGGGCCGCTGCGATGCCAGGGACATCGCGATGGACGAGGTTCCCGGCAGCGACCGTCACGCCACCCGCTGCCTGCGCTGGCAGGAGATCGACTGGGATACCCCGCCGCAAGTAGCCGCCAAGTCCGAGAAATCGAAGATCGGCGATGTCGTGCTGAAGATGGACGACCTGCGGAAATATTACGAGGTCTCTTCGGGCCTCTTCGGCGGCGGCGCGAAGAAGGTGGTCAAGGCCAACGAGACACTCAGTTTCGAGGCGCATGAGGGCGAGACGCTGGCCATCGTCGGCGAGTCGGGCTGCGGCAAGTCGACCTTCGCCAAGGTGCTGATGGGGCTGGAGACGGCCACCGCCGGGTCGATCATGCTTTTCGATGAGAACGTCCAGTCGACCCCGATCCAGAAGCGCGCCTCCGACACCGTGTCGAAGGTGCAGATGGTGTTCCAGAACCCCTTCGACACGCTGAACCCGTCGATGACCGTCGGCCGCCAGATCATTCGCGCGCTGGAAATCTTCGGCGAGGGCAAGTCGGACGAGGATCGCCGCAACCGGATGCTGGAACTCCTCGACCTGGTGAAGCTTCCCCGCGCTTTCGCTGACCGGATGCCACGCCAGCTGTCGGGCGGGCAGAAGCAGCGCGTCGGTATCGCGCGCGCCTTTGCCGGCGGGGCGAAGATCGTGGTCGCGGATGAGCCCGTCTCGGCGCTCGACGTCTCGGTGCAGGCGGCGGTGACCGACCTGCTGATGGAAATCCAGCGCAAGAACAAGACGACGCTTCTTTTCATCAGCCACGACCTGTCGATCGTGCGCTACCTCTCCGACCGGGTGATGGTGATGTATCTTGGCCATGTGGTCGAGATAGGCTCGACCGACCAGGTCTTCAGCCCGCCCTACCACCCCTATACCGAGGCGCTGCTGTCCGCCGTTCCGATTGCCGACACCCATGTGACCAAGCAGCGGATCGTGCTGGAAGGCGACATTCCCTCGGCGATGAACCCGCCGCCGGGCTGCCCGTTCCAGACCCGCTGCCGCTGGAAATCACAGGTTCCGGGCGGGCTGTGCGAGAAAGAGATGCCACCGCTCATGACCTTGGCAGCGGGGCACCAGATCAAGTGCCACCTGTCGGACGAGGTGCTGAACAGGATGGAGCCGGTCATCAAGATCGCGGCCGAGTGACGCCGCGATCGCCCGCCCTTTCAGGCCAGGTCAGCCCTGGTCAAGGATGACCGCGACATAGTCCTGGGTTTCCTCGTATTCCGGCACGCCATCGGCGGAATCCACCGCCTCGGGCCCCGCGTTGTAGGCCGCCAGCGCCAGCTTCCAGGTGCCGAAGCGGTCATACATCTTGCGCAGGTATTTCGCGCCGCCTTCGAGGTTCTGCTTGGGGTCGTTGATGTCAACGCCCATCAACTCGGCCGTGCCCGGCATCAGCTGCGCCAGTCCCGTCGCGCCCTTGGTCGAAACGGCCAGCACGTTCCAGCCGGATTCCTGCTGGACGAGGCGCAGGAACAGGTCCTCGGGCACGCCATGCTTGCGCGCTGCGGCCTTGGCGACCTCCAGATACTCGCCCTTGTAGTTGCCCTTGTAGCGCAGGAAGGACAGGTCCATGTCCCGCCCGCTGTCGCCGCCTGCGGCCAGGCGCCCCGAATTCTCGTACTGCGAAGCCAGCCGCGTATCGAGCAGTTCCGATTGCTGGGCGAACAGGGCGGCCCGGCTCTTGGTTCCGCCTTTGGCGAACTTGATCCCGTCGGCCTGCGCCTGGCCAACGCCTAGAGCGAAAAGCCCCGCCGCACCTGCGCTAAGCACGAGCGTCCCGATCCGCAGCCTTCGAGCGATCCCTTGCCGCATCCCAACAGTCCCGCCACTCGGCCCCCGATCCATGCGGGTCAGCCGCTATTTTCGCGGCACTATACCGAAAAAACGCCAGACCGCCAGTACCATGGCCGGACCTACTCGGCCGCCTCGGCAGAAGACCGCCCGTTCGCCCGCGCCGGCGCGCCTTTTTCAAGGGACACCAGCGGGCTGCCCAGCAGATCCTCGATCAGCAGGCTGGTCAGCTGCCCGCGTCCCGAGGTGCCCGACTTGCGATAGATCGCGTTGAGATGGGTCTTCACAGTCGCCTCGGCCGAGCCGCGCAATTCGGCGATCTCGGCGATGGAGTAGCCCTTGATGGTGAAGGTGGCGATGTCCTGTTCCGAGGCAGTCAGACCCCAACTCCGGTAGTAGCCTTCCATCACGTCGCCAAGCGCGCCCCGGGCGACGTTCAGGCTTTCCTCGATCTGCGATTGCCGGTGCAGGAGTTTCAGCAGGTTCCGCGTCAGCATGATGATACCGGCGGTCAGGCCAAGTGTGGCCAGAAGCTCGGGCAGGACATGGGCGTCGCGAAGCGCCGACCAGCCGATCTCCTCCATGTCGTCAAGGACATCGGTGAGGAAGAAGACGGTGCAGAAGATCTGGAACAGGATCAGCCCCAGCAGGGTGAGGCTTTCCCGGTTGCGCAGGATCACGTTCTGGTCGCTTCGCGCGCCAACCGCCTTGGGCCGCAGGAATTTCAGGGTCACGACTGCCGTCCTGTCACTCGCCGGGAGATTGGTCCGGCAAGGACTTGTAGCCTGTCAGCATCGAACGGGGAAGGTTCACGCCCAGACGTCGCGACTCCGTGAACACCGCCGCGACATGCAGCACGACCGAAATCTCGGCCCAGGTGACGAAGGCTTCGTGCAGTTCCTTGACCCAGTCGATGCCGAACCAGGCGACCGTGGTCTGCATGTAGCCGGTCACGCCGATGGCGATCAGCGTCAGAAGCAGGTTGTAGATCATCAGCGCGCCAAGGGGCGAATGGCCAAGATGGATGTTCCGCCTGCCCGAGACCATCTCGCGCATCTGGTCCATCGCGGCGCCGGGATCGGGCGGAAAGTCGCTGAACCGGGCATGCCGCGTGCCGACAAGCCCCCAGACCAACCGCAGAGCGACAAGCCCCAGCACCACCAGCCCGATATTGTGGTGCAGGCTCTT
>ERZ1645185.232-NODE-232-length-23851-cov-7.903471_pt1 | contig 23851 bp, 18 predicted proteins | sample MGYA00575351_ERZ1645185 | MGnify/ENA primary metagenome ERZ1645185 (study PRJEB40838, sample SAMN11284767) | freshwater sediment metagenome | isolation source: river sediment | host: Sediment | place: India: Jana village, Kanpur | collected 2015-12-17 ... | reverse complement strand
GACACCCGATTGCCGGATCGCTAGCGCTCCAGCAACGGTGCGTTCCACACTGCGGCGGAATGTAGCAGCGGGTCGATGCGCGCGGTGCCTTCTCGCTTCGCCTCAACGACTCCGAGGAATCGGGATCGATCCCCGACCCGCCGAAGCATCGTGTTGGCATCGCCCTCACTCTGCGAAGGAAACATGCGAAGATCGGGACGGTTGCACCATAAGGGAAACCCGTACCCGAGCTGCGCCGTTTCTTGCCGCCGCCAGCCTCAGCCGCCCGTGCCGAACTGTCGCGTGAACTTCACGAACACGCTGCGCTGCTGCGGACGCACCCAGTCGAAGAAGCCCGTGGCCTCGCGCCCGTCGTTGAACACCACGAAGAGCCCGGTGCCGGCCGTGTTGAGCCAGCCGAAGCGCACATTGGCCGACCAGATACGCTGCTGGTTGTTGAACTGCGTGAGCGTCTGCACGAAGATGCGCGGCGTGAAGAAGTAGTTCAGTCGCACCGCTTCGAGCGTACGCTTGAAATTGCCTTCGGGCAGCCGCACGTCGTTGTGATCGACGGTGAGTGAGCCGGAGAACGTCGCGCCGCGACGCACGGTGAGCGTACCGTTGCCGCCGTTGCGCGTGCCGGTCCAGAAGTTGCCGAAATCGAAGCGACCGGTTGCCGTGATGTTCTCACTCGGATCGGTGGTGTAGTCGAACCCGAGCGTACCCCACTGATACTGTCCGGGCGCGAGCACAACGCCCGGCGAGATTTCGAACGGCTGTTGCAGCCCTTCCTGCGAGATGTTGAACTCCGGGCCGAATCGCGAGCTGTTCGCAAACTCGATTTCCGTCACGTCGATGTGCCAGTAACCAGTCTGGCGATAGCCGTCGTTGATGTCGTAGAAGCCACGATAGCTCACGTGCGGGTTCCACTGGCGGAACCACGCCCACTCCGGCTTGCGCCACAGGTACATGGCCGTCGCGTCGAAGGTGCGATAGCCCGCCGGCCGACTCATGAAGCCCACTTCGGGATTGAAGTCTTCGCCGATCTGCGCCACGCGTGCGTTCGCGTTGAAGACGTTGGTGGCATACGCCACGCGCGCGCTGTACGCGAGATCATCGCCGGTGCGGCCACGGGTAGTGGTCTTGGCGGCCCACAAGTCGGTGGTCCACGCCTGCCCAACACCGAGTCGGCCATCGACGGCGAACGTGCGGTTCACATCGCTGCCATCGTCGGTGGCCTGCCGCTGCACCGCCATCAGGCCAAACCGTGAACGCGCACCCACTTCACGTACCGCGCGCGCCACCGAATACGACTGTCCCGACACGCCCTGCTCGGGCGAATCGGTCATCATCTGCAATAGGCCCACGGTGGTGCTGCCCACGCGTCCCGACAAACGGCCGCCACCAAGAATGGGCTGCTGGGTGCCGTTGTCGGAGATGCCGATGCGCCGCGTAAAGAAAAGATCGACCGCCTGCGGCGTTCCAGCCGAAAACACGCCGGCGTTCTCGAGGAAGAACGGACGCTTCTCCGGGAAGAATACAGGGAAGCGCGTGAGATTCACTCGCTGGTCGTCCACTTCGACTTGCGCGAAGTCGGTGTTCACCGTGAGATCGAGTGTGAGCGCCGGCGTGACCCCGTACTTGATTTCGCCGCCAATTTCGGTGGGGGAAGTCGACGACTTGAGCCCGCCATTCCAATTCGCCTGGTTCGACGACAGCACGTACGGCGTGACGGTCTGAATGCGGCGCACCGGCGGTGACAGCTGCGCAAGGTTCCCCGCCAGCGACAACCGATACAGGTTGAACTGGCGCGGAATGAACGACCAGTAGAGCTCCTCGTTCTTGCGGCGGATCATGCGCGAAACATTGAGCCCCCACGTCTGGTCGCCATTCGCCGACTGGTAACGAATGGTCGAGAACGGAATGCGGAATTCCGCCGACCAGCCGAGCGAGTCGACGGTGGTGGCCACCGTCCAGCTGGCGTCCCAATTCACGTTGAAGCCGCCCATGGCGCCGGCCTGCATGCGGTTCTGCCCCGGAACGTTGGTGCCACCGCCTTCGCCTTCACGAATGACCTGGCCATCATACTCGACACCGGCGGGTGTCGTCCCGAACACGAAACCGTTCTGGTGATCGTGGTAGGTATCGAAGATGAAGGCGATGTAATCGCTGTTGGCCAGCGTCACGTCACGAATCTTTTCACCGGGAATGATGAGCGAGGGCTCCCGATCGTACATGCGCGCGCCGATGTAGAGGTACTTGCCGTCGCTGGCAAAGCGAACCTCGGTGCGTTCGGAGGCCGGAACGCCTTCGTTCAATTCCCGTTGCACGAACTCTGAAACCGGCGTGCCGCGCTGCCAGAGCCCCTCGTCGAGGCGACCGTCGATGGTGGGCACGTCCCCTTCGAGCTTGGTGATGTTCACGGTGGGACGCGGGCGCGCTCGCGCCACACGGGCAAACGAGTCGGCCACGGCCGCATCGAGCTTCATGCCGCCGGATGGCGGCGCCGGCTGCGCGCCAACGGCAGGTGCAGCCAGGCAGAGGGACGACAACAGGGCCGCGGCGAGGGGGGCGCGGTAACGGCAGGACGAAGGCGTCGGCATCGGGTGCGGGAGGGAGGGTGGCGGGACCCCCAACATACGTGCTTGAATGCCCAACCGTTCGCGAGCGGTACCCGACGCACCACTACAGGACAGCACGACCGCGGCCGCTGGACTTTCCCGGGGATGCGCTGCCGATTCCCGACATGGCAACCGACCCCAACTCCCGCCGGCAGTTTCTCGCCTTTCTCGCCGGCAGCCCGCTGCTGGCGGCGGCCGGCCTCGACACCGACTGGCTGAATACGCTCACCGGTAGTCGGGGAGACGCGCTGCTCGATGCCGCCGATCGCGTGGCGACCGCCGGCACCCACGCGGTGCTTCAACCCCCGCTCATCGCCAACGCAGCCGACGCGCTCGACGTGTTCGACTTCGAGGCGGTGGCGCGTCAGAACATCCCGGTGGCGCATTGGGGCTACCTCATGACCGGCACCGATGACGACGGCACCATTGCCGCCAATCGCGCCGGCTTCGACCGATGGACACTCAAGCCGCGCCGCCTCATCGATGTGAGTCGTGTCGATGGCAGCGTGTCGCTTTTCGGCGCCCGCTATCCGTCGCCCATCGTGGTCAATCCGCTCGGCAGCCAGAAAGCCTTTCACAAAGACGGAGAGATCGCCACGGCGAAGGCCGCGCGCGCCAAGGACCACCTCATGGTGCTGTCGACCGTTGCCACGACGTCGATCGAAGACGTGATCGCGGCCCGCAGTGGCCCGGTGTGGTTCCAGCTGTACCACCAGTCGGATTGGTCGGTCACGAAGCAGATGGTACAGCGGGTCGAACGCGCGGGAGCGCCCGCCATTGCCTTCACCGTAGACCTGCTCGGCGGCAGCAATCGGGAAACGATGATCCGCGAAGCCCGACGCGACACGCGTGACTGCAAGAAGTGCCATTTGGGTGGCGCACCCCTGCCCGGTGTATCCGGCCGAGTGGATGACCGGGACAATCGACGCAAGCCGAATCTGGTGGGCTACGAAAAGCTCCCGCCGCAGCTGGAGAGGGGTACGCCCACGTGGGAGTTCGTCGATCGGCTCAAACAGGCCACGGGCATGAAGGTGCTGCTCAAGGGCATCGTCACCGAGGAGGACGCGGCGTTGGCGGTGGAACATGGAGTAGACGGCCTCTTCGTCTCCAACCACGGCGGCCGCGCGGAGAATTCGCGGCGCGCCACCATCGTGTCGCTGCCTGAGGTGGTTAAGGGAACGGGTGGGCGCATTCCCGTGATCTGCGACGGCGGCTTCCGCCGCGGTACCGACGTGTTCAAGGCCATGGCTCTGGGCGCGACGTCGGTCGGGATTGGCCGCCCGTACATCTGGGGGCTCGGAGCGTTTGGCCAGGAAGGCGTCGAGGCGGTACTGGCCATCATGCGCCGGGAGTTCGAACTGACCATGAAGCAGAGCGGAGCCACGACGCTTTCGCAGATCTCTGCGCGGCACATTGCACCGGCGTAGCGGCACTGCAGGCGCTGGAGCGCGGTTGCTGCGGGCACCCCCGAGGTGGGACCTTGGGGCACGGTGAGCAAAGATCTGCTCGATGCGACCGATACTCTTCGGTGTATGTGGTCGGCCGCCCACTCCCCGGCGTGCCACCTGAGTTTGCCGCCCAACTCCCCGCTGTTATGCGCTCATCCACCGAATTGTTCGAGTCGCCATTTGTCATTGCCCGTGCCGACGATACGCTGCTGGCGATTCCGTCCACCTGGGCGACCGAGATGTTCGTGTGCCCGGACGTGTCCGGAGTACCGATGGCGCCTTCGCATGTGCGTGGCGTGATGGTTCGGCGCGGTCGCACCATGACGCTCATCGATGCTCGCACGCGACTTGGATCGCTCGACCGGCAGCAGGAGAACGCGCGCATTGTGGAACTGCTGGTGGCACGCGAAGCCGACCATGTGCGCTGGGTGGACACGCTCCTTGCCTGCATTTCGAGCGGGGATGAGTTCACCTTGGCACGCGACCCGTCGCAGTGTGCCTTCGGCAAGTGGTTCGACCGCTATGTTCCCCCCACCATGGCGCTCAAGCGTCAACTGGCCCGGTTTGTCGAGCCACACGCGGCCATCCACGCCTTGGCCGCCGAAGCCGAGCAGTTGGCACTCACCGATCGTACGAAAGCGATCGGCCTCATCGAGCACCATCGCTCGTACACGCTCGACTTCATGCGCACGCTCTTCGCCGAAACGCGCTCCATGGTCGCGAACGACCTGCGCGAGATCGTGATCGCCCACGACGATGGGCATCAGCTGTCGGGGCTTGTGGTCGACGATATCGAATCGGTGGAGCGGCTTCGGCCCGATTCGCTCACGACGCTCGAAGGCGTGGTGCCGGGCGGCGACGACAGCCTTGTGCGCCACAGCGCGCGGACGGCCCGCGATCAGGTGGTCCTGCTGCCAGATATGAGCGAACCGATGGGCCTACCGGTGATGAACAGCGCGGCCGCCTGAGCGACCGCGCTCCCCGGCGATCAGGTCACCGCGTGACGGACCTGATACTCGTCGGCGCGCCACGCTTCGGTGCGGAGTACCTCGGCGAGTAACTCCGCAGCCTTGGCGACATCGGCATAGCGCAGGTACAGCGGAGTCAAACCAAAGCGCATGATGTCCGGCGCCCGGAAGTCTCCGATAACGCCGCGCGCAATGAGCGCCTGCATGATGGCGTACCCTTCGTTGTGCCGGAATGACACGTGACTGCCGCGCGGAGCACCGCGCGGTGGGCCCACCAGCGTCACGCCGTACGCCGAGCACTGCGCCTCGACCCGATCGATGAACAGCTGCGCCAACGCACGCGACTTGGCGGCCACCACCTGCATGTCCACTTCGAGATGCAGATCCACACCGCTTTCGAGCGCGGCCACGGCGAGAATGGGCGGCGTGCCGCAAAGGAAGCGGGCAATACCCGGCGCCGGTTCGTAATCATCGACGAAGGCAAAGGGCCGCGCGTGTCCCATCCAGCCCCCGAGCGGCGAGCGCAACGTGGCGTGATGCCGTTCGGCCACAAAAAGAAACGCCGGCGCACCGGGCCCACCGTTGAGGAACTTGTAGCCGCAACCAACGGCGAGGTCAGCACCGCAACCGTTGAGATCGAGGGGCACGGCGCCCACCGAGTGACTGAGGTCCCACAGCACCAGCGCGCCTTTGGCGTGCGCGGCCGCCGTCACCGCCGCCACGTCGAATAGGTCGGCCGTTTTGTAGTGCACATGCGTGAGCAGCACGAGCGCCGTGTCGGATGTGATCTGATCAACGAGCGTGTCGCGCGAAGCCACTTCGAGACGGCGCCCGTTACCGACCAACTGGGTCGCTGTCTGCGCCATGTACAGATCGGTGGGGAAATTGCCGGGCTCCGACAGCACCACGTGCCGATCGGGACGCGCTTCCAGCGCCGCCACGATGAGCTTGTGCAGATTCACCGACGTGGAGTCGGCCACGACGACTTCGTGTGACTGCGCTCCGATCAGACGCGCAATCTTGCTGCCAACCCGCTGCGGCGCGCCAATCCAATCGGCACTATTCCAGCTGCGAATAAGTCCCGTGCCCCATTCGTCATGCATCACCGACGCCACGCGCGCCGGCGTATCCCGTGGCAAGGCGCCAAGCGAGTTGCCGTCGAGGTAGATCACATGGTCGGGCAAGGCGAAGCGCGCGCGGAATGGCGCAAGCGGGTCGGCCGCGTCGAGGGTGGCAACATCGGCGCGGAACTGATCGTCCGGAAGCGTCATGGCGGGAATGAGGGACGTATGGGGATACGCAACGCGTCAGACGCGCGCGTCGCTGGTGTTGCGATGCGCACCGCGCAAAAACGTATCGAGCGAAGTACCGCCGGTGCCGGCGGTATCACGCCCCGAGGCCGACGGCGATACCACATAGTCATGCGCCAACCGCATGTGAGCGTCGCGGAACGCGGCGATGGCCTGCACGGCCGCGTTGTAGGCTCCCTGCAGCGCGACCCCTCCGTTCGTTGCCCGCTCACGCACACGCGAATCTCGTTCGACATCCTCCACAAACGCACGATGCGGCGGCGGCATGAACTCCCGCACTTTGCGCAAATAGGCGCCAGCCGGCGCTTCGGCGTGATGCACACCCAGCATGGCATCGAACAGTTGCAGCAGCGCACTCTGCGCGGCGCTGCCACCAATCAGTCGGCGCGGCTCCTCGGAAACGCCTTCGTACACGACGCCAGGCTGCGGCCACCCCGTGACGAACGGACGAACCCGCAGATAGTACGTGGCGGGATCGCACCAGAGCCGCACATGCTCAAGCGCGGCGTGTACCGAACGCATGCCCTGTGTGAACGCGTGCAGTGAGCCGGCCAGTTCATCGTCGGTTCCCTCACGAGAGTACTGAACCGCGGCGGCCACCACCGGCAGCAGCGGCGCGCCGGCCAACTCCACTCCCATACTGGCCACGAAGAACCAGTCTTCATCAACGCCACCCAGGAACTGGATGAGCGTGCGCGCATTGTCTACCGACAATGGCTGCGTGGGATCGACCAATCGCCAATTGGTAAGTGTTGTGGTGGCATAGTGGGCGATGGGCGGCCGCCCCATCTGGTCGGCCAGCGTACACAGCGGTACCGCCACTGGCGCCGGAAGTCGCAGGTCGGCGCTCTCGCCACTCCACACGTATGCGTTCGCGAAGTGCGTGAGCAGCAAAAGGGCCCGCTCACGGTCGCCCTCGGTTTGCAAAGCGGTCACGTCGAGCACCGGCAACGCACGCAGCGCGTCACGCAGCCGTCGTGAGCGAATGAGCGCCGAAAGCTCCGGGACCAGCCCGTCCCACGGGGCGAAGGACGCCGGCAACTGCAGCGGCAGCGGCTCACGGGGAACGAACCCCGTAACCGGGTCGACGTGGTACTTGGCGAGAGTCATCCGAAGAATCGTAGAGCGCACCGTCATTTCATGTCATTCGGTGTTTGTTCCCCCCTGTTCCCGTAGCCGGCGCGCCCTGCCTCCGGCCTGCGGCATCCTGTTTATTTAGAGTATGACCACCACCATCACCCAAGCCGACTTCGTCCAGTCCATCGCGGACGCGCTGCAGCACATCTCGTATTTCCATCCGCTGGATTACATCCACGCGTTGGCCGATGCGTACGAGAAGGAGCAGAGCCCTGCCGCGAAGGACGCCATCGCGCAGATCCTCACCAACTCCCGCATGTGCGCCGAAGGGCACCGCCCCATCTGCCAGGATACCGGCAGCGTGGTGGTGTTCCTCAAGGTCGGCATGAACGTGCGGTGGGACGCCACGCTCTCCATCCAGGAGATGGTCGATGAGGGGGTGCGCCGTGCGTACCTGCTTCCCGACAACATCCTGCGGGCGAGCATCGTGTCCGACCCGGCCTTCTCGCGCAAGAACACGCGCGACAATACGCCAGCGGTGGTGCACGTGGAGTTGGTGCCTGGCGACAAGGTGGAAGTGAAGCTGGCGGCCAAAGGAGGCGGCTCGGAGAACAAGAGCAAGTTCGCCATGCTCAACCCGAGCGACAGCATCGTCGATTGGGTGCTGAAAACCGTGCCGCTCATGGGCGCCGGCTGGTGCCCGCCCGGCATGCTCGGCATCGGCATTGGTGGCAGCGCCGAAAAGGCCATGCTCATGGCGAAGGAGTCGCTCATGGAGCACATCGACATGGCGCAACTCAAGCAGCGCGGCCCGCAGAACAAGATCGAAGAGCTGCGCATCGAGCTGCACGACAAGATCAACGCACTCGGCATCGGCGCGCAGGGGCTCGGCGGGCTGAGCACGGTGCTCGACGTGAAGATCTGGGATTACCCAACGCATGCGGCTTCGAAGCCGATCGCGATGATTCCCAACTGCGCGGCCACGCGCCATGCGCACTTCTGGCTCGATGGCAGCGGTGTGGCGCAGCTCCCGGTGCCGAAGTTGAGCGATTGGCCCGACGTGACGTGGCGTCCCGATGTGAACGCCAAGCATGTCGACCTTGACTCGCTCACGCCGGAAATCGTGGCCACGTGGAAGGCTGGCGACCGTCTGTTGCTCAACGGCAAGATGCTTACGGGTCGCGACGCCGCGCACAAGCGCATTGCCGATCTCTTCGCCAGCGGCGAGGGGCTGCCAGAGGGCGTGGACTTCACGAACCGCGTGATCTATTACGTGGGGCCGGTTGATCCCGTGCGTGACGAAGCGGTAGGCCCGGCTGGGCCGACGACGGCGACGCGCATGGACAAGTTCACGGAGATGATGTTGGCGAAGACGGGGCTCATTGCCATGATCGGTAAAGCCGAGCGTGGGCAATTGGGGCTCGAGGCCATCCGCAAGCACCGGGCGGCGTATCTCATGGCCGTGGGCGGCGCGGCCTATCTCGTATCGAAAGCCATTCGCTCGTCACGCGTGGTGGCGTTCGCCGATCTCGGCATGGAAGCCATTTACGAGTTCGATGTGCACGATATGCCCGTAACAGTTGCCGTCGATGCCACGGGGGCCAACGTACACGAAACCGGTCCGGCCGAGTGGCAGGACAAGATCAGGAAGGGTCTGCCGATCCTGGCGTAGCTGGCGGCCCCTTGCGGGCCGCACGTTCCGCAAAGAAGCGCTCGACCAGCACCGCACGTTGCGGGCTGGCAAGACAATCGACGAAGGCCTGCGCCTCGTAGGCGCAGCCTTCGTCGAACGGCAGGGTGGCAGCACGCTCCACACAGTCGATGATACGGGCGGGCGAGTAGAGTCCGACGTGCTGCTCCGGCAGTGAAGCGCGCGCGGCGGCAATGGCACTATCCGTCGCCTCGCGATTGTCGAGCGCTCGACCGTCGCGCGCCCGCGGCAGCGGAGCCTCTTGGCTCGCGAGGGCTCGCGCCAGCTTCAGCGCGGTCGGCACTGGCTCGTCGTCAACGACATCGATCAAATGTGCCGCCATCGCCGCGTGAGCCGACAACCGTTTGCCAGTGAGCATGAGATCGAGTGCTACGTCGGCCCCACACAGCCGCGGCGCGCGCTGCGTGCCCCCGGCGCCGGGTAGCAGGCCAAGCAACACCTCGGGAAACGCCACCTCTACCCTCGGTGCAGCCACTCGTGCATGAGCGGCAAGAGCCACCTCGAAACCGCCGCCGAGTGCGGCGCCATGTATGGCCGCGACGATGGGCTTGTCGCAACTGTCGATGGTGGCGCATACCCGGTTGAGCAGCGGGTCGAGCCGCGGACCGGAGAACTCCCGGATATCGGCGCCGCCGATGTACGTGCGTCCGGTGCTGGCGACAACCATGGCCCGCAAGCTCGCATCGGTTTCGAGTAGAGCCACAGCCGCCAACAGGCCGTTGCGCACCGCATGCGATAGCGCATTCACCGGTGGGTTGTCGATGGTCACCAGCAGCACGTCGCCATCACGGGTGGCCGTTACCGGACCGGGAGCATGCTCGCCGTGCATGCGGTCAGTCCGGCACCACGGCGGTGACTTCGATTTCTACCCTGGCACGCGGCTCCATGAGCGCAACCACCTGCACGGCGCTCATGGCGATGTCGTAGTGGCCAATGAGCTCCCGAAACATGGCGCCTACCGCGGGCAGCGCGGCCTGATACTCAGCGCGATCGAGCACATACCAGGTCATGCGGACGATATGCCGCGGCGTTGCACCGCCGGCGCCGAGCACGGCGACGATGTTCTCAAGCGCCTGGCGCGTCTGAACAGCGAAGTCATCGCTGTGGAATTGTTGCGTGGCGTCCCAGCCCACCATGCCGGCAACAAATAGTTGGCGCCCGGTCGCGGACACGCCGTTTGCGTATCCGCGTGGACGCGGCCACCCTTCGGGAAGCAGTGTCGAGTGCATACGCAGCAGGGTCAGGGTATGGCGCAAAACCGCAGCAGTGCGGTGCGCAGATCGTCGGGGAACGGTTGTGCACGGTGCGTCTCGAGACTGGTGCACACGATCACCTGTCGGGCCTCGACGCGAAGTTGCCCGTCATCACCATGTACGGCGAGTAACAGCACCAGCGACTTGGTGCCGACGTGCTCCACACGCAACGACACGGAAATCCGGTCGCCCATGCGACTGATGGCACGGAAGTCGGTTTCCAGCCGCACGGTGGGCAATCCCACGCGACGTGGGCCGAGCAGTTCGCTGTACTCCACGCCCAGACGCTCGGTGACCCACGACTCGACGAGATTCTGGAACAGCAGGTGATACTGCACGAAGAAGACGATGCCGGCGGGGTCGCACATGCTGAATGGCACACGCAGCATCTGTGCGAACGACGCACTCGATGGCACGGAACGCACGTCGGTCATGTCACCACCGCCGGACCGTCGAGGTCACGTAATCGGAAGCGCTGCAGCTTGCCGGTGTTCGTGCGCGGCAAGGCCGACACGAACGAGACCGCGCGCGGATATTTGTATGGCGCCACCGTGCTCTTCACAAACTCCTGCAACGCCCGCACCATGTCGGCGTCGGCTTCGTACCCGGGCCGTAGCACCACCCAGGCTTTCACCAATTGTCCGCGCTCGTCATCGGGCACACCAGCCACACCGCACTCCGCCACGGCCGGATGCTGCAGCAGCACGTTCTCGACTTCCGGACCCGCGATGTTGTAGCCCGACGAAATGATGATGTCGTCGAGTCGTGCCTGATAGTGGAAGTAGCCATCGGCGTCGATGAGATAGGCATCCCCCGTGTAGTTCCACCCATCGCGCACATACGCCCGCTGCCGTTCGTCGCGCAGATACCGACATCCGGTTGGCCCCTTCACGCGCAGCTTGCCCACGGTACCCACCGGCACCGGGATCCCGTCATCGTCCACCACTTCCGCACGGTAGCCCGGCACGGGCTTGCCAGTGGCGCCCGGACGGGAATCCTGCTCCGACGCTGAAATGAAAATGTGCAGCATCTCGGTGGCACCGATGCCATCTATCAGCTCAATGCCGGTGGTGTCGCGCCACAGCTGCCGCGTAGCCGCCGGTAATGCCTCACCGGCCGACACACATTTGCGCAAGCGAAGCGCACGCGCGCTTTGCTCATCAGCGGTGAGAAGCGCGGCCATGGCCCGATAGCTCGTCGGCGCGGTGAACAGCACCGTCACACCGAACTCGCGTACGCCCTCAAGCAGATGCGGCGGCGACACCTTCTCGAGCAGCAACGCGCTGGCGCCAATGGACAGTGGGAAAAGCACCACCCCACCCAACCCGAAGGTGAACGCCAGCGGTGGGCTGCCCGCGAACAGATCATCGGGAGAGGCCCGCAGCACCGAGTGCGGCCAGCAGGCGCAGATGGCCATGACATCGCGATGACTGTGCATGGTGGCCTTCGGAATGCCGGTGGTACCGCTGGTGAAGGCAAGAAGACAGGTGTCGGTGGCCGCCGTATCGACCGAGGTGAAGGGCTCGTCGAACGCCGCCATACGTCCTTCAAGACCGTCGGCCGCTGCACTGTGATAAGCGCATACAGTCGTGAGGAACGGGTTCGCGACCTGTGCGGCGTGCAGTTCATCCAACAGCGACTCGTCGCACAGTGCGTGCGTGATCTTCGCGATGGAAATCATTGTACCAAGCTCTTTGGCGCGAAGCATAGGCATCGTTGTCACCGCAATCGCGCCTACTTTCATCACGGCAAACCAGCAGGCGACGAGGGTTGGGTGATTGGCGCCGCGCAAGAGGACACGATTGCCTGGCACCACACCGAGGTCGTTTACCAGCACGTGCGCGATGCGATCGACACGCGCCTGCAGTTCGCGGTACGTCCACCGAATGCCGGGAGCCAACAGACAGGCCCGTTCCCCGTCACCGGCAGCCAGCCTGGCATCAAGCAGCGCCGTCGCGCAGTTGATCCGCTCGGGGAACTGCAGTTCGGGTAGCTCGAATAGAAACTCAGGCAGATCGTCCGCGGCCGGCATGTGATCGGCGGCGAAGGTATCGACGTGGGCAGTGGGCATGCGGGACCCGATCTCAGCGGGAAATGGGGGCAGCTGCCGCAGCAGCTCGAGACTCACGCAGCAGCTCTCGCGCGATGATGAGCTGCTGTACTTCGCTCGCGCCTTCGTAAATGCGCAGCGCGCGAATCTCGCGGTACAGGCGTTCCACCGGTGCGTCGTGCACCACGCCGGCCCCGCCCCACAGTTGCACTGCGGCATCGATGACCTGTTGCGCCCCTTCGGTGGCGACGTATTTGGCCATGGCCGCCTCCCGCGTGACGTTCTCGCCTTGGTCACGCTGCCACGCCGCGCGATACGTGAGGAGCGCTGCGCTGTCCACCTTCATGGCCATCTGTGCGAGACTGGCCTGGGTGAGTTGCAGGTCGGCGAGCACCCCGCCGAACATCCGTCGCGAGGTCGCACGCGCCACCGACTCGTCGAGCGCCCGCCGAGCGAAACCGAGGGCGGCGGCAGCGACTGAAGTGCGGAACACATCGAGTGTGCGCATGGCGAGCTTGAAGCCTTCGCCCGCTGGCCCCAAACGCTGCGAGTCGGCAACCCGGCAGTTGGTGAACGTAAGCGTCGCCAACGGGTGCGGCGCCATGACATCGATACGTGCGGAAATGCTGAGCCCCGGCGTATCGGCATCTACGACAAAAGCCGAAATGCCACGCGCACCGGGCGCTTCACCGGTACGGGCAAACACCACGTAAAAATCGGCGATCCCACCGTTCGAAATCCAGGACTTCTTGCCGTCGAGCACGTACCCGCCTGCGTCGGCGCGCGCCGCGCACTGCAGCGACGCCGCGTCGGAGCCAGAATCGGGTTCCGACAGGGCAAAGGCGGCAATGGCGGTACCGGCAGCCACCCTCGGCAAGTACATCGCCTGCTGCGCTTCGGTGCCCGCCAATGAAATGGCACCGGAGCCGAGCCCCTGCATCGCGAAGGCGAAGTCGGCGAGTCCGTCGTGATACGCCAGAGTCTCGCGCGCGAGACAGATGGTGCGGGTGTCAATCCCATCGCTCGCGCCGCCGTGACGAACACCACCGACGGCATGTCGGAGCCAACCAGCGGCGCCAAGCTGCTGCACCAGTGTTCGGCAACGCTGATCGACATCGGTGGCGTCGTGGTGCGACAGCGCAGTACCGGCCCACTGCTCGAGCCCTTCCGCGAACGCCGCGTGGCGGGCCTCGAAGAATGGCCAGCGACGATACGAGGTGTCGGCCATCAGCGTCCCCGGAAGACGGGCGTTTCGCGCGCCGCAAACGCCTTGTAGGCCGCGTGAAAATCCTCGGTCAGCATACACAGCGCCTGCGCCTGCGCCTCCGCCTCAATGGCCTGATCGATGGTCATCGACCACTCCTGATGAAGCATGGTCTTGGTGATGCCGTTGGCAAAGGTGGGCCCCGTGGCCAGCGTACGGGCAAACTGCTGGGCTTCCGACAGCAGCGCGTCAGGTTCTACCACGCGATTGAAAAAGCCCCACCGCTCGGCCTCCTCACCGCCCAGCGAACGGCCCGTAAAGAGCAACTCGCTGGCGCGCCCCTGCCCGATGATGCGTGGCAGCATGGCACACGCGCCCATATCACATCCCGCCAACCCTACGCGATTGAACAGAAACGCCACCTTGCTCCGTGATGTCCCAAAGCGCAAGTCGGATGCCATAGCGAGAATGGCGCCAGCGCCGGCACACACGCCGTCCACCGCAGCCACGATGGGCTGCGGACAGGCGCGCATGGCCAGCACCAGCTCACCGGTCAGGCGAGTGAAACGCAGCAGTTCCGGCGCCGACATGGCAACCAGCGGCGCGATGATCTCGTGCACATCACCGCCGGAGCAGAAGTTGCCGCCGGCGCCGGTCACCACCACGGCGTGCACATCGGTGGCCTGCTTCAGCCGTCGAAAACAATCGCGAAGCTCGGCGTAGCTCTCGAACGTGAGCGGGTTTTTCCGCTCGGGCCGATTGAGCGTGATGGTCGCCACCGCGCCATCGAGTGACCAGCCAAAGTGCGTGGCGGCAAACCCGGCCATCTGGGACTTGGTGCCAGCGTCGAGGCCGGCGTGTGGAGCGGTCATGCCTCGCTCTCCGTGCGGGTCGTGAGATGCACGCGCAATCGCCCAAGCTGCGCATAGAGAATGTCGCGGTGCGGTGCGTCGAAGCCGTTGAACAGTTCCACCAGCCACTGTTCGTGCTCCAGCGCCATGCGCAGAAATCGCCGGCGGCCGGAGGCGGTGAGTCGCACCACGATCGAGCGACCGTCGGTGGGATCGGGCAATCGCTCAATCCATCCGTCGCCCAGCAGTTGCGTGGTGAGCACGGTCACGTTGCCGCCGGTGACCATGAGGTTTCGGGACAGCACATTCAGGCGTAGGCCGGCCGGATGCCGTTCGAGCTGTGCCAGGTAGTCGAAGCGCGGCAGCGTCATGCCGAAACGCTCGCGCAGGTGTCCACGAATGTGTCGCTCGATCTGCGTACTGCACGCCAAAAGGCGGAGCCACACGCGAACAGCCGAGTGATCGGCTTCGGTCAGCCGAGACTCCTGCCCCAGTGTGGCGTCGTCAACGACGTGTACGGCATCGAACCGTCGTCCGGCCTGTGACTCACGGCGACGCGTGTTGATTGTCACATGACCTCCCCGCCACTCACCGGGATCGCGAGCCCGGTCAGCGATCCGGCGGCTGGGGCACACAAGCCAACCACAACGTGCGCCACATCTTCGGGGGTGATGAATCGCTGCTGTGGATTGAGCGCAGCCAGCGTGGCGCGTGCCTCTGCCTCGCTGCGGCCGGTACGCTGCATGATGTTGGCAACACTCTCGCGCAGCAATTCCGTATCGGTGAAACCAGGACATACCGCGTTGACCGTAACGCCCTTGGTGGCCAATTCGAGTGCCAGTGCGCGCGTGAAGCCAAGCACGCCGTGCTTGGCAGCGGCGTAGGCCGCCACATACGGATAGCCGCACAGTGCCGCGGTGCTGGCAATGGTGATCACGCGTCCCCATCCCGCGTCGAGCATGCCGGGCAACACGGCCCGCGTGCACGTGAAGGGTGCCGTAAGATTGACCGCAAGCATCTGTGCCCACAACGCATCGGAGGTGCGCAGTGCGGGGGCACTGGCGGCCTGCCCCGCGTTGTTCACGAGCACGTCGACACGCGGCATGGCTTGCACCGCGGCGGCAAACGCACCGGTATCAGTGACATCACAGCACACGACCCCCGCCACACTGTCGGGGTGCTTCGCCGCGAGCCGCTGCGCCGTGTGTTCGAGTGCGTCGCGCGTCCGTCCGAGCAGCGTGACGCGCGCGCCCTCGGTGGCCAGTCGCGCAGCAATGGCGGCGCCAATCCCGCGACCAGCTCCGGTTACGAGCGCATGGGTACCTGCGAGTGCCGTCATGAGCCCCCCCGTGCAGTGGGCTGTTCCACATCGAATCCGTCGGCAACGGGCGCTACCGAACCCGCAGCGGCCCGCGTGAATAGCGACTCGATTTGTGGCTTGCCACTCAAGTACGCGGCCGGCCAGTCAATGGCTTTGTACCCCACGCGAGCCGCCTCAGTGAGCGTCCAGGCTGGGTTGGCGAGATGTGGACGCGCCACGGCGCACAGATCGGCCCGACCTGCCGCAATGATGGAGTTCACGTGATCCGCCTCGCTGATGGCACCCACCGCGATGGTCGCGATACCCGCCTCCTGCCGTATGCGATCGGCAAACGGGGTCTGGTACATGCGGCCATAGGTGGGCCGGGCGCGCACGCTCACCTGCCCCGACGAGCAGTCGATGAGATCGGCGCCGGCCTGCTTGAAGGCGCGGGCGATTTCCACCGCGTCGGCCGGTGTGATGCCGCCTTCCACCCAATCGTGCGCCGAAATGCGAACGGAGATCGGAAGATGGGCCGGCCATGCCTGGCGGACCGCGCCGAAGACCTCCAGGGGATATCGCAAGCGGTTGGCGAGGTCACCACCGTATTCATCGGTACGCTGATTCGTGAGCGGGGAGATGAACGACGACAGCAGATAGCCGTGCGCGCAATGCAGCTCCAGCCAGTCGAAGCCGGCGGCGGCGGCCCGTTCGGTACTGGCGACGAACGACTCGCGTATCGCCGACATCTCGCCACGCGTGATTTCGCGAGCGGGCGCACTCACGCCTGGCATATACTGCTGGGGCGATGCACTCACCAGCGGCCAATTGGGCTCGGGGCCGTCGGCCGGCAACGGATGATCGGGCCGCTCCCATCCGCGCTGCGTAGACCCCTTGGCACCGCTGTGCCCGAGTTGCAGGCCAATCTTCGCGTCGCTATGTGCATGCACGAACTGCACAATGCGCTGCCAGGCCATCTGCTGATCGTCGTTCCACAGTCCGGGGCAGCCCGGCGTAATGCGGGCCTCAGGACTCGGAGCGGTCATCTCGGCCATCACCAGCGCCGCCCCGCCCAGCGCGCGGGCTCCAAGGTGGACGAGATGAAATTCACCGGGTACGCCGTTCACCGCCGAATACTGCGCCATGGGCGAAACGACCACGCGATTCTTCAGCTGAACCGAGCGCACGGCAAACGGCGTGAACATCGGGGGCGTCGGGCGCCCGCTGGTACGCGCCTCGGCGCGCGGCTCCGGCTCGATGGCAGCAGGCGACGACCGCGCCTGGAACCATCGCTCGTACCCTTCCAGCCAGACGGCATCCCGCAATCGCAGATTCTCGTGGCTGATGCGCTGACTGCGGGTGAGGAGCGAATACATGAACTGCTCGGGCTCGAGCTGATCGCAATAGCGCGTACCACAGACTTCGAACCACTCCATCGCGTTCCAGGCGGCGTTCTGCAGGCGTAACGTTTCGATACGACGAGCCGCCTGGAACGCATTGAGCACGGCAGGTAGCTGCTCCGGTGTGTCGCCGAGCTTCTGAAACTGGCGGACCAACTCGACGCCGTCTTCGAGCGCGAGCTTGGTGCCGGAGCCGATGGCGAAGTGCGCCGTGTGCACCGCGTCGCCCATAAGGACGACATGGCTTCCGTGTGCATTGCGCACCCACCACTGCTCGCAGATGACGCGCTGAAAGTTGAGCCACGCCGAGCCGCGCAGATGGCGCGCATTCGTGAGCAGCGGTGCACCATCAAGTGTGTCGGCGAACAATCGTTCGCAGAACGCCACGCTCTCGTCGGCCGACGCCGACTCGAGCCCGTGTGCCTGCCATACCGATTCGGGACATTCCACGATGCACGTGGACGTTTCCGCGTCGAACTGGTAGATGTGCGCCTGGAACCAGCCGTGCTCGGTGCGCTGAAAGTCGAAGGTGAAGGCCTCAAACCGCCGCGGGGTACCGAGCCAGATGAAGCGATTGGGGCGGACCACGATGTCCGGCCGGAACACGTCGGCGTACTGCGTACGGACCTTCGAGTTGATGCCGTCGGCGGCGATCACGAGATCGGCATCAGGGAAGTCGAGGTCGGAGTCTGCTTCTCGCTCGAAGCGGAGTTCCACGCCGAGGGCCTCGCAGCGCGCCTGCAGAATATTGAGCAGTCGCTTGCGGCCAATGCCCACGAACCCGTGCCCACCCGAACGAATGCGACGCCCCTTGAAGCGGAGCTCGATATCGTCCCAGTGCGCGAACGCCTGCTCGATGGCGTCGGCGGTTTCCCGATCCCACCGCCGCATGGTGTCGAGTGTGGCGTCGGAGAAGACCACACCCCAGCCAAAGGTGTCGTAGGGTCGATTCCGCTCGACCACCGTGATCTGGTGGCGCGGGTCGAGCCGCTTCATAAGGAGGGCGAAGTAGAGGCCGGCTGGCCCCCCGCCGAGACAGACAATGCGCATGCCGCCATGCTACGTCCAATTGCTTGAAACTTCAAGGAAATGGCCCGGGAGCGGGGGCGTACGCCGCGTGCTACATTCACGAGTCCGCGTGTCTCTCCCGCCTGTTACGGATTCAGCCCATGCGCCTTCGCCCGTTCGTTGCTGCCGCCCTGCTGCTCGCCAGCCCGCTTTCAGCCCAGCAAACCGCCCAGTATCCGACCAGCTGGGACCCCAAGCTTCTCGAGCGGCCCGATGTGAAGGCTGCCATGGCCATGTTGGAGAAGAACTTTCCGCAGCAGGTCGAGGAGTGGGTGCGCATTACCGAAATGCCCGGCAAGTCGGGGCTGGAGCAGGCGCGTGGGGCCTTTGTAAAGGCCGCCTTCGAGAAGGAGGGGCTCAAGCCAACCGTCGACTCCATTGGCAACGTGATTGCCGTGCGGAAGGGCACCGGCGGCGGCCCGACCATCGCCATCATGGCGCACATGGACGTGGTGTTCCCGAACGAGACGCCCAAGAAGGTGCGGCGCAGCGGTGATACGCTCTTCGCGCCTGGCGTGGGCGACAACACGGCATCGGTGGCGAACATGCTGGCCACGCTGCGCACCATGAACGCGACCCGGTTCGCCAGCAAGGGCGACATCATCTTCATCGGCACCACGCAGGAAGAACTGGGGCTCAAGGGCGCCGAGTACTGGCTGCGCACCAACCCGCGCCCCGACCTGCTCATTGTGCCCGATGGAGCCTTCGGGAGCGTGGCCTACGGCGCGCTCGGCATCTACTGGACCAAGTACGTGTTCACGAGCCCCGGTGCCCACACGCTGGCCTCGCGTGGTCGGCCCACGCCGGTGAAAGCGCTGGCCGCTGCCATCGATCGACTCTACCAATTGCAGTTCCCCGCGCTTCCCGACGGAGCGGTCATGAACATCGGACAGATCCACGGCGGCAACATCTTCAACGCTGTGCCGCAGGAGCTCTACTTCACCGTGGACCTGCGCAGCAGCGATCCGGTTCTGCTCGACTCGCTCGACAAGACGATCACGCGCGTGACGCAGCAGGTCGCCGACGAGTACAAGGTGGGGCTGCGCGTTGAAGTTGATCAGAAAAACCAGGCTGGCGGCACCGAAAAGCAGCTCGCCGGAGCGCGTGCGCATCCGCTGGTGCAGACAGCCATCGACATCAATCGCGCACTCGGCATCAGCTCCGGCATGCCGGGCGCAGCAGAGGCGGTGGCCACCGGGGCAACCGATGCCAACCCGGGCGTGGTGCGCAAGATTCCGTCCATCGCCATCGGTGGCTCGAAGGCCAGCGGCGCGCATCAGCTCACGGAGTTCGCGATTGCGTCGAGTGCACTGCCCAGCACCAAGCTGCTCTATCTGCTGACGGCAACCTTCGCCGACGGCATCAAGGTTGTCCCGCCCGCAAAGATCGTTCCCTGATACTAGTGTCGGCGGGCCTGCAACAGGTGCGCGGCGAACCAGAGTGACGGGAGCGCCGCGCTCCAGGCCAGCAAGAATCTATTGAGCCCGAAGACGACCGCGGTGGCGAAGTGAAAACACCACGCCACCGCGGCGTACGCGACGGCCGCTGCGGGTGACACCAGCGCCACGGGTGCGGCGAGTTCGAAGAGTAACACGCCAAACGACGCCGTCCGCAGCAGCACAGGCGCCTGTGGCAGCCACCGGGGTACGCCGTACGCCGGAATGGAGAGAAAGCTTCGCAGCGCATGACCCGTCCACCAGTCGTGCTCGCGGGCCTTCACCCAACCGGCGCGCAGGTACGACATGACCAGTTGCGCCGCCACAAACAGCAGAGCGCCGTGGCGCAACGCTTGCGCGACAGGTACCGTTGCCACTGCCAGTGCCAGCAGCACGACGAACAGCATGCCGTCGCTGCCGCCGTTCATCGTGCTCCGCACGCGCACGGCCGTGTGCCACAGCGTAGCCGCCAGGCCGCCGGCCGCCACCGCGCTCACAGTGCTGGGGCGCACCTCCAGCCATGCCGCCAGCAGCAGCACTGCGGCGAGCAGGAGCTGCATCAGCGGTATCACGCGTGTGGTGGCCGGTGCCATGAGAACACGTCGCCACCCCCACTCCTCGCGCAGCAGGTCGGCCGACCAGACGGCATTCAGTGTGCCACGCCGCTGCAGCGCCTGCCACTCGAGTCCCACCACGAACATCGCGACGGCCGCGAGACACTGCACCATCCGCACCGCGTCCTCGAACACCGCGTCGTTGTTCATCGTGGGCCGGTGTGCGCCTGACCGGGGCACAGCGCCATGACGTCGCTTTCGTACAGCACGCGGAAGTCACCGACGGTGTCGGCTTCCCTCGGGGTACTTGCAGCGCCGACGCGCCACTGCCATGACCACGTGTCGCCCGCCACGCGGTTAGCCGTGTGCGGCCCGTGATCGGGGGCCTCGAGGGCACGAGCCGCCAACCGCGTCAGCAGCGCAGCGGTCACGGTATGATTGTCACCAGTCTCGCACTCCACGGCAAACCTGTCGACCAGCGCCTGTAGTGCGAGGTGCTCCGTACCTTCAGGGTTGTAGAGCAGGTGGCGGACACCGCGCGCCGGTGCGGTGAGTACCGGCCACCACACGTCTGGCGCTACGCGCGTGGGCCACGACCGCACCTCGAGACGCGGCACATCGGTCACGGCATCAAAAAATGCCCACGAAGGGAACAGCAGCCGCAGCAGCATGGCGGGAATATAGCGGTCAACTGATCGACAGCGCCGTGATCCGGTTGCATCGTCAAGGCCATGCGACTGATCGCCTCAATCGTCCACGCCGTGGCCGCAGCCACCATGCTCGCCACTACCCTCGCCGTGAGGGTTTCAGTGGCGGCGGTAGCGCCGCCACGGGTCCAACCTTCGACAGCCTCTGCGCTCCCGATCACGCCCTCGCGTCCGGATACCGCCGCGCAGGTGCTGGTGTGGGCCGTTGACGGGTTGAGCTTCGAGGCCTTCGTCGAAGCGCAACGCCGTGGTCTCTTCCGCCAGTTCTCGTATGCCGGGCGTCACGTAGCGCCATTCCCCTCCATGAGCCATCCGGCGTGGACGGATATCACGGGCGCCAACCGCCTGTTCGGCGCCAAAGGCACCCTGCGCTCGGTCGAAGCCAACTGGTTCGATCTCGATGCCATGCGCACAGCCGACGATCCGCGTCAGGTTTTTGCGCGACAAGCAGCACCGTTCAACTACATGCGGGCGTTCGATTGGTTCTATGACCCGATCACCGAGCCGCTCATGTACTTCAAAGGTGACCGCCTCGCCGACCGCGAACTGATCGAAGCCGAACGGGATGTCCTTGAACGCTTCACCGGCGATCACCACGTCGTGTTTCTCGGCGCAGCCGATGCCATTGCTCATACGCACCTCAATGGCCTGCACGCCTACCTGCGGCGACTCGACGCCATGATGTCGCGTGTGACCGACTCGTTGGCCGCGCGTACCGGTGCACCAGTGCGGCAGTTCATGCTGTCGGATCACGGCAACGTCGGCGCCTTTGCCGAAGGCGCGCCCGAACGTCGCCTCACGCCCGTCTCACTCGATGCTGCGTTACGCAGCGCGGCGCTCGTGCGGCGTGACACCGGCCGCCTTACGCGACCGAACGAAGTGAGCATCGTGACTCTCGCACTGGCGAGCATGGTGAACGTGTACTTCGCCGATCTCGACAAACGTCGCGCTTTTGCGCGAGCCGCCCTGCGGCACCGCGGCGTTGATCTGGTGACGTGGCTCGAAGTTCGCGGCGACGATCAGGTTATCGTGGTAGCCAGCGCCGATCGCGGTGAGGCCGAAATGCGCTGGCGTGCAGATGGGCATGTCCAGTACCGCACCGTGACGGGCAATCCGCTGCTGCTGCCCGACTCACTGCTCACGACCGACCGCCAACTGCGCTGGGTCTCCGATGCGACCATGCGAGCAGCCTCCATGTCAGGGCCCTACCCCGACGCGCCGTTCCGGCTGATACGGAATGCCTCCAAGACAGTCGAGAACGCCCCGGACCTCGTCGTGAGCCTGCGCGACGGCTTTTGCTGGTCGGGCAAGCTCGGTCGCTACGTGCAGATGGTGCGCACACACGGCGCGCTCGGGGCTCGTTCCACACTGGGGCTCGTAGCGAGCACACACACGCCCGTACCGCCCTACGTGCGCAGCCACGAAGTGCTCGCCGTTACCGGGCTTGCTGAGCAAACCATCTTCCATCGCGTACTCGCGCATGTACCGCAGGATGTGCGAGCCGTCGCCGAAAGCCTGCTCACCGCACCGCGACAGGTGGCCACGGGGCGCGACGACGAAAGCCCTGACGCGACGTTTCTGCGCCGAGTGAAGCCCATCACGTTGTCGGCAGAGTATTTCGATTTCGATGTCCTGCGCGCCATGGGTGAGTCGTTCCGCACCGACTCGGCGCAACGCGCGATGCAAGTGCGCCGCGTGCAACGGACGCGTCGCACCGTCGAGCGCGCGCGCGTCGTTGATGGGGTTGCGAGACATATCGATACGCTCCTGGCACTTGTCGACCCATTCCCGTCGTCATTCGGTGGCGACTCGTTGGCAGCGCTGCTCGACCGTACCGAGGCCCGCCTGCGCACCATTCCCGAACTGGCACCGTTAGCCTCGCTGCGGGACATCTGGGGCGCGCGGCGGTCGAATGACCGCGGCACCGCCAGTCCGCTGGGCGAAGCGCTGCGACGCGTCTCCATGGCGGCGTACACCGTGCCGTACTTCCTCGACGCGGCGCTCGATGCCCCGGAGACGGATTCAGTTGCCGACCCGCGCGACCGCGCATTTGCAGGCCGGTGGCACGCGGTCCTTCGCGACAGCGTGCGAAGGACACCGGGCGCGGCGTTGGCCGATAGCACCCTCGCACCCAAGCTCTTCGGAGAGATCTTCGCCGAACGCGAACTCCTGCGTCGGGTGGAGGGCGCCACGGTACCCCTGCTGTACGAAGCGCCGGTACCCGCGATCACCGTGGTGTACGTACCCGGCATCTTTGGCGAGTTGTTCGACGATGAGATCTGGCGCCGAGGCCTGCGCAGCGTGCGTGAGCGACTCGGTGTGCGGGTGGTGAGCGCCATGACTGATGGCCGCTGCAGCACGAACGACAACGCAAACCGGCTGCTGCAGCAGCTGCGTAACGACACGCAGCAGCGCCGTGCGCGCGGGTACCCTACACCGCGCTATGTCATCGTAGGCTACTCGAAGGGCGGCATCGATGCAGCGCAGGCATTGGTACGCGACACCGTCTTCACTGCCAGCCAAGTCGTGGCTCTGCTCACGATTGCCTCACCGCACAGTGGCTCTCCCGTGGCCGAGCGGGCAGATCTTCCCGATCAGCTGCTGCGAATGGCCGTGTCCACACCACGTCCGGCATCGTGCGATACGTCCCGGGCCGTTGAATCACTCTGGCCGGCCAACCGTGCGGCGTTCTGGAGTGGCGATGGGAAGCGGCTCGCCACGCTGCTTCCGCTGTACTCGCTGTCGCTCGCAGCCGACATGCGCGAGGCACACCCGTGGATGAAACTCACCAAACGGATTGCGCGCTTTGCCGAGGAGAACGACGGCGTAGTGGCGCGGTCGGCCTCCCGCTTTCCCGAAGGTGTTGCGGCGGTGCATCTCGGTGAATTGCGCGGTGACCATATCGCCGCTCGCA
>ERZ1645185.231-NODE-231-length-23959-cov-12.417964_pt1 | contig 23959 bp, 22 predicted proteins | sample MGYA00575351_ERZ1645185 | MGnify/ENA primary metagenome ERZ1645185 (study PRJEB40838, sample SAMN11284767) | freshwater sediment metagenome | isolation source: river sediment | host: Sediment | place: India: Jana village, Kanpur | collected 2015-12-17 ... | reverse complement strand
CCGACGGCCGCTTCACCGTGCTGATGCCGCACCCGGAGCGCGTGTTCCGCAACGTGCAGATGAGCTGGACCGCAGGCGATATCGCCGCGCCCAGCCCGTGGATGCGCATGTTCCACAACGCGCGGCGCGCGTTCGGCTGAAGACTGCACCGCGCGCGTTCGCCTGAAGGCTGCACGTAGTTGCGCGGCTTGCCTCTCAGGCCGAGGCGGCGGAGGCATCCACCGCCGCCTTCAGCTCCGCATAGCTGTGCGTCTCGGGGAACTGCGGGAACTGCGCGGCGATGGCCGGCGGTGCGTGGATGAAGAAGCCGGCGTCGGCCGCCAGCAGCATGCCGGTGTCGTTGTACGAATCGCCGGCCGCCATCACGCGGTAGTTCAGGCTCTTCAGCGCCTCGACCGCCCGGCGCTTCTGGTCCGGTTGGCGCAGCTTGTAGTCGCGCACGCGGCCGCTGTCGTCCACCCGCAGGCGGTGGCAGAAGAGCGTGGGCCGGCCCAGCTGGCGCATCAGCGGGTCGGCGAACTCGTAGAAGGTGTCGGACAGGATGATCACCTGGTAGCGCGTGCGCATCTCGTCCAGGAACTCGCGCGCGCCGGGCAAGGGGCCCATGCCGTCGATGACCTGCTGGATGTCGGGCAGCTTCAGGCCGTGCGTGTCGAGCAGCGCCAGCCGGAAGCGCATCAGCTTGTCGTAGTCGGGCTCGTCGCGTGTGGTGCGCGAGAACTCCGGGATGCCGGTGCGCTTGGAGAACTCGATCCAGATCTCGGGGACCAGCACCCCTTCCATGTCCAGGCACAGCACCTGCATTCGCCACTCCGCATCCGCCGGCCGACCGGGCCGCGCCAAGCAACGATGCTACCCGAGCGCCTGAGCCTGATCGGCCAGCCGGTGCAGCGCGGCGGCGGTCTGCTCGTCCGCCGGGAAGAAGCTTTCCAGCGCCAGTTCCGACAGCGTGATGTCGGTGGGCGTGCCGAACACGGTGATGGTGCTGATCAGATTCAGTTCGCCGAAGCGCGTGCGCAGCCGCAGCGGCACGTACACGCCGGCATCGACTGGCAGAGCGGCCGGCTGCTCGCCCGGCAGCGGCGGCAGCGCACGCAGTTCGTCGGCCAGCTTGGCAAGCACCGGGTCGGCGCTGGCCCGCACCTGTTGCTGCAGCCGGTGCAACAGGTGGGCTCGCCAGGCGCCCAGGTTGACGATGTGCGGGGCCAGTCCCTCGGGGTGCAGGCTCAGGCGCAGCACGTTCACCGGCGGCTGCAGCAGCGCCGGCGGCAGTTCGGCCAGCAGCAGCGGCACCATGCGGTTGGCCGCCACCATCTGCCAGTGCCGGTCCACGGCCAGCGCGGGGTAGGGCTCGTGCGCCTTCAGCACGCGCTGCACGGCCTGCGCCGGCGCCTGCATTTCCGGATCGGCCAGCGCGTGCTCGCGGTACAGCGGTGCGTAGCCGGCGGCGGTGAGCAGGTGGTTGCGCTCGCGCAGCGGCACGTCCAGCCTGTCGGCCAGGCGCAGCACCATTTCGCGGCTGGGCAGAGCGCGGCCGGTTTCCAGGCAGCTCAGGTGCCGGGTCGACACCGCCGCATGGCTGGCCAGGTCCAGTTGGCTCAGGCGACGTCGCTGGCGCCACTCGCGCAGCTGCGTGCCGACGGGGGGCGGAATCTGCATGCGTGCACGATAGCCCACCCCGTGCGCGATGGCCATGACCTGCGAGGTCAAGGAGCTGCGATGGGGCAGAGGACTCCGATTCACGACAAGCGGGGTAAGAGCAGGGCGGCTGGTATCGGCGCTTTGCTGTCAAACACATGCTTGAGTTGCCTACGAAGGCCGGCGTGCCAAGTCGGCTGCGGTCGCGCGGTGGCGTCACCCGCGTTCTCCGGCCCACGCTCGCGGGCAGCCGGCTTCTGTACTTGACCGTTTCCTCATCAACACCGACAAGGCGGGTCAGCAGCCAGCGTACCGCGAATGGGGCCTGCGCCCGCGGGTGGCCACCACCGCACTACAACGAGTGGTCGCTGTTTGCGGCAACAAAGACCTCCTCAGCCCGCGCGGTTGCATGGATGACTCACTGCATCGCGCCGAGAGCAAACGCGGCGACTGCCGGCTCCCATGCAACCCCGTATCAATCGGCCTCGCGCCCAAGGGCGCGCAGCTTGTCGAACCAGCGTTCCAGACTGCGGGTGTCCAGGCTGTCCGCCATGCCGATCAGCGTCTCATGCACCGGTGCGATGCCGACGAAGCCAAGCACGTTGCGCTCCAGCGACCTCAGGCTGTGGGCCTTGTAGAAGTAGCGGTAGACCATCGCCGGCATGCCCATTGTCACGACGACGCGCGCCGAACGGCCCGACAGCCCCTTCTTGCCGAAGCCGCCGTTGCCGTCGTCATGGAAAGCGAAGCCGGGCCGCGCCACCTGCTCCAGGAAGCCCTTCAGCAGCGCCGGCATGTCGCCCAGCCACAGCGGAAAGAAGACCACCAGGTGCTGGGCCCAGGCGATGCTGTCCTGCGCGTGCTGCAAGGTGGACGGCAAAGAGCCCTTTTCCCAATCTTCGGCGCTGCGCAGCAGCGGGAAATCGAGCTTCGCGACTTCCACGCGCCGCAGTTCGTGGCCGGCCTCGGCGGCACCCCCGGCATAGGCCTCCTCCAGCGCGTGGCACAGGTGCGGCGACTTTGCGTCGGGGTGGCCTTGGATAAGCAGGATGCGTTTCGTGGACATGGCAACTCCTTTCCATGTCCATCATCGCCCTGCCGGCGCGGGCCGACCTTGCGCTGGCTCAACGGCCGCAGCGCGGATGCGGCATCTCAGTTTTAGGAGACGACGTAGGAAGCGGCGCCGGTGGCCACCAGCGCGCCGCTGTCGCTGTGCATACGCATCTGCGTGGAGCCGATGCGTCCGCCCAGGCGCGTCACCTCGGCCTGGGCGACGAAGCGGCTGCCGACCGCCTGGCGCAGGTAGTCCACGCGCAGGTCGATGGTGCCCATGCGGCCGAAGCGGTGCATCACCTGCTCGGCGCTCTCGTCGCAGTGCTTCTCGCCCAGCGCCACCATCAGCGCCAGGCCGGCCAGCGCGTCGAGCGTGGCGCTGATCACGCCCCCATGCAACCGGCCGTACGCATAGTGGCCCACCAGGTCGGGACGCATGGTCACGGCCACGCGCACGTCGCTCGGCTGCAGCGACAGCACCTTCAGGCCCAGCACCTGGTTGAAGCTGATGCGCTGCTCCCACAGATCGGTCAGCGCGGCGTGCAGCAACTCCTGTTGCGCGGCGGTGCGCCGCACCGGTGGAAGGTGGCTGGTCATGCCCCCGATGTTAGGGCCGGCGCCAGGCCGAGCATGCGCCGCGCCTCGGCCGGGCTGGCGATGTCGCGGCCGGCGCGGCGCGCGCAGGCCGCCAGCGCCTCGACCAGCACGCCGTTGCCGGCGGCGCGGCCGCCGTCGGGCAGGTAGAAGGTGTCCTCCAGCCCGGTGCGCAGCATGCCGCCGAGCTCGGCGGTGCGCTGGTGCACCGGCCAGATCTCCTGTCGGCCAATCAGCGTGCTCTGCCACACCGCGCCCGGCGCCAGCCAGCGCGGCAGCAGGGCCAGCAGGTCGGCGTCGCAGGGCATGCCCGAAGCCACGCCCATGACAAAGTTGTACTCGGGCACGCCGCTGAACAGCCCGGCCTTCAGGTACATGCCCACGCTGCGCACGATGCCGACATCGAAGCACTCGAACTCGGGGTGCGTGCCGGTCTCGGCCATCACCTCCAGGAACTGCTGCACCTTGGCCACCGGGTTGTCGAAGACCATCGGCGGCCAGGCCCATTCGCCGTTGTCCTTGATCTTCAGGTAGTTCAGGCTGCCGGCGTTGCAGGCGGCGATCTCCGGCCTGACGCGGCGCAGGCAGGCTGCCGGGCCGCTGATGTCCTTGCCAATGACGCCGGTGGTCAGGTTGATGATCACGCCCGGGCAGGCCGCGCGGATGGCGTCGACCACCGCCTCGGCCACGTCCGGTTCCCAGCTGGGCATGTGGCCGAAGCCGTCCTCCTGCATGCGCAGGTGCACGTGCATCGCCGCGGCGCCGGCATTGAAGGCGTCGCGCGCCTCGGCCGCCATCTGCGCCGGCGTGACCGGCACCGGGTGCTGCTTGGGGTTGGTGAGCACGCCGGTCAGCGCGCAGGTCAGGATGGCCTTGTCCATGTCGGTCCTTCAGTTCCCGGGTTCGATTTCCACCAGCACGGCGCCGGCAGCCACCTGCTCGCCGCAGCGCGCGTGCAGCGCCGTCACGCGCCCCGGCGTCGCGGCGTGCAGCCACATCTCCATCTTCATCGCCTCGACGCAGACCAGCGGCTGGCCTTCCTGCACCGCGTCGCCCGGCGCCACGCGCAGCTGGGTGACGACGCCGGCGACCGGGGCGCGAGCGCGCGTGGCGTCGGCCAGCGCGTCGTCGGCCGCGAAGGGCAAGGGCTCGTGGAACTCGTGCTGCGCGCCGTCCAGGGCCAGCAGCAGGCGCTGGCCGTCGTCGATGCAGATGCACCGGCGCGTATGGCCGGCGCTGCAGAAGCGCAGCAGGCCGTTGTCGTGCGACAGCAGTTCCAGATCGTGCGTCTGGCCGTCGAGCACGATGCCGACGCTGCGCCCGCGCGGATGCACGCGCAGGCTGCGCTGCGCATCACCACAGGCCAGCAGCAGGTCGTAGGCGGCTACCGCGGCGCTGCGCCGTCCGGCACCGCCGCGCAGCGCGCGCACCGCGGCCGCGAGGCACCAGGCCAGGTCGCCGGGCACCGGAGGCTGCAGCAGTGGCTCGCCACGTTCGGCCCACTCGTCGATGAGCGTGGTGTGCATCGTCGCGGCCCGGAAATCTTCATGCTGCAGCAGGTCGTGCAGGAAGCGGCCGTTGTTGCGCAGGCCCAGCAACGGTGCGTCCTGCAGCGCGGCACGCAGGCGGCGCAATGCATCAGCGCGATCGCGGCCGTGCACGATCAGCTTGGCCACCATGGCGTCGTAGAAGGGCGACACGGTGCCGCCCTCGGCAATGCCATGGTCGATGCGCACGCCGGCATGCAAGGCGTGCTCGGGCCGCCACCAGGCGATGCGACCGGTCTGCGGGCTGAAGCCGGCGTACGGGTCTTCAGCGTACAGCCGCGCCTCGATGGCATGTCCCTGGAAGCGCACCTCGTCCTGGCGAAGCGGCAGCGCCTCGCCGGCGGCAATGCGCAACTGCCACTCCACCAGGTCCAGCCCGGTGATGCATTCGGTGACCGGGTGCTCCACCTGCAGCCGCGTGTTCATCTCCAGGAAGTAGTGCTTCAGCTCGTCATCGACGATGAACTCCACCGTCCCGGCACCGCGGTAGCCCACGGCGAGCGCCGCGGCCACCGCGTCGCGGCCCATGGCCTCGCGCAGTGCCGGGCCGACCACCGGCGAGGGCGCCTCTTCGATGACCTTCTGCCGGCGGCGCTGCGCCGTGCAGTCGCGCTCGCCCAGGTGGATGGCGTTGCCGTGAGCGTCGGCAAACACCTGCACCTCGATGTGACGGCCGCGCTCAATCAGGCGTTCCAGCATCAACCGATCGTCGCCGAAGGCGCTCTGGGCCTCGCGCCGGGCGCCGGACAGCGCCTCGGACAGCTCTTCTGGCCGGCGCACCAGGCGCATGCCGCGCCCGCCGCCGCCGGCCACGGCCTTGACCAGCAGCGGCAGGCCGAGTTCGGCGGCTCTGGCGGCAAGCGTCGCATCGTCCTGCTGCTCGCCCAGGTACCCGGGTGCGCAGGGCACGTTGGCCTCGCGAATGCGGCGCTTGGCCTGGGCCTTGTCGCCCATCGCGCTGATGGCCGCCGGCGGCGGGCCGATGAACACCAGCCCGGCGTCGGCGCAGGCCTGGGCGAAATCGGCGCGTTCGCTCAGGAAGCCATAGCCCGGATGGACCGCGTCGGCGCCGCTGCGGCGCGCGGCGTCGAGCAGGGCGTCGATGCGCAGGTACGACGACGCGGCCGGCGCTGCGCCGATATGCACGGCCTCGTCGGCCAGCTGCACATGCGGGGCCCGGGCGTCGGCATCGCTGTACACAGCCACCGTGCGGTAGCCGAGCGCACGCGCCGTGCGCATCACGCGGCAGGCGATCTCGCCGCGATTGGCGACCAGGAGCTTGCTAAACACCGGCGGTCTCCATCGCCGCGACCAGATTCTTCAAGAAAATCATGACGGTGCCCATTTCGGCTTGCGCTTGGACAGGAAGGCGGTGGTGCCCTCGATGCCCTCCGGCCCCAGCGTCGCGTCGACGAATACCGTTGCGGCGTCGGCCACCAGCGCGGCGGCGTCCTCGTGCCGCGCGCGTTGCAGCAGCTTCTTGGTCTGCGCCACCGCCCCAGGGGCGCATTGCAGGATCTGCTGCAGCGCCTGCGCCAGCGCGGCCGGCAGGTCCTGGTCCTCGTGCACCTCGTGCACCAGACCGAGCCTGAGCGCGGCCGCGGCGTCCAGCTTCGCTGCGCTGACCGCCAGCCGCTTGGCCTGGCTGTAGCCCAGCCGCTCCACCAGGAACGCGGCAATCTGCGCCGGCACCACGCCGAGCGAGGTCTCCGGCAGGCGGAAAACGGCCGTGCTGCCGGCCAGCGCCACGTCGGACACGCAGGCCAGGCCAAAGCCGCCGCCCATGACCGTGCCTTCCAGCACGGCCACGGTGGCCAGCGTGGTGCGCGAATAGGCGACGCACAGCTCGCCGAAGGCCGTGCTCACCTCGAGCAGTGCGGCGCGGGTGTCGTCGCTGGCCCGGGCCCGCGCCATGTCGCTCAGGTCGCCGCCGGCGCAGAAGTGCCCGCCGGCGCCGCGCAGCACCAGCACGCGCGTGCGGCCATCGGCCTCGGCAGTGGCCAGCACCTCGCGCAGTTCGTGCACCATTTGCATCGACATGGCGTTGCGCTGCGCGGGACGGTTCAGCGTGACGTGCAGCGCGCCCGCGTCTTGCTGCAGGAGCAGGGTGTTCATCGGCGGTGAATGCGGTGGCAGGGGGTGGCTGCGCAGCGCCCGCGGCGGCTGGGCCTCATTTCGGCAGCGTGCCTTCGAGCTTACAGATGATGCCGAGCATGACCTCGTCGGCGCCGCCGCCGATGGAGATCAGGCGCGAATCGCGGAAGGCTTGCGACAGCGGGTTGTCCCAGGTGTAGCCCATGCCCCCCCAGTACTGCAGGCAGGAATCGGTGACCTCGCGCGCCAGGCGGCCGCACTTCAGCTTGGCCATCGATGCCAGGCGGGTGACGTCCTTGCCCGACACGTACAGCTCGACCGCACGGTAGGTCAGCGCGCGCAGCGCCTCGACCTCGGTGCGCAACTCGGCCAGGCGGTAGTGCACCACCTGGTTGTCCAGGATGCTCTTGCCGAAGGCCTTGCGCTGCCGCGTGTAGTCGATGGTCTGATCGATCAGCCGGTCCAGGCTGAGGAGCGAGCCGGCGGCGCCGTACAGCCGCTCCTCCTGGAACTGCAGCATCTGGAAGGCGAAGCCCATGCCTTCCTGGCCGATCAGGTTTCGCTTGGGTACGCGCACGTTGTCGAAAAACAGCTGCGCCGTGTCCGACGAGTCCATGCCGATCTTGCGGATCTTCTGCCGCGTGATGCCCGGCGCGTCCATGGGCACGACGATCAGGCTCTTGTTCTTGTGCGCCGGGCCGTCGCTGGTGTTGGCCAGCAGGCAGCACCAGTCGGCCTTCATGCCGTTGGTGATCCACATCTTGCTGCCGTTGATGACGTAGTCGCCGCCCTCGCTGCGCGCGCTGGTTTTCACCGCCGCCACGTCCGAGCCGCCGCCAGCCTCGCTGACGCCCAGGCAGCCGACATAGTCGCCGGCGATCGACGGCGCCAGGAACTCGTGGCGCAGCTCGTCCGACCCGAAGCGCGCCAGCGCCGGCGTGCACATGTCGGTGTGCACGCCAATGGCCATCGGGATGGCGCCGCAGTTGCACTCGCCAAGCGCTTCGGCCATGACCATCGAGTAGCTGAAATCCAGGCCAGCGCCGCCGAACTCCTCCGGGTACTTCAGCCCCAGCAGGCCCAGGTCGCCCAGCTTCTTGAAGATCTGGTGGCTGGGGAACTGCTGCTCTGCTTCCCATTCGGCGACGAAGGGGTTGATCTCCTTCTGTACGAAGCGCTTGACGGTGTCGGCGATCTGGCGGTGCTCGGGGGTCAGTTTCATGGTGCGTGGGTCAGTGAAAGCTCAAAGGCGGGCCACACCGAAGGTGTTGGGTCGCAGGACGCGACGCTCGGCGTCGCGCGCGATGTCCAGGCACAGGCCGACGACGTGGCGCGTGTCGCGCGGGTCGATGATGCCGTCGTCCCACAGCCGCGCGGTGCCGAACAGCGCGGCCGATTCGGCGTCGAGCCGCTTGCGCAGCGCGTCGCTCATCGCCGCCAGCGCCTCGTCGTTGGCCGGCAAGCCCATCTTCTGCAGCTTGTTGCGGTTGACGATGTCCATCACCTTGGCCGCCTGCGCGCCGCCCATCACCGCGGTGCGCGCGCTCGGCCAGGCGAAGATGAAGCGCGGGTCGAAGCCGCGCCCGCACATGCCGTAGTTGCCGGCGCCGTAGCTGCCGCCGAGCACAATGGTGACCTTGGGCACGCGCGCGTTGGCCACCGCCTGGATCATCTTGCTGCCGTGCTTGATGGCGCCGCTGCGCTCGGCCACCGAGCCCACCATGTAGCCGGTGGTGTTCTGCAGGAACAGCAGCGGCGTGCCGCTCTGGTCGCAGGCCTGAATGAACTGCCCGGCCTTGGTCGAGCCCTCGGGCTGGATCGGGCCGTTGTTGCCCAGGATGCCGATGCGGTGGCCCTGCAGCTGGGCGTGGCCGCACACCGTCTCGCTGCCGTAGCGTGCTTTGAACTCCAGGAACATCGAGCCGTCGACCAGCCGGGCGATGACCTCGCGCACGTCGTAGGGTGCGCGCTCGTCGGACGGCACCACGCCCATCAGCTCCTCGGCGTCGAACAGCGGTGCCGGCGCGTCGGCCGCGGGGGCCACGGTGTCCCACTGCAGCTGGTCGACCAGCTCGCGCGTCAGCGCGATCGCATGGGCGTCGTTCTCGCACAGGTACTCGCCCAACCCGGTGATCTCGGCATGCGTCTCGGCGCCGCCGAGCTGTTCGTCGGTGGCGTCCTCGCCGATGGCGGCCTTGACCAGCGGCGGGCCGGCCAGGTAGATGCTGGAGCGGCCGCGCACCAGCACCACGTAGTCGCTCAGCCCCGGCAGGTAGGCGCCGCCGGCGGTGGACGAGCCGTGCACCACCGCGATCTGCGGGATGCCGGCCGCCGATAGCCGGGCCTGGTTGGCGAAGCTGCGCCCGCCGTCGACGAAGATCTCGGCCTGGTACATCAGGTTGGCGCCGCCGGACTCCACCAGATGGATCATCGGCAGCTTGTTTTCGCGCGCGATCTCCTGTGCGCGCAGGCCCTTCTTCAGGCCCATCGGCGCCACCGTGCCGCCCTTGACGGCGCTGTCGCTGGCGGCCACCAGCACCCGCTTGCCGGCGACCACGCCGATGCCGACGATCGCGCCGCCGCCCTGCACCGACTTGCGCCCGTCGTCGTCGTGCATGCCCAGGCCGGCCAGCGGGCTCAGCTCGAGGAAATGCGAGCCGCGGTCGATCAGCCGGGCCACGCGCTCGCGCGGCAACAGCTGGTCGCGTTCGGCGAAGCGTGCGCGCTTCGACTCCGATTCGGCCACCACCTTGGACTGCAGCGCCAGCACCTCGGCCAGGCGCTCGGCCATGCGGGTGGCGTTGTCCTGGAAGGCCTGCGCCTTCGGGTTCAGCGCGGACTTCAGCGCCGGCATTACTTCAGTACCTCGGGCAGCACCGCGCGATGGAAGCCGTTGAAGGGAACCGACTTGTCGTGGTCCATCGCCGGGAACTCGGCGTGGCCCATCGACGAGCCGCCGTCGATCTGCACCGTGATGCCGGTGACGTAGGCCGCCGCCGGGCTGAGCAGGAAGCAGATCACGGCGCTGATCTCCGACTCGGTGGCCAGGCGCCGCAGGGGCACGTGCGCGCGCAGCTTCTTGATGATCGGCTGGATCGCCTCGCCATAGCTGTCCATGCCGCTGCTGGCCACCCAGCCCGGCGCGACGGCATTGACGCGCACGCCGGCGTGCGCCCACTCGAAGGCCGCTGACTGCGTCAGGTTGGCCATGCCGGCGCGCGCCGCGCCCGAGTGGCCCATGCCGGGCATGCCGTTGCGGAAATCGGCCGTCATGTTGACGATGGCCCCACCGTGCTGCTGCATGCTCTGCAGGAACAGCTCTCGCATCATCAGGAAGCCGCCGGTGAGGTTGCTGGACACCACCGCGTCGAAGCCGCGCTTGCTGATCATCATCAGCGGCGAAGGGAACTGGCCGCCGGCGTTGTTCACCAGGCCGTGCACCGGTCCGTGTTTGCCGACCACGCCGGCCACCGCGGCCTTGACGGCGTCCTCGTCGCGGATGTCGAAGGCCGCCGTGTCGCAGCGGCCGCCGTCCTCGACGATCTCGGCCGCCACGCGGTCGAGCTTGTCCTGCTTGCGTCCGCTGAGCAGCACCGTGGCGCCGAGCGAGGCCAGCTCGTGCGCCACGCAGCGGCCGATGCCGCTGCCCGCGCCGGTGACCCAGTGCACCTGGCCGTCGAACAGGCCGGGGCGGAGCACACTGTGGAACTGCTTGCGGGCGTCGGTGCGGTCGGGCATGCGGCGGTCCTGGGGTCGGTGGCGAGTGCCGCATTAGGACGTAGAGTGACGTTAACGTCAAGCAAATTCCTTATCAGGGATAATGCGGCCTCCGAAGCAGCGGGTCGGCGGCTAGCATCCGCGCCACTGCGTGATCGATCCTTCCTTCCAGGAGTCAGACAATGGACATGCAAGCCTGCACCGAAGCGCTGCGGACCAAGGTGGGTGATTCGAGCGGCCTGAATGCGACGCTGAAGTTCGACTGCGGCGCCGACGGCGTGGCCTACATCGACGGCAAGTCGGTGCCCAACACCGTGGACAACAACGACCGCGAGGCCGACTGCACGGTGCAGATCACGCTGGAGAACCTGGCCGCGATGCTCAGCGGCGACTTGGAGCCGGCCACTGGCTTCATGATGGGCAAGTTCAAGGTCGCGGGCGACATGAGCGTGGCCATGAAGCTGCAGCGCGTGGTGTGAACATGGGCTGCGCCCCGTGGCGCTGCGTTCCGGGCAGGTCATGAAGCGCGACCGTGACCGCGCCCCGGCGGCGGCACGCGATGGCAGCGGTGTGCCGGTTCAGAGCGCGCAGCAGGTGGTGGCCGAACACCGGCAAGACGACACCGGCGAGCTCTTCGGCATCACCCAGCTGTGCCAGGAGTTCGGCATCTCGCCCCGTGCGCTGCGCTTCTACGAGGACAAGGGTCTGCTGCAGCCGCGGCGCGTGAACACCGCGCGCGTCTACACCCGGCGCGACCGGGCGCGGCTGGCGCTGATCCTGCGTTCCAAGGCCATCGGTGCGTCGCTGGCCGAGATCAAGCACTACCTGGACCTGTACGGTGCGCACGGCGAAGGCCGCGCGCAGCAGCTGCGCTTCGTGGCCGAGCGCACTGGCGAGGCGATCGCCGACCTGGAGCGCCGGCGCGAGCACATCGACGCCACGCTGGCCGAGTTGCGGCTGATCAACGCCACCGTGCGCAAGGCGCTGGGTGGGCGCGGCTGAACGCTTCGACCGGCTCGATGCGCTGCGCGGTGCGGCCATCGTGTGGATGGCGCTGTTCCACTTCGCCTTCGACCTGAACCACTTCGGCCTGCTGACGCCGAAGCAGAACTTCTACACCGACCCGCTGTGGACCGTGCAGCGCAGCTGCATCGTCAGCCTGTTCCTGTTCGTGGCCGGGTTGTCGGTGGCCGTGGCGCTGCAGTCCGGGCAGACCTGGCCGCGCTTCTGGCGGCGCTGGGCGCAGATCGCCGGCTGCGCGCTGCTGGTCAGCGTCGGCTCGGCCCTGATGTTCCCGCAGAGCTGGATCAGCTTCGGCGTGCTGCACGGCATCGCCGTGATGCTGGTGCTGGCGCGGCTGCTGGCGCCGCTGCGCGGCGGGCTGTGGCCGCTGGGCGCGCTGTGCATCGTGCTGCCGTTCTTTGTGCAGCACCCGTTCTTCGATTCGCGCTGGACCCAATGGGTGGGTCTGGTCACGCGCAAGCCGGTGACCGAGGACTTCGTGCCGGTGTTGCCTTGGCTGGGCGTGCTGCTGTTCGGCCTGGCGGCGGGCCAGTGGCTGCTGCTTCACCGGCCGCACTGGCTGCGCGGCACATTGCCTAAGCCGGCGCGCGGGCTGGCGCTGCTGGGCCGCTGGTCCTTGAGCTTCTACATGCTGCACCAGCCGGTGCTGATCGGGTTGCTGCTGACCTGGCAGTCGCTGCGTGCCTGATTCCGACCCTGAACGAGCCGCTCCGGCGGTGACATGGTCGCCGCTGCTGTGGCTGATCCCGGCGGTGTATCTGCTGTTCGTCGCCGCCGAGTTCGTGGTGCTGACGCAGATCGCGTTGACGCTCACCGCGGCCGGCGCCAGCACGCTGGCCGTGGGTGCCGTCGCCTCCGCCTTCTGGGCCGGCATTTTCGTCGCCAGCCTGACCGCACATGCCGCGGTGCAGCACATGGGCCACGCGCGCAGCTTCCTGGTGGCGATCACCGCGTCTTCGCTGGCGGTGGCCAGCCTGTTGCCGCACGAAGCCTATGCCGGACGGCTGGCCGCTGGCGTGCTGATGGGGTTGGGCGGAGGGCTGCTGTGGGTCAGTGGCGAAGCGTGGCTGGCCGAGGCCGCGCCGCGCGAGCGCCGCGGGCTGCTGATCGGCCTGTTCGAGACCTCGGTCGGCCTGGGCATGCTCGCCGGCCCGGCGCTGCTGCCGCTGTCGATACAACTCGGCTGGTCGCCGCTGGGCGTGGGCCTGGCGCTGATGCTGTGCTGCCTGGTCTGCGCCTGGCCGCTGCGCCGGGTGGTCGAACCCCCGCAGGCAGCGGCTGCCGCGGGTGAGGCCGCCGCCGTCGGCTGGCGTGCGCTGGCCTTGCCGCTGGTGGCGGTGGCGGCGGCCGGCGGGCTGATGGAAAGCGGCGTGTCGTCGCTGCTGCCTTCGATCTCGATGCGTCTGGGCTTCAGTCTGGAGGCGGCGGCCTGGCTGGGCGCCGTCATCGGCGCCGGCAGCGCCTTCATGCAGGCGCCGTTCGGGGCGCTGGCCGACCGCCTGGGCTTGCGTCCCGTGATGGCGCTGGCCTGGGCGCTGGTGCTGCTGGCGACGCTGTCTCTGGGCTTGTGGGCGGCACAGCCGCAGCAGGTGCTGTGGCTGGCGGGTTTCGTACTCGGCGGCGTGGGCGGCGCCGTCTACACGCTGGTGGTGATCGAGTTGGGCCACCGCCTTACGGGCGCGGCGCTGGTCCGCGCCATGGGCCTGCTCGTCACGGCCTACACGGCGGGCACGGTGGGCGGTCCCGCACTGGGCGGCTGGCTGTTCGACATCGGCGGCCTGCAACTGCTGGCGGCTGCAATGGGCCTGTGCGGCGCGGTCGGAGCGGTACAGGCCTGGCGCGCGTTGCGCAGCCCACGGGGCGGGTGATGCCGTGGGCGATCAATCAGCGCCCGACCCCGCACCGTCTTCGCGGCAGCGCTCGTGGTGTGCGGCGCGAACAGCCAACGTCACGCCTTCGCCCCGTGCGGCACCCGGCAGGGGCGATTGGTGCGGTGGCGAGGAGCGCGTTGCCGAGGTCGGCGCGCGCCAGCGCGCATCCCAGACTGACTCGCCGATACTGTCTGAACGTAGCGCCCGCAGGGCGCGAAGTGAGTTATCGGCGCGACCTCGGCGCGAGCACCGCAGTGGAGTCGGCCCATCGGGCCGACCACCGCAGCATGAGCCCCTGGCGGGAGCCGCGCGGCGCGATGCGCTGAAACCAGGCACGAGAGCAGCCTCTCGCGGACAGCAAAAAAACGCCTACAACGGCAAAAGGTACTTGCCGTCCGAACGCGCTTCGTATCAGTCGAGCTTCACGCCCAGGTCCACCGCTGCCTTGATCCACGCCGGCACCGAGCGGTCCCAGTCGGCACGCGTCTCGGCCAGGCCCTTCGGCTTGGTCGGGATGCCGAAGTTCTCGCGCAGCTTGGCCGCCTGTTCGGTGGCTGCACCCTTGACCACCACGGCCGACAGGGTCTGCAGGATGGCTTCGGGCGTGCCCGCCGGCGCCATCAGCGCCAAGCCGCCTTCCAGTGCCACCAGGGGATCGTTCATGCCCTGCTCGATCAGCGTCGGCACGTCGGGCAGGCGCGGCGTGCGATAGGTGCCGGTGACGCCGATGGGCTTGACGCCACGCGTGGACACGGTGTTAAAGGCCTGCACGCTGCCCACCGCGACCTGCAGTTGCCCGCTGGCCACGTCGACCCACATCGGCGCCTCGCCGCGGTACTGAATGGTCTGCAGCTTCGTGCCGTAGTTGCGGTTGAGCAGGTCGGCCAGCATGTGCGGGTAGGAGCCCGGAGCGTAGGACCCCATCGACGCATCGCGGCCCTTGGCCCAGGCGAGGAACTCCTTGAGGTTGCGCACCGGCACGTTCGGCGCCACGCCGACCACCAACGGTCCCGATGGAAACACGGTGATCGGCACCAGGTCCTTGTCCAGGTTGTAGGGCAGCTTGGTGTAGAGCACGCGGTTCTGCATCACCGTGCCGGTGGTGGTGACCAGCAGCGTGTAGCCATCGGGCGGCGCCTTGGCCACCGCGTCGATGCCGATCACCGCGCCGCCGCCGGTCCTGTTCTCCACCAGCACCGAGGCGCCAAGCTGCTGTGTCAGCTGCTCACCGAAGAGCCGCGCATAGGCGTCGGTCAGGCCGCCGGGCGGGAAGGGGACGATGATGCGGATCTGCCGGCTCGGGAACTTGGCGCCTTGCGCGAACGCCGCCGGCGCGGTGAGCGCCGCGGCCAGGGCGAGTGAGCCGCCGACGAACTGGCGGCGGCCGGCAGTGGGCAAGGTGTCCTTCATGCGTTGTCTCCAGGCGCCCGATCGGGCTTTGTGTGTCGTTGTGGGGGATCGCTGCGCAGCTTAGCCGCTGTCAGGCTTCGGGTGTCTGCGGGTCTGTACGGGTTTAGCCTGCGGCTACATCGACAGCGAGCCTTCGCGGAACTCGGTCTTGTCCAGCCAGACGTTGACCAGCACCGGGCGACCCTGACGCGCCAGCGCTCGGGCTTCGGCCAACGTCGCGCGCACGGCATCCATGCGTCGAATCTCCAGCCCCACCGCACCGAAGCCGGCCACGACCTGGTGGTAGGCGCTGCGCGCCAGCACGGTGCCGACATCGTCGCGCAGCATCTTCACCTGCTCGCGCGCGATCTGTGTCCAGCCGGCGTCGTTGCCGACCACCGCGATCACCGGGATGCCCTGGCGCACGAAGCTGTCGAACTCGGCCAGGCCCCAGCCGCAGGCGCCGTCGCCCCAGATGATCCAGATCTCTGCGCCGGGCCGGGCTTGCGCGGCGCCCAGCGCGAAGCCGGCGCCGACGCCCAGCGTGCCGAAGGCGCCTGGATCCAGCCAGGACAGCGGTCGGCGGGGATGCAGGACGTAGCTGGCCGTGGCAACGAAGTCGCCGCCATCGGCCACGAAGATCGCATCGTCGCCGGCCTCGGCCTCCAGCGCGCGGAACAAGGCGAGCGGGTTGACGTGCGCACCACGCAGCCCGGACTGGGCATCGATCTCCACCTCGCGTTCGGCGTCGCGCCGGCGCAGCGCGCTCAGCCAGTCGCCGCGTGCGCAGCCGCCTGCGGGCAGGGCCGCGGCCAGCGCCTGCAGGAAGCGCCCGGCATCGCCGATGGCCTCCACGTTGGGCTGGCGGTTCAGCCGCGCGTCCTTGGTGCTGCGGTTGGCCGCGATCAGCTTGGCGTTGCGCCGCACGTGCTTGCCGTAGTCGAGCCGGAAGTCGCAGGGCACCCCGGCCAGCAGCACGCAGTCGGCCTCGCGCAGTGCGTGGCGCCGCTGGTGGCGCATTTGCAGCGGATGATTTCGGCCGAGCAGGCCGCGCGCCATGCCCGACAGGTACACCGGGATGCCCAGGCGCTCGACCGCCGCGGCCAGTGCCGGCGCCTCGGCGGCCAGCACCACCGCCTGGCTCCCGATGACCAGCAGCGGCCGCTGGCTGCGTTGCAACGCTGCCAGTGCGGCCTGCAGCGCACCCTGGGCGGCATGCGGCGTGTGCACCTGCAGCGGTTCGGGCGAGCCGTCCCGGTCGCTGTCGGCAAACATGCGCTCGGCATGACGCTTCAGGTACCAGCGCAGCGCGCGATCGGGCAGGCTGTTGCCCTTGCCGGCGGCGTCGGCATACCACTGGCGGATGGTGGCCTCGTCGTAAAGCAGGTCCACCGGGCATTCGATGAACACCGGCCCGGGCACGCCCGACTGCGCCAACGCGAAGGCCTCGGCCACCGCCGGGCCCAGGTCGCGCACGCGCTGCATTTTCAGGAAGCGCTTGACATGCGGTTCGACCAGCGGCCGCTGGTCGATGTCCTGCAGTGCGCCGCGGCCCTGCAGCGCGGTGGGCGCGGCGCCGCCGATCAGCACCACCGGCGACTGCGCCAGCTGCGCGTTCTTCAACGCGGTGATGGTGTTGGTGATACCCGGCCCGGCGGTGACCGCGGCCACGCCGGGCCGGCCGGTCAGCCGCGCGCTGGCGTCGGCGGCGAACACGGCGGTGACCTCGTCGCGCACGTCGAAGACGCGGATGCCACGTGCCTTGCTGGCGCTGAGGATTGGCGAGATGTGGCCGCCGCACAGCGTGAACAGCTCGGTCACGCCTTGCGCCTGCAGCGCCTCGGCGACACGGTCGCCACCGTGGCGCTGCAACAGCGCCTGCCTTGCGTCGGGGCCGCTCATCCCCACACCACCCGGCCTGTGCTGGCGTACCAGGCCTCGACCCGGGGCGCGGCGTCCGATTCGATGCGCGCGCGCTTGATCTTCATTGTCGGCGTCAGGCTGCCGTTCTCGATGGTCCAGGGTTCGCGCGCGATGACGATCATGCGCAGCTGTTCGTAGTCGGCGATGCGTGAGTTGATGTCCTTCAGCAGCGCGTCCAGCGTCTGCTCCACCTGCGCGCGCACGGCCGGGTCACCGGTGCGTGGCCGCAGGTCTTCGGCCAGCACCACCTGCGCATAGGCGGCGGGCTGGCCGACGCCGGAGACCATCGCCAGTTCGATCATTGGGTTCGACAGCAGCAGGTTCTCGATCGGTGCCGGCGCCACGTACTTGCCCTTGGCGGTCTTGAACAGCTCCTTCGCCCGACCGGTGATCTTGAGCATGCCGTTGGGCAGCCGCTCGCCCAGGTCGCCGGTGCGGAAGAAACCGTCCTCGGTCAGCGACGCCGCGGTCAGCTCGGGCTGCTTGTAGTAGCCGCTGAACTGGCCCGGCGACTTGATCAGCACCTCGCCGCTGCTGTCCAGCCGCACCTCGACGCCTTTCTGCGGCACGCCGACGTAGCCCGGCTCGGCAAACTCGCCGTAGGAGGTGTGGGAATAGGAGTTGTCCTCGGTCATGCCGTAGCCCTCGTACAGCTTCAGGCCGAGGCGGCGATACCAGCGGATCAGTTCCGGCGGCAGCGGCGCCGAGCCGCTGCCGGCGAACACGACGTGCTCCAGGCCCAGGCCCTTCAGCACCTTCTTGGCGACGATGCGGCCGAGGAGCGGGATGCCGAGCAGCCGGTCCAGCTTGGCCGGTGGCATCTTCGAAAACACGCCTTGCTGAAACTTCAGCCACAGTCGCGGCACGCTGATGAACACCGTCGGCTTGGCGCGGTGCAGGTCCTGCAGGAAGGTGTCCAGCGATTCGGCGAAGAACACGTGGTTGTTGCCGTCGACCAGCGAGGCGGCTTCGATGCAGGAGCGCTCGAAGCTGTGCGCCAGCGGCAGGTACGACAGCATCCGGCCCTGCTCGCTGGTACGCGTCTGCGCACGGGTGAAGGCGGCGAAGCCGGCGCCAGCGGCAGTGAAGGCGCGAAAGCTGGTCATCGCCCCCTTGGGCGTACCGGTCGACCCGGAGGTGTAGATGATCATCGCCAGTTCGTCCGCGTCGCGTTGCGGGCGGCCGCCCAGCGGCGCCGTGCGGGCGACGATTTCGTCCCAGCCCGTGTACTCCAACTGCGCGCTTTCGGGCGCCAGCGGGAAGGCGATGCGCGGCAGCTCGGGGCTGACACCGGGCTTCTGCGCGTCCCAGCTGTCGAGCTTGCCGACGAACAGCAGGCTGGCCTCGCTGTGGCCGAGCACGTAACCCACGGTCTGCGCGGTTTCGGTGGGGAAGATGGCCACCGTGGTGTAGCCGGCCATCCAGATGGCCAGCTCGGCCATGATGAAGTGCGCGCAGTTCTTCGACAGGATGGCGATGCGTGCACCGCGCGGAAAGCCCAGGCTCTGCAGGTGCGCCGCCATGCGCCTTGACTGGTCGAGCGTCTGCGCCCACGTGTAGTCGGCCACGCGGCCCTGGCCCAGCGGCTGCGTCAGGAACAGGCGGTCGCGGGCCTGCGCTTCGTGGTCGTAGACATGGTCGAGGATCAGCTTGCTCATGGGTGGTCCGCAAAGAGAGGGAAGTCTGTCGGTGCCGAGGCTAGCCCAGCGGCTGGCGGCCGGCAATCGGGCGTAGCCCGGTCAGCCGGTGTGGGGGCGATGCGCCTTCAGTGCCGCCGCGCAGGCATTCACCAGCGCCGGGCCCTGATAGATCAGGCCGGTGTAGATCTGCACCAGGTCGGCGCCGGCGTCCAGCTTGGAGCAGGCGTCCTCGGCGCTCATCACGCCGCCGACGCCGATGATCGGGTAGCCCGGGCCGAGGGCGGCGCGCAGCTGGCGGATGACGCGGTTGCTGGACTGCAGCACCGGCGCGCCCGACAAACCGCCGGCCTCCTCCGCATGGGGCAGGCCCTGCACCGCGCCGCGCTCGAGCGTGGTGTTGGTGGCGATGACACCGTCGATCTGGTGCCGGCGCAGCGTCTCGGCGATCGAATCCACCTGCTCGGCGTCCAGGTCGGGGGCGATCTTCACGAACATCGGGACCTTGCGCCGCGTGGAGGCCTGCAGCTCCAGGCGTCGCCGCTGCAGCGTGCCGAGCAGCGCATCGAGTGCGGCGTCGGCCTGCAGCGCGCGCAGGTTCTGGGTGTTGGGGCTGGAGATGTTCACCGTCACGTAGTCGGCATGCGGGAACACGCCTTCGAGGCAGGCGAGGTAGTCGTCGGCGGCGCGCTCGATCGGTGTGGCGGCGTTCTTGCCGATGTTCAGGCCGACGATGCCGCCGGCCTTGCGGAACGAGTGGGCGCGCTGCACGTTGGCGACGAAGGCCTGCAGGCCGCCGTTGTTGAAGCCGAGCCGGTTGATCAGCGCCTGCGCCTGCGGCAGGCGGAAGATGCGCGGCCGCGGGTTGCCCGGCTGGGCCTTCGGCGTCACCGTGCCCACCTCGATGAAACCGAAGCCCATCGCGCCCAGACCGTCGATGCAGCGCCCGTTCTTGTCCAGCCCGGCGGCCAGGCCGACACGGTTCGGGAACTGCAGTCCCGCCAGCTCGAGCGGATCGCTGATCCGCGGTGCCTGCCACACGCAGCTGGCCGGCGTGTTCTGCAGCCGCGCCAGCGCCGCCAGCGTCAGGTCATGGGCGGCCTCGGGGTCGAGGCCGAAGAGGAAGGGTCGCGTCAGGGCGTAGGGAACGAGCGGCATGGCAAGGCGTTGGGCAACCCTGCATTCTCGCGCAGCGGCGGCTGGCGATAATCCGCGCCCATGACGCAAGACGAACTGAAGGCCCTCGTCGGGCAGGCGGCGCTGCAGCAGGTGGTGTCCGGCAGCGTGGTGGGCGTGGGCACGGGCTCGACGGTGAACCACTTCATTGACGCACTGGCGGGCATCAAGTCGCGCATTGCCGGTGCGGTGAGCAGCAGCGAACAGTCCACGCGGCGGCTGCAGGCGCTGGGCATCGAGGTGCTGGACAGCAACCGCGTGGGCCGCATTCCGGTCTACATCGATGGTGCGGACGAGATCGACGGCCGCGGCCACATGATCAAGGGCGGCGGCGGCGCCTTGACGCGCGAGAAGATCGTCGCCGACCTGGCCGAGCGCTTCGTCTGCATCGCCGACGCGTCGAAGCTCGTGCAGACGCTCGGCGCCTACGGGCTGCCGGTGGAGGTGATTCCGATGGCTGCGGCGCAGGTGGCGCGGCGGCTGCAGGAACTGGGTGCGCGCGTCGTGCCGCGCGAGGGCTTCGTCACGGACAACGGCGGCCACATTCTGATGGCCCATGACCTGAAGATCGAGGACCCGGCGGCGCTCGAATGCCGCATCAACCAGTGGCCCGGCGTGGTGACGGTGGGCCTGTTCGCCCACCACAAGGCGAACCTGTGCCTGCTGGGCACGCCGCAGGGCGTGCAGACGATGCAGTTCTAGCGCCGCCGCCGGCGGAAGGCACAATGCGTGACAGACCCGGGTCGCGCGTGGCCCGCTCGTCAACCTACCCGAGGACGGCCCGTGGCCAAACCCAACTATTCGTTCGAGAAGCGCCAGCGCGAACTGGCCAAGAAGAAGAAGAAGGAAGACAAGCTCAAGGAAAAGGCCGAACGCAAGTCGGCCGCGGGCTCAGGCGCCGACGATGCGGCGCAGGGCGACGAGCCCGATGCGGCCGCGCCGCCGCAGGACACGGCCACCGGGAGCTGACGCCACCGGCGTGCCGGGGCTCAAGGTGCCGCGGCGCTGCGCCGCCGAGCCCTCACCAGCCAGCGACCGGGGTCCAGCGCATCGGCCAGCGAGCGTTCCAGCGGCCACGGCGTGCCGCACAACCGTGACGCCAGCAGTCGCGCGCCGAGCGCGGACCAGGCGATGCCCCGCGAGCCCAACGCGCTGAAGACCCACAGACCCGGTTGCCGGGGCAGGGTGTCGAGACGGTCGCCGCGCCAGCTGTTGACGGCCTGCAGGTCCGGCACCGCGCCGACCCATGGCAGCCGGTCGCTGCTCTGACAGCGCCAGGCCACGCGTGCGCTCAGCAACGCCGGATCCAGACCCAGGGCGGGTACCGCGGCCGCGCTCAGGCGCACCAGCCGCTGCAGGTTGAAGGCCTGGTCGGCGAGGCGGATCGAGCCGTCGGCATCGCCGGGCTGTGAACTGGCCCCGAACACGGCCCAGCCTTCCACCTCGGGTAGCAGGTAGCCCGACCCTGCCAGCGGCAGCGTGGGCAGTTGCAGGCGTTGCGCCACTGGCGCATCGGCATTGCGGTACAGGCTCAGCTGGCCACGCAGGGTCTGGCTCTCGCCAAGCGCACCGCCGGCCAGGCGCGAGGCATCGGCGGCGTTGGCCAGGACCACGGCCGCGGCGCAGGCGATCACCTCGCCCGCGGTGTCGCAGAGCTGCCAACGCTCGCCAACACGGCGCAGCGCCTGCACATGGCGCCCGGCGATGAACCCGGCTGCCTGGCCCGCCCGCTGCAGAAAGCTGCGCGCCAAGGCCGCGGGTTGCACCCAGCCGCCCCCCGGGAAGTACCAGGCCGGATGCGGCAACGGCAGGCCGGCGCGGGTGCTGGCGGCCTGGGCATCCAGGGCCTGCACATGGTCGGGCGGCAGTTGCAGGCGACGCAGTTCGGCCTGCATGGCAGCCAGGTCGAGGCCGCGAGTGTCCAGACGCAGCGCGCCGTCGGTGCGGCCAGTCGCAAGGCCGGCGTCGATCGCATCCTGCACCTCCTGCCGCGCGGCCAGCGCCGCGGCGCGGTGCAGCCGCGCATGGGTTCCGTCGTTTGCATGCACGACCCCATGGAACAGGCCGGCCGGATTACCCGAGGCCTGCGTCGCCGGCGCGACGCCGCGGTCCACCAGCGTGCAACTCCAGCCCTGCTCGGCCAGCGCGAGAGCCACTGCGCAGCCAGCCAGTCCGGCGCCAACGATGCAGGCATGCTGGTCGCCGTTGCTCGCGGATGCCACCTGTCTGGACCTGGGCACGAAGCGAGGACGGTACACGCCGTGCAGGGCACCCCGCGTCAACCCGTCGTCGAGTTCGAAGCCGGCGTTGGCCAAGGCCGGACGAAGCGCCGCAGCCGCCGACGTCGCACGCAGCACGGCCCCTGGCGCGGCCAGCCGGGCAAGCGCCTTGGCGATGCGCTTGGGCGCGCGCGATGGGTCCACCGAAAAGTCCAGTTCGTCGATCAGGAACTCGTCGACCCGGGCCTGCAGTTCGGGCAGCCAGTCCAGCGCCGCGCCCGGTGCCAGCAGCAACCGCACCTGCCCGCCGTCCAAGCCGATGCGGTGCAGGTTGCGCGTCATCGACGGCCAGCGTTCGGCCAGCAGCCCGGCCAGCGGCGCGAGCGGTCCGCCAAGGTGGGCCTTGCGCAACGCGGCGGCACTGGGTGGATTCGGAGCCAGTGCCAGCACGTCCAGGCGCGTGGCGCGGCTGGCGTCGCGGCGCCAATCCGACCAGGCTTGCAGGAATGCGTGTCCCAGGCCAAAGCCGGCGTGCAGCAGGACGCGCCTCGCGACCGTCATGCCCGTGCGCGCCGGGCCAGCCAGTCGAGCAGCGGGTCTCGCGCGTCGACCAAGCCGCGATAGTGCAGCACGGCGGGGCTCATCGAGGCCAATGCCTCGTGCAGGCGGTGTGCCTTGGCGGGGGTGTCGATGGCCTGCGCCAGCGGCAGCACCTGAACCAGGATGGTGAACACGGCCAGCCCCGCCGCGGGCACCGAAATGAAGGTCTGGCGTTCAGTGCGCCAGAAGGCCTGGCCGGCAACGGTGTCGGCATCGTCCGGGTGCCAATGCGACAACGGTTGGAGTGCTGGATGCGCATTCAGTGTCGCGCGCGGCGTCACTGTCCAGACGAAGCGCTCCCAGCGTGTCGGCCCGGCCACGAGCCGCGCCAGGCCATCGGCAGCTGCCCGCAGCAGTTCGCTGTCGGCCACCGGCGCGTGCACTTGCGCGAAATGCAGACCTACCTTCTGCTCGGGCGCCCAGTGCGACGGCAAGGTGACCGCCAGCCAGGGAATGCGCGCGGTGGCCGCTTCGATCAGTGCGAAATCTTCGGCAAAGGCCAGCGACAGCAGCCCCGCAAGACGCCAGGCCGGTGCCAGTCGCCTCAGGCAGGCGCCGACCTCGGGCAAGGGCTCGATCGTGGTGTCGAGGCGGCGAAGCTCGCCGTCATGCACCGCCCAGCCCAGACTCCGGGCTTCGGCCAGGCCCCCCCGCCATCCGAAGGCGGAAGGATGCTCGGCGGCGGCGTGTGTGGCCAGCGCGTGCAGGCCAGCCGAAGGATCGAAGCCCGGCGCGCACTGCAGCGCAGCCGGATGAGGCGCGCACAGCGCCTGCAGCTTTTCCTGAAGGTGGCGCGATCCCGCACGCAGCGGATGCAGTTGCTGCGCGCCCTCGGGCAGGCGTCGCAGCCCGGGCTGCATGCGAAAGGGCGCCCGGACGGCAGCCTCGAAATCGAAGGCCGCGTCCAGCGCCGAGGCAGGCACGATGCGGGGCGCGTCAGACGCGCTTGCGGTACTCGTGCGTGCGCGTGTCGATCTCGATCTTGTCGCCGGTCTCGACGAACAGCGGGACGGAGATCTCCAGCCCGCTGGCCAGCTTGGCCGGCTTCATGACCTTGCCCGAGGTGTCGCCCTTGACGGCGGGTTCGGTGTAGATGATCTCGCGCACCAGCGTGGTCGGCAGTTCCACCGAGATGGCCTTGCCTTCGTAGAACACCACCTCGACGGGCATGGCGTCCTCGAGGTACTGGATCGCGTCGCCCATGTTCTCGGCCTCGACCTCGAACTGGTTGTAGTCGGCATCCATGAACGCGTACATCGGGTCGGCGAAGTAGGAGTAGGTGCACTCCTTCTTGTCCAGCACGATCTGGTCCATCTTGTCGTCGGCCTTGAACACGACTTCGGTGCCGAAGTTGTTCAGCAGGCTCTTGAGCTTCATGCGCACGGTGGCCGCATTGCGGCCGCCGCGGGCGTATTCGGTCTTCAGCACGACCATCGGGTCCTTGCCCTGCATGATGACGTTGCCGGCGCGGATTTCCT
>ERZ1645185.230-NODE-230-length-23974-cov-4.976964_pt1 | contig 23974 bp, 20 predicted proteins | sample MGYA00575351_ERZ1645185 | MGnify/ENA primary metagenome ERZ1645185 (study PRJEB40838, sample SAMN11284767) | freshwater sediment metagenome | isolation source: river sediment | host: Sediment | place: India: Jana village, Kanpur | collected 2015-12-17 ... | reverse complement strand
AGCAGTTCAACAAGGATCTCGTGGGTGAGGTCCGCCTTGCCCGAAAAATAGTGGTAGAGGAGGCTGACGTTGACGCCGGCTTCGGATGCGATGTCGGAAAGGCGCATGGCGCGGTAGCCGATCCGCTCCAGCACGCGCACGGTCGCTTCCTTCAGCTTCTCGCGCGTCTGATTGCCGCGCTGCGTCTGTGGTGCGGCAGGTTTCTTGCTGACGGCGTTGCGACGTTCCTTGCGGCCCAGCGGTGCGACGGCAGGCCTTTCGCCCACGGCTTTTTTCTTTGTTGCCATTGCGCTCTTGATCAACCTCGATTGCGCCCGTGATACCGGATACCGGCCTTAAAACCAATTTCTAATCATAGCCTCGTACGGCGATTTATAAACTTGAATTTAAATTCAATCGTGTTAAGCCCCCTGTATCAAGACGGAAGGGTGGCGTCGTTCGTGCGCGGGCGTTCTGCGATGCGAAGTGCCGACGTCCCTGTCCGAAACCGGAAGGGCTGCGTAACACCGATGGAATATGATGTCGAAACCCTGTCGTCGCTCGTCGGGCAGGAGATACTTGTCAGCGACTGGATATCGCTCTCGCAGGACGAGATCGACGCCTTCGGCAGGGTGACGCGCGACATCGATCCCATGCACATGGATCCCGACTATGCGCGCGAACACAGCCCGTTCGGCCAGACCATATTGTTCGGGTTTCAGACGCTGTCGATGCTCAGCCATCTCTGCTCGCCGATCCGTTATCGCCACGGCGGGGGCGTCGCCGGCTATGATCTGAATTATGGGCTCAACCGGGTGCGTTTCATTTCGCCGGTTCCGGTGAACGCGCGTTTCCGCAACCGCATGGTGATCAAGAGCGTGGAGCAGCGCGAGGATGGCGCCTATCTTGTCACCTCCGAGAACACGATCGAGATCGAGGGGCAGGAGCGTCCAGCTCTCGTAGCCGAATGGATCGGCCTGATTTCGAGAGAGGCGGCCTGATGCAGGCGCCGCACGGTCCGGCGCTTGTCGCCAGTATCGAGAGGCTGCCGGACGCAGTTGCCGCCTATGCGCGGACGGTTCCTGATCGCGAGGCGATCATCTTCGGCGATCAGCGCTTGTCGTATGTGGATTTCGACCGCGAGATCGATCGCTATGCGCGCGCGCTGATTGCAGCGGGGGTGGCGGTTGGCGACCGTGTCGCCATGATCGTGACGCCGCGCCCCGAGTTCATGCTGATGCTGCTTGGCGCGATGCGTGCGGGTGCCGTGTGGGTGGGCGTGAACCCGAAATACAGGCGGGAGGAAATGCGCCATGTGCTCGGGGACTGTCAGCCGAAACTGCTGGTTTCGATTCTCGAAGATCCGGCGGGACGCCGCTATGACGATGACCTCCGCGATCTTGCGGGCGATGTCGTCGCGGGCGTCAGCCTCGTCACCATCGGCGGTGTTCTGAATGGGATGGGCCGATCGCTCGATGCGTTTCTCACGGCAGGTGATGCCCTTGATGATGTCGCGCACCGCTTGAATCGCACCGCGCGCCGCGATCCCGTGAGTATCGTCTACACCTCGGGGTCGACCGGAAAGCCCAAGGGGGCCGTGCTCTCGCACGACAGCTTTTTTCATTCGTACCGGGCGCTTTCGGAATCGTTCGTGGGCCGCGAGCATCTGCGCGCCGGGCACCGCGTGATCTGCAACCTGCCGACCAACCATGTCGGCTGCCAGTCCGACGTGTGTGGAAACTGCCTGATCGACGGCGGCACGATCGTGTTCATGGAAAGCTTCGATCCAGCCGGAATTCTGGAGACGACGGAGCGCGAGAAGATCACGATCCTCGGCGGGCTGCCGCTGATGCATCAGGCGGTGTTCGATCATCCCGATGCCGCGCGGCGCGACCTCTCCAGCGTATCGGTGATCGCATGGGGCGGCGCGCCGATGCCTGCGCCGCTGCTCCGCCGGCTGGAGGGGAAGGGCTATTTCTTCTCGCTGCACTATGGGCTCACCGAAGGCGGGTCGATCAACAGCGTCAATCCGCCAGACGCGGATTTCTCACTTTTGACGGAAACGATCGGGCACCACGATCACCACAACGCATATCGCGTCGTCGATGAGCACGGCGAGCCCGTTCCCGAACACGGTATCGGCGAAGTGCAGATCAAGGGGCCGGGCGTGATGCTCGGCTATTTCAACAATCCCGAGGCGACTGCCGCGGCCTTCACGGCGGACGGCTGGTTCCGCACCGGCGATCAGGTGGAGTTGCTGCCGGCTGGCAACTGGCGCTTCGTCGGGCGCAGCGTCGAGATGTTCAAGTCGGGCGGTTACAACGTTTATCCGCGCGAGGTCGAACTCGCGCTCGAAGAGCATCCGGGCGTCGCGGCGGCGGCCGTGATCCCGGTGGCCGATCCGCGCTATGACGAGGTCGGCTGGGCATTCGTGATTCCCGCGCCGGGCGCGGTGATCGACGAGGCTACGCTCCGCGCATTCGCTGCGGAGCGGCTTGCGAACTACAAGGTGCCCAAGACCTTCCTGGTCCGCGAGGCGCTGCCGCTGCTGCCGATCGGCAAGGTGGACAAGCACGCGCTTCGCGAAGAAGTGCGGCAGTTGAGCGGCGCGCGGTGAACAAGGCCATGGGCGGCGCGGTGGCATCGGCGGACGCTCGCGGCCTCTCCATCGGCACCATGGCGGCGTTTGGCGTCGGCTCGCTTGGAACCGGCGTGTTCTCCACCGTGCCGAGCGTGCTGCTGCTCTATTTCATGACAAGCGTTCTCGGCATTTCGCCGGCGCTCGCCGCCATTACCGTGTTCATCCCGAAGTTCTGGGACGTGCTGATCGATCCCATGATCGGGATGGTTTCGGACCGCACGCAGAGCCGTTGGGGTCGGCGGAGGCCCTATATGCTGGTTGGCGGCATCACGATGAGCCTTTTCTTCGTGATGCTGTTTTCGGTCCCCGCGTTCGAAACGCCGCTCGAGAGCTTCGTCTACGTGACCGCCGCGTACATGGCCTCCGCCACGGCTTACGCGGTGTTCTCGGTGCCTTATATCGCGATGCCCGCCGAGATATCTCGCAGCCCGGAGGAACGCACGACATTGATGTCGTTCCGCATGGGATTTGCGATGGCCGGCATCCTGCTCGGCGGCGCAGGCGCGCCGTTCCTTGTCGATCTCGCGGGCGGCGGGCGTGCCGGTTACGCCGCGATGGCGCTGACGATTGGAATCGTGTGCGGCATAGCAATGCTCGTACCCGTGGCGGCGACGCGCAGGCTGGGGACGGCGGCATCGGTTTCGGCGGATTTCCAGTTCTGGCAGGGGCTTCGGCAGGCGGCGGCCTGCAAGCCGTTTCTGCTGCTCCTCGTCACCTATCTGCTGCAACTGGCGGGGCTCGGCTGTTTCTCGGGCGCTTTGCCTTATTATGCCGTGCATATCCGCGAGGGTTCGGGGATGACCGTGACGCTGCTGTTCGTTGCGCTCAACGTCTCGGCGATCGTTGCCATGCCGCTCTGGGTGCGCATTTCCCGAAGCGTGGGCAAGGTGCGCGCCTATATCGGATCGAGCGTGCTGCTCGTGCTCGCGACTGCGGGACTCTGGTTCTGCGACAGCGAAACGCCCGATGCGCTTCTCTATGCGCAGGTCTGCCTGATGGGCCTCGCCTTCGCTGGGCAGCAGCTGTTTCCCTTCGCGCTGCTGCCCGACATTCTCGATGCCGACGCGCGCGCCACGGGTATCCACCGGCAGGGCATGTTCACGGGGCTGTGGACAGCAGGCGAAAAACTCGGCCTTGCGCTCGGCGGATTGGCGACGGGCGCCGTACTCTCGTGGACAAGCTTCGTCGCATCGAGCGGAACGGTGGTGACGCAGCCGGAGTCGGCGCTCACAGGTATTCGTGTTGCGTTTGCAATTCTGCCCTCGCTGCTTGTGGCGGCGAGCCTGCTGCTGCTCCTGCGGTTCCGCCGCGTCTATGAAACCCTTTTGACAGGAAAGATCACGCCATGACTTCGATGCAAAGACTGTGGTCCGGTGCGTTGCCGCTGCTGGCGGCGCTGATCGTTTCGATCGCCGCGACGGCGTCGATCGCGGGGCCGCGTGCCCGCGATCTGGGGGTTCCGTTCGAAGGTACGCCGGGGCCGCTGAATGCCATAACGGACGTCGCGGGAGTCGAAGTCGGCCACACCACCGTGATTTCAGGCGATGGGCCGATGGTGATCGGCAAGGGGCCTTACCGCACCGGCGTGACGATCATTCACCCGCTCGGCAAGGGCAGCATCGACGGTGTCGCGGCGGGCAGGGCCGTGATCAACGGCACCGGCGAATGGACCGGAATGCATCTCGTCGACGAGATCGGGCAGTTCCTGGGGCCGATCGCGCTCACCGGTTCCGGCAACGTCGGCCTCGTGCATCAGAGCCTGATGGACTGGTCGATCAGCAAGGTGCCGGAAGAGGCGCTGTTCTCTCGGGTGCTCCCGGTCGTCGGCGAAACGCTCGACAGCCGGCTCAACGACGTCTTCGGGCACGGCCTTACGCGCGACCACGTGTTAGCAGCGCTCGACGGCGCCAAAGGCGGCCCGGTCGCCGAGGGCAATGTCGGCGGCGGCACAGGCATGATCGCCTACACCTTCAAGGGCGGCATCGGCACATCGTCGCGCGTCGTTTCGGCAGGCGACAAACGTTATACCGTCGGTGTGCTGGTGCAGGCGAACCACGGAAGCCGCGACGATCTGCGCATCGCGGGTGTGCCGATCGGCAAGGAGATCAAGGGCGCATGGCCTGAGGTGAACGGCGTGGCGGTTCTCGGCCCCGATGCGGGAAAGCCGCAGGACAAGAACTCGCTGTTGATCGTGATCGCAACCGACGCACCGCTGATGCCGCACCAGCTGGAGCGGCTTGCCCGCCGCGCCGCGCTCGGCGTCGGCCGCAACGGCAGCACGGCCGGGGCGCTCTCCGGCGAATTCGCGCTCGCCTTCTCGACGAGTCACGTCATTCCGCTCGGCGGGCCTCCGCGCCTGCCGGCGATGATCAATGATACCGACAGCGAGACAATGAACGCGCTGTTTTCGGGTGTCGTGCAGGCCACGGAAGAAGCGCTTGTGAACCAGCTCGTAGCGTCCGAAACCATGACGGGCGCGAACAACGTGAAGGTTCACGGCATTCCGCACGATCAGCTGACACGCATTATGAAGGCACGCTTTCCTCGCCGCTAAGTCGGTTTCGCGAAGAATCAGCCTTCCTTGTGGTTGAAAACATGCAAAAACTCGCTGGATGACTGATCCTGCAATAACGATTGATGCGATTCGCGATGCACGCGCCGCCCTCGGCACCCGCATCGTCACCACCCCGACGCTCGACTGGGAGGCGGACGAACTTCGGGACCGCCTGGGCCCTGACACGCGCGTCAATCTGAAGCTTGAACTCTTCCAGCGGACGGGGACGTTCAAGCCCCGTGGCGCGCTCACCGTGATGATGGCGCTTTCGGAGGCCCAGCGTGCGCGCGGCGTTACGGCTGTCAGCGCCGGCAATCACGCGATCGCCACCGCCTATGCCGCCCGGACGCTGGGGATTTCGGCGCGGGTGGTCATGATGCCCACAGCCAATCCGGCGCGCATCGAACGTTGCCGCCGTCTCGGCGCGGAGGTGGAGATCGCGGCGGACGGTGCAGCGGCATTCGAGCGCGCGAAGCAGATCGAGGCCGAAGAAGGTCGCGTTTTCGTGCACCCTTTCGAAGGCCCGCTGACGGCGCTCGGCACCGCCACCATCGGCCTTGAATGGGCAAGCCAGACCGAACCGCTCGATGTGCTGATCTGCCCGATCGGCGGGGGCGGGCTCTGCGGCGGGCTCGCGACCGCAATCCGGCTGCTGATGCCCGAGTGCAGGGTGTTCGGCGTGGAGCCGGAAGGCGCGGACAATATGTACCGCAGCTTCGCGCAAGGCGCGCCCGCCACCAACGCGAAAATCGCGACGATCGCGGACAGCCTGGGACCGCCCTATTCGTTGCCGTACAGTTTTGGGCTGTGCCGCGAGGCCGTGGAGGAGATCGTGCTGGTTTCCGACGATGCGCTGCGCGCGGGCATGGACCTGCTGTTCCGAGAGGCGCGCCTTGCGGTCGAGCCGGCGGCAGCGGCAGCGACCGCCGCGCTGATGGGCCCGCTCGCAGAGCGCGTGCGCGGCAAGCGCGTGGGCGTGATCGTTTGCGGCGCGAACATCGACATCGCCGGGTTCGCGGCGCAGGTCGAGGCCGGAAAGCGCATCACGGGCTTGCAATAGCGCAGTATGGCGGTGCTGCGGCGGAGACAGACTGATCAGCGTGGGGAGGAGGCAAGTATGCACTGCGCATCGGCCATGATTTCGGGCTGCGCCTCGACGCCGGCGAAGACGCGATGAGCCCCGTGATACCGGACCGCGTGGCGATCGACGTGGCACGGGAACGTATCCGCGATCTTGCTGTGCGCACGCCGCTCATTCGGCTGCAGGGCGGCGCGCGGGATGATATCTATCTGAAGCTCGAAACGCTGCAGCCAGTCGGCTCCTTCAAGATACGCTGCGCAGCGAATGCGCTCCTCAGCCGCGGCGATTCCTGCCGCAGTGGCGTGTTCACGGCGAGCGCCGGGAATTTTGCGCAGGGCCTTGCCTATGCCGGACGCGCGCGGGGCATTCCGGTAACGTCCTACGTTCCGGATACGGCGGCGCGCAGCAAGGTGGAGGCGCTGCAGAGGTTCGGCGCACGCGTGGTGCCGCTTGCCTATGATCGCTGGTGGGCGATGCTTGCCGAGCCCCCCGCCGATCCGGCGTTCATCCATCCTGTCATGGAGAGCGAGGTGCTCGCCGGAAACGCAACGATCGGCGCCGAGATCGTCGAGGATCTGCCCGATGTGGCGACGGTGCTCGCGCCCTACGGCGGCGGCGGGCTCGCTTGCGGTATTGCCGCAGCGCTCAAGGCCTATGGATCTGCGGCCGCGGTTGTCGCGAGCGAGAGCGAGGCAGGCGCGCCGGTGCGCGCGGCGTTTGCAGCCGGTGAACCTGTGACGGTGCCGTTCGCGTCCTCGTTCATCACCGGCATGGGTGGACCCACCGTCATTCCCGCCATGTGGCCGCTTGTGCGGCACCTCGTTGCCGGTACGGCGCTCGTGTCGCTGGCGGAGACGGCTGCCGCGGTGCGGATGCTCGCCGAGCGCCATCATGTGATCGCCGAAGGGGCCGGGGCCGCGCCCGTGGCTGCCGCACTTGTGGGGGATCATCCGGGTCCGGTGGTGTGTATCGTTTCGGGCGGGCATCTCGACGCCGCGCATCTTGGGATCATCCTTGCCGGCGGCGTGCCTTGAATCGAAGCTTAGCGCGGGCGCTGCCGGAACTTGATGGGTGAGACGCCCGTCCACCGCTTGAAAGCGCGGGAGAAGCTCGCGGTTTCGGCAAAGCCGAGCATTTCGCCGATCGCTTCGACCGAGAGGTGCGAGCGATCGAGAAGGTAGCAGGCGCGCTGCTCTCGGACCTGATCGAGCACATCACCGAAACCGAGCTTCTGCTTGGCAAGACGCCGGTGCAGCGTGCGTTCCGAAACCGCGAGTTCCGCCGCGGCCTTTGCTGCCGAGGGGAAACCTCGGCTCGACCGGACAAGCAGCGAGTAGAGCCGCCCGACCATGTCGTCGCTGACCTGCGCCTCGTCGATCAGCCGCGCGCAGAGCTGCTGATAGGTCTGTTCGAGGAGAGGACTCGCCATCGGCAGCGCCAGATCGGCGGCGCCGGGCTGGAACACCCAGCGCGTTACCGGAGCGCCGAACACAACGGGCACGCCAAGCTCTGCCGCATAGTCGATGCCGTCGCTGCGCGGCGGAACGGACGATTCGATGCGCGCCAGTGGAAACGGCTGCCGCATGTCCTTGAGGAAGGTCGTCGCCGAGCCGAGCGAGCGGACGAGACAGAATTCGCGAAGATCGGGCGCGACGTTGCTGTCGTCCGCCTCCATGCCCGCAAGCGTGCCGCTTTCGTCGTAAAGCCGATATTGCAGGAGCGAATAGGTGAGCGCCTGGAATGCCACCAACACCTTCAGGCCGTCGTGTACGGTTCCGGCGGAGAGCACGGCAAGCCCGAGCGGGCCGTAGGTCATCAACCGGTAGCGCATTCCGGTGTGGAACCACAGGCCGGGAACGTCGCGTGTCGCGGTGGCAAAGACCTCCTGAAAGCGCAATTCCTGAAGCCCCGACACCTCGCCCTGCGGGTCGTCGGCCTCGGCCGCCGCGATGCCGGCGTCTGCGAGCAAAGGCAGCGGATTGATCCCGGCTTCGTCCAGCGCCGCGCGCATGATGCGGACGCTCTGGTTCGGCATTCGCATCGAGCCGAGCAGTTCGATTTTCATGGCCGCCTCCCGCTGCGCATCATGCGGGGTGTGGCAGTTAAAGTGAAAAGCTTGGCGCGAGACGACATTCAATGATGCCCGGCTTCATGTTTTGATCGCAGCATCGGGAATGGATGACACAAGATCGATCCGGCCCGACCTTGGAGGAAGATCGTGAACCATCAGCTTGCCGTCGTCGATCACGACATCGCCCTGGGCGGTGGACCGCTCCCCTTCACGCAGTGGGATACGAACCCGCATGTGAAGCTGGGTCAGCTTGGTGCGGAGCCGCCGCTTCCGGAGATTGCAGCCGAACTCCAAAAGTCGCTGCACAGCTTCGCGGAGAAGGTGATGCGTCCGATCGGTACCGAACTCGATCGGCTTAGCGCGGACGCGGTCGTCGACAGGGCTTCGCGCTACTGGGAATTCCGCCGTGCCTACGCCGAGCTTGGCATCAACATGGAGACGCTGGCGTCTTTCTCCGCCGAAGAGATGCCGCATGTGTTCGCAATCCTCTTCGAGGAACTTGGCTGGGGCGACGCCGGCCTGGCCATCTCCGCAGGCGCCGGCCTGCTGCCGCATTACATGGCGGCGAAATTCGGCAATGGTTTCGTGGCCCGCACCTACCCTGAGTCGCTGATCGGGAGCTGGGGCATCACGGAACCCGACCGGGGGAGCGATTCGATCGACCCCGGCGGGCACGCGGCTCACGCCGCGGGAAAGCCGAACCGGCCTAACTGCGTTGCGCGGATATCTGACGGCAAGATCGTCATCAACGGCCAGAAATCGGCGTGGGTTTCGAACGGTCCGGTCGCTGACCTCTGCATCCTTTACTGCGCGGCCGAGACGGGATCGGGCTACGATCCGGCACGCGGCGCGGTGGTCATCGTGCCGCTCGATGCGCCGGGCGTGTCGAAGGGCAAGCCGCTGGAGAAGATGGGCCAGCGCGCGTTGCCGCAAGGCGAAATCTTCTTCAACGACGTGACGCTCGATATCGACCATCTGCTGGTGGCGCCCGAAGATTATCTGAAGGGCGTCTATGCGATCCACAGCGAGGCGAACGCCCTGATGGGCGCGACGTTCGCGGGCTGTGCGCGCGCCGCCTATGAACTCGCTCACAGCTATGCGCATGAGCGGCGACAGGGCGGCGTGCCGCTCATTCGGCATCAGGACGTGGCACGGCGGCTGTTTCATATGGCGCGCAAGGTGGAAATCTCGCGCGCGCTGGCGCGGCGGGTGACGGCGTTCAACATGAATAACCCCATGCCCGCGCTTCAGGCGGCAATGTTCTCCAAGGTGACGTCGACGCAGCACGCGCTCGAGGTGACGAGCGACGCGTTGCAGATGTTCGGCGGCAACGGGCTGACGCGCGAATATCCGATGGAAAAACTGTTCCGCGATGCCCGCGCCTCGCTCATCGAAGACGGGTGCAACGAGGTCATCGCGATCAAGGGGGGAATGCTGCTGACCGATCCGGATCTGCTGCCCGGCTGACGGCGGAAACACAGAGTAAAAAAGGTGCAGCCGAACGGGTTTTCGGCCGACGGGGAAGGTTTGTCCGAGGGGATGGAATGAAGCAGAACGCGATCATTGCCGGTGTCGGAATGACCCGCTTCGGCAAGCATCTGGACCGAAGCCTGTCCAGCCTCGCGCACGAGGCGATCGGTGAGGCGCTCAAGGATGCGAACGTCGAGGCGCGCGAGATCGAGGCGGCATGGGCGGGGAATGCCGCCGCGCCGCTCGTGACCGGGCAGGCGTGCATAGCGGGGCAGGCGATCCTGCGCGGCATGGGCGTCGGGCGTATTCCAGTGGTGAACGTGGAAAACGCCTGCGCCACCGCATCCACGGCGTTCCAGCAGGCGTGCACGATGGTGACGCTCGGCGTTTATGACGTGGTGCTGGCGTTCGGTGTCGAGAAACTGTTCCACGAAGACAAAGCGAAGAGCTTCGTAGTGTTCCTTGGCGCCGTCGACGTCGAGAGGCCGGAAGAGCTTTACGCTTATGTCGACGGTGATCGTTCTGCGAACGATGAGTCGGGCCGGCAGCGTTCGCTGTTCATGGATATCTATGCTCGCATGGCGCGCGACTACAGCGCGCGGAGCGGCGCGACGGCGCGGCATTTCGCTGAAGTTTCGGCGAAGAATTCGCTGCACGGCAGCCTCAACCCGCGCGCGCAGTTTCGTGACGTGCTCGATGCCGACGCGGTGCTGGCGGCGCCGCTGATCTCAGCGCCGCTGACGCTGCCGATGTGTTCGCCGCTGGGCGACGGCGCGGCGGCGGCGGTGATCGTTTCGCCGAAGTTTGCGCGCGAACGTGGGATCGCCGATCCGGTGCATGTGCGCAGCTCGCTGATCGCCAGTGCCTTCGAGCCTGCGCCGGGCGCGCCGGGGATCACCGAATGGGCTGCGGGTGAGGCCTATGCGATGGCGGGGATCGCGGCCGAGGATATCGACTGTGTCGAGCTTCACGACGCGACGTCGCCTGCCGAGCTGATGTATTACGAATATCTCGGGCTGTGTCCGCGCAACGAGGGGGTGGCGCTGCTCGAAAGCGGCGCGACGGCGCTTGGCGGGCGGGTGCCGGTGAACACGTCGGGGGGGCTTGTCCGCAAGGGGCATCCGATCGGCGCGACGGGCCTTGCGCAAATATATGAACTAACCGAGCAGCTTCGTGGTCGTGCCGGTGCGCGGCAGGTGGAGGGGGCGCGGCTTGCGGTTGCGGAGAACGGCGGCGGCTTCCTTGGGCGGGATGCGGCGGCGCTGGTGATGACGGTGCTGTCGCGGTGAGTGAAGTACACGCCTTGCGCACGCCCGTGCAGATGCTCCGTGCCGGCGCGGAGGTGCGCGACGGGGCGATGCTGACGTTCGTCGATATCGGGCCGGACGGGCGCTTTGCCGAGGAGACGCGGAGCTACGGCGAACTGCTGGCGAACGGCGCGCGCATCGCGGGTGCGCTCGCGGGAGAGGGCATGAAGTCGGGCGACAGCTTCGCGCTTGTGATGCCGAACCACCCCGAGTTCGTGGATGCGATGATCGGCTCCGAACTTGCCGCGACGATCTTCGTGCCGATCGACCCGCGGACGCGGGGCGCGCGGCTGGCGTTCATGCTGCGCTTCGCCGGATGCCGGGGCGCGATCGTGGCGCCCGAAGCCCTGCCCGCGCTCGCGGAGGTGATTGCCGACGTGCCCGATCTCGGCTGGGTGTGGGTGCTGGGAGATACATCGCAGCCTTTGCCCGGCGTCCGGGTCGCGACGCTGGCGCAGGTGCTTGCCGGGGCAGGGGCGGCGCCCACCGATCCGGGCACCGACCTTGCGCGGCCGATGCAGATGCTCTACACGTCCGGCACGACGGGAGACCCCAAGGCGATCCTGGCGCCTTATGCGCGCTATGCCGCGGTTTCCACGTTCGGGCCGCTGCTCCAGGTGCGCGGCGACGATAAGCTTTATACGGGGCTCTCCTTCACGCACGCGAACGCGCAGCTCATCACGCTCGGCAATGCGCTTGCGATGCAGCTTCCGCTGGTGGTCAGCCGGCGCTTTTCGAAGTCGCGGCTTTGGGAAATCCTGGGGCATTACGGCTGCACGGTGTTCAACCTGCTCGGCGGCATGGCGGTGGCGATCTACGCGGAGCCGCCGTCGCCGCGCGACCGGGCGCACAAGGTGCGCATGGTGCTGAGCGCGGGAATGCCGCCTGCGATGTGGCGGGATTTCGAGGCGCGGTTCGGGGTCCAGGTTCTGGAGTTCTTCGGGGCGGCGGAAGGGGGGCTTACCATCAACCTTCCGGGCGTCGGGCCTATTGGTTCGATCGGGAAGCCGCCTGCCGGGACAATCTGCGCGATCCTTGACGAAGACGACAAAGACTGCGCGCCCGGGGTTCTGGGGGAGATGTGCTTCCGGCCCGAAGGGGGCGAGACGCCTGCGGTCGAGTATTTCCGCAACCCCGAAGCGTCGGCGGCGAAGACGCGGGGCGGGTGGTTTCGCACCGGCGACATCGGCTACAAGGACGCGGACGGCTGGGTGTTCTTCTCGCACCGGGCGGGCGACGCGATCCGGCGAAACGGGGATTTTGTAAACGCCGTGCAGATCGAGGCGGAGATCGCCGCGATGGACGGTGTGGGGGACGTCCACGTCTACGGCGCAGCCACGGCGCAGAATGCGCCGGGCGAGAAAGAGGTCGTCGCGGCGATCGTGCCTGCCGGGGATTTCGACCCGCTCTCCGTCTTCACGCACTGCCGGGAGCGGATCGGTTCGGCGTCGATGCCCTCTCTGGTGCAGATCGTCGGCGAAATTCCGAAAACCGCCTCTGAAAAACCGCAGGCCCGGCATCTCATCACGATGCTCGGCGCGCCCGATGCGGTAGTCTTCGGCCCATCGGGGCCAACCACAATCACCCTGGGGAGAGCGACGCAATGAGCGCACCTGTTATCGTCTACGGCGCCAGTGGCTACACCGGCAAACTGATCTCTTGGCATCTGGCGGAAGCGGGCATCCCGTTCATCGCCGCCGGCCGCGACCAGAAGCGGCTTGAAGAGCAGATGGCGCGCGTGCCCGAGCTGAAGGGCGCGAACTTCGAATGCCGCGCGGTTTCGCACGACGCGGCGTCGCTCGCCAAGCTCTTCGCGGGCGCGAAGGTCGTCTACAACGTCACAGGGCCGTTCATGCAGCTTGGCGATCCCGTGGTGCAGGCGTGTCTTGAAGCCGGGTGTCATTATCTCGATACCACGGGCGAGGCGGACTGGATGCGCCACGTCCGCGAGACCTATGGCGCGAAGTTCGCTGCTAAAGGTCTGCTGCTTGCGCCCGCCACGTCCTACATGTGGGCGGCGGGGAATATCGCTGCGGAGATCGCGCTCGAAACCCCCGGCATCGACTCGCTCGATATTCTCTACCTCGCGGATTCAGCAACCAGCGTCGCTTCGACGAAGTCGTTCCTGCGCATGTGCACGCGGCCGCAATATTACATCGAGCACCGCAAGCTCGCGGTGTGGCCGATGGCGACGTCCTACCTCGTGAAGGCGCCGGATTCGCACCGGCTGTTCCGGGGTCTGCCGTGGTCGGGCGGCGGCGAGCCGGTGTGGTACGAGGGCGACGCGCGCGTCAGCAACTGTTCGACGCTCGTCGGCTTCCGCAGCCAGGTGATGTTCGATGCGGTGATCGCCACGCTGGAAAAGTTCGAGAAGGAATACAGCCACCTGCCCGACGCCGAGCAGGAGCGCATCTGCAACGAACTCGGCGGGCAATTGACGCAGGTCGAGCCCGACCGCGAGAACCCGGACGTCAACCGATCGGTGATCTCGTGCATCGGGCGCGGCAACACGTCCGGCGTATCGGTGATCCTGCGCGGCAATTCGCCTTACATCCAGACGGGTCTGCTCGCGGCGGAAGCCTGTCGCCGCATCCTGCGCGGACAACTTCTCGCCGCCGGTTTCCAGTCTCCGGCCAAGGCTTTCGGTGCCCGCACCATCCTGAACGTATGGGCGGAGCATGGGTATCACACGTGGGAGGCGCAGGCGACGTGATCGCAAGGCGCGATAGCGCGCGGGGCTGAAGCCCCAAAGATCATCACAGAGGTTAGGGCCTGCCGAATGCTTCGGCGGGAACAGATGGGTTTTGTCCGCACAAACGATCAAGGGGAGGATCATATGGACAGGAAAATGGAAACGACGCGGATCGTAGCGCTGCTGCTTTCGACCGCGATGGCCGCGCCCGCATTCGCACAGGACGCCGCCACAGAGGTTTCGGGCGGTCTCGAGGAGATTGTCGTTACCGCGCAGAAGCGCAGCCAGAACCTGCAGGACGTGCCGGTCGCGGTTTCGGCGTTCACCGGTGACGATCTCGCTGCGCGCGGTGTTTCGGAAACGTCCGACCTGATGGGCACGATGCCCAATCTTCAGGTGACGACGCCCTACGGCAAGACGCAGCCGAACTTCTCGCTGCGCGGCATTTCGGTGGCGAACGAATTCACCGCCTCCACCGCGTCGCCCGTGGGCGTCTATGTGGACGAGGTCTACCAGAGCTTCCGCGCCAGCCACGGCCAGCAGCTTTACGATCTCGACCGCGTCGAGGTGCTGCGCGGCCCGCAGGGCACGCTCTACGGGCGCAACACGACGGGCGGCGCGATCAGCTTCTTCACCAAGCGCCCCGATCTCGACGGGACGGACGGCTATCTGACGATCGGCTACGGCAATTACGACACCAAGTCCGCCGAAGCCGCGTTCGAGGCGACGCTCATTCCCGACGTGCTCGGCATCCGCTTCGCCGGAACGCGGTCCAAGGGCGACGGCTTCATGTTCAACCCGATCCAGGATCGCGATGTCGCCACGACGGATTCGATCGCGGGCCGCATCACCGTGCGCTTCAAGCCGACCGATGCGCTCGACATCACGGTGAAGGGCTATGCCTCCAAGGACGATCCGTGGGCGGCGCTCGCCTATTCGCAGGGCCAGCTTTCGGGCGGACGCGATGCGCTCGGCTATTCGCGCTATGATCCGCAGGCGGCGCTCGGCGGGCGTTTGCTGAAGCGCAACGAAGTGGCCTCCGACACGGGGGGAAAATACTACAGCTCCTCCAAGGGTATCGCGCTCACCATCGCCTACGATGTCAGCGACGAACTGACGCTGACCTCGATCACGGGCTACGACAAGGGCAAGTACCGGAATTCGCCGTTCGACTGCGACGGCTCCCCGAACGATCTCTGCTCGCTGCGCTATTATTCCAAGAGCGAGAACTTCAACCAGGATCTGCGCCTGACCTACGACGGAGACCGGATCAGCGTGGTCGGCGGGCTCTATTACGGCCGCGACAAAGTGGATACGCACAACGAGGTCGACTTCTTCGGTGTCCTGCGTCCGATCCTGCTCGGCGCAGGGCTGCCCGGCACCTACAGCAACCCTGCGATCGCGACGCCGGATTCGATCGGCATCCTGCCCGCGTTCGCGCTCGACCCGACGCTTGCGCCATCGGACCCCGGCTTCTGCGCGCCGGTGAACGTCAACCCGACCGGGTTCCTCGATGCGCGTTCGCTCGTTGCGCTGCTTACCGACATTGCGGTGGACAACAGCGGCGGCGGCGGCTTCGGCGGGGCATTCTCCGCAGCGTGCCGCGCGGCGGGGGCGCCGCCGTTCAGCCCGATCCTCGGCGATCAATATTATTCGATCACGCGGCCTTCGAAGGCGATCTACGGCGACGTCAGCTTCGACGTGACCGACCAGCTGAACATCAGCGTCGGGCTTCGCTACACGATGGACAAGGTGAAATATTCGAACGGGCGCACGATCCTTTACGATCTTGCGGGCAACAACATCGTGGCGAGCACGATCCCGTACAGTTTCCCTTATGATCCGAGCCTGCCTGCGGTGAGCCAGCGCGAGAAGGCGAACCGGCTGACCGGCCGCATCAACGTGAGCTACGATTTCACCGATGATATCATGGGCTATGTGAACTACAGCCGCGGCTACCGGAGCGGCAGCTTCAACGGCCTCGCCTATCAGGGCACAAATCAGGTCTATTACATCCAGCCCGAGAAGGTGAATGCCTACGAAGGCGGCCTGAAGACGCGCCTGTTCGATCGTAGCGTGCAGCTCAATCTCGCAGGCTTCTATTACGATTATTCGAACCACCAGGTGACGCAGGTGATCGGCGCCACCACGTTCACGCGCAGCGCCAACGGGCGGCTTTACGGCGGCGAGGCGGAACTGGCGTGGCAGGCGCTCGATACGCTGCGGTTCGATGCTTCGCTCGGCCTCCTCAACAGCAAATACAAGGGCAATACGCTCGATCCCACCGATCCGAGCAGCCCGACGCGCAACGTGAACGGCAACCCGTTTCCGAACGCGCCGGAGATCACATTCTCGGCCGGGTTCGACTGGGATGTCGCGGAGATCGGGAACGGCACGCTGACGCTGCGCGGCGACACGTCCTACATGGGCAAATATTATTTCGACCCGTTCAAGGACTACGGCCAGTCGCCGTGCGACACGCCCGCAGCCGGTTCCAACATCCTGCAGGCCGGCCCCGCCATCGCCTGCGGCAATCCCGGCTACTGGCTGTTCAACAGCCGCCTGACATACGACATGGAAAATGTGTCCATCAGCGTGTGGGGCAAGAACCTGACCAACAAGTTCTACTACACCTACGGGCTCAACATCGACGTGTTCGGCCTCGATTACCTGAATCGTGGATCGCCGCGCACCTACGGCGTCGAAGTCACGGCGCGGTTCTGAGAGCGGAGGCGATCATGCGGCGTTTCGAAGGCAAGGTCGTCGTGATCACCGGCGGAGCGCGGGGCATCGGCCTCGCCTCCGCCGAGCGGTTCGCGCGCGAGGGCGCGGTGGTTGTCATCACCGATGTGCTCGCGGGCGAGGTCGAGGCGCAGGCAGAGCGGCTTTCGGGCGAGGGCCTGGCCGTTGAGGCGGCGGTGCAGGATGTGACGCGCGAGGCGGACTGGGACCGGCTCGTCGCGGACGTGATCCATCGGCATGGCCGCCTTGACGTGCTCGTGAACAATGCGGGGATCGCGCGCATCGCCTCCGTGGAAGATACGACCCTCGCCGATTGGCGGCTGACCATGGCGGTGAACGTGGAGGGCGTGTTCCTCGGCACCAAGGCGGCGATCGGCGCGATGAAGGAGAAGGGCGGGGCGATCGTCAACGTCGCCTCGATCGCGGGCAATGTCGGGGAGCCGCTGCTGGCGGCGTATAATGCATCGAAGGGCGCGGTGAAGCTGCTGACGCGCAATGCGGCGCTGCACTGCGCGCGGAAGGCCTATCCGATCCGCGTCAACTCGATGCATCCGGGCTATACCGAGACGCTGCTGGTTTCGGACGCCATCGGATCGATGCCCGCCGATGAAGGCGCGGCGTTTGCCGCCGAAACGCTCGCGCGCATTCCGATCGGGCGGTTTGCCGTACCTGACGAAATCGCGGGGCCGATCCTGTTTCTCGCCAGCGACGATGCGCGGTACATGACGGGAAGCGAACTCATCGCGGACGGAGGGTACACGGCGGCATGACCGAGCTTCGATACCGGCACCTTTACGACGCGGACATCGCGCTTACGGCGCCCATCACGATCGGCGCGACGCCGAATGGGCAGCGCGCGATCTTTCCGGTGGGCGGCGGCACGCTGAAAGGTGAGCGCATCAATGGCCGCTTCGTGCCGCCGGGGGGCGACTGGGCGCTGGTGCGCTCGGACGGCTCGATCGCGCTCGATGTGCGCGCGACGGTGGAAACCGATGACGGCGCTTTCGTCTATCTCACCTATACGGGGCGCATCGTTGCCGATCCTGCATTGCTGCCCGCCGTGCTGGATGTGGCGAGCGCGGCGCCTGTCGATCCTTCGCGCTATTATTTCCGCACGCTCATTCTCTTCGAAACCGGCAGTCCGGCCTATGCGTGGCTGAACGGCATCTGCGCGGTCGGGATCGGCAGCACGGGGAACGGCGGCGTTCAATACCGCACCTACGAGATACTCTGAGGGGAGGGCGAGATGGCGACGACGGTAATCGGCGGAGCGGAAACGGAGCGCGAACCCGTTCCGGCGTGGGCGCGATTCATGCTGTGGATTCACGCGCACCTGATCTTCGAGGCGAAGGGCAGCCCGCGCATCAAGGTCGCCACCGCCGTGAACCTGCACAAGATCTTCACGGTGTTCATCATCTTCGCGATGATGCGCGTGACGGGCAATTTCAGCGATGCGGCGTGGGTCTATCTCGCGCTGCATGGGTGCTACGGCTATTGCTGGCTGATCAAGGATCTCGGCTTTCGCGACCATCAGCTCGACCGCACGACGGCGTGGTGGGGCGCGGTGAACATGTATGTGATGCTGGTGGCGTGGTACTGGCTGATCCCGTGGTTGTTCCTGTCGCGGCACATCGATCCTTCCGGGCCGATGCTTGCCGCCGCGATCGCGCTTCATACGCTTGGCGTCGTCACGATGATCGCGGCGGACGGCCAGCGGCACTTCACGCTGAAGTATCGCTCCGGGCTCTTCACCGGCGGGCTTTATGCGTACACGCGCAATCCCAATTATCTCGGCGAGATCATGATCTATTCGGCCTATGCGCTGCTCGCGCAGCACTGGATCGCGTGGGCCATCGTGATCTACGCGACCGTCTCCACCTTCCTGCCGCGCATGTACCAGAAGGACCACGCGATCTCGCGCCATCCGGGCTGGGCGGACTACAAGGCGAAGACGGGGCTGCTGATCCCGTGGGGCCTGCTGAACGGCCGCGCGATCGCCGACCGCTTTCGGAAATCATAGGAGTATCGCCGCATGTTCAAGGCCATCATCATCGACAAGACCGACGCCGGGCAGGCGGCGCGGATCGACACGCTGGACGACAGCGATCTGCCCGCGGGGAACGTGACCGTTCGCGTCGAATATTCCACGGTGAACTTCAAGGACGGGCTCGCGATCATTGGCGCCATTCCGCTGATCCAGAGCTTTCCGATGGTGCCGGGCATCGACTTCGCCGGGGTCGTCGAGGCGAGCGACCATGCCGAATGGAAGCCGGGTGACCGCGTGGTGCTGAACGGCTGGGGCGTCGGCGAGCGGCACTGGGGCGGGCTTGCGGGCAAGGCGCGCGTGGATGGGGACTGGCTCGTGCGGCTGCCGGATACGTTCACGACGCGGCAGGCGATGGCGATCGGCACGGCGGGATATGCCGCGATGCTGTGCGTGCTGCGGCTCGAAAAGCTGGGTGTGAAGCCCGGCGACGGCGAGGTTGTCGTGACGGGCGCGAGCGGCGGGGTGGGGAGTGTCGCCATCGCGGTGCTTTCGAAACTCGGCTACCGCGTCGCCGCCTCCACGGGCAGGCCCGAGGGCGCGGATTATCTGAAAGCGCTTGGCGCGGCGGAGATCATCGACCGCAATACGCTCGCCGAGCCGGGTGCGCCGATGCAGGCCGAACGCTGGGCAGGCGCGATCGACACGGTGGGGAGCCATACGCTGGTCAACGTCTGCGCGCAGATGCGCTACGGCGGCATCGTCGCGGCGACGGGCCTCGCGCAGGGCATCGACCTGCCGGCGACGCTCTATCCGTTCATCCTGCGCAACGTGACGCTGTCGGGTGTCGATAGCGTGATGGCGCCGCGCGGCGATCGGGAGGAGGCGTGGAGCCGCCTGGCCCGTGACCTTGATCCCGCGAAGCTTGAAAGCATGATCCGCGAGATCGCGCTCGAAGATGTGATTCCCTCGGCGGGGGACATTCTTCAGGGCAAGGTGCGGGGGCGCATCGTCGTGGCGCTTTAGGCGGCGCTTTCCTTGAGCATGTCGAGCGCGACGTCGACGATCATGTCTTCCTGACCGCCGACCATCTTGCGGCGGCCGAGTTCGACGAGGATCGCGCGCGTATCGAGGCCGTATTCGGCAGCGGCCTTTTCGGCGTGGCGCAGGAAGCTTGAATACACGCCCGCGTAGCCGAGCGTGAGCGTCTCGCGATCGACGCGGACGGGGCGGTCCTGCAGCGGGCGGACGAGATCTTCGGCGGCGTCCATCAGCGCGTAGAGATCGCAGCCGTGGTTCCAGCCGTAAACATCGGCGGCGGCGATGAACACTTCGAGCGGGGCGTTGCCCGCGCCTGCGCCCATGCCCGCAAGGCTTGCATCGACACGCACCGCACCGTTCTGCACGGCGACGATGGAGTTCGCGACGCCGAGCGAGAGGTTGTGGTGCGCGTGGACGCCGCGCTGCGTTTCGGGCTTCAGCACGCGGTCGTAAGCCTGCAGGCGCGCGGCATACTGATCCATCGTCATGGCGCCGCCGCTGTCGGTGACGTAGACGCAGTGCGCGCCGTAATCCTCCATCAGCTTGGCCTGTTTCGCGAGAGATTCGGGCTCGGACATGTGGCTCATCATCAGGAAACCCGAGACGTCCATTCCGAGACCGCGCGCGTATTCGATGTGCTGCTTGGAAACGTCCGCCTCGGTGCAATGCGTCGCGACGCGCACCGAGCGCACGCCGAGATCGTAGGCGTGCTTGAGGTCGTGGATCGTTCCGATGCCCGGCAGCAGCAGCGTCGTCAGCACGCTGTGTTCCAGCACCTCGGCGACGGCGCCGATCCAGTCCCAATCGGTGTGCGCGCCGAAGCCGTAGTTGAAGGAACTGCCAGAAAGCCCGTCGCCGTGCGCGACTTCGATGGCATCGACCTTGGCGCGGTCGAGTACCTTCGCGATCGTCTTCACATGATCGAGACCATATTGGTGACGGATGGCGTGCATCCCGTCGCGCAGCGTGACGTCCTGAATGTAGAGCTTGGTCTTGGTGGGGTCGAAGCTCATGCGGCCATCCTTTCCGCGATCTTCTCGGCAGTCTTCAATGCCGCGGAGGTCATGATGTCGAGATTGCCCGCGTAGGCGGGGAGATAGTGCGCCGCACCTTCGACTTCGAGGAACACGCTGACCTTGAGGCCGGTGAACTCGCCGTCCATCTCGGGGATCCGCAGCGGACGGTTGGAGCCGATATGCTCGAACTGCACCTTCTGCTTCATGCGGTAGCCGGGCACGTATTTCTGCACTTCGGCGACCATCGCTTCGACGGAAGCCTCGATCGCGGCGGTGTCGCCATCTTCAGCGAGGCAATAGACGGTGTCGCGCATGATGAGCGGAGGTTCGGCGGGATTGAGGATGATGATCGCCTTGCCGCGCGTGGCACCGCCGACCTCGACGATGGCGCGGCTCGTGGTTTCGGTGAACTCGTCGATGTTGGCGCGCGTGCCGGGACCTGCGGACTTGGAAGCGATCGACGCGACGATCTCACCGTAATGCACCTTCGCGACGCGGTTCACGGCGTTCACGATCGGGATCGTCGCCTGGCCGCCGCACGTCACCATGTTGACGTTGCGCTCATCGAGGTTGGCGTCGCCGTTCACCGGCGGGATCGTGAATGGACCGATCGCGGCAGGGGTGAGATCGATCACGCGCTTGCCGTGGGCTTGCAGGACTTCGTTGTGCTTCGCGTGCGCGCCCGCTGATGTGGCGTCGAAGACGATCGCGATGTCGGCGAATTCGGGCATGGCGACAAGGCCGTCGATGCCGCCCGCAGTGATCGGCACGCCCATGCGCTCGGCGCGCTTGAGCCCATCCGAGTCCGGATCGATGCCGACGAACGCGCCCATTTCCAGCGTATCCGACAGGCGCATGACCTTGATCATCAGATCGGTGCCGATGTTGCCCGAACCGATGATCGCGACCTTCACCTTCGCGCTCATGCGCCTTCCTTTCCGTAAGCGAACGAGACGGTGCCGAGCCCGCCGATGGTGGCGCGCACGCTGTCGCCGGGCTGGATCGGGACCATCGGGCCGAGCGCGCCGGTGAGGATGATGTCGCCCGCGCGCAGGGGCTCGCCGCGTACCGCGAGGGTCTGCGCGAGCCACGCGGCGGCGTTCAGCGGATGGCCGAGACAGGCGCAGCCCGCGCCGAGCGAGACGACCGCGCCGTTCACTTCGAGGGCCATGCCGCACGTCCAGAGGTCGAGCCCGGCGTGCGGACGACGTGTTTCCGAGAGCGCGAACATGGCCGAGGAGCCGTTGTCGGCGACCGTGTCGGCGAAGGTGATCTTCCAGTCGGCGATGCGGCTGTCGACGATCTCGATGGCGGCTGCGACGTTGGCGACCGCCGCTTCGACATCGGCGCGCGTTATCTCAGGCCCGGCAAGGTCGCTGCCGAGGATGAGCGCGACTTCCGCCTCCGCCTTGGGCTGGATGAGGCGTCCGGCCGGGATGACGCCGCCGTCGGCGACCTCCATGTCGTCGAACAGGACGCCGAAATCGGGCTGATCGACGCCGAGCTGCTGTTGCACTGCCTTTGCGGTCAATCCCACCTTGCGGCCCACGATGCGGCGTCCGGCGGCTTCCCAGAAGCGTGTGTTGATCGCCTGAACGGCATAGGCGCCGTCCACATCGTTAGGCTCCAGCGCATCGCGGAGCGGCGGGATCACCGATCCCGCGTAGGCATCGCGCAGACGCGCGGCGGTGGTTTCCAAATCCCGGCCCAAGATCGCTTCTCCTGCTTTTTCGTCGCCAACCATAAGCGCAAGCGGCAGTTGCGCACAGCGAGGCAAAGGCTCTAGTTCTCATCAGGTGAAAAAGGGAATGCCATCCGTGGCCGCGCTGGAGCGGGGCCTTGCGCTGCTCGCGGCTGTCGCGCGCGATGGGGCGCAGCGATCCGCGATCGACATCGGGCAGGAACTCGGCCTGCCGATCGCCACCACGCACCGCCTTGCCGCAACCCTCGCGAAGGGCGGCTATCTGCACCGTGTGCGGCGCGGGCGTTTCGTGGCGGGTCCAGCGCTGCTCGCGGTGAGCGGCGCGATTTCGGCGCATGCCGCGGCCGCGGAGGCGGCGCGGCCGGTGCTTGCGAAGCTGGCGCAGCGCACGGGTCTGACGGCGCATCTCGGCCGGCTTGAAAGCAACATGGTGACCTACCTGATCAAGGAAGGCGACGAGGCGGGCCTGTTTACGCGCGAAGGCATCCAGCTCGAGGCGTATTGTTCGGGCATCGGCAAGGTTCTGCTCGCGCACCTTCCGGGGGAGGAGCAAGCCGAGTATCTCGCCAGCGCGCCGTTCATCGCGCTGACGCCGCGCACGATCACGGACCCGGACGCCCTGCGGCAGGCGTTCGATCGTATCCGCGCGGAGGGATATGCCGTCGATGACGAGGAGGTGGTTTCCGGCCTGACCTGCCTTGCCGTGCCGGTGCCTGCCGCGCGCGGCGCGGTGACCTTCGCGGTGTCGCTGTCAGGCCGCGGAAACTGGCCGGCGCGACGTAGCCGCGTGCCGGTGCTCGCCCGATTGCAGGACGCTGCGCGGGAGGCGGCGGAGGCAATGGCGCCGTTCGCCGTACTGCCCTGAACGCGCCCTAGGATAGTGTCGCGAGCAGGTCGGGGATGCGCATGAAGCCGAACGCCACGGTGCTGTCGGCGATGCCGTAGGGCATGAAAATACAATCCCCGTGGCGCAGCGCGCCGCAGGTGTAGACGACGTTCGGCACATAACCCTCGCGGTCCTCTTCGGAGGCCGCGAGCAGCGGCGCAGACGTGCGCCCGAGCACGCGGGAAGGGTCGGTCTTGTCGAGCAGCACGGCACCGATCGAATATTTGCGCATCGCGCCGACGCCGTGGGTGAGCACGAGCCAGCCTTCGTCGAGTTCGATGGGCGCGCCGCAGTTCCCGATTTGCAGAAGCTCCCAGGAGTATTTGGGCGTGAGCAGCAGCTCGCCCTCATCCCAATGGGTGAGCGTGTCGGACCCGATCAGGTAGAGGTTTTCACCATCCTGGCGGCCGATCATCAGGTAGCGGCCGTCGATCTTGCGCGGAAACAGGCCCATGCCCTTGTTGCGCGCCGCCCGGCCGGTAAGCGGAGTCAGGTGGAAGCTGCGGAAATCCCGCGTCGAGAGCATTTCGGAGCGGATCTCGCGGCCGTTATAGGCGGTGTAGGTGCCAAGCCATTCATGACTTCCGTCGTCGTGTTCGAAACGCAGGAGACGCAGGTCTTCAAGGCCGTTGGTCTGCGCGGGGGTGATCGGAAACAAAACCGTGCCCGAAAGCGTGCTGTCGGCATGGCGATACACGCAGACTGGCCCTTCCTGCAGCGTTTCCTCGGGGCTATGCGCGTCCGCTGCGGTTGCGAAAGGCGGCTGCGGGGCAAGCTGAAGCGTGCCTTCGGGCCCAAGAATGCCCTC
>ERZ1645185.229-NODE-229-length-24087-cov-5.161119_pt1 | contig 24087 bp, 26 predicted proteins | sample MGYA00575351_ERZ1645185 | MGnify/ENA primary metagenome ERZ1645185 (study PRJEB40838, sample SAMN11284767) | freshwater sediment metagenome | isolation source: river sediment | host: Sediment | place: India: Jana village, Kanpur | collected 2015-12-17 ... | reverse complement strand
ACCGGCCAGCCGGTGCCCGACCGCAAGGCGACCGTCCCTTCGCACCCCGTGGCCCTCGCCCGCAGGGTGATCGTCCCTATGCACCCCGGGGTCCACGCGCCGATGGCAACCGCAGCGACCGGCCAGCCGGTGCCCGACCGCAAGGCGACCGTCCCTTCGCACCCCGTGGCCCGCGCCCGCAGGGTGACCGCCCGTTCACGCCGCGCGGCCCGCGCGCCGATGGCAACCGCAGCGGACCGCCAAGCGGCGCACGCCCGCCGTTCAAGCGCAAGCGTCCCGAAGACGGTTTCCCGTCCGATGATTGAGTGAGATGACCAGCCCGCGAAAGCGGGCTTTTCATTGGCCGCACCTCAAGACAGCCTTTGAAGCGGGCCGTAACAGCCTGACTGCCTGCATCACTGGCACAACCGTTATCATCTATACTCTCCGGAAAATTACCGCAATTTTTTAAAACCACAGGGGTTGATATCTCTTGCACAATCTGACGACACGTGATGGAAGCGGCCTGTTGCTGCTGTTTTTGCTCAGCGCCTGCTCGCCGACCGGTGAGCATGCGGCACATACCGGACATGGCGACCCTGGCGCGCCCTCCAGCGCCCCTGCTTCCGAGGCCTCCGGCTTCCAACCCACCGTGCCTCTGACGGACCAAGCCCCCATGCCGGCGCCGAAGGGCATGGTATGGATACCGGGCGGCGAGTTTTCCATGGGCTCAGCCAAGCCGACCGGCGCGGACGACAATACCGCAGGCATGCTCGCCACCAGCGATTCCCGCCCGGTGCATCGGGTGCGGGTCAATGCCTTCTGGATGGACAGCACGGAAGTCACCAACGCCCAGTTCGCCGCCTTCATCGCCGCGACCGGCTACAAGACGGTTGCCGAAACCGTACCGAGCCATGAGGAATTCCCGGACACGCCCGAGGAAATGCTGGTACCGGGTTCGGCCGTTTTCAATCCGCCCGGCCAGCCGGTTCCCCTGAACGATCCGCTGCAGTGGTGGGCCTGGGTCGATGGCGCCGATTGGCGGCATCCGGAAGGCCCGGGCAGCGGCATCAAGGGACGCGAAAACCACCCGGTCGTCCACATCGCCTATGCCGATGCCGAAGCCTATGCCCGTTGGGCCGGCAAACGCCTGCCTACCGAAGCCGAATGGGAGTTTGCGGCGCGCGGCGGTCTATCCGGCAAAGTCTACCCGTGGGGTGATGACTTCGCGCCGGGCGGCAAAGCCATGACCAACAGCTTCCAGGGCCATTTCCCCGACCACAACATCGGCCATGACGGCCATGTCGCCACGGCACCGGTCGCCAGCTTTCCCGCCAACGGTTACGGACTTTACGATGTCGCCGGCAATGCCTGGGAGTGGACCAGCGATTGGTACCGCCCCGACACCTATGCGCAGCGGGCCGGCAGCGTTGCCGACAATCCGAGGGGTCCGGAATCCGCGTTCGACCCGGATGAGCCGGGCCAGGCCAAACGGGTGCACCGCGGCGGCTCGTTCCTGTGCACCGAACAGTACTGTTCACGCTATATGGTCGGTACCCGCGGCAAAGGCGAAGTCAATACCGGCACCAACCATCTGGGTTTTCGATTGGTCAAATCCGTGCAATGAGTTCGCGTCCGAACAGGACAACCGACCGACCTTGCCGGGCACGCCAATGGAACGCCGGGGATAGCTGACTGTCGGATGGTTGATTGAAAAAGCCCGGCTTCCGCCGGGCTGTTTTTTGGCAGGGGAAGTTATCTGCTCAGGTCACGTTTTTAACCGGCGGATCACAGACGAACACGGCATTGCCGTTTCCGGTATCCGTGATCAGCACGCTGTACTCGGCATTTTCCACCTGACTGTTCTGATCGACGATATTTCCGGCGCGGTTGCCGTTGCCGCTCCAGCTCAGCTGGCTGGTGGGATCATTCTGGAACACCACGCCGAAAATGGTATAGCGGTTATCCGCGATCAACCGGATGTTGGCGGTATCGTTGCCCTGGCCTACGGTCATCTGCAGGCCGCCGGCACCGTCATCGCCGCCGGCGTACTTGTAGCTATAGGCTGAGCCGTTGGTCGCCGTTACATAGGTCCAACCGGCATCCGGGGTATATCCTAATCTGAGATCAAGGGCGATATTCGGGGTATTGGGCATCTGACTCTCCATTGTGCGGGCAGGAAACTGCCGAATTAGCGGAACAGCCTCCGCCGGACTCTTGCTACTTACGTTGTAAATGGCTTGAATGGCACAAAGCCGGCCTCCTTCAAACGCCGGCGGTAGGGCTCAGCCTGATCCTGCAGACCAAGCAGCTTCATGGCGTACACCAGATCACCGAGCCGGGTAAACGGAAGTTCACCTCCGGAATTATCCGCCAGCAATTTCATGGCGGCCTGCAATGCCGCTTTGGCACGCTCGGCATCAGCAGCTTTGATGGCAGACTCGCCCTGTAAAATCAGGATCTGCGCCTTGCGCAGGCGAAGGTCCTCATTGGGTTGGGTTTTCCACTTCGGCTCGATGACGTTCGCAGCGTCCTGCGCGTACATGTTCGCCCTGACGGGATCACCGTTGACCAGCGCGAGCTGGCCTTGCGCGATGTACACCTTGGCGAGCATATCGGCGGTCCTTTCGTTTTTTGGATTGATCCTGTAGGCCTTCTGGATAAGTTCCTTAGCCTGCTGCAGACGGTTATCCGCACTGATACGCGAAAAAACGGCAAGTTTGTAATGGCATTCGCCAAGAGTGTTCATCCAATCGCTGTTTTTCGGGTCCTGCAGATGCAGTGCTTCGGTGATCTGTATTGCCTGTGACGCAGACGCCTGCGCCTCTTTCAGCCGATCGCGCTGGATTTGGACCGAATACAGGAACAGCATCGCTTCCGCATAAATGCTTTTCCATTTGGCATTGCCCGAATCTTCCTCCATATTCTTTCTATTCGCGTCGGCATATGCGACGAAATAGGTTTCCGCCTGTTCAAGACGCCCGCGCCGGAGTGCCAGGCTGCCGAGCCAGGAGTCGATGTTGGCGGCCTCGAAGCGGAGCTCGTAATCCTTCGGATGCTGCTCAAGCCAGCCCACATACAATTCACGCTCGGCCAACATGGCTTTCTCGGCCTGGTCGTACCTCCCAAGACTTTCATCCAGAACCGCCATGTTGTGATAGCCATACGCCGCTTCCTTCTGCCAGGCGAAATTGCTGCGGTCCATGGCGGCCAGTTTGATGCCGCTATCGCGGTATTTGCCGAACCAAAGCGCGGTATCCTCGAAATTTCCCTGCTGCCAGGCCACGAACCCGATCCAATACTCCGCCTGCGCCAGATCGAACAGGCGCTGGCCGTTGTCGGGCGCGCGTTGATAAAGGGCGGTGCTGCGCGCATGTGCCTCGCGGAAGGCGGTCATCGCCTGCTTGTGATTGCCTTCATTGACGCGGACTTCGCCGATGCCGGTCAGGGACCTGGCCTGCTCTTCCAGGGCGCGGTCGCTTAAGTCACGCGCATCGAGCGTGGCGAAATAGCCGGTGGCCTTGTCATCGACCGTGCGCATCAGATCGAGCCGGCCGACCTTGGTCAGGTTCTTGCGTAGATCGCCGAGCATGAAGCCGAGGATGTCCTCGGCCTGTGCCTGCCGGCGTTCGGCATCGTTACGGGCGATATAGGCGGTGACCGCCAGGCTGATGGCCAGCGCCATGCCGGCCAAGGAAGCGGCCGTGATATATGCCATGCGCCGATGCCGTTGCTGCGCTTCGCGCTGGGCCAGGTCATCGAAACCCACACCCAGCAGGCCGGCGACCAGTTTGAGGAAGGCGCGTTCGCGGCCGTCGCCCTCCCTGCGCGCATCGGCGGCCAGTGGTTCGCGCTCGGCTCCACCGGGCGATTCCGGCTCGATAAGCGCCGACGGAAAGCAGGCGCTGCCCTGCTCACGGCTGGCCGGATCGCCGCCGACAATGAAGCTGAAGATCAAATCGCCGCGGCCGCTGGCCCGGAAAGCCTGCACCTCGGCATTGACCCAGCGCGATTTCGCAGAAGCAGGCGAACAAACCACCACCAGGGCCGATGAATCGTTGAGGGCCGCCGCTATGGTGCTGCTCAGGTCGCCGGCGCTGGGCAGTTCATCGCGGTCGCGGAACATCTGGCCGAGCTTGGCCGGTATCGGGCCATCGCGGCCGGGCGTACCGACCAGGTTCCTGGGCACGCGGTAGGCCTCCAGCCGGCGCAACAGCCACCGCGCCGATTTTTCATCGGCATGGCTGTAGCTCAGGAACGCCCGATATCGCATTTTGGTCCCCTCATGGTAGGCAGACGTGTCGTGTGTGTCGGCCAACTGTATCGACAAGCCCGGTTAATGCCTAGGAATACCATACGCAACCGCCGGCTTCCACAAGAATTTTTCCGAGCGGCATACAGACGCCCGATTGCGCCGGAAAGCGGCATTTTGATGGGCATCCGGAAGCACATGATGTGCATGGCGCACATCGGTGCACCGGCTTGACTTGAATCAAATCCGGGCGGATTATGCGTGGTAGATTGGAAACGGGTGCCGACAAGAGGGTTACCTCGCATGCCCTGTGCCCGACGGCACGGCGGAATGCCTCTTAGCTTTAACTCAACGGACAAAACAGGAGCACGCATGAACACGCCACAGACCAAAAAATCACGGGCCGCCCTGCTGTCGGCGGCGTTGCTGGCGCTTTCCATGCCGCTTGCCGCGCAGGACACCGGCCCGGCGCAGTGGATTTCACCGGAAGCAAGGGCAGTGGTGGATAGCATGAGCGCCTACCTGCGCACCCTGAAAACATTCCAGATTGAAGGCCTCTCAAGCCGCGATGAGTTGACCGCGCTCGGTTACAAAGTGCAGAACAACGAGCGCTCGGTGCTTACCGTCAACCGACAGGACAACAAGCTGCGTTCCGAAGTGACAGGCGACATCCGCAACCGTACGTTTATCTATGACGGCGACAGGCTCACCATCTATTCACCGGACGATGCGGTTTTTGCCAGGGTTGACGCGCCGGACAGCTTGCCCAAGCTGATCGGCGGACTGCTCAATGCAGGCATTGAAATGCCGATGATTGATGTGCTTTACCAGGCTGGGGCCGGCAACCTGATGGAAGATGTCCGTGGCGGCGTGCTGTTGGGTGAGTCCAACATCAACGGAGTTTCGTGCTACCACCTCGCATTCCGGCAGGCGACCATCGATTGGCAGCTCTGGGTCGAGAAAGGCGCGCGGCCCCTGCCGTGCAAAATCCTGATCACTACCCGCTATGAAGTCGGCGACCCGCAGTACCAGGCTACCCTGCGCTGGAATCTGCAGCCTAAGATCGACAGCTCGACATTCGTGTTCACGCCGCCAAAAGGCGTGAATGAAATTCCGTTCAATGACCCGGCTTCCCTGAAAGAAGTCACGGCAGGAGGAGACCGCTGATGAACCGTGAACTCACTACTCCAGGTGCCGGTCGCAGGCTGCGTACGGTCTTGTTAAGCTTTTTGGCTGTTTCAGCCATGGTCGGTTACTACGATGCCGAAGCCCGAGGCGGTGGCGGACGTGGCGGCGGCGGTGGAGGTATGCGTGGCGGCGGCGGTGGTAGCCGGATGGCCAGCAGTTCGGTATCCGGGGCGAACCGCTCGGCGCCACGGCCCAGCTCCGGCAGTAGGCCAAGCACAGGAACACGCCCCAGCGCCGGCAGCCGTCCCAGCAGCGGCTCCGGAGCCGGGAGCGGCAGCCGCCCCGGAACAAGTGATATCGGCGGCGGCGACCGCATCAACAACGGCAACGTCAACATCGGCAACGACATCAATGTCGATATCGACGGCGGCTACAACAACGGCTGGGGCGGCGGGTGGGGTTACCACCATCCGATTGCTGCCGGCGCGTTCATCGGCGCCGTCGCAGTCACCACCGCCGCGGTCATTGGGTCATATTATTACGCCCTGCCGCCGACCGGCTGCAGCCCCTATTACTACAGCAGCATGAACTACTACCATTGCGGCAGCGTCTACTATCAACAGACCATGTCAGGCGACGAAGTCGTTTACGTTGTGGTTGAAGATCCGAATTGAGCGCCCGAAAATGAGCCCGCGGATGCGGGCTTTTTTCTGTTTGCATCCATCAATCGCACGGGCGGTTGGTGATGGGCGGATCGCAGCGTATGGTGCAGTCGGCCGCTCTGTCGGTGATTAGTATGCAGTATTGGGCGGATACCACGGCGCTGTTCCGATCGATGATCATGCCCGCCTGATTTCCGCTTGCGCTCCAGCTCAGCTGACCATCACCGTCACCGGAGAATTCGCAGCTGGTTATCATGTAACCGTCCCCCGCGACCAGACGGACGAGCACAGCACCTTGGCCGTCGCCGACCGTCATCTCCAAACCCCCGGCGTCGTCATCGCCGCCGGAGTAACAGTAACTGTAGGGTTGCCCGTTAGATGCCGTCACATTGCGCCAGCCGGGTTCATCGGAGGAAAATGCCCGAAGATCGAGCAGGATGTCTGCTGAATTTGCCATGGTGTCAGTCCCTTAAAAAAATTACATTCCTTGATTCAATGCAGGCACCTGGTTCAGTCAGCGGACCTGTTGATTGCGCCATATTACTCCAGTTGGCGCTTTAGGGTATTTTTCCCGCGGCGCCGGCGCGGAATCAGTAGGCCGGATCCCATTCGCCACGCGTATGCTGCAGACGGCGGCGGGCAACCGCGCGCAGCAGTCGGCGGTGTTCGGGGCGAAACGGGGAGTCCCTGCCACAACGTCTGATCAGCAGGACATCGTCCTGTGCGTCGCCAAGCGAATCGGCCTGGGCCCTGAACGCCCGGTCCGACAGGCCGCTGTCGATACCCAGAGCGGACAGCAGGGTGTCCTGCTGGCGAAGGCGCCGCAGTCTTCGGCGATAGTCATGCCATAGCTCGTTATCAGCCCTGTTCTTCTGTACGCGCCTGCCCGCTTTTTTCAGCCTGCGTTCGCTGCGGCGTACCGCTGCCAGAACATCGCCGGTGCTGACGGATTCCCAGTCCAGGCGCCGCAGCTGCTCTGAAGCAAGCAACAGGCGCTGGCGTCGGGAATGCAGCTGCGGATCGCGTGCCAAGGTAGTTTCCAAGAGACGGTCACGGCGCAGGCGCGCGGCGGATTCGGCATCCTGCAGCACATCCTGCAATGACCCGGAAGCGCCTTTACGAAGGCGCTGGAGCGCTTCAACCAGCGCCTGCCCATCGCGCAGCAAGGACATGCCCCGGCATATCCGGCCAAGTTCATCGTTGATCCGCCGGCCGGATGCGCCGAACTCCCTGCGTCCGATGGCCAGTGCGGCCTTTGCACGGCGTATGCATTTGCGTGCCTCATGGATGCCGGCATGCCGCGCCGTCCCTCTGCGGGCCAACTGATCCTGTGCTTTCTGGAGTTGCGACCGGGCATAGGACATCAGCGCATGGCCGACCGAAACCGGCTTATCGGACGGCAGCGGACCCGTTGGCTGAATGGCGGAATCAAATGACGCATTGATCATGTATGCCTGCACCGGTATCACCTAACCGCATGATATACGCATTCAACGGGCCTTACCATGACACACAGGAGCGGCGCCAAGGGCTTGACTGGAGGCCAAATCCCATGGAACATGGCATCTGCCTATAAAAAAAACTGGCCGAAGGCCGGATTCGTATCAACATATACAACAGGAGTTCACCTTGAAAACCGCATCCATCAAACTGTTGGCCGCCGCATTCATCATCGGCTTGATGCCGACCGCATTCGCCAAGACGATCAGCAAGGAATTCGCCGAAAGCGTGACTGTCGAACGTACCGTGGTCGCCGTCAAGAAAGCCGAGCGGCTGGCCACCCTGCGCGACGACGCAGGCAACACCCGCACCGTCAGCGTCGGTGAAGCCTTTCAGAACTGGGACCGCGTCCGCGTCGGCGACAAGGTCAAGGCCACCTACGCCATCTATATCCGCGGTGAGCTGCGCAAGCCGACCAAGGAAGAAAAAGCCAATCCGTTGGTCATCGAAGTATCCGGTGGCCGCAACGAAAACCCGAACGATCCGGCGGCATCGATCGGCGACAAAATCACCGTGGTCACCAAGGTCGTCGCTGTCGACAAAGACAACATGACCGCGACCCTGGAAGGCCCCAATGGCATGCAGCTGACCATCCAGGGCGACAACCCGAAGAACGCCAAGCATGTGAAAGTAGGAAATACCGTAATCATCACCTATCAGGAACGTCTGTTCATGTCCCTTGAAGTGATGCCGCCCAAGCAGTAACTGCAGACGGCGGGCCACCACGCCTGCCCAACTCCCGAAGGTATCCATGATGAAAAAATACATTAATACCCCGTCGCCTAAAGCGGCCCGGACATTGATTGCGGCTTCCGTGCTGCTTGCAGTCTGCAACCCGCTCGCCGCGCAGCCGGTCAGCTCCGACGCGACCGTGGCGCTGAAACGCATGACCGAATATCTGGCGGGGCTTCCGGCATACAGCCTGGAAACCCAGAACACGCTCGAGGTCGTGCTCGCATCAGGCCAAAAACTGCAGTTCGATTCCGCCACCAATTTCAGCGCGAAGCGCCCCGATAAGTTCCGTGCCGACCGCTACGGGGATCTGGTCAAGCAGGAGTTCTACTACGACGGCAAGAACCTCACCCTGGTCAACCCGGAGTCCGGCCACTACGCGGTGGTGAAAGCGCCGAAGACGATCGACGATGCGCTTGATTTCGCCACGGAGTCGCTGGACATCATCGCGCCTGCCAGCGACCTGGTGCATAAAGATGCGTTCCAACGCCTGACGTCGGGGATCACGGAAGGTTTCGTCGTCGGGAAGTCCATCATCGAGGGTCAGGAGTGCGACCATCTCGCCTTCCGCGGCGAGAATGTCGATTGGCAGATCTGGATGCGGGCCGGCGACAAACCGGTTCCCTGCAAGTACGTGATCACCACCACCGACATCGAAGGCATGCCCCAGTTCTCGGTGACCGTGCGCAACTTCAACGCCTCACCGGCACTCGATGATGCCCTGTTCCGCTATACCCCGCCGAAAGGCGCCACCAAGATCGATTTCATGAACACTGAAGGCAAAGGAGGCGGCCAATGAGCACGTTCCGCAACATCACCGCACTCGGGCTTTGCGCCGTGGCCATGTTCTGCATGGATATCACAGTTTCCGGCATCAGCATCGTTTCGGACGCGGAAGCGATTGTGGGCCGCCCTGCGACCCCGGTAAGTTATGCCGGCGTGGCACGCCGCACCACCTATCGCGCCGCTGAAACGGTTGCCGTGACTACTGCCGCCGTGGCGACCACAACAGCCGTCACAACCGCCGCCAGCGCCCCTCCGCCACAGGCCACCACGCTCGCGGTCGGCACCGCTGTTGCCGCCCTGCCGGGCGGCTGCGTGCCCGCCACCATCGGCGGCGTGGCATATCAGAAGTGCGGCAATGTGTATTATCAGGCGGCGTACCAGGGCAACAATCTGGTCTATATCGTCAGCGCCCCCTGATTCTGCGACAAAGCCGAATCCAAGCACAGGGCGTACGGAACCCAGACGGCCTCTGCAAACAGACGTAAGCGCCCCCGCCCGGGGACAGTGGAACCTGATCGGGGCATGGGCATTGATGCAGCCGGATAAAGGGAAACGGGAATCCAAGGGTCGGACCATGGTCCGACCTGCTGTGGGTTACCGCTGGTCCAGCTCGTGGTGGATCAATACCACGCATTGCGATGCAAACAGCATTTTCGATCCCAGCGTGATCTTCTTCGCACCCAGACGCTCGAGGCTGTGGAAGGTCTTCTTCGGCATCGGGATATGGTCGGTCAGCAGGAAGCAGGGGTTGCCCTGGAAGACCTGCTCGCGGATCGACGTGCCTTTCCTGTCCATCACGAACAACTGATGGTCCTCTGCCAGTTCCTGCACCAAACGCTCGAAGCTCACTGTGCGTACCGTGACGCCCGATTCCACCGGCCGCGTCTCCTCCTTGCCCATCCCCCTTGACGCATCCAGCGCCTTGGCGACTTTTCCCAGCAGCGCGCGCTCGTCGAAGCCGCCGATCTCATGCATGGCGTTGACGTCGAAACAAACCGTGCGGGAGAAATCCTGGGTGCTTTCCAACACCAGATAGACCCTGACATCCGCGCGGTGTGACTGGGCCACGAAAACAGCGTTCATCAGCGTATGCGCCAGGATTTCGGCATGGGCCTCCTTGCCGATGGACGCCAACAGTTTTTGGCTGTCCGTGGGTGCCGCCCGCGCTCTCAGTACAAAGGTTCGCATGCATGTCCAGTCGATGGTATGCGTCAATGATATAGCATCCTTCCCGGATCGAACCGTCCATTAACAGCATTGCACGGGCGGCCCAATGCGTGCGCCCAGGCAAGGCCGGCTGGCTGAAAGTTGAGCGGACTGCACTACGGCCTGTCCGGCGATGGGGAAATCCTCAGTAGTTTACCGCTGTCCGTCAACAGATATACCCTGCCGTCCGGCCCCTGTTCGACGTCGCGGATACGCTCGCCGAGTTCCGAAAGCAAGCGCTCGCGTTTCACTTCCCTGGTTCCGGAAAACTGCAGGCGCCACAATGCGGTGCCGGCTAATGTTCCCATCAGCACCTGCCCTTGCCACTTGGGAAAGGCCTGCCCGGAATAAAAAATGAAATTTGACGGCGCCACGGAGGTTGGCACCCAGATGCTCAGCGGTTCGACGAATTTCGGCGCATGTCCACCGCCGCCCAAGCGGCAATCCTCTCCGACCGGTTCGCCGTAATGGCAGCCGTAACTGGCCAATGGCCAACCGTAATTCCTGCCGGGCAGCACGCGATTGATTTCATCGCCGCCCTGCGGTCCGTGCTCGCTTATCCACAGTTCACCGGTGAGCGGATGCAGGGCGGCGCCTTGCGGGTTGCGGTGGCCAAGGCTGTAGATTTCAGGAAGCGCTTTGGAATGCAGCCATTTCGGATTGTCTTTCGGCAGGGAGCCGTCGCGGTTGATGCGGACCACTTTGCCAAGGCTCTGCGCCATGTCCTGCGCCGGCGTGAACTTCTGGCGCTCGCCGAGCGTGATGAACAGCGTTTTGTCCCTGGCAAACACCAGCCGCGAACCGAAATGGCCGCTGCCTTTCACCTTCGGCGTCTGCCGGTATATCACCTGAATGGCCTGCAACGCATCGCCCTGCAGCCTGCCGCACGCCACGGCGGTGCCGGACAGGCCCTTTTCCTTGCCCGTTCCCGGCTCGGCGTAAGACCAGTACACCAGACCGTTCGTCGCGAACCCGGGATCCAGCGCCACGTCCAACAATCCGCCCTGCCCTAGATTGGCAACGGCGGGCAGGTTGCCGAGCGACGCCTGGATGCGTTTGCCGTCAGCCGAAACGATCAGCAATTGGCCGGTTTTCTGGGTGACCAGCAGGCGCTTGTCGGGCAGGAACACCATGCCCCATGGCGACTTCAGGCCGTTTTGCAGCTCGGTCACTAACAGGGTGTAATCAGCCGATGGCGAGGCGGTGACTTTCTGCGCCGACACGGATGGTCCGGTCAACAGTGCAGTGGCCGATAAAAGCAGGGCTACGATGGATTTCATGCAACGCCTCCGAAGGGCTTTTCAATCCCGGATAATGAAATCATCCGCATCCAGATGAAACGGGAAGCGCTGGCGGAATGCATTCAGTTCAGCGTGCGAGACAACCACGGTCTGCATCTGCGGCCCGATGCCGCACTCGACCAAGGATTGCCCGGTGAAATCGAGCACCGTGCTGCCGCCCAGATAATTCAGGTCATTGGCATCGATGCCGACCCGGTTGACACCCACCACGTAGCTCAGGTTTTCGATGGCCCGCGCCTTCAGCAAGGTCTGCCAGGCGAAATGCCGCGGGCTCGGCCAGTTCGCCACATAGATCAGCAGGTCGTAATCGTAGCCACCGGGAACCGCATGGTCGAAGCGGTTGCGCGAAAAAACCGGGAATCGCAGGTCGTAGCAGACCAACGGGCAGATGCGCCAGCCCTGGTATTCGATGAATGCCTTATCAACACCTGGCGCATAGCGTTCGTGTTCATTGGCCATGCGGAACAGATGGCGTTTGTCATAATGGTGCAGGGTGCCGTCGGGCATCGCCCACAGCATGCGGTTGAACACCTTGCCGCCGTCGCGTATCTGCACGCTGCCGGTGATCGCCGCATCCAGCGCACTGGCCTGCGCGCGCATCCAGGCAACAGTCTCGCCCTGCATGGTCTCCGCCTGGCCGACCGCTTCGTTACTGAATCCGGAGGTGAAGGTTTCCGGCAGCACGATGACATCGCTACGCTCTTCAAGCTCGTCGAACAGCGTCTGGTAATGCCTGCGGTTGGCATGTGGATCATGCCAGACGGTGTCGGCCTGGATGACGGTGACACGCAGATCGGGGGGGCTCATACCCGCTCCAGCCGCGCAATGGCAGCATCCAGGGTTTCGGGATTCTTGGCGAAACACAGACGGACCAGGCGCTGGCCTTCGGGCGGTGATTCATAGAACGGCGACAGCGGTATGGCGGCCACCCCCTTCTCGACACAGAGCCATTTGGCGAACTCGGCATCCGCCAGGTCGGAGATGGCGGAATAATCGACCAGCTGGAAGTAACCGCCAGGCACCGGCAGCGCCTTGAAGCGGGTGCGGGCCAGCTGGCGCGCGAAATAATCACGCTTGCCTTGGTAGAACGCGCCGAGCTCGGCATAATGCGCCGGCTGTTGCATGATCATCTCGGCGAACGCCCATTGCGCGGGCGCGAAGCTGCAGAAGGTATTGTACTGATGCACCTTGCGGAATTCGGCGGTCAGCGCTTTCGGCGCGATGCAGTAGCCGATTTTCCATCCGGTGCAGTGGTAGGTTTTTCCGAAGCTGGAAATCACGAAGCTTTTTTCCGCCAGCTCCTGATACAGCAGCGCGCTCTGGTGCTGCACGCCCCCGAAGATGATGTGTTCATATACCTCATCGGACAGCACGAAGATGTCCTTGCCGCGGATCAGCTCGATCAGTCTGTGCATATCCTGCGAAGTCCACAGCGCGCCGGAAGGATTATGCGGCGAGTTGATGAAGATCATCCGGGTCTTGGCCGTCAGCGCCGCGCTGAGCAGTGCCCAATCCACGGAAAAATCGGCCGGGTTGAGCGGCACATGCACGCAGGTGCCGCCGGCCAGATCGATCGCCGGTTCGTAGCAGTCGTAGCAGGGATCGAGGACGATGACTTCATCGCCGGGCCGCACCACCGCAAGTACCGCGTCAAAAATGGCCTCGGAAGCACCGCTGGTGACGGTGATTTCGGCATCCGGGCAGGCGCTGAAGCCGTAACAGGCTTCGGTTTTGGCGGCAATGGCCTCGCGCAGCGGCAAAATGCCCATCATCGGTGCGTACTGGTTTTTTCCATCGCGCATGGCCTTGTTCAGGCTGTCGATCAGGGCTTCTGGCACCGGAAAGTCAGGGAAGCCCTGACCCAGATTGACAGCCTGGTGCTGCATCGCCATCTGCGACATCACCGTGAAGATCGTGGTGCCGACCTTGGGCAGCTTGGTTTGAACGTGCATGACGGCTTCCATAATTGATTTATATCAATATTATGCAACAGCTTGTGGATTTTCACAGGATTTCAGCGCCTAAGTGCTTGTAAAACCGTTAAAATAGACAGGCAACCCCATCATGCCCCAAGGCATCCATGTCCCACGCTGAAAATTCGCTGATCCAAGCCGCTGCGCTGTGTTTTTCACGCAATGAGGAACGCATTTTCGGGCCCTTGGATTTTCATGTACATGCGGGTGAAGCATTGTTGGTCAGGGGCGATAACGGCGCCGGGAAAACCACCCTGCTGCGCGTGCTGGCGGGCCTGCTGGTCCCCGAATCGGGTGAGGTGCTTTTGAACGGCGACGCCTTCAGCCATGAAGCCTTTGTGGTCCTCGCTGCCTACCTTGGCCATAAACACGGCCACAAAGCCGAGCTGACTGTGCTGCAGAACCTGCGCTTTTCCGCGCAGCTGCGAGGGCTGGCAGAAGACGCCGGCTTGGAACAGCTGATTGCCGAATGCGGGCTGGCCGGCTATGAAGACACCGCGGCCGGCAAGCTGTCGGCCGGGCAGAACAAACGCCTGAGCCTGGCACGCCTGAAAGCGCAGGGAAGCCGGCTGTGGCTGATGGACGAACCTTACGCCAACCTCGACCTGGCCGGCATCGCCTGGGTCAATGCCTTGATCCAAGCCCATGTAGCGGACGGCGGTGGCGCGTTGATCAGCAGCCACGGCGCCTATGCGGCGCCGGAAGTGCCGGTACGCACCCTGGAAATCTTCCGGAGCGCGGCCTATGCGTAAAAGCCGGGCCCTGTTACAGCGCGATCTGAGCCTGATGTGGCAGAAACGCTCGGATGCCATCCAGCCGATGCTGTTCGCGCTGATGGTGTGCGTGATGTTTCCGCTGGCGCTTGGCTCGGAACCGGTGCGTCTGGCGCAAAGCGCCGGCGCGGTGATCTGGGTGGCGCATCTGCTGGCCAGCCTGCTGGTGCTCGATAACCTGTACCGCAGCGACCTGGAAGACGGCAGTCTGGAGCAGCTTCTGCTGGCGCCGGTGCCGCTGCCGATGGTGATCGCCAGCAAGGTCGCCGTGCATTGGCTGACCACCGCCCTGCCGGTGCTGCTGATCACTCCGCTTTTGGCGCAACTGCTGTTCCTGCCCGAGGGCCTGCTGCCGGTGCTGATGCTGAGCCTTACGCTCGGCTCGTTGCTGATGAGCCTGATCGGCGCGATGGTGGCCGCGCTCACCTTGGGCATCCGGCGCTCTGGTATGATTCTGGCCTTGATGGCCTTGCCGATGTATGTGCCGGTACTGGTGTTCGGTGCCGGCAGCGTGTATTCGGCCAGCCAAGGATTGCCGTGGCTGGGCGCGATCTGGCTGATGTGCGCCGGCCTGGCCCTTTTGCTGGTGCTGGCGCCCTGGGCGGCGGCCACCGCTCTTCGCATTGCATTGAATTGATGGTGAAAACAATCCCGTGAATAAAATTATCTTGTGGTTCAACCAGACAGGTTCGCCGGCGCGCTTCGACGTGTTCGCCACTCGCTGGGCCAAACCGAGCTTCATCCTGGCGTTCCTCCTGCTGGCCATCGGCATCTACGGCGCACTGCTTTCGGTGCCGGCCGATTACAAACAGGGTGAAAGCTTCCGCATCCTGTACATCCATGTGCCGGCGGCATGGATGAGCCTGTCCATCTTCGTGATCATGGCGCTGCAAAGTGCGATCGCGCTGGTCTGGCGGATCAAGGTCTGCGAACTGATCGCCATGGCGTCGGCGCCGGTCGGCGCGATGTTCACCGCAGTCACCCTGATTTCCGGCGCCGTGTGGGGCAAGCCGACCTGGGGCACCTGGTGGACCTGGGACCCGCGCCTGACCTCGGAACTGGTGCTGCTGTTCCTCTATCTGGGCGTAATGGGCCTGTACAGCGCCATTGACGACCGCCGTGCCGCCGCACGCGCCGCCGGATTCCTGGCCATCATCGGCATGGTCAACGTGCCGATCGTGCATTTCGCCGTGACCTGGTGGAACACCCTGCATCAGGGCGAGACCATCCGCCTGATCGGTCCGTCCAAGATGGACAGCAGCATGCTCTGGCCCCTGCTGACCTTGGTGGTGGCCACCAAGCTCTGGTACATCGGCTCCGTGCTGGTCCGCGCCCGCGTGCTCAATCTGCAGCAGGAAACCCAGAAACAATGGGCCATCGAACGCTACGGAGACACGCCATGAGCCATTGGTACTATGTCGCCCTCGCCTACGGCGCATTCACGCTGCTGTTATGCTGGGACTTCGCCATGCCCCGCCTGGCACTGAAAAAAACCGCCCGCGCACTCGCGCTCCGCCTTCGACGCAAGAAGCCTCTATGAATCCCGTACGAAAACGCCGCCTGATCCTCGTCGCCCTGGTTCTGCTGGCCGCCGCCGTGGCCGCCCTGTTCATCACCATGGCGCTGCAGGAAAACATCAATTATCTGCATACCCCCACGGAAGTCCGTGCCGGCCAGGCGCCGGAGAACGCCCGTTTCCGTTTGGGCGGCGTGGTCTGCGAAGGCAGCGTGCAACGCACCGAAGGTAGCCTGGACATACGCTTCGCGATCACCGACCGGGTGCGGCAGGTTCCAGTCCATTTCAACGGCATCCTGCCGGACATGTTCAAGGAAGGCACCAGCGTCATCGCCAGCGGGAAAATGGAAAACGGTGAATTCACCGCCACCGAAGTGCTGGCCAAGCACGATGAGACCTATATGCCGAAGGAAGTGGCCGATGCCATGGCCAAAGGCGCTGCCTTGCAGACCAAAACCTGCGGAGAGCCGTAATGTGGCCTGAGCTTGGGCAGGTCAGCCTGTTGCTGGGATTGGTGCTGGCTCTTCTGCTCAGCGTCCTGCCGCTGTGGGGCGCCACTAAAAACCAGCCGGCGCTGATACAGACCGCCAAGCCATTGGCCTACACCCTGCTGGCTGCGATCGCGCTCAGCTATGCCTTGCTGACATGGGCCTTCCTGCAGCATGATTTTTCCGTGGCTTATGTCGCCAGGAATTCGAACAGCCTGCTGCCGGTCCTCTATCAATTTTCCGCGGTGTGGGGCGCGCATGAAGGCTCCCTGCTGCTGTGGGTGCTGACCCTCTGCCTGTGGATCGCCGCCGTGGCGCTGTTCTCCAGGAACCTGCCCGGTCATGTCGTGGCCCGCGTGCTGTCGGTGATGGGCATGGTGGCGTTCGGCTTCCTGGCGTTCACCGTGTTCACCTCGAACCCCTTCGAACGGCTGTTGCCGGCCGCCTTAGAAGGCCATGACCTGAATCCGCTGCTGCAGGACCCCGGGCTGATATTCCATCCGCCCCTGCTGTATATCGGCTATGTCGGTTTTTCGGTGGCGTTCGCGTTCGCCATCGCGGCCCTGATCGAGGGCCGGCTGGATTCGGATTACGTACGCTGGGCCCGGCCGTGGACCAACATCGCCTGGGCGTTCCTGACCGTCGGCATCGCGCTGGGCAGCTTCTGGGCCTATTACGAACTGGGCTGGGGCGGCTGGTGGTTCTGGGATCCGGTCGAGAACGCCAGTTTCATGCCTTGGCTGGTCGGCGCCGCCTTGCTGCACTCACAGGCCACCACCGAAAAACGCGGCAGCTTCTCCAGCTGGACGCTGCTGCTCGCCATCGCGGCATTCTCGCTATCCCTGCTCGGCACCTTCCTGGTGCGTTCCGGCGTATTGACCTCGGTGCACGCCTTCGCCTCCGACCCCGAGCGTGGCATGTTCATCCTGGCGTTCCTGTCCGCGGTGGTCGGCGGTTCCCTTGCGCTGTTCGCCTGGCGCGCGCCGAAAGAACACGGCAAGCCGTTCAACTGGCAATCCCGTGAAAGCCTGCTGCTGTTCAACAACCTGTTCCTGGCCGCCGCATGCGCCATGGTGCTGCTGGGCACCCTGTATCCCTTGTTGGCGGAAGCCCTGGGACTGGGCAAGATTTCGGTCGGTCCGCCGTATTTCGGCAAGCTGTTCCTGATCCTGATGGCGCCGATCGTGCTGCTGATTCCGTTCGGCCCGCTGACCCGCTGGCAGAACGAAGATCTCGGCAATGTCGCGCGTTGGCTGGCGCCGTGGCTGGTCCTGGCGCTCGTGGTGGCGGTCATCGCCTATTTCCGCGCGCCGCAGCATCCGTTCAAGTCGGCGCTGGCGTATTTTTCCGGCCTGTGGATATTCCTCGGCACGGCGCGCTTCGTCTGGCAGCGTTTCAGGCAGGCAAAGGGCCGGTTCACCGCCGAAATGTCCGGCATGGTGCTGGCACACACCGGCGTCGCGGTATTCTGCTTCGGGGCGTTGATGGCCGAAGGCCTCAGTGTCGAAAAAGACGTCGCCGCCAAACCCGGCCAGCGCTTCGAGATCGGCGACTACCGCTTCACCTTCCAGGGCGTGCGTGAACTGCCGGGACCGAACTTCACGGCGCAGCGCGGTGATGTGCTGGTCAGCCGCGGCGACAGGACCATCGGCCTGCTGCATCCCGAGAAGCGCCGGTACGCGTCCGGCGGCAGCATCATGACCGAGGCCGACATGCATGGCGGCATCACCCGCGACCTGTATGTCGCGTTGGGCGAGCCACTGGACGACAAGGGTACCTGGGCCCTGCGACTGCACGTGAAACCGTTCATCCGCTGGATATGGATCGGCGCGCTGATGATGGCGTTGGGCGCCCTGCTGGTGACCTTCGATGCGCGCTTCAAGCACAAGGTGAAAGCCGCATGAGCCGTCTGTTGCCGCTGCTCGCGTTCATCGCCTTGGCGATCCTGCTGTTTGCCGGCGTCCGCATGAATTCCGGCAAGGACAATTCCGCCATCCCCTCGCCGCTGATCGGCAAGCCGGCGCCGCCACTTGATCGTCTGCCGGTGCTGCCGACGCCGCAGCAGCGCATCACGCCGGAGCAGCTCAAAGGCCGGGCCTTTGTGCTGAATGTATGGGGCAGCTGGTGCGTAAGCTGCCGCGTGGAACACCCGGTGATCACCGACATGGCGAAGTCCGGCATTCCGGTGGTCGGCTACAACTACAAGGACCCCGCTGAAGACGCGCGGCGCTGGCTCGACCAGTTCGGCAATCCATTCGCGCTGATCGTGCAGGATGAAGACGGAACGGCTGCGCTGGACTGGGGAATTTACGGCGCGCCGGAAACCTTCGTCATTGATGCCAAGGGCATCATACGCTTCAAGCATATCGGCCCGCTGACGCCGGAAATCGTCGAGACATCCATCCGCCCGATCATGCAGGAAGTGCCATGAACAGGATCTGGCTGGCATTGGTTTTTTCAATCGCCCTGCTGTACTGTGCACGCGCCGCGGCAATGGAACCGGTCGACTACCGGAGCGATGCCGAGGAGCAGCGCTTCAGGGCGTTGGCGGCAGAGCTGCGCTGCGTCATGTGCCAGAACCAGAGCATTGCCGACTCGAACGCGCCGATCGCGCACGACCTGCGCCAGGAAGTGCTGCGTCTGATGCGCGAAGGGCAGAATGATGCGCAGATCAAGCAGTATCTGGTGGAGCGCTACACGGATTTCGTGCTGTACGAACCGCCGATGAAAAAAAGCACTTGGCTGCTGTGGGCCGGGCCGTTCCTGCTGCTGTTGGTTGGCGCAGGCGCCGTGGTCATGGTCATCCGCCGCAAGAACGCCGCGCCCGCCGCAGCGCCCGATGAAAACGAGGAGTGGTAAGTGACGCCGTTCATAGTTCTGGCCATTGTTTTAGTCTGCCTGGCGCTTTTCTTCGCGCTTCGTCCGCTGTGGCGCGACGCGCGCCTGTTCGCGGCCGGTACCGCACTGCTTGGTGTTCTGGTGGTCGGCGGCCTGTATCATCGGTTCGGGCGCATTGAGGCGATCGGCTATCAGCCGCCCAGCCAGGAACAGGAAATAACCAATGCGCTCGCCGAGCTGGAACAGCTGGCACGCCAGCAGCCCGACAATCTGGAGGCGCGTGTGCTGCTGGCCAAAAGCATGATGCAGCTCGGCCGCTTCGACACGGCCAAGACGTATTACTCCCAAGCTCTCGGACTCCAGCCCGGCAACGCCAACCTGATGGTCGACTACGCCGAAGCGCTGTTCCGCGCCGGCAGGCCCGACCAGCCGAATGCCGAAGCCCGGCAGTGGATCGACAAGGCCTTAGTCATCGATCCGCAGAACCAGCGTGCGCTTTTTTTCAAAGGCATCCTGCTGATGCAGGCGAACGCGCCCGGCGAAGCCGCTGCCGTCTGGGAAGGGCTTCTGCCCCAGCTTGACGGCAGCACCGCTCAGGCGCTGGTGCCGCAGATCAACCAGGCGCGCCAGCAGGCAGGCCTGCCGGAGCTGGCCATGGCACCGGTGAAATCCCTGCAGGTGGTGATCGATATTGATCCAACCCTGAAAGCGCAGGCGCCGCCCGGCAGTGTGCTGTTCGTATCCGCCAAAGACCCGAGCCGCCCAGGCCCGCCGATCGCCGCCAAGCGCATCGCGGTCTCCGGATTCCCGCTGACGGTAACGCTCAGTGCCGCGGATTCGATCATGCCGACCGCGAAACTGTTCAGCCAGGCTCGGTTCTCGGTATCCGCGCGCATTTCGGCCAGCGGCAGTGTTTCGGCAGGCAAGGACGACTGGCTGAGCGAGCCGGTGTTGGTGCAATCGGATAAACTGGAATCCGTGACCTTGATCCTGCATCGCCAGCCATGAGTGAATTCATCTCCCCCGGGACCGCGTTCGCGCCACTGCCCTCGCCGTTCAAGTTCAAGCGCGGCGGAGAAATACTGCAGGGCAGGATGGCCTATGAAACCTGGGGCCGGTTGAATGAGCGCCGCGATAATGCGGTGATGATCCTGACCGGCCTGTCACCCAGCGCGCATGCGGCTGTAACCCAGGGCAATCCGGAAAAAGGCTGGTGGGAAGCCATGCTGGGGCCGGACAAAGCCATCAATAGCGACGATTGGTTCGTAATCTGCGTGAATACCCTGGGCAGCTGCAAGGGCTCCACCGGCCCGGCATCCATCAATCCGGCGACGCAGACGCCTTACGCCCTGCAGTTCCCGGATCTGAGCATCGAAGACTGCGCCAAGGCGGCCAAAGCCGTGCTCAACCACCTGCAGATCGAATCCCTGGCCTGCCTGATCGGCAACTCGATGGGCGGCATGGTGGCCCTGGCCTTTCTGCAGCAGTTCCCGCTGTTCGTGAAAAGCCACATCAACGTATCCGGCAGTGCCCAGGCGCTGCCGTTCTCTATCGCCATCCGGTCGCTGCAGCGGGAGGCCATACGGCTGGATCCGCAGTGGAACAACGGCCTATACGAGGGCCACGGCTACCCGCGCAACGGCATGCGCATCGCGCGCAAGCTCGGCGTGGTGACCTACCGCTCCGCGATTGAATGGGACGGCCGTTTCGGCCGGGTCCGGCTGGAAAATGAATTGCAGCCCAAGGAGCGTTTCGGGATGGAATTCGAAGTGGAAAGCTATCTGGAGGCGCATGCCGAACGCTTCGTCGACCAATTCGACCCGAACTGCTATCTTTACCTCAGCCGCGCCATGGACTGGTTCGACTTCTGCCAGTACTGCAGCAAGGCCACCGTTGATGTGGTTGAGGCGATGTCTGCCATACATCTTGAAAGGGCGTTGGTACTCGGCGCCGGTACCGATATCCTGTTTCCGCTGCACCAGCAGGAACAGATCGCGCGGGGCCTGGCGCGCGGCGGTGCAAAGGCCGAATTCACCGCGCTGGATTCCCACCAAGGGCACGACGCGTTTCTGGTCGATATCGAGCAGTTCGCGCCACCGATCCGACACTTCCTGAAGGAGCTGAAATCCTGACATGAACGACATGACATTCACCGGAAAAGACCTGCTGGTCGAACTGATCAGGGACGCCTGTGCGCAGGAAACCGTCAAACAGACCACCGACATCCTCCGTGACGGGCTGTCACGTCTGATCGCCGACAGATCGGTGTATCTGCCGGAATGCGTATTCGAGCCGGTCGAAGGCCACTACGCGCGGCGTGAGCTGTATAAATGCCCGGAATCCGGTGTCACCGTGGTCGCCATGACCTGGGGCCCGGAACAAGGCACCCCCATCCACGACCACTGCGGCCTGTGGTGCGTTGAGGGGGTCTGGCAGGGAAAGATCGAGATCACCAATTACGAGATGACCGACGACAGCGGCGATGCATGCCGGTTCACCCGACACCAGACCATCCTGGCCCAAGCCGGTTCGTCCGGCAGCCTGATTCCGCCCCACGAATACCACACCATCCGCAACCCGAACCCCACCCAGGCCGCCATTTCACTGCACATCTACCAGGACAGCATGGGTGACTGCTCGATATTCGAACCGATCGGCGACGACTGGTACGCCAAAGGCAAGAAACTGCTCTGCCTGGACCCGGTGGACTGTGAATAAAGGGAAATTCCGGTTATAATTGGCGTCACACGTGCCGGCGTGGCGGAATGGTAGACGCGGTGGACTCAAAATCCACTTGTAGTGATACAGTGGAGGTTCGAGTCCTCTCGCCGGTACCAGCTAAAAAAGCTCCCTCTTGGGAGCTTTTTACGTATACGGCCACCAGTCTTTACCGGTCAACGCATAGCGGTCGGCGGCCTGCTCGAAGCGGTTCCTGTGGCTGATGCCGCCGTGCAGGAAATACAGCGGCAGGAACAATACGCCGAATGCCATGTATTGATAAACATGCGCGCGCTCGTGGGTGCCGATGCGTACGCACTCATTGCCGCCGAATGCGGCGCAGTGATAGGTTTTCGCCGGGGAATCCAGGCTGTCGCCGGTATGCAGGATGACCTGCCCGAGAGTCAGGGCGCCGGTGCTGAAGAACCGGAAATGCGAAAACACGATGGCCGAATCGGAGACCGACAAGCGTGCGCCCAGAGCCAGCGCGCCGCAGCCGAGCGTCAGCCCGACGGCCGTCATCGGCAGCGCCCACAGCGTGCCGAGCGCAAACAGCAGTGTACCCCGCGATGCTCTATCCATCGCCTGATTGTAACGTGCCGGCAGGGTTCCGCCTAGCGATGCCCATGCCTTTCATCCGGGCACAAAAAAGGCGGGCAATTGTGCCCGCCTTTTCCGGTTTATGCGTGGCTCACTCGACGATGACGACCACGTCATCGTCCATGTCTTTCATCGACAGGCGGATACGGCCCTGTTTGTCGACTTCCAGCACCTTGACCCTGACCACATCGCCTTCCTTGAGTTTGTCGGAAACCTTCTCGACGCGCTCGTTGGAGATCTGCGACACGTGCACCAGGCCGTCTTTGCCCGGGGCGATGGTGACGAACGCGCCGAAGTCCATGATCTTGGCGACCTTGCCTTCGTAGATGCGGCCCGGCTCGACGTCGGATGTGATCGACTCGATGCGCGCCTTGGCGGCTTCAGCAGCGGCGTTGTTGACCGAGGCGATGGTGATGGTGCCGTCGTCCTGGATGTCGATCTGGGTACCGGTTTCCTTGGTGATGGCCTGGATGACCGAGCCGCCCTTGCCGATCACTTCGCGGATCTTGTCCGGATGGATCTTCAGGGTCAGCAGGCGCGGGGCGTATTCCGACATTTCATCGCGCGGTGCCGACAGCACCTTGGCCATTTCGCCGAGGATATGCAGACGGCCCTGCTTGGCTTGATTCAAAGCGATCTTCATGATCTCTTCGGTGATGCCTTCGATCTTGATGTCCATCTGCAGGGCGGAAATGCCCTTTTCCGAACCGGCGACCTTGAAATCCATGTCGCCGAGATGGTCTTCGTCACCGAGGATGTCGGACAGCACGACGAAATCGTCGCCTTCCTTGACCAGACCCATCGCGATGCCTGCGACCGGGGCTTTCAGGGGAATGCCGGCGTCCATCATGGCCATCGAGGAACCGCAGACCGAGGCCATCGAGGAGGAACCGTTCGATTCGGTGATTTCCGATACGCAGCGGATGGTGTACGGGAATTCTTCCATGGTCGGCATGACGGCCTGCACGCCGCGCTTGGCGAGACGGCCGTGGCCGATTTCACGGCGTTTCGGACCCATCATGCGGCCCGCTTCACCGACCGAGTACGGAGGGAAGTTGTAATGGAACATGAAGTTTTCTTTGTACTCGCCGGACACGGCGTCGATGATCTGGCCGTCGCGGGCGGTGCCGAGGGTGGCGACCACCAGGGCCTGCGTTTCACCGCGGGTGAACAGGGCCGAGCCGTGGGTGCGCGGCAGTACGCTGGTGCGCGCGCTGATCTGGCGGACGGTGTCGAGGTTGCGGCCGTCGATGCGGATCTTGGTGCTGAGCACCGCGTCGCGCAGGGTCTGGTATTCCAGTTCGCCGAATTCCTTGCCCATGTCGGCCATGTTCCAGCCATTGGCTTCGGCATCGGCTTTCAGGCTTTCCAGCACGTCTTTCTTGACCTTCGAAATGGCGTCGCGGCGTTCCAGTTTCTCACGCAGCGCGAAGGCTTCGTTCAGTCGGCTGCCGACGGCGGCTTTCAAGGCGGCGATCATGGCGTCGTTCTTGGCCGGAGCCTGCCAATTCCACTTGGTCACGCCGACTTCGGCGGCCAGTTCGTTGATGGCCTTGATCGCGGTCTGCAGCTGCTGGTGGCCGAACATGACGGCGCCGAGCATCTGCTCTTCGGACAGCAACGCGGCTTCCGACT
>ERZ1645185.228-NODE-228-length-24099-cov-15.892114_pt1 | contig 24099 bp, 20 predicted proteins | sample MGYA00575351_ERZ1645185 | MGnify/ENA primary metagenome ERZ1645185 (study PRJEB40838, sample SAMN11284767) | freshwater sediment metagenome | isolation source: river sediment | host: Sediment | place: India: Jana village, Kanpur | collected 2015-12-17 ... | reverse complement strand
ACAGCGCGCCCATCGTGGCCGCGAAGAACACGAAGATCACGAAGTCGTAGAACTCGAGGGCGCCGCCGAGCGCAGACAGGGTGAGGGTCTTGGCCTGTTGCCGGGTCAGGCCGGCGGGTGCGGTCGGGGCGGGCGCATGCATCCCGCCAAGCGTATGCGATGCGCGGCCCGCGGCGAAGTGCCCACGGGCAGGCTGCCCGGCGCCGGGGCCGCGTGCCACACTCGCGAAGGTCCTTTGCAACGGCGGAGCATGGCGATGCGCGAGCGGCGATCGGGTTGGGCACTGGCATTGGCGGTGGCTGCCGCCGTTGGCAGTGGCGTGGCGACGGCGCAGGTCGCGCCGATGACGCCGGACATCACCGGCAAGAAGTTCGTCGCCCCCGAGGTGCCGCGCGATTTCACCAAGCGGGTGGTGATGATCCCGATGCGCGACGGGGTCAAGCTGTACACCGTGATCGTGATGCCCAAGGGCGCCACCAATGCCCCGATCCTGCTGACCCGTACGCCGTACAACGCCGCCAAACGCGCCGAACGGGTGCCGAACGCGACCCGCATCGTCGATGCATTGCCGCAGGGCGACACCGTGTTCGCCGAGGATGGCTACATCCGCGTGTTCCAGGACGTGCGCGGCAAGTACGGCTCGGAAGGCGAGTACGTGATGACGCGGCCCCCGCGCGGACCGCTGAACAGCACCGGCGTGGACCACGCCACCGATGCCTGGGACACCATCGACTGGCTGGTCAAGCACGTGCCGGAGGGCAACGGCCGGGTCGGCATGCTGGGCTCGTCGTACGAGGGGCTGACCGTGGTGATGGCGCTGCTGGACCCGCATCCGGCGCTGAAGGTCGCCGCGCCCGAGAGCCCGATGGTGGATGGCTGGATCGGCGACGACTGGTTCCAGAACGGCGCGTACCGGCAGGTCAACCTCGGCTACTTCACCGGGCAGATGACCGCGCGCGGGGCGGGCAGCGAGATCGCGCGCGCCACCAACGACGACTACACCAATTTCCTGCGTGCCGGGTCGGTGGGTGCGTACGCCCGCGCGGCCGGCCTCGACCAGGTCCCGGCCTGGCACAAGGTCAGCCAGCACCCCGCCTACGACGCGTTCTGGCAGGGGCAGGCGCTCGACAAGCTGCTGGCGAAGCTGCCCGCCATCCAGGTGCCGACGATGTGGGAACAGGGCCTGTGGGACCAGGAGGACATCTACGGCGGGCACACGGCCTGGGCTGCGCTGGAAGCCAAGGACACCGACAACACCCGCAACTTCCTGGTGATGGGGCCATGGCGGCATAGCCAGGCGAACTACGACGGCAGCAGCCTCGGCGACCTGCGCTTCACCGGCGATACCGCGCTGGAGTGGCGCCGCGACGTGCTGAAGCCGTTCTTCGACCAGTACCTGAAGCCGGGCGCGCCGGTCGCCAATACGCCACCGGTGTGGATCTACGACGCCGGGCGCAATCGCTGGAACACCTACCAGCGCTGGCCGCAGGCCTGCGCGCAGGGCTGCGCGAACACGTCGCTGCCGGTGTACCTGCACGCCGACGAAACCCTGCGCGCGAACGCGCCGGGCGCGGACGGACCGCAATACGCGGAATACGTGTCCGACCCCGCCAAGCCGGTGCCGTTCGTGCCGCGCCCGGTGGACATGGGCGACCGCGCGACCTGGACCACCTGGCTGGTCAAGGACCAGCGCTTCGTCGATGGCCGCACCGATGTGCTGACTTACTCAAGCGCGCCGCTGACGGCGCCGTTGGTGCTGGCCGGCATCCCGCAGGTGCGGCTGGAGGCTTCGACCTCGGGCACCGACAGCGACTGGGTGGTCAAGCTGATCGACGTCTATCCCGACCTCAATCCGGACGATCCCAAGATGGCCGGGTTCCAGTTGCCGCTGGCGATCACCATCTTCCGCGGCCGCTACCGCGAAGGCTTCGACCGTCCGGCGCCGTTGCAGGCGGATGCGCCGCTTGCTTACGCCTTCGACCTGCCGAACGTGAACCACGTGCTCAAGCCCGGGCATCGGCTGATGGTGCAGGTCCAGTCCACCCTGTTCCCGCTCTACGACCGCAACCCGCAGGCCTACGTCGACAACATCTTCTTCGCCAGGCCGGGCGACTACCGCAAGGCCGTGCAGCGGGTGTGGGCGACGCCGGCGCATGCCAGCCGCATCGACCTGCCGGTGGTATCGGGCCGCCTGCCCTGAGCCGATCCTGGACTAGAGTGGCGAAGCAATAGGAAGGAGTGGACGCATGCCATCGACCAGTCCCGAGCTGGAACTCTTCGTCCGCGAGGCGCTGGCCCGCGGGCAGTCGCGGGCCGCGATCCGCGAAGCGCTGGCGGCCGCGGGATGGCGCGATGAGCAGACCCGCGGCGTCCTGGACGGCTACGCGGACGTTGCGTTCCCGGTGCCGGTCCCGAAGCCGCGCGCCTCGCTCTCCGCCAAGGAGGCATTCCAGTACCTGGTGCTGTTCGCCACGCTGTATTTCAGCGCCTACCACCTCGGCAGCCTGCTGTTCGACCTGGTCAACCGCGCCCTGCCGGATCCCGCGGACCAGGCGCGATTCCCGATGTTCGGCGATTCGATGCGCTTCTCGGTCGCCGCGCTGGTCATCGCGTTCCCCGTATTCGCATGGATGTCGCACCGGGTTGGCGTGGATGTCGCGCGGCATCCGATCAAGCGGCTGTCGCCGGTGCGGCGCTGGCTGACCTACCTGACGCTGTTCGTGGCGGCGGGCATCCTGATCGGCGACATGACCTCGCTGGTCTACAACCTGCTCGGGGGCGAGGCGACGCCGCGCTTCCTGTGCAAGGTCGCGGTCGTGGCGATGATCGCCGGCGGGGTCTTCCACTATTACCTGCACGACCTGCGGCGCGAGGAGGCGGAGGCATGAGCAACCGCAGCCTCGGGCGCAGGTTGATGCTGGTGGCGACGGCGATCGTGGTCGCGACCCTGGGCGCGGCGCTGTGGGTCATGGAGTCCCCGTCGAAGCAGCGCGACCGACGGATCGACGAGCGGCGGATCGGCGAACTCACCGCCATCGCCAATGCGGTCGATGCGTGGCGCGCAAGCAAGGCCAGCCTGCCGCCTTCGCTCGCCATCCTCGCGGCCGAACCCGGCGCCTCCCTGGTGGTGGTGGATCCGGTCGATGGCGCGCCTTACGAATACCGCATCCTTTCGACGTCGCGCTACAGGCTGTGCGCGCGCTTCGCGACCACGACCTCGGGCGGCGATGCGGATGGCGCACCGATGTTCCGGGCGACGTCGGAATGGCAGCATCCCGCCGGGCGGCATTGCTTCGAGCGCAAGTCCGGCGATTTGGAGGCCAGCGCGCCCGCCGCGGCCATCGCCCGCTAGCCGGCGAACAGGTCGTCCTGCGCCGGGCTGCCATCCGGCGCGGCGAAGCCCGCCAGGCCCACGCCGGCCAGGCGGTAGCGCGTGCCGGGCGGCAACGCGACCCGCTCGCGCAGCGCGCAGGCGATGTCGGCGCAGGCGGCTTCGCTGGTGGGGGGCTCCGCCGCGGTCAGGCTGCGGGTGAGCACGCGGAAATCGGCGGTCTTCAGCTTGAGCACCACGGTGCGCGCGATGCGCTCGGGATGCCGTTCGCGCTCGCGCAGGTAGCCGGCCCAGGCCTTGGCTGCCAGGCGGCGGACATGCGGCTCGAGTTCGGATAGCAGGAGATCCTGCGCGAAGGTGTCTTCCGCCGACACCTGGAGGGTGGGCCGTTCGGGTTGCACCGCCCGCGCGTCGATGCCCCACGCCAGTTCATGCAGGCGCGCGCCCCAGCGGCCGAAGCGGCGCTCCAGCACGTCGCTGCCGCAGCTGCGCAGGTCCGCGCAGGTGGCGATGCCGAGCGCGGCGAGCTTGGCTTCCATCACCTTGCCGACGCCGGGCAGCTTGCCCACCGGCAGCGGGGCGAGGAAGGCCTCCACCATCGCCGGCTTGAGCACGAACTGGCCATCGGGCTTGTTCCAGTCGCTGGCGATCTTGGCGAGGAACTTGTTGGGCGCGATCCCGGCCGAGGCGGTGAGGCGGGTCTCCTCGCGGATCGCGTCGCGGATGCGGGTGGCGATGGCAGTGGCGCTGCCCAGGTCCTGCTTCGGCACCGTGACGTCGAGGTAGGCCTCGTCCAGCGACAGGGGCTCGATGAGGTCGGTGTGGCGCTCGAAGATGCCGCGCACCTGCCGCGACACCGCCTTGTAGCGCACGAAGTCCGGGGGCACGAAGACCGCGTCCGGGCACAGGCGCTCCGCGCGCACCGCCGGCATCGCCGAGCGCACGCCGAACACGCGGGCCTCGTAGCTGGCTGCGCACACCACCGAACGCGCGCCGCGCCAGGCGACCACCACCGGCTTGCCGCGCAGCGCGGGATCGTCGCGTTGCTCGACCGAGGCGTAGAACGCATCCATGTCGACATGGATGATCTTGCGCTGCGGGGATTCGCTCACGCCGCGATTCCAGGACGGGCGTGTCGCAGGATCAGCGCCAGAACGGAATCGTGTCGAATCCGGGGTCCTCATCGTCCTTCCCGGGTTTGCGGTCGCCGCGTGGCGGGCGCGCGATGCGCAGCTCGTGGCGGCCCGGCGCAAGGGTCCTCACGTCGATCATGGCCAGCAGCGCAGGCCGATCGGTGCGCGGGTCGCTGGCGATCTCGTATTGCAGGTCCTGCAACGGTGTTCCGTCCAGCGCCACGGGATGCAGCGCCTGCAGGCAGGCGCGCCTTGCGCTCGCCAGCGCCTCGCCTCCAAGGCCGCTCGCCTGAGTGCAGTGCTTGCGCATGGCTGGCTCGTCGCGGTCGGGGCGGTATGGCACCACCAGCTTCACGTACGGGCCGACGATCACCGAGGATTGCACGAAGGGCAGGGCAGGATCGCGGGCTGGATTACGTTGGTCGTCGTAGTGCTCCGGAAGGAGGCGCTGCAGCGCGGAATCAGGGAACAGCCTGTAGCTGCCAGCCAGGGTGGAGGTACGCATCGCCGCGTAGGCGACGCCAACCCCGGCCAGCGCGGCAAGCATCACCCCGAACACCACCGCCATCATGCGCCGTTCGCCCCCATTGCTGGTCAGCAGGGCGATGACGTGGTTGTTCCGGCGGCCCATGCCGATCCGGGTATAGAACCGCAGCGTCGCGGCCACTGTCCGGTAGACGATCCCGTCGGGCCGCAAACGATCGCCGCGGAGCTGATCGGTCATGCCGGCAGAGGCGAACGGCAGCATGACCAGGCCAAAGATGCCCCACATGACCTTCAGGGGGTCGATGGGCCAGGCGAACGCCTGAGCCAGCAGGTTCACCAGCAGCAGAGAACCGCAGAAGAAGATGCAGATGGATGCGATGATGGTGGCGATGCTGACGCCGATCGCGAACAGCACGCTGGCCCGGTTGTCCGCGCGTTCGATGGCGTCGGCGATGGTGCCGGGCCGCGCTCCTTCGATGGCGCGCTGGATCGGTCCCATCCGCAACCGGTCGAGCTGCACCCCCTGCGGGTAGACCGAGTCCATGCCCACCAGCGCGATCCACTGCGCCCGCAGCAGCAGGTGGATGGCGAAGGTGGCAGCAAGTACCACCGCCGTGCTCTTTGAGTAGATGTAGAACAGCACCAGCACCGGCCGCCAGTCGCTGCCCACGCGCGGTTCCAGGGCGAACATGCGGTCATCCAGCCAGCCGGGCACCTGCAGCATGGCGAACACCGCAACGCCCGAGATCAGCAGCTCGACTTCCCAAGTGGGCGTGGTGCGGCTCGGCAGGCGAGGCGCGGTGTCGGGATCGGTCATGGGCCCGCATGGTGCGGGCCATGTTGCCGGCTGGCAAGGGTCAGACGATACCGAAGGCGTAGAACAGGCCGATCACCACGAACACCGCCATGGTCTTGATGCAGGTGATGGCGAAGATGTCCTTGTAGGCCTGGCGATGGGTCAGGCCGGTCACCGCCAGCAGGGTGATCACAGCGCCATTGTGCGGCAGGGTGTCCATGCCGCCGGAGGCCATCGAAGCCACCCGGTGCAGCACGTCCATCGGGATGCCGGCTGCGTTGGCGTTGGCGATGAAGGTCTCGGCCATCGCCGCCAGCGCGATGCTCATGCCGCCGGAGGCCGAACCGGTGATGCCGGCCAGTGCGGTGACCGTCACTGCTTCGTTGACCAGCGGGTTCGGGATCGCGCCGAGCGCGTTGGCGACCACCAGGAAGCCGGGCAGGGCCGCGATCACTGCGCCGAAGCCGTATTCCGAGGCGGTGTTCATGCCGGCCAGCAGGGCGCCGCCGATCGCCGACTTGCTGCCCTCGGCGAAGCCGGCGACCACCGGTTTCCAGGCGAACAGCAGCACGCAGGCGATGCCGGCGAGCAATGCGCCCTCGACCGCCCAGATCGCGGCGACCTTGGAGATTTCCTGCACTACCGGGGCCGGGTTGCCGATCACCGCCGGCACGAAGCTGGCGCTCTCGCCGTAGTGCGCCGGGATCCACAGGGTCAGCAGCTTGTTGGCGATGCCGACCACCAGCAGCGGCAGCAGCGCGACCAGCGGATTGGCCAGCTTGCCGCCGGCGAAGGCCGCCGGTTCGTTGACCAGCGTGGCCGGGTCGCCGTAGCCCTCGCCGGCACGGGCGGCGACGCGGCGGCGCCAGTCCAGGTACGCCAGGCCGACGACCAGGATGAAGACGCCGCCCAATGTGCCGAGCACCGGCGCGGCCCAGGTGTCGGTGCCGAAGAACGTGGTCGGGATGATGTTCTGGATCTGAGGGGTGCCAGGCAGCGCATCCATGGTGAAGGTGAACGCGCCCAGCGCGATGGTGCCCGGGATCAGCCGCTTGGGGATGTCGCCCTGGCGGAACAGCTCGGCGGCGAACGGGTAGACCGCGAATACCACCACGAACAGCGAGACGCCGCCGTAGGTCAGCAGGGCGCAGACCACCACGATCGACAGCATCGCCCGCTGCGCGCCGACGACACGGATGGTCGCGGCGACGATGGCCTTGGAGAAGCCGGACAGCTCGATCACCTTGCCGAACAGCGCGCCGAGCAGGAACACCGGGAAGTACAGCTTGAGGAAGCCGACCATCTTCTCCATGAACAGGCCGGTGAACATCGGCGCGACCTGCGACGGATCGGTCAGCAGCACCGCGCCGAGGGCGGCGACCGGCGCGAACAGGATGACGCTGTAGCCGCGGTAGGCCACGAACATCAGGAAGCACAGCGCGGCCAGCACGATCAGAAACGACATCGCCATCCCCGGCGGAGGAACTCGGGCTGGGAGTGTGGCCCGCCCGCCGGGGCGGCCCCATTGTCCGAACGTCCAATGCCGCCGCGGCCGCGACCGGCCTACCGTGCGTCCATCGGCGGCGAGCGTGCCGACCGCGTGCATGCACCCGTGAGGAGGGGACAGATGAAGCGCAAGCAATTGAGCATGGCGATCCAGGGCCTGCTGGCCGTGTCGCTGCTGGCGACCACGCCGGCGATGGCGCAGGACGCCGCGCCGCAGGGCGGCGAGAAGAAGACGACCACGCTGGAGGCCGTCAAGGTCACCGCCCGCAAGCGCGAGGAGACCCTGCAGGAAGTGCCGGTGGCGGTCACCGCGTTCACCGCGGACACCCTCGACAAGCTCAACGTCAAGGACCTGTCCGACCTCGATGCGCAGGTGCCGAACCTGACGATCTACGCCGCCCGCGGCTCCAACACCACGCTGACCGCCTACATCCGCGGCGTCGGCCAGTCGGATCCGCTGTGGGGCGTGGACCCGGGCGTGGGCCTGTACATGGACGACGTCTACATCGCCCGCCCGCAGGGCGCGCTGCTGGACGTGTTCGACGTCGCCCGGGTCGAGGTCCTGCGCGGGCCGCAGGGCACGCTGTACGGCAAGAACACCATCGGCGGCGCGATCAAGTACGTCTCCAAGGGCCTGTCGCCTGAGTTCAACGGCTACGGCTCGGTGACCGTGGGCAGCTTCGGCCAGCGCGATTTCAAGGCCGCGGTCGGCGGCGGCCTGGGCGGCAGTGAGTACCTGCGCGGCCGCATCTCGGTGGCCAGCCTCAACAACGACGGCTTCGGCGAGAACATCGTCACCGGCGACCCGGTCAGCAACAAGGACACGCTGGCCTATCGCCTCGCGCTGGGCGCCTACGTCACCGACGCGGTCGACCTGCAGTTCGCGCTGGACCACGTGAAGGACAACTCCGGCGTGCGCGGCGCGCAGATGCTGGAGGCCAACCGCTTCGTGCCCAACACGCCGCCGCTGGACAGCCGCTATGACGTGCGCAACGGCATGCCGAACGTCAACGAGACCACGATGAGCGGCGCGTCGATCACCGCCAACGTGCGCGCCAGCGACGACTGGACCTTCAAGTACGTGCTGGCCAAGCGCGAGTCCGACACCGAGACCAACATCGACTTCGACACCACCCAGTCCAAGATCGCCGACGTCAAGGCGTTCTACAACGACGAGCAGGTGACCCACGAGCTGCAGGCCAACTACGACGGCGGCGGCCGCTCGCGCGGCGTGCTCGGCGTGTACCGGTTCGACGGCTATGCCGGCGGCCGCGTCCTGAACAACTTCTTCAACCTGCTGTTCGGCGATACCCAGGGCAAGGTCTACACCGAGAGCTACGCGCTGTACGCCGACTGGACCTTCGACGTCAGCGAGCAGTTCAGCATCGACGTCGGCGCGCGCTACACCAACGAGGACAAGCACGCGATCGTGCTCAACCGCGGCTACGCGGACGGCAACTTCACCAAGCCGATCTCGGTGGCGGCGAACTTCGACAAGACCATCACCTTCAAGAACTTCTCGCCGAAGATCTCGCTGGACTACCAGCTGACCCCGGACGTGCTGCTGTACGGCGTGGCCAGCCGCGGCTTCAAGTCCGGCGGCTACAACATCCGCGCGCAGGCGGTGGCGGTGCCGCGCTCGGCCGAGCCGTTCGACGACGAGCAGGTCGACAGCTACGAGATCGGCACCAAGATGGGCCTGTTGGACCAGCGCCTGTTCCTGAACCTCGCCGCATTCCACAACAAGTACAAGGACATCCAGCTGTCGGTGTTCACCGCCTACGACAGCAATGGCGACGGCACGGACGACGCGTTCTTCGGCGACTTCACCAACGCCGGCGCGGGCACCGTGCAGGGCCTGGAGGTCGAGTACCAGTGGCTGCCGACCAGCCACTGGGCGATCACCGGCAACCTCGCCTGGCTGGACGCGAAGTACGACCGCTTCATGTACGCCGGCGTGAACATCGCCGACGAGCAGCAGTTCACCAATGCGCCGGAGTTCTCCGGGGCGCTGAACGTCGAGTACCGCACCCAGGTCGGCAACGGCGACCTGTCCGCGCGGATCGGCTACAGCTACCAGTCGTCGGTGATCGCCACCACCGAGATCATCCGCGCGGAGATCCCGCCGAACGGGCGCCCGCCGATCTCGCAGGATGGCTACGGCCTGCTCAGCGCCGGCATCATCTGGAACATCAATCCGGCATGGACGGTGTCGCTGCAGGGCACCAACCTGGCGGACGAGGAATACCTGACCACCGGTTACAACCTCAACCGCGCACTCGGCGTGTACACCGGCTTCTACGGTCCGCCGCGCCAGTACAGCCTCAGCGTGCGCTACAACTTCTGATCCCGGCAGGGTCCGGCCGGTTCGGACGGGGGCGGGCTTCGGCCCGCCCTCGCGTTATGCTCGCCCGCGCATGCGACGTGCCCATTCCAACCTCCTCCCGCGCCCGGGCGTCACCAGATGCTGAGCATCGCGGTCGTCGTCGGCGCGGCGTTGCTGTGGCTGGGCCTGCTGTTCGGCATCGCGCTGTACGCGGAACGCCGGCCCGGCGTGCTGGCCCGCCACTGGCGCCACGTCTACGCGCTGTCGCTGGCGGTCTACTGCACCTCGTGGACCTTCTTCGGTACCGTCACCCAGGCAGCGCGCTACGACTGGCCGTTGCCGCCGACCTTCGTGGGCACGCTCTTGCTCTACGTGCTGGCCGCCGGCGCCATGCTGCAACTGGTGCGGCTGGCGCGCTCGACCAATGCCACCTCGATCGCTGACCTGATCGCGACCCGGCTCGGCAAGGATGCGTGGCTCGCGGCCGCAGTCACCCTGGTCGCGGCGCTCGGCCTGATCCCGTACATCGCGCTGCAGCTCAAGGCGGTGTCGATGAGCTTCGCGCTGCTCACCGGTTCGCGCGCCGGGCTGGACCTGCCGGCCTGGCGCGACAGCGCGTTGTACGTCGCGCTGGTCATGGCCCTGTTCGCGATGCTGTTCGGCACCCGCCGCGCCAGCGTCGCCGAGCACAATCGCGGCCTGGTGCTGGCGATGGCCTTCGAATCGCTGTTCAAGTTGGCGGCGATGCTGGCACTGGGCGTGTTCGTCTGGCTCGGGCTCGGCCTGCCGCAGGGCGTGACCGCGCCGCAGGCGGCCGACAGCGGCGGCTTCTATCCGCTGGTCGCGCTGGGCGTGCTGGCGATGTTCACCCTGCCGCACCAGTTCCACGTGGGCGTGGTCGAGTGCCGCGACGAGCGCCACGTGCTGACCGCGCGCTGGCTGTTCCCGCTCTACCTGGCGCTGATCGCGCTGCCGGTGCTGCCGCTGGCGCGCGCCGGCGATGCCTTGCTGGCGGGGCAGGGCGTGCCCTCCGACCTGTACGTGCTCGCGTTGCCGATGGCGCAGTCGCACCAGGGGCTCGCCTTGTTCGCCTTCCTGGGCGGCCTCAGCGCGGCGACCGGCATGGTGGTGGTGAGCACGCTCACCCTCAGCCTGATGATCGGCAACCACTGGCTGGCGCCGGGCCTGCTGCGTGGCGCGTGGTCGCGCGGCGATGCCGGCGACCTGCGCGGCAACGTGCTGCTGCTGCGCCGGCTCGGCATCGTCGCGATCATGCTGCTGGCCTGGGGCTACAGCCGCGGCATCGCCGGCAACGCGGCGCTGGCGGATGTCGGCGCGCTGTCGTTCTCGGCGTTGGCGACCCTGGCGCCCGCGCTGGCGTTCGCGGTGTGGCGCCCGCAGACGCCGCCGCGCGCGGCGATCCTCGGCCTGGTCGCCGCCTTCGCCACCTGGCTGTGGTGCCTGCCCTTGCCCTTGCTGCTGCAGGGCGATGCGCCTGCATGGGTCGCGTCCGGACCGGCGGGCATCGCCTGGCTGTCGCCGGCCGGCTTCCTCGGGCTGTCGGATTGGTCGCCGCTCGGCCGGGCGGTGGTCGCCAGCCTTGTGGTCGGGGCGCTCGCCACCCTCGCCAGTGCCTCGTGGTTGCGCCCGGCGTTGCGCGCGGGCCTGCGCCGCCTCGACCTGCGCCGGCTGGACAACGTGGCCCGGCGCTTCCTGCCGGCCAACCAGGTGCGCGACCTGCTGGCCCATCACGATGCCGAGGCGGAGGTCGAGCGTGCGCTGTCGGCGGTGCTCGGCTCGGCGTCCGCGCGGGTGTTGCTGGATGCCGCGCGCCGCGAGGCCGGCGCCGACCTGCGGCCTGGCGCGGACCTGGAGACGGTGGCGGCGATCGTCGGCGAGGCCTCGCAGGACCTGCGCTTCAACCAGCGCCTGCTCGAGGCCGCGCTGGAGAACATGAGCCAGGGCATCAGCGTGGTCGACCGCGACCTGCGGCTGGTGGCGTGGAACCGTCGCTACCAGGAACTGTTCGGCTATCCCGCCGGCCTGCTGCGGGTGGGGATGCCGATCGCCGAGGCCTCGGCCTGGGCCTTGCGCCATGTCGCGGCGGTCGCCGACGCCGGCAGCGACGCCGCGCTGCAGCGGCGCCTCGCGCACATGCGCGCCGGCAGTTCACACCTGTCCGAGCGCGTGTTCCCCGATGGCAGCATCATCGAGATCCGCGGCAATCCGATGCCCGGCGGCGGCTTCGTGGCCACCTTCACCGACGTCACCGCGTTCCGCCAGGCCGAGGCACAGCTCAAGCGCAGCAACGAGACCCTGGAGCAGCGCGTGGTCGAGCGCACCGCCTTGCTGGAATCCGCCAAGCGCGAAGCCGAACACGCCAACGATGCCAAGAGCCGCTTCCTCGCGGCGATCGGGCACGACCTGCTGCAACCGCTGCATGCCGCGCACCTGTTCGCCGATGCATTGGCGCAACGCGGCGCGGGTGAACAACGCGAGCTGGCGCGGCAGATCGGCGGCGCCCTCGACGACACCACCGACCTGCTGACCACCTTGCTCGACATGTCGCGGCTCGAGGCCGGCGGCCTGCTGCCCGAACCACGCGATGTCCCGCTGGCGGACGTCCTGGACCCGCTGGTGGCGCAGTTCGGGGTGATCGCCGCCGAACGCGGGCTGCGCCTGCGCCATGTGCCGACCCGGGCCTGGGTGCGCACCGACCCGCAATTGCTGCGCCGGGTGCTGCAGAACTTCCTCGCCAACGCCTTGCGCTACACCGAGCGGGGTTCGGTGCTGCTCGGCGTGCGTCGGGTCGGCGAGGGCCTGCGCATCGAAGTGCACGACACCGGTCCCGGCATCGAGGCCGACCAGCGCGAGCGCATCTTCGAGGAGTTCCGGCGCGGCGAGGATGCGCCGGGGCAGGGCCTGGGCCTCGGCCTGGCCATCGCGGAACGCATCGCGCGCCTGCTCGGTTCACGGGTGGCGCTGCGGAGCACACTGGGCGCCGGCAGCCGGTTCTCGGTGGAGGTGCCGCGCGCACGCGCGTCGGCGTTGCCGCTGCCAGCCTCGCAGGGGCTGGAAGGGCTGCATGTCCTGGTGGTGGACAACGAGCCGGAGGCGCTGGCCGCGCTGGCGGCCGTGCTGCGCGGCTGGGGCTGCATCGTGTCCGCGGTGGCCGATGGCGCTGCCGCCGAAGCGGTGCTGGCCCGCGGCGACTGCGCGCTGTGGATCTTCGACTACCACCTCGACCATGGCGACGATGGCGTGGCGCTGCATGCGCGCCTGGCCGCGCGGGGCGTGGCCGCGCCCTGCCTGATCCTCAGCGCCGACCAGACCGGGGCGGTGCGGGTCGCCGCGCAGGAGGCCGGGTTGCCGCTGCTGGTCAAGCCCCTGCGCCCGCTGGCGCTCAAGTCGGTGCTCGACCGCATGCTCGCCGCGCGTGCGGCGCGTCCGGTGGAACGCAGCATCCGCCCCGCCTGATTCCGCCGGCAACGCCGGGCGCGCATACTCGGCAGCCGCCCATTCCGAGGATCGCCCGATGACCGTCAAAGCCTATGGCGCCCACGCCGCCGACCAGCCCGTCGTCGCCATGGACATCGCCCGCCGCGAGCCTGGGCCACGGGACGTGCAGATCGAGATCGCGTACTGCGGCGTCTGCCATTCCGACCTGCACACGGTGCGCTCCGAATGGCCGGGCACGCTGTATCCGTGCGTGCCGGGGCACGAGATCGTCGGCCGGGTCGGCGCGGTCGGTGCCGAGGTCACGGGCTTCAAGCCCGGCGACCTGGTCGGCGTCGGCTGCCTGGTCGACAGCTGCCGGCATTGCGCGTCCTGCGACGAGGGCCTGGAGCAGTACTGCACCAACGGCTTCGTCGGCACCTACAACGGGCCGACCGCGGACGCGCCGGGGCACACGCTCGGCGGCTACGCGCAGCGCATCGTGGTCGACCAGCGCTTCGTCCTGCACATCCGCCATCCCGAATCGCAGCTCGCCGCGGTGGCGCCGCTGCTGTGCGCCGGGATCACCACGTACTCGCCGCTGCGGCACTGGGGCGCCGGCCCCGGCAAGAAGGTCGGCATCGTCGGCATCGGCGGCCTCGGCCACATGGGCATCAAGATCGCGCATGCGCTGGGCGCCCGCGTGGTGGCCTTCACCACCAGCGAATCCAAGCGCGCGGAAGCGCACGCGCTGGGCGCCGACGAGGTGGTGAACTCGAAGGACCCGGCGCAGATGCAGGCGCATGCCGGCAGCTTCGACTTCATCCTCAACACGGTGGCCGCGCCGCACGTGCTGGATGCCTATACCGCGTTGCTGAAGCGCGACGGCACCCTGTGCCTGGTCGGCGCGCCGGCCTCGCCGCATCCCAGCCCGAGCGTGATGGGCCTGATCTTCGGGCGCAAGGCGATCGCCGGCTCGCTGATCGGCGGCCTGCCGGAGACCCAGGAGATGCTCGACTTCTGCGCCGAGCACGGCATCGTCGCCGACATCGAGATGATCCGCGCCGACGAGATCGAGGCGGCCTACGAACGCATGCTGCGCAGCGACGTGAAGTACCGCTTCGTGATCGACACCGCGTCGATGGGCTGAGCGCGGCGCCGGCGGCGTCAGCCTTCGAGCTGGCGCGCCGGATCGGAGAGTTCGAGTTCGCGCAGGACCACGCCGGCCTGGGTCCGGTTGCGCACGCCGAGGCGTTCGAAGATCGCGGTGAGGTGCGCCTTCACCGTGCGCTCCTGCACGTCCAGGCGGTCGGCGATCTGCTTGTTGAGCAGGCCTTCGGCGACCAGCGCCAACACGCGGAACTGCTGCGGCGACAGGCTGGCGAGGCGGGCGGCGAGGGCGGCATCGTGCGGCGAACTCTGCGCACGCGCCACGCTGGCGCGCAGGGCCGGCGGCAGCCAGGTTTCGCAGGCCAGTACGCTGCGGATGGCGTCGCGCAGCTCGTCCAGCCCGGCGCTCTTCGGCAGGTAGCCGGCGGCGCCGTGGTCGAGCGCGCGGCGCACCACGCGCGGGTCGTCGTTGGCCGAGACCACCACCACCGCCACCCCGGGATGCTGCGCGCGCACCGCGGCCAGCCCGGCCAGCCCGTGGTTGCCCGGCATGTGCAGGTCCAGCAGCACCAGGTCGATCGCCGGGTGCGCGTCGAGTTGCGCGAGGACTGCATCCAGGCTGCCGGCCTCGCACAGGTCGACCTCGCCCAGCGCGTCGCGCGCGGCCTGCCGAAGCGCGGCGCGGAACAGCGGGTGGTCGTCGGCGATCAGCAGGGACGGCATGGCGTGCGCGCTACAGGGCGAGGGTCATGTACGTGCTGTGCGGATCGTCGACGTAGTCGGCGAACGGCCCGCAGGGCACGAACCCGGCCGCGGCATACAGGGTCCGCGCCGGCGCGAAATCGGCCATCGACCCGGTCTCCAGGCTCGCCCGCGCATAGCCCGCCGCGCGGGCCTCCGCCAGCACGTGGGCGAGGATCGCCTTGGCGACGCCGCGCCGCTGGTGGTCGCACGCCGTGCGCATCGCCTTGAGCTCAACATGCGCGGGATCGAGGTGTTGCAGCGCCCCGCGGCCGGGCAGCGCCTCGCCCTCGCGCAGAACCCACGCGCGCACCGACGGTTGGCGCAGCCCGTGCAGGTCGAGCGCATGCTGGCTCTCGACCGGCGCGGTGGCCCGCATCGCGGCCCGGTGTTCGGCGAGCAGGGCCGCGAACGCCGGGCTGTCGAGGTCGGCGGGTTCGAGCGGCATCGTTACTGCGCGGTCCAGCCGCCGTCGACCGGCATCGCGGTGCCGGTGATGTTGTGCGCCTCGCGGCGGCACAGGAACACCGCGAGCGCGGCGATCTCGTCCGGCAGGGTCATGCGCAGGCTGGGCTGCTTCTCCGCGAGCAGGGCGCGCACGCCGTCGTCGCGGCTGCCGCCGGCCATGCGAGCCTCGATCTGCGGCTCGATCAGCGGCGTTTCCACCCAGCCCGGGCAGATGCAGTTGACGGTGATCCCGCCGGAGTCGCGCGAACCCTGCGCCGCGTATTCAAGCGCGGCGACCTTGCTCAGGCCGACGATGCCGAACTTGCTGGCGACGTAGGGCGCCTTGTCCTTCGAGGCCACCAGGCCATGCACCGAGGCGATGTTGACCACCCGCCCGTAGCCGCGGGCGGCCATCGCCGGCATCGCCGCGCGCATGGTGTGGAAGGCCGAGGACAGGTTGATCGCGAGGATGTCGTTCCACTTCTGCACCGGCATCTCGTGCAGCGGCACCGCGTGCTGGATCCCCGCGTTGTTGACCAGGATGTCGATGCCGCCGCCCGACCAGTCCGCGAGTTCGGCCATCATCGCCTCGATCGCGGCGGGGTCGCGCAGGTCGGCGCCGAAGTGCCGGGTTCCGCCGCTGCCCGCGGCATCCACCTCGGCGAGGGCGGCGGCAATCTGCCCCGGGGTGCCGAGGCCGTTGATCGCCACCTTGGCCCCGGCCTGCGCGAACCCGCGGGCGATCGCCAGCCCGATGCCCGAGGTGCTGCCGGTGACCAGGGCGGTGCGGCCGGAAAGGAAGGTGTCGGCCATGCGCGGCTCCATGCTGCAATGCGTCAGCTGCATACGCTAACAGCCCGCGCGCATCGTGGGGGCGCCGCGCGCGTGGTACGAAGGTACGATGCGCCGCCACGCGCCACTGGCTATGGTCGGCGGATGAAGATGATCCCGCATCGTGCCTTCGCCGCGGCTGTCGCCGTGGCCGTCCTGGCCGGCTGTGCCGGCATGCCCGCTTCGAAGGGAGCCTCGTCCATGTTCAGCCAGCCGCGTGCCACCGAACACCGCGACAGCGACGACCTGCTGACCGGCGGGTTGGGCCTGGCCGGCTTGCGCGCGATGACGCCGCCCCCGTTCGCCGATGCCGCCCGGCCGACGCCGGCGGAACTGCGCCGGCGGGCGCTGTGGGCGAACTGGCGCGGGATCGCCGACCTCGCCCCCGGCGGCGGCTATGGCGAGCTCTACGGCAGCACGGCGCAGGTGCCGGGCCGCGAGTTCAGCGCGTTCGCGTCGATCCCCGGCGCACGCCAGCCGCATCGCGTGCTGGTGCAGCTGCCCGATGCCTTCGATGCCGCCAAGCGCTGCGTGGTGGTCGCGGCCTCGTCCGGCTCCCGCGGCATCTACGGCGCCATCGCGGTGGCGGGCGCGTGGGGCCTGCCGCGTGGCTGCGCCGTGGCCTACACCGACAAGGGCGCCGGCACCGATTACTTCGACCTCGATGCAGGGCAGGGCATCACCGCCGATGGCACGGTCGCCGGTGCCGACCAGGCGCTGGCGTTCCAGCCGGCCCCCGCGGCGGGGCGCGGCGTGGCCTACAAGCACGCGCATTCGCAGGACAACCCCGAGGCCGACTGGGGCCGCCACGTGAAGCAGGCCGCGCAATTCGCGCTGGCCACGCTGGATGCGCAACTGCCGCAACAGGCCCCCTTCACCTTCGCCAACACGCGGGTGATCGCGGTCGGGATTTCCAATGGCGGCGGCGCGGTCCTGCGCGCGGCCGAGGATGGCGAGCCCTGGCTGGACGCGGTGGTCGCCGGCGAACCCAACGTGCTGGCGGCGGGCCATGGCGCGCGCAGCCTGTACGACTACACCACCCAGGCCGCGTTGCTGATGCCCTGCGCGTTGCCCGCGCTGGGCCTGCCGGCCGCACCCGGTGCCGACGCGAAGTGCAGCGCGCTGGCCGCGCAAGGCCTGCTGGCGGGTGCCGACCTCAAGGCGCAACAGGCGGATGCACTGGCGCGGTTGCGTGCCGCCGGTTGGACCGATGCCGCCCTGCGCGCAGGCGCGATCAGCGTCGCCTTCGACCTGTGGCGCGCGGTCGGGGTCGGCTATGCATCGGCCTACGGGCGCTATCCGCACGACGGGCATCCCTGCGGCTATCGCTACGCGGCGCAGGCGGCCGACCTGTCGCCGCGCGCCGCCACCGACGCCGAACGCGCGGCATGGTGGGCGGATGCCAGCGGCATCCCGCCGGGTGCCGGCGTCGGCATCGTCGATCCGCATCCGCCCGGCGACCTCGGGCTGGCCGGCCTGCGCTGCCTGCGCGCGCTGTGGACGGACGACGGCGCGGACGGCAAGCGGGTGCAGGCGGGCATCGAGGCGACGCGCGCCGCGCCGCCGCGGGCCGGGCTGCCGGTGGTGGTGATCCACGGCACCGACGACGGCCTGGTGCCGCAGGCGTTCTCCAGCGCGCCCTACGTGGCGATGGCGCGCGCCGCGGGGCGCGACGTGCGCTACTGGCAGGTGCGCCATGCCCAGCATTTCGACGCCTTCCTCGGCTTCCCGCAGTACGCCGCGACCTACCTGCCGTTGCTGCCCTACGTCTACGAGGCGCTGGATCGCGTCGACGCGCACCTCGACGGCCGCGGCGCGCTGCCGGCCGATGCGGAGATCGCGACCGTGCCGCGCGCGGGCCAGCCGTTGGCCCCCCTGCACCTGGCGATGCCGCGCTGACCTGCTTGCCGGCTTCACGCCGGCTTTGGCACCCTGCATGGGCCATCCCGGGAGCGGCCCATGACGCAACGCCATTTCTCCATGCTGCGGGACTTCCAGCTCGCCGACTGGTTCACCCTGGCGAACGCGGTCTGCGGCACCGGCGCGATCTTCGCGTCGATGCGTTTCCTGCAGGACGGCAACGTGCGCGACCTGCTGGTCGGCATGGCGCTGATCCCGCTGGCCTTCGTGTTCGATGCCCTCGACGGGCGCATCGCCCGCTGGCGCAAGGTGGCCAGCACGCTGGGCCGCGAGCTGGACTCGCTGGCCGACGTGATCAGCTTCGGCGTCGCGCCCGCCGCGCTGGGCTATGCCTGCGGCCTGCAGGGCGGTTGGGACTGGATGGTGTTGAGCTATTTCGTCGGCTGCGGCGTGAGCCGCCTGGCGCGCTACAACGTCACCGCCGAAACGCTGTCGGATGGCGGCGACAAGGTGAAGTACTTCGAAGGCACGCCGATCCCCACCAGCGTCGCCATCGTCGGCTTGCTGGCGTGGCTGGCCTGGAGCGACCGCATCGGCGCCGCGCTGCCGTTCGGCGTGCTGCAGCTCGGCCCGTGGCAGCTGCATCCGCTGGTGCTGGCGTACGCGCTGTCCGGCTCGCTGATGATCAGCAAGACCCTGCGCATCCCCAAGCCCTGAGCGTTGCCGGTCTCCCGCCGCGCTGCCGGCGCGTCGCCACCCACTGATCGCCATCGCTGCGTCGGATTCCCGGCGCCGCGAGCCGCGATGGCGGTTGCATGCCGCCGTTGCTAGCATTCGGGCAACCGCGGAGGACGCATGGCACAGGCTACGGACGACTTCTCGGCGCTCGCGCGCCGCTACTGGGGCATGTGGGGCGATGCCTTGCGCGATGCCGGCGCGACCGCCGGGCTGGATGCCGGCACGCAGGGCTTCCGCGACGCGCTCGATGCATGGCGCACGCAGGCGGGCGGCCAGCCCGGCCTCGGGTCGCTGCTGGACCATGTGGCGCGGCAGGGCAAGGACTGGTACGCGCAGATGCAGCAGGTCGCGTTGCAGTTCGCCGGCCGCGACCATTCCGCGCGCGACGTCGCCGAAGCCTGGCGCAACGCGCTCGGCCTGCACGGCGATCCCTTCCGCGACCTGCTGCGCGGCATGCGCGGCCCGGGCCTGCAGGACTTCCAGCAGTGGAGCGAATCCGCCGCGCCGTGGCTGCATGGCCTGCGTGGCGAGGCCGGCGCGCTGCTGGGGATGCCGGCGTTCGGATTCGCGCGCGAGCACCAGGAACGTGCGCAGGCCCTGGCGCAGTCGCAATTGCGTTGGCAGGACGCGCTGTCGGCCTGGCAGGCGTTGATGGGCAAGGCCTCGCAGGACGCGTTCGATCGCTTCGAGTCGAAGCTCGCCGAGCGCGAGGAGCCCGGTCGCCAGCTCGGCAGCGTGCGCGCCCTGTTCGACCTGTGGGTCGATGCCGCCGAGGACGCCTACGCGGAGCTCGCGCTGTCGCCGGAATTCCGCCGCGTCTACGGCGAGCTGGCGAACGCGCAGATGCGCCTGCGCGCGGATGCGCAGGCGATCGCCGAACAGGCGGCGACGCTGATGGGATTGCCCGGCCGCACCGAACTCGACAGCGCGCATCGCAAGATCGCCGAACTGGAACGGCAGTTGCGCCGGATCCAGCGCGCAGCCGATGACGCGCCGCCTGCGCCGATGCCGCCCAGGGCCGCGCGGACACCCATCGCCCAGCCGGCGGCCAGGAAAGCCGCGAAGAAGCCCACCAACAAGGTCACGAAAAAGGCCTTCTCGCCCGCGAAGCCGGCGGCCAGGGCAAAGGCCGCGCCCGCGCCGGTGAAGAAGCAGGCGGCCAAGCCCACCCGCCCGGCGCGCACGCCGGCCTCGTCCACCTCGCGCAGGAAGCGCTGACATGCACGGTCCGCTCAACCTCACGCCCGAGGGCCTCGCCGACGAAGCCGCGCGCCTGCGGCAGAAGCTGGAGGCCGGGCTCGGCACGCTGCGCGACCTCGGCGACGTCCACGTGGGCACCACCCCGCGCGAGGAAGTCTGGCGCGACGGCAAGGTGGTGCTGTATCGCTTCCGCGGCGAGCGCCCGCCGACGGCCAAGGTGCCGATCCTGGTCGCGTATGCGCTGGTCAACCGCCCCTACATGGTGGACCTGCAGGCCGATCGTTCGCTGGTGAAGGGGCTGCTCGCGCGCGGCGAGGACGTGTACGTGATCGATTGGGGGTATCCCGACCGCTCCGACCGCTTCCTCACCCTCGAGGACTACATCGAGCGCTTCATCGGCGGCGCCATCGACCACCTGCGCAAGGCGCACGGGCTGCCGGCGGTGAACCTGCTCGGCATCTGCCAGGGCGGGGTGTTCTCGCTGTGCTACGCGGCGCTCAACCCGGGCAAGGTCCGCAACCTCATCACCATGGTCACCCCGGTCGACTTCCACACGCCGGACAACATGCTCTCGAACTGGAACCGGGAGATCGACGTCGACCTGCTGGTGGACACGCTGGGCAACGTGCCCGCGGACATGATGAACCTGACCTACCTGATGCTGAAGCCGTGGCGGCTGTTCGCGCAGAAGTACGTGGGCATGGTCGACATCCTCGACGACCGCAAGGCCATGCAGGACTTCCTGCGCATGGAGAAGTGGATCTTCGATTCGCCCGACCAGGCCGGCGAGGCCTTCCGCGAATTCAACACCCGGTTCTTCCAGGGCAACGGCTTCGTCAAGGGCGGGGCGCGGGTCGGCGACCGCGAGGTGCACCTGGGCCTGGTCGAGATGCCGGTGCTCAACGTCTACGCCGAACAGGACCACCTGGTCCCGCCGGATGCCTCGCGCGCGCTGCGCGGGCTGGTCGGCAGCGACGACTACACCGAGCTGTCGTTCAAGGGCGGCCACATCGGCATCTACGTGTCGGGCCGCGCGCAGCAGGAAGTGCCGCAGACCATCCACGACTGGCTGGCCAAGCGCACACATTGAGCACGCTCTCGCCTTGGCTGCTGCGGCCGCTGCAGGTGCTGGGGCTGGCCTGGACGCTGCCCAACACCGCGCTGGGACTGCTGGCAGGCGCCGTCGCGCTCGCGGGTGGCGCGCGGGTGCGGGCCAGCGCGCGCGAGCTGGCGCTGGTGTTCGATGGCGTGCCGTGGGGGCCGGGTGGGGCGCTGACCCTGGGCAACGTGATCCTCAACACGGGGCACGACCTCTGCACGCGTTGCGTGACCTATGCGAGACATGCCGGCCTCAGCGACGACGCCCCGATCCTGCTGGCCGACCACGAACGCGCGCACGTGTTCCAGTACATGGTGCTGGGCCCGCTGTTCCTGCCGATGTACCTCGCATTCGGCGGGATCGGCGTGCGCAACCGCTTCGAACGCGCGGCCGATCGCTACGCGCTGAGCGGGCAGGGATGGTGGCCATGGCCGCGTCCATGAGGGCGGGCCGACGAGCGGTCGGATGAATGCGCGCGCCTTAGCTCTTTCCTAACGACGCCCGGCGTAGGCTGCCCGCGTCGGAGAAAAATTCCCGCATCGCAGGATGCGCAGGACAATCGCTCCGGCGACCAGACCCGGTCCCCTCCAGGCCACGTGCCCGCGAGACCGGGTCTTCTTTTTCCGGCCTCCGGAAACGATGAAGGGGCCTTGCGGCCCCTTCCTTCGGCGATGCCTGCGGCAGGCCTCAGTCGAGGTTGTGCAGGTCGCGCAGCTTGCCCTGCACGCCACCGAAGTAGGCGGCGATGTCGGCGATCTGCTGGTCGGTCAGGGTCTTGGCCTGCGAGGCCATGATGTCCGCATTGCCGCCGGCGCGGGTGCCGCCCCGATAGGCCTGCAGCGAATGCGCGATGTAGTCCGCGTACTGGCCGCCGATCTTCGGGTAGGTCTCGATGATCGGCGCGTTGCCGTCTGCGCCATGGCAGGACACGCAGCTGGCGCCGCCGTTGATGCCTTCGTTCGCGAGCTTGCGGCCGTTCTCGGCGTTGCCCGCCGGCAGGCCGGCGGAGGACGAGGCGGCGTGCGCGTCGGCTTCGCCTTCGGCAGCGGCGTGCGGTGCGTCCTGCTTGCCGCAGGCGGAGAGGGCCAGCGCGGCGGCCAGGGCGAGCAGGGTCACGGAAGTCTTGGTCATGGCGCGGCTCACTTGAGGCTGGACAGGTAGGCGGCGATGTCGGCGATGTCCTGCTCGGAGAAACTCTGCGCCTGCGCCTGCATGGTCGGGTGCTTGCGGTTGCCGTTGCGGTACTCGGTCAACGCCGCATTGAGGTAGGCCTGGGACTGGCCGCCGATCTTCGGCACCTTGTAGCTCGGGTACGCGTTCTTGTAGCCCTCGATCCCGTGGCAGCCGCGGCAGGTGTAGGTCAGGCCCTTGCCGCGGGTGGCATCGCCGATGACGGCGGCGGCTTCCGCCGGGGCCGCGGCGGCCTGGGCGTCCGCAACCGGGGCGGCGGTGGTCGCATCCGTTGCCGCAGGCGCGGGTTCGGTCGCGGGGGCGGCGGCGTCCTGGGCGGTCACCGCGAAGGCGGCGAGGACCAGGGCGAGGCTGGCGGCGGTCGGCAACAGTCGCTTCATGGGATGGCGTGTCCGGAGTCTGGTGTCCAATGGCATGCGGCGCACGGGGGCGACACGCAAGTCGGCAAGTATATAGACCGAGCCCGATCCGATGCGAGCCGCCCCCTTTGGTGCATCTGTTCGCCACCCGGATTGCGAACCACGATCCGCGACCCATGACCTTCGGCGCATGGATTCAGGAATCGCCGAGGTGACATACTTGACTACAACACCAAACAGGTTCCTCCCCATGCACGACGTTTCGCAGGCCGCTACCCCCCGTTCCGGCCGCATCCTGCCCCTGGCCCTGCTGGCCGTCGCCCTTGCCATGGGCATGACCGCCTGCAAGGTGAAGACCGGCGACGGCAAGGACGAGGGCGGCAAGGACGGCAAGGAACAGGCCGACAAGGCCCCTGAAGCCGTGCCGGTCGAGGTCGCCAAGGCGGCGCGCCGTTCGATCGCGGCCAGCTACATGGGCACCGCGCCGCTGGAGGCGCGCGGCGAGGCGCAGGTGGTCGCCAAGACGTCCGGCATCGCGCTGGCGGTGCTGGCCGACGTCGGCCAGCAAGTGCGCGCCGGCCAGGTGCTGGTTCGCATCGACCGCGACCGCGCCACCCTGCAGGTCGCCCAGAGCGAGGCCCAGGTCCGCAAGCTGGAAGCGAACTACCGGCGCGCGACCCAGCTCGCCGGCCAGCAGATGGTCAGCGCCAACGACGTCGACCAGTTGCGCTACGACCTCGAGAACGCACGCGCGGCGTATCGCCTGGCCCGGCTGGAACTTTCCTACGGCGCGGTGACCGCGCCGATCTCGGGGGTGGTGGCCGCGCGCAACATCAAGCCGGGCAACCTGGTGCAGATCAATACGCCGATCTTCACCATCGTCGACAACTCGCGGCTGGAGGCGACGCTCAACGCGCCCGAGCGCGAGATCGAGGTGCTGAAGGCGGGGCAGGCCGTGCAGTTGGCGGTGGACGCGCTGCCGGGCAAGACCTTCGAGGGTCGCATCGATCGCGTCTCGCCGGTGGTGGACAGCGGCAGCGGCACGTTCCGCGTGGTCTGCGCCTTCGACGGCGGCGGCGAACTGCAGCCGGGCATGTTCGGGCGCATCCGCATCAACTACGACCAGCGCGCCGATGCGCTGGCGATCCCGCGCACCGCCTTGCTCGACGACGGCAGTGCGCCCGCGGTGTTCACCGTGCGTGGCGGCAAGGCCGTGCGCACCGAACTCAAGCTGGGCTACATCGACGGCGAATGGGTCGAGGTGCGGGACGGCCTGCGCGAGGGCGATCCGGTGGTGGTCGCCGGCAAGGCGGCGTTGCGCGAGGGCAGTGCGGTGCAGGTGATCGGCGCTGGCGCTGCCGCCGCCAAGCCCGCGGCGACGGCGCAGGCGACCCGATGAGCCCCGGCGACGCACACGATCCGCTGGTCGCGCCCGGCGGCTTCAGCCTGGTCGAGTTCGCCACCCGCCGGCGCGTCACCATCGCGATGATGACGCTGACCCTGGTGCTGT
>ERZ1645185.226-NODE-226-length-24372-cov-8.638648_pt1 | contig 24372 bp, 21 predicted proteins | sample MGYA00575351_ERZ1645185 | MGnify/ENA primary metagenome ERZ1645185 (study PRJEB40838, sample SAMN11284767) | freshwater sediment metagenome | isolation source: river sediment | host: Sediment | place: India: Jana village, Kanpur | collected 2015-12-17 ... | reverse complement strand
CAATCGTCCCCACATTCACATGCGGCTTCGTACGTTCGAATTTTTCCTTAGACATAACGCCCCCGTTTTCCTGTCAATCGATTAAAACAATAATCACCAAATACACTGCGGTGCGCCGCCATAAACTAATGGCATAACTTAATGACACCACAAACACCCTGGTGCGCTGCATTAGCAAAGGCACCAAAACACCTTGGTGCCCATGGGCAGGATTGAACTGCCGACCTCTCCCTTACCAAGGGAGTGCTCTGCCACTGAGCTACATGGGCCACGCTCAATCAAGCGCAATACAACTTTATGGAGCGGCGAGCGGGAATCGAACCCGCACCATCAGCTTGGAAGGCTGAGGTTCTACCATTGAACTACCGCCGCCCGAACCTGCCCTACCCCAGTCCGGTAAAAATCCAGACCCAATTATTTCTGGTGGTGGGGGAAGGATTCGAACCTTCGAAGGCAGAGCCGTCAGATTTACAGTCTGATCCCTTTGACCGCTCGGGAACCCCACCCAAACGAAGCGCGGAATTATAAGGTTTTTCTCGAAACAGTGTCAAACGTTGCCATCAGACATTAAAGAGGAAATTCATCACGTCGCCATCCTTTACGACATATTCCTTGCCTTCGGCACGCATTTTTCCGGCTTCCTTTGCCCCATGTTCCCCTTTGCAGGCGACAAAGTCGTCATAGGAAATGGTCTGGGCGCGGATGAAACCCCGCTCGAAATCGGTATGAATCACGCCCGCCGCCTGGGGCGCGGTGTCTCCCTTGTGGATGGTCCACGCCCGGACCTCCTTCACCCCGGCAGTGAAATAGGTCTGCAAACCCAGCAACTCATAGGCTGCGCGGATAAGGCGGTTCAATCCGGGCTCGTCCCAACCCATCTCTTTCAGGTACTCGACGCGATCCGCTGGGGACAGCTCCTGCAACTCAGCCTCCAGCGCAGCGCAAACCGGCACAACGGGCGCACCTTCCTTTTCAGCGTAGGCTTTCAGCGCGTCAAGCAGGGGGTTGTCATGAAATCCCTCTTCGCTGACATTGGCCACATACAGCGCCGGTTTCACCGTCATCAGGCACAGCGGCTTGATGATGTCAAGGCCATCCGCATCAAGCCCGGCAGCGCGAGCCGGACGTCCTTCATTCAAGGTCGCGACGACAGGCTTCAAGGCCGCAACCATCTTCTGCGCTTCCTTGTCGCCCGCGCGCGCGGGTTTTTCATACCGCGCCAGGGCTTTTTCGGCACTGGATAAATCGGCAAGTGCCAGCTCGGTGGCGATTGTTTCCACATCGGAAATGGGATCCACTTTGCCGGCAACATGAATCACGTTGTCATTCTGGAAACAGCGCACAACGTGGCAGATCGCATCGGTTTCGCGAATGTTGGCGAGGAACTGGTTGCCCAGCCCTTCGCCTTTTGAGGCGCCGGCAACCAGTCCGGCAATGTCCACAAACTCGACAATCGCCGGAACAACTTTTTGTGGCTTGACGATTTCGGACAACTGCGCCAGACGCGGATCAGGCACTTCGACGATGCCGGTATTGGGCTCGATGGTGCAGAAGGGGTAGTTTTCCGCCGCGATTCCAGCCTGTGTCAGTGCGTTGAAAAGAGTGGACTTGCCCACGTTGGGCAACCCGACTATTCCGCATTTCAAACTCATTTTTTTACCACCGTGTGTAATTTCAATTGCGCAGCGGCGACATTACCCGCCGCCAGCTCCGGCCAGACATCCAGTGCCGCATCAACCGCACCCAGAATCAGATTCCGCTCGGACTGCGGCGGCTTGCCCAGCACATGCCCGGTTACCGCCTCCTTGGCACCCGGATGGCCAATGCCGATGCGCAAGCGCCAGTAATTTGACGAACCCAGTTGCGCATGAATATCCTTCAAGCCGTTTTGCCCGCCATGTCCGCCGCCCTGCTTGAGTTTCGCCGTCCCAGGGGGCAAATCTAGCTCATCGTGAGCAACCAGGATCGATTCTGGTGGAATCTTGTAAAACCTGGCCAGCGCGCCTACCGACTTGCCTGACAGGTTCATGAACGTTTCCGGGCAGAGTAGCCAGATTTCTCCATTGGGTCCAATCCACTTGCCTGTCCGGCCAAAATATTTTGCTTCCGTCTTCAACACAACGTTCAGTTTTCGCGCAAGCGCCTCCAGCCACCAGAAACCGGCATTGTGGCGGGTATCTTCATACTGGGTACCGGGATTGCCCAAACCGACAATCAGGTGAAGCATTTACATCGCTCGAATAAGAATGCCCACGCCGCAAAGAAAAATGTCCACACTACAAGAACAAATGTCCGCCCGAGGGCGGACATTGCAGCGGACATCACGGGTGAGCGTTTATCTAACCGCGTCAGGCAGCCGGCGCGGCAGGTGCAGGGGTTTCCTCATCAGCTGCGGCGCCCTTGGGCGGTGTGATTCCGACCACGGCAGGGTTTTCCGCCTTGAGGTGGGCCACAGGTTCAACGCCTGCCGGGAGCTTGAGGTCATTGACATGGATGGAATGGCCCGCTTCCAGGTTTCCAAGATCCACTTCGATGAACTCGGGCAGATTGCCAGGCAGACAGGCCACATCGAGTTCCGTCATCACGTGGTTGACCAGGCCGTGGGTCAGCTTGACGCCAGGGGCCGTATCTTCATTCTTGAAGTGCAGCGGCACCTTGACGTGGATCTTGTGATCCGCATCGATGCGCTGAAAATCCACGTGCAGGATCAATGGCTTGTAGGCGTGCATCTGTACATCGCGCAACAGCGCCATTTCAGTCGTGCCTTCAACTTTCAGGCTGAGCACGGAAGAATGGAAAGCCTCCTTGCGCAGTGCGTGGTACAACGCGTTGTGATCCAGCTGAATGGCGAGCGGGGCTTTGCTGCCGCCATAAACAATACCCGGCACAAAGCCGGCGTGACGCAGGCGGCGGCTCGCACCCGTGCCCTGTGCGTCACGCTTTTGGGCGATAACTTCGATTTGCATGATTAACTCCAAAAACTCTCCCGCGACCAGGAGCCGAAAGCATTAAAAAACGCACATGCTGCTTTCGGCCAGCATGCGCGGCTAACAAGCTCACTCGATAAAAAGCGAACTCACTGAATCTTCGTTGCTGATACGGCGGATGGTTTCGGCCATCAGCCCGGCAATCGACAGCTGGCGAATTTTGCCGCATGCCAGCGCATCCTCGCGCAACGGAATGGTATTGGTCACCACAAGCTCATCCAGCGCGGAATTCGTGATCCGCTCGACCGCGCTACCGGAAAGCACCGGGTGCGTGCAATACGCCATTACCCTGGCCGCGCCGCCACCTTTCAGAGCCTCAGCCGCCTCGCAAAGCGTACCCGCTGTATCGACCATGTCATCCATGATGATGCAGGTTCGCCCTTTCACATCACCGATGATGTGCATCACCTTGGATACGTTGGGCTTGGGCCGGCGCTTGTCGATAATCGCCAGATCGCACTCCAGCCGCTTGGCGATCGCGCGGGCACGCACCACGCCGCCCACATCGGGCGAAACGACCATAAGATCGGGGTAATCATGCCGCCAGATATCTCCCAGCAGAATGGGGCTGGAATAAATGTTGTCGACAGGAATATCAAAAAACCCCTGGATCTGGTCGGAGTGCAGATCCATGGTCAGCACCCGGTCCACCCCCGCACCCTGCAACATATTGGCCACCACTTTTGCGGTAATCGCCACCCGCGCCGAGCGCGTCCGCCGATCCTGCCGCGCGTAGCCATAGTAAGGGATCGCTGCGGTGATGCGGCCGGCCGAAGCACGCTTTAGCGCATCCGACATCACCATTACTTCCATCAGGGTATCGTTGGTAGGCTGACAGGTCGACTGCAGCACGAATACATCCTTGCCGCGCACGTTCTCCAGTATCTCGACCATAACCTCGCCGTCGGAAAAGCGCGAAACCGTGGCACGGCCCAGGCGGATATTGAGGTGGCGTGTCACGTCCTCCGCAAGTCGCGGATTGGCATTCCCGGTAAACACCATCAGATTGTCAATTGACACCGCGCACCCCGAACCAGAAAACGAAATAGCCGCGCAAGTCTTTGGCGGCTATGTAACTCAATTGTTGGCAGGGGAGGCAGGGATCGAACCTGCGAATGTCGGAATCAAAATCCGATGCCTTACCACTTGGCGACTCCCCTAATGCCTAGCTTGCAAAGTCGAACAGGGGATGCCTGTCCAGCCCGCATGCCGCAAAACCACGCATATCCTGTGGCAATTTTTCGATGATGGCACGTGCCTGCGTTTCATCATCCAGCGTCAGAAACACGCATGCACCCGAACCGGTCATCCGCGCCCGCCTGCCGTTTTGACTGGCCAGGCGATCAAGCCAGTCCAAATGCCGGGCAACTTCAGGATAGTTGCTCACCACCACCGGTTGCAGATCATTGCGCCCGGCACCAGCAAGAAAGTCCGATATTTTGATTGGCGGCGTGTTTCGTGTCAATTCCGGCGAGGCAAATACCGCCTTGGTGGCCACTTTCACCGGTGGGGTCAACACCACATAACACGCCGGGGGCAAACTTATTGGTGTCAGTTTTTCGCCCACGCCTTCAGCAAACGCGGATTCCCCGAAAACAAACACCGGCACATCGGCGCCCAGTTCCAGCGCCAATTCCTGCAACGCTGCTCGCGGCAAATCAACTCTCCATAATCGATTAAGCGCCAGCAGCACGGTAGCGGCATCTGACGACCCGCCACCCAGCCCACCGCCCAGCGGCAAGCGCTTTTCCAGCCGGATATCCGCGCCCAGCTTGCATCCCGTTCTGGCCTGCAACAGCCGCGCGGCCCGCACCGTCAAATCCTGATCTTCCGGCACGCCCGGCAAATCAACCAACCGCACAATCTTCCCGTCATCGCGAATGCCCAGCCAGACCCTGTCTGACTGATCAATAAAACGGAATACGGATTGAAGCAGGTGATAACCATCCGCCCGCCGGCCCACCACGTGTAAAAAAAGATTCAGCTTGGCCGGGGCGGGATAGGGAATGAGTTCAGGGGGTAAACACTCCTCAGTTTTCAGTTCGCTTGCCATTCATCAATTACCAGCCGGATTTCCAGCCCTTCCCGCGTGACATGAATTTTACGGGGGCGGTTTTCACGGTATTGCAGATAATCAATCACCCAGCCATCCTGTCTGAGTTGGGTGATGCCTCCATTATCCGAGACTGTCGATTCAAACGGCCTGGCTGGGTCTGGCAAGCCCTGCACCCAGAAACGCAGCCCCGCCAGTGGCAGCCGAAAACCCAGTGCCTTTTCAGTCAATTCGTCCGCGGTTTCCGCGTAAATGGCCTGCTTGCCCGCTGGCGTCAGCGTCACACCGCCAGATGAACGCGTGAGACTGGCGACACCCTGACCCAGCGGATTCGAAAACAGCAACTCATCTCGCCTGACATCCGCCGCCCAGTCGAGAGAACCGGAAAAGGTTTCCTCCCCATGTTTAACGGAAACACGGCCATTGAGCGCAAAGGATTGCGCCTCCGACCCGACAGGCGAAATGGGGCCTGTACTGGTGCAGGCCTGCAACCCCAACAAGGCAATCAGAACAATTCGCTGCAATTTCTTTTACCGATAAAATCTCAATTGATATCAGGAGACCAGGCCAATCAGGCTTTTTCGCCCCAGACGGCGTAAACGGGATCGGACCACTGCATCCGGTCCGCGTATTTGTCATCTGCGGGCCGTGGCAGACCCGTCAATGAAAACGTCTGCAATCCGCGATACTTATCAGTCCGCAGGAAATACTCCAGCACCATCCCCATGCGCTCGAAGGGATGCAAATCCCCCCATACCTGAATCGCCTTGGGTGGAAACCAGCGATTGGAAAAACTCACAACGAATATACCGCCCGGCTTGAGCACTCGGGCAACACTGTCAAAGACCTCAAGGGGCCGGATCAGATATTCAACCGATACCGTGCATATCACCGCATCGAAGGCTTCATCATCGTAAGGCAGCTCTGGACTAGTATTAAGGTCATGCACAATGCGCGAGGATAGTACCGGATTTGCGGCCAGTTCATCTTCATTCATTCCCAGCCCGCTTACTTTTGCCGTTTCAAGGCTTTCATCCAGATGGGAGTTGACCGAAGACATCAGGTCCAGAATCGACGCGCCCTTGGGCAACAATCTGGCATACAGTTGCCTGACTTGCCGTAATGCCGTGGCATCCAAATGGTCGACAAAACGCGGCCGCGCATAAAAGCGGGTGTCTTCTTCGTTGCTGGCGCGCAAAAACGCATCATCGCTGAAAAAATCCGTAGCCAGCCCCCGCCAGCGTGCCTGCATACCGGGGCCGTGCCCCGCCACCAGTTGGGGAATATCCTGGGCGCGTCCTCCGCGCTCGCTACCCGCCGCCCAGATATCGAGAATATTGGCAGCAAGTGTTGCCTCGCATCCTGCAAGCGGGTGGCCAATATCCACTGTCAGCTTGTCATCATCAGCCTGAGCTACGCGAAAAGGCGTGAAGTCCTCGCTGTAAATATCGCGAACGCCAGCAATAAAGCCCTTGGGATAGAAACGACAAGTGCGCGGGACAACTTTTTTGTGTTTGAGATAATGCTGGTTGAAACGCATGGATGGAACGTCGAAGACTTCCCGCGCATCGGCTTCTGGAACCAGGGATCCTGGCAGCAGTTTCAACGCATCAACCACTCCAACCGGCTTGTCGACCAACCAGGACTCAATTTCTGGCGGCATCCAGTCCCGCCACAAGTTCAGGTTCTGCGCCAAATAGATATCGGTATGTCCGGCCTCGGCAGACCGCCATGACAGCATGAATTCGACATTGGCAAAGGATTGTCGGCTGGTCCGTTCCTGACGGCTTTTGCCACCATCGTTCTCAGCACGATCCGGCTGCAAAAACGAACTGGCAAAATCCACTTCAGTCAACGTTTGAATTTCTTCAGCGTTTCCAGCAGCGCCTCGTTATTGGGATTGCTTTGCAAGCTTGTATCCCAAAGTCTGGATGCTTCGTCGCGGCTGCCTTTCATCCACAACACTTCGCCCAGATGCGCGGCGATTTCCGGGTCCTGGCGCAGCTTCCAGGCACGTTCAAGGTATTCCCGCGCCTTGTCCAGATTACCCTTGCGATAGTGCAGCCAACCCACGCTGTCGAGGATGAATGCATCGTCTGGCGCCAGTGACAAGGCCTTTTCCAGGAGTTCGGCGGCCTCGTTGAGACGATTGGTCCTTTCAACCAGCGTGTAGCCCAGCGCATTGTATGCGTGAGCATAATCCGGCTTAAGTTTGATCACCTTGCGCAAATCGGCTTCGGCCACGTCCAGCTTATTGATTTTTTCCGCGGCCATGGCCCGGTCGTAAAGCAGGTCGACATGATCCGGGCGTTGCTTCAAGGCATTGTCGAGCAGCTTGAACACACCTTCGAAATCCTTGGCATCGCGCAGCAGATTTGATTCCGACTGCAGCAACTGTATGCGCTGGCTGTCATTCGCCACTTCGGTCGATTTCAGCAGCGCTATCGCATCGGACAGTTTCCCCTGGCGTGCAAGTATGGCGGCATGCCGCGTGCGGGCGGATACCAGATACTCGCCCTTTGTCACTGATTCATAGCGGCTGATTGCCTGAACATCCTGCTTGCGCTCTTCCGATACCTGCCCCAGGTAGTAACGGACCATTTCGGCGTCGCGATATCCCTGTTCGAGCGCGCGGTTAAGATAGGTTTCCGCACGATCCGGATCAGCCATTTGCAGGGACAGCAAGCCTGCCGCCACATGCACATCCGCGTTATCCGGCATTTCAGTCGTCAGCAGCGCGAACTGTTCGCGCGCTTCGTCGAACTGATTGGCATTGACCAGCATGCGCGCATAGGCTAGCCGTACCTCGCGTGACTGCGGATAGGTTTGCAGAAAACCCTTCATGAAACTCAAGGCATCGCTGCGCGACTGCTTGGCAAGCAACTGCGCGCGCAGTGTTGCCGCAGTTTCCCAGCCTGGCCGCAAGACATCCGCCTGTTTGAGCGCCTCAAGCGCTTCGTCCGTCTTTCCCGCCTGGACGGCTGACTGCGCGAGGGCATATTGAGCCTCAGGCAAAGCGGGATAGCTGGCGGCAAGTTTCCTGATGGCCTGATACGCGGCCTTGGTATCGCGTGTCTTCGAGAACAGCACCGTAAGGTGCATGAAACCATTCGCCGGCCCATCGCTGACCAGCATTTTTTCCAGATAAGGTGTTGCCTCATCAAGTTTGCCCTGAGCAACCAGCAAGGCAACCAGTGTCTGAACAGCCCTGGGTGAAGAAGGCTCAAGCTCCAGCCACATTCTGGTGGACTCCAGCGCCGCGTTCGTATCCCGGCTGAACACTGCAATTTCTGCCGCCCGTTTGACCACACGCGGGTCTTTCGTTTGCCTGGCAAGTTCCATATAACCTTCCTTGGCCACGGAAATCATGCCGCGCTGACCCGCGATCTCGGAAACCAGAAACTTGTACAGCAACTCATCCGTAAGCGGAATGGCAGGCAGCTTGACTTCGGGCTGGGCAGACTTTTCCTCTACATTGGCAGTATCCGGGTGCGATGATGATCGGGATTCTTCCGCTACTTTTACAGGATTTGCCGTGGCCGCGACCGGCTGCGTGCTGCATCCGGCGAGCGTCAAGGCGACAATAATTGGCAACAAGGCAAGCCTATCCATGGCAATACTCCAAACAGCAATACTTATGCAATCCTACTCCCAAGCCTGGTTCATGAGGAGCAAATTCCATTCCCAAATGATGGGTTTACTGGGTGCGAAGCGCTTCAATCGGATCCAGCCCAGCCGCCCGGCGAGCGGGATAAAACCCAAAAAATAGGCCCACCGCCAGCGCCACGCCCGTCGCCATCATCAACGAACTCACGCTCACAACCACCGTCAGCCCGGCCATTTTCTCAACCAGTAATGCACCGCCCACCCCCAGAATGATGCCGATCAGACAACCCATGACGGAAACCGTCAAGGCCTCGATGAGAAATTGCCAGAGAATGTCCGAGCGCCGAGCGCCAATGGCCATGCGGATGCCGATTTCGCGGGTTCGTTCGGTAACGGACACCAACATGATATTCATGATGCCGATCCCGCCCACCAGCAGCGAAACCGCCGCGATCGCACCCAGCAGATAGGACATGACATTGGTCGCCATCGCCTGAGCCTGGGCGGATGCAGCAAGATTCCGCACAGTGAAATCATTTTCCTCGCCCTTGCCGATACGATGCCTCATTCTCAGGAGCGAGGTGATGTTCTCCTCGGCCGCATCCATCAGTCTTTCCGACTCGCCCTGAGCCATGATGAAACGCACCGCGCCCGGGAATGGCGTACCAAACAGTTTCTGCTGCGCCGAGGTCAGCGGCACCATGACCGTGTCGTCCTGATCACGGCCATCGAGACTTTGCCCTTTTTCCGCCAGAACGCCGATGACCTGGAAGGGGCTTCTCTTGATGCGGATGATTTTTCCCACCGGCTCTTCATCGCCAAACAGTTCACGCGCGACCACCCGGCCAATGACGGCCACGCGCGCGCCCGACCGGACCTCGGATTCGGTGAAAAATCCGCCGCTCTCGAGCTCCCAATTGCGGACAGTGAGATATTCCGGCGTCACGCCAAAAACCGACGTGCTCCAGTTGACATTTCCATAGACGATTTGAGCCGATCCCGGCATGACCGGCGCCGCTTCGCGCACAAGCGGAAGCCGACGGATGGCCTGCGCGTCATCGTAAGTCAGGGTGGGCTTGCTGCCCACGGCCACGCGCGCGCCGCCTGAGGTGGAAGCGCCCGACAGGATTATGAACAAATTGCTGCCCATGGATTCGATGGCCTGGTTGACCATGGCCTTGGCGCCCTCGCCTATCGCCAGCATCAGGATCACCGCCGCCACGCCGATCATCATGCCCAGCATGGTTAAAAATGTGCGCAGCGCATTGGCACGCAGCGCCTGGAAAGCGGAGCCGATCAGGCTTGGGAAGATCATGCCGCCACTCCCGTGTCTTCCACCACCTTGCCATCCAGAAAGCGGATGCGGCGCCGGGCAAAAGCGGCGATATCCATTTCGTGCGTCACCAGAACCAGCGTAATGCCTTCATCCCGATTCAGCTCGGTGAACAGATTCATCACTTCATGACTGGTTTCGGAATCCAGATTGCCCGTGGGTTCATCCGCCAGGATCAGTTGCGGCTGATTGACCAGCGCCCGGGCAATCGCCACCCGCTGCTGCTGCCCGCCGGATAGCTGATTGGGCATCTGGTGGGTCTTGCCATCCAGGCCAACGCGCTTCAGCAATGCTTGCGCGCGCTCGCGCCGTTTGGCATGGCCCGCCCCCGCATACAGCATGGGCAAGGCAACGTTATCGAGCACGGACAGACGCGGAAGCAGGTTGAAGCCCTGAAACACAAAGCCTATGAGCTTGTTGCGCACCGCGGCCAATTCATCCGGACGCATTTCGGATACTGCGCGGCCAGCCAGGTGATAGTGGCCTGCGCTGGGCTTGTCCAGACATCCCAGCAGATTCATGAAGGTGCTTTTGCCGGAGCCAGACGGCCCCATCACCGCGACAAACTCGCCAGGGTCAATGGACACATCCACACCGCGCAAGGCATGGAAAGCCCCCGCGCCGGTTACATAGTCCTTGGCAAGACCCGTGGTCTTGATCATTTAAAACAGGCGGCCGCGCGGCATGCTGCCCGGGCCCGATCCATTCTTCTTCGCTGACAGATCTGCCACCACCAGTTCATCCCCTGGCTTGAGGTCGCCGGAAAGTATCTCTGTCATCTTCTGATCGGAAATGCCGATTTTTATTGCCACACGTACAGGCTCGCCTTCCACCAGCTTGTAAACGGCCGGGCCACCCTCTTTCTTGCCCTTACCAGCCTTCCCACCGTCCTTTGCTTCATCAGGTTTGGCCTGGGGACGGAAACGCAAAGCGGCCGCCGGTACCATCAACACATCATCACGCGTCTGGATGTTGACCTTGATGTTCGCCGTCATGCCCGGCAGCATTTTCAGTTCGGGATTGGCAACACTGACGACCACGTTGTAGGTCACCACGTTCTGTTCGGTTTTGGCATTCAACCGGATTTGCTCGACGCGGCCCTTGAAACTTTCTTCAGGGAAGGCATCAACCAGAAACTCGACTTCCTGACCCAGCTTGATCATGCCGATATCCGCTTCCGCTACCGTCGTGTCAATCTGCATGCGCGTCAGATCCTTGCCAATTCTGAACAGCGTGGGTGTCTGGAAGCTGGCGGCGACGGTCTGTCCGACATCCACCTGCCGGTCGATAACGGTGCCTGATACGGGTGAGCGGATCACCGACAGATTCAGATTGGTCTGGTCGCGGCTGACCTGGGCCAGTGCCAACCGTACAGCGGCTTCAGCTTGTTCCCGGGAAGCAACCGCGCGGTCCAGTTCCTGGCGCGAGGCGTATTCCTGCCCAACCAGGGAACGGAAGCGGGCTTCTTCCGCCTGGGCGAATTTCAACTGGGCCCGCGCATTCGCCAGGTTGGCACTGCTCTGACCAAACGCTGCCTGAAAAAGCGCGGGATCCAGCACCGCCAGCACCTGCCCGGCCTTCACTTCCTGATTGAAATCGGCGTTGATCGATTTAACTGTGCCGGAAACCTGTGTACCCACATTCACCATGGTCACCGGATTGAGGGTGCCATTGGCGGAAACCGATTGCGTGATCGAACCGCGCTCGACTGCTTCTGTTTTATAGCGCGGCTCTTCGGGCGTCTTGCCTTTGCCCAGCCAGGAAAATCCGGCGACAACCAGCAACGCCAGCGCGGCCAGGACGAGAACGATTTTTTTCATGGTTTCAATGTGTCATCCAAAGCGATTTTTCGGGAATCGAGCACTCCCCACACCAGATCGCCCACGGCGCGCGCCAGATCGGCTCGGGAGATATCAAGGCTGTAGCGGGTTTGCAACTGCGTCTGGCGGGCAAAGGCTGTGTTGGCCTGGGCATTCAGCACATCCAGCACGCTGCCAAGACCCGCCTGATAACGCCCGCGCGTGAGTTTCTCGGCGGCCTGCGCGCTTTCCAGCAGGTCCAGCGCCTGAACATAGGCTTCACCGCCTGTTTTTAGCGCCTGCCAGCCGCGCCACACATCCAGCGCCACGACGTTCGCGATCCGGTCGCGCTCGGCTTCCGACTGCCTGACCTGTTCCTGGGCGGCGCGCACGCGATATGTGCTCTTGTAACCGGTGAAAACCGGCACGCTGACATTGATGCCCAGGCTGGAATTCCATCCATCCGCCGGCCCGCTGTCAACGTAACGCGTATCCGCCTGAGCGGTCAGCACCGGCTTGCCGCCTGCTTTCGCCGAACTGACTGCAGCCCTGCTGGCAGCCACGCGGGATTCTGCGGCCACAAGTTCCGGACGTCGCTGTTTGGCAATTTCAATCAGCCGTCCCGTTTCTTCCATGGAGTTTTCCAGCAGCAGGCCGGACAGCAGTTCGCCGGGTTCCGTCAGTTCAAGCGGCGAATTCGCCGGCAACGCCATCAATGAAGCCAGTTCTCCCTGGAGTGTCGCGGCTTCGCCTTCAGCGCGGATGCGCTCCAGACGGCGTTGCGAATACGCCGTCTGTGCCTGCAAACGTTCAGCGGGCACAGCAACACCCACCTTGACCCGGGCCTCACTGGCTTTGACGGTTTCGAGCGCAGCCGCTTCCGACTCGCGCGCGGCCATGACGGCGCCACGGGCTATGACCAGCCGGTAATAAGCCGATACGGCATCGCGGAACAAATCCCGCACGACTGTTTCGTGCCCTAGATTGGCCGCTGCGAGCAAGGCCTCGGCCTGTTTCCGGTTCGCGTCCCGACCGCCAAAGTCATAGAGCAGGTAACTCGCTGAAAGCCCGGTCTGCCACGCCCAGTGATCATTGGGCAGGACATCGTCGCCTGTTCTGGAAAGCCCGGCGCTGAGATTCAGTTCCGGCAGATAAGCACCCAGCGCCTGCCCCAGTTCTGCCGCACGGGTACGGGCAGCCGCCCAGGCCGCGCGGGTTTCAGGATTGGCGCACAAGGTCCGCTCCACCACCTGGGCAAGACCCCACTTTTGAATGGCGGGGCTTGCGCTGTCGCATGCCTGCACAGGACGCTGGCTCGCTGCCGGAGAACTCAAGGCTCGGCTCATGACCATCAAGGGATCATTTGCATGCGCGGCGGCAGTAATAAAAAACAGGGCGATCGCCCGAATTGCTTGCGACAAGGCGTTTACTCGTTGATATGGCTTCGGCTGAGAATGTAACCGGGCGGCACTAGTTCCACCCTGGTACATTTTATCTTGAGGGCTTAAATTTTCGTTGAGATTCTGGGTAAGAATCCGTAAACCATCGCCATGCAGGCCAGGGCACAGACGATCAGGGCGCCTGAAGGCAGATCGAACATGGCGGAAAACACCAATCCCAGTGCATAACCCGCTGCGCCCAGCGCCCAGGCAATCATCAGCCCCGAGCGTCCGGGCAAGCGCCGCACCGCCAGCGCGGGAATGATGAGGCTGGCAAACACCAGATAAATGCCGGCCAGTTGCACAGACAAGGTAACCGCGCAGGCAAACAGCAGATAGAACCCCAGGCTTACATGGGCAACCCCGACAAGCAACAGCACACCGAGAACCGCCGTCACCAGCACAGCAGCGATCAGCTGACTGTTGCTGACCCAAAGGATCTGGCCTGCCAGCAGATCATGCAGCGACTCGCCACCATGAGGATCATGCGCCAGCATCAGCAATCCAGCACTGGCAGCCACCACAAAGACTGATCCGATCAGCGCCTCCTGGGTTTCAGGCCAGCACCGCTCGGTCCAATGCAACAGCAAGGCTCCTGCAATCGCCGCCAGCACCGCAAGCACCTGCACCATCCAACCGGATTCAATGCCCGCGAAATGCGCGGCGATCACGCCCAGTCCGGCAATCTGCGCCACCGCCAGATCGAGAAAGACGATGCCGCGCGCCAGCACCTGCCTGCCAAGCGGAACATGCGTCGCAAGGATCAGCAATCCAGCCAGAAAAGGTGGGCCTAGCAGGGCAGGATCGAGCGCGGAGAGATCGAAAGTCATTTCAATCCGTTCAGCAGGCGCTCTATCGTATCGTCGAACAGCCCAAACAAATCATTCGCCCGGACACTACCACCAACGGTGTAAGGCAGCTCCACTGCCGGGATGCCTGCTCGTTCAGCCAACCATCGGCTTGGCCGGTCAGATTGGTAGGTCGCTCGAAGAATCATTTTCGCTGGCTGTGATTTGAGTCCACTCAACACCTGCGCCAGGTAAGCTGCCGAGGGATCCACACCCGGTTTTGGTTCCAGTGCCACCACTTCCTTCAAGCCCAACCAATCTTGCAAATAAGGAAAACCCCTGTGCTGCACGGCCACAGGCACACCCCGGAGCAAGGCGGCTTTGGCTTCCCAGTTCCGGATGGCTTGCGACCAGCGGGACTGGAAATCCTGCTCGCGTTGCCTGTATTTCATGGCATTGACCGAATCAATCTGTGCCATCGTCCTGGCAAGCGCGCTTGCCACCTGGGCAATGTTGCGCGGGTCGGTCTGGATATGAGGATTGCCGGCGGCATGAACATCGCCTTCGCTTCTATCCAGTTTTGCCGGTTTATCCAACAGGGCCACATAACGGGCCGCCTCGAAATGCCCCGGCTGGCCCGGTTGCACTTTGGCATTACCCGATTCAGATAGCAGCACCGGCAGCCAGCCGATTTCCAGCTCCGCGCCGGTACAGACGATCAGATCGGCCTGGCGCATTTTCGCAATCAGTGAAGGTCGCGCTTCGATACGGTGGGGATCCTGCCTGGCCGTGGTGGCGACATAGACCCTGACATCCTCGCCCCCCAGCTCTTTTGCCAGCGCACCCCATTCCGGCTCGCAGGCGAAGATGTTGAGCCCGGCTTGGGCATGCCCCCCGAGCAGAAGCAGACATGCCACAAGCAAAAATTTGATTCTGTCCATGTTCACCCCTTAAAACTTGTGGGCGCCATGAGCGCCGAGGCTGTGGATATACTGAACAAACCACTGGTTCTCGTTTTGGCCATCCATGCTCTTGTCCTTGCTGTACTGAAGTCTCATTCGTGAGAACTCCGAGGGGCTCCAGTCCAGCATGATTGAGTGACGGCTGGGGTCGTAATTGCCCAAAGAAGCAATCGTGCCGCCGATATCCGCGCCATTGAAGTCGGCATCACCTCGCCACAGTTTGTCATAGCGATAGCCCGCGCGCCATTGCGGCATGAACTGGTACACCGCTTGGGCATACATGCCGGATTGATCGGATTTGTATGCTCCGCTCAACGCGCCCGTGCATGCGCTGGGATCTGCCAGATCTGCATCATCACAATTCAACGTACCTGACTCGTCGCGCCGGAAATACTCGGCGGCAAACTTGAAGTTGTTCGTCCTGGTATTGCCATTGGGCGCCCACTTCCAGACAAAATCCGCCAGCCAGGTTTTGGACTTGCCGGTGAAATCACCCACGACTTCGACGTCAGCCGGATCGTGCCCCTCGAATTCACGTTCGCTGGCCTTGGTTCTCAGGTGCGATACGCCGGCACGCCAGCTGTTGGATGTACCCACATCGCCACCCATATGCACACCTGCCGCCACCGCGCCCGCGCCATTCCTGTTGCGGTCGGTTCCCGGGAAAGCCGCGCCACGGCCGATTTCGACAAAGGGCTCGATGAACATGTCCGTTGGCGCCAGCCATTTGAGTTGCAAGCCATCCTGTCCATAGCCCTCGCCAAACAAGGCCTTGTAAACCAGATTGTTGTCGGCAAAATCCCAGGCATGCGGGTGCTGCTCGTTTTGATAGCCCAGGGCCGACAGGAAACGTCCGCCTTTCAGGGAGAACCCCTTGCCCAGGCCAAGTGTCTGGAACCAGACTTCCTCGACTTCAATCTCCTCGTCGACGAGCGCAAAATTGGCGTAGCCCCTGAATATCTGATCCACGTTGGCGGACAGGGTCAACTCGGTATGGTCGACGGAAAACCCGCGTTTACCGTGGTCATGGCCTGCCGGCAGAAAGCCGGTGAGATGACGTTCATCGACATCGTCCATGTGCGCGTATTTTCCCTGCATTATCAGCGATATGTCAGGATTGAATCGGCTGACGGACGATTTGGGCTGCTCGGCCTGAGCCGCCCGGGTTTCAGCTTTGACGGCTTTATCTTCAGCGGCGCCGGCTTTGCTCTCCGCTGACTTTACTCGCGCTTCCAGTTCGGAAATGCGGGACTCGTATGACGACTTCATTTTCTGGATTTCATCCTTAAGCGCCGACCACTCGGCGTCTGTCACGGCATGGGCCGGCGTTGAGAGTGCGATGGTAATGGCGGTTGCCAGCAGGGCAAGCCTGCCCAATTTAAACATCTGCATGATTTTTCCTTGAACAAAAATTGACACCCAGCCGGATGATCACGGCTGGAAAATTTCAAACAGACTGTTCAGGAAAAAGCAGGCGGATCGCGTGCGCGCGATTGGAAAACGGTGCGGGAAACAAATGCCGAAAAATGTACCTGTGGCGCTTCATGCTGGGCAAGGTACTCAGGCTGCAAAGCCTGTACTGGCAACGGCACGCTGCCAGAGAGTTGTGCATAGCCCACGCAAAGATCGCAGGCCAAATCCTGTGGCATGCCCTCGTCACCGGCATGGCTGGCATGTGCCACATGGCTGATGGCATGCGCAGCCATGTCACCCTGCGCAAACAGGAAGGCAAGTACCAAAAAGAATGCATGCAAGGTGAGGCGCATGCGTTTGATTATATCGAAGGAATAATCCCGGGAAGTATTAAAAAAACGGGGCAAATGCCCCGTTTGGATCCTGTTGGTATTTCTGCTTACTTAGCGGCTCTCCATCACCCTTTCGACAGCTTGATTCTTTCCGGGCTCTGTGGGGCTCATCAGAGCCTGCCTATCTCCAGCTGTAATAGTAGGAAAGGCCAACGAAATTAACCGACTGGTTTTCATCCTCCAGCATGGTCGTACGGTCGGAAAAGAGCGGAAGCACGGAATCCTTCCAATACCAGTCGTCGGTTTTGAAGCGGTTGTATATGTAATCCGCCCTGACTCCCGAGTTCTTCTGCAATGCGTACTTTGCAAACAACTTGATCGTGGTCTGTTTGTAATTGATGTCCGGAATGACAGGTACGGCCGCAGCGCCTGCGATTCTGGACTGATCGAATTCGCCACGGTCATGGGAATACTGAAGATCGGCGCCGACCTCCACCTTCTCTCTTGGTTTGCCACGCAAGCCGATGCCGAAGGCATTGCCGGAATTGCGCAACTCGGATTGCCAGGGCGTTTCCGGAGCTGTCAGGCAGGTCGGATTGGCGCCAACAGCGCCGGTACAGGACGCCTGTTCGGCACTGGTCCTGTCGTGAGACGCGAAGGCCGTGAATTGCCAGTCCGGTGACAGGGTATAGCTGGCATCCACCGACAGGAACCGCCAGTCGCCCTTGCGCGGTCCGAGTCCCAGGGCGGTTCTCTGCGCATAGTCATCTCTCGCGAAGTCGCCGGCAAACTGCAGCGACAGACGATCCGTTGGCATCCAGTCGAGCGTGAGACGCACCTTGTCCCGGTCCCGGTCGGCCAGAAAAACCGGCGCGACCAGATTGCTCCCCGAAGCACCATTAACAAGTGTCGTGGTCAGGAAATCGGAGCCATCACGCTTGCTGTGCACATAGGAAAGCGATCCATTGATGACTTCTGACAGTGAACGGCGGAGTTCGATACGGTATGAGGTCTCGTTGGTCTCGTCCCGGGCACTTACGACACGTACAGCGGAGACATTCCTTTCTCGCGCCTCGTGATCGATACTGCCCGTCAAACGGAAGCCCATGGGCAATCGGTAGCTGGCTTCAAGCTTGCCCACCAGCGCTTCCTTCACGGAACGGGGCTCATTCTGGCCATTGTTCGTGCTCGTTGGCCCCGCCCCACTGAAATACACGAAGATGGGCGTCTTGTCTTCCTGGTCCAGATAACGCAGATTAGCCAAAAGCGACAAATCAGGCGTCGGCCGCGCTGTGAGGCCCAGTTGCGCCAGGGTCACGTCAATACGGCCATCGAGGCTATTGGGTGTCCCAGCTGCGCGGGTGACGGGGATGAAAGTCTCGTCCTGGGTCGTGCGGGCATACGACACCTTGAACGTGCCGCGCGTGGTCGGGGTGAACTGGTAGCCACCGCTGAGGTACAACTGATGCGACTGGTTGTCGGGAGGAAGTCCGACGGGACTGAACTGGCTCGATGTTCCGTTCGTGATCCCATCGACGATGATGGACTTGAATTCGTTTTCGTAGGATGAACCGTTATAACCGGCGGCCAGCTGCAGCCTCTCGCCAGTGAAGGAAAGAAAGGTCTCCCATTGCCGGGTGGTGGAATCGATGGGTTCAGCAAGGAAACTGAGGCCGGTACAAGTGGCGCACAGGGCAGAGACCCAGCCAGCGGTGCCGAACAAACGCTCTCCGTCCTTTTCCTCGTTGCGGAAACGTATTTCAAAATCGAATCCGGCGGGGAGACCCTTGCTTGCGCCAACCGATATGATTTTCCGCATGGTCTCGAAATCATGGTTGCTGCCGGCGCCTTCCGTTGGCAGCGCGACCCGGGTCAAGGAACTGGTACCGATGCCGATGAGCCCTGTATTCACCTTGTAGGGCTCGAAACGGGGAATCTGGTTGTATTCCAAAAAGTAACCCCAGTCACCCTGGCGATTGTGCTCGAAACGCAGCTCGCGCGTGTCGAGGCCAAGGTTGCGCGTGCTCAGCTTGAGCCAGGTGCCGGTCGCCTCGTCCCGCCGGACAAAATCAAGATCGAAAAGGACGTAGGGCCCGTCATCATGCAGGCCGGTGTATTGGCCGAAACGACGGTTGTCGTCGGTCACGTAACCCGCGCCGATGGATAACGTGCTTCCCGGTTTGGTAATTGCCGCAAGCTCATCATCCTCAGCCGCTTGCACTGGGTTGAATGCCGCAAGAATGGCGGAGGTCAAAACGGTTAGTGAGAAGGTGCTGAGTGTTTGCTTTTTCATGATGGATCTCCCTTTTTTCGCCATCAACGCCGTAGGGTCCGCTCGTTGGAAACATTGGCCGGATTGTTCGTGCCATGAATATTCGTATGGCAGTTCACGCACCCTCTTGCAATCATGCCGCTGGTCGAAGTGTTGCCGGTACTGGCTAGGGTGCCCACCTGGCCACGATGGCTGGTTGGCTCATGGCACTGCTGGCACAGGAAGGGCTGACGCAGCTTGAGCAGGTTGGCGTTGTTGGTGCCGTGCGGGTTATGGCAGATCGTGCAGTCTTCCTGGACGGGCTGGTGAGTACGGACGAAGGGCCCGCGCTTCTCCATGTGGCACTGGTAACAGGTGTCGACAACAGTCTCGCGCTGAAGCTGTTTCTGCCCGGCCGAGCCGTGTGGGTTGTGACAGTCGGAGCAGCCAACCTTGCCTTCCTTGAGTGGGTGGTGGGACTGCCGGCTCACCAGGGCACGGATCTCCTTGTGGCAGGAGAAACAAAACTCGGTCTGCGCGGCCTTGTCCCGCACCCGGTCATGAGAGGCGTGGATCTGGTGGCAGTTGGTACAAGCCACGTCGCGTGACTCGTGGATACTGCCGGCCCAGTGCATGCGCTTTCCGCCTTGGTGACAACTGAGACAGACTTCGTTGCGGTCGCCCACGGGGGTATCGGTGGCCCGACCCTGGCGCCCGAAATAGCGGTCCACCCTGTCCTCAGTGGGTGTCTTCAGATACATACCGCCATAGGTGCGGTCCGGCTTGGGTCTTTCTTTCTGGCCCTCTTTCTTCTTGGTATGGTTTTCACTCTCGCCATGGCAGGTGACACAGGTTGGAGTGCGGCTGTCGGCAAGCGTGCCGTGCTTGGTCTTGCCAATCGCAAGGACGGGGTAGCTTGAGGTTTCGTCGTGACAGGTCGTGCATTTGGCATCGCCCTGCATGACCACATCATTCTTATCTAACTTTTTTGCTGCTGGTTTTTCTTCAGCGTTGGCAGAAAAGCCAAAGCCCAGTCCCAGTGCCAATATAACTGTTGCAACGATCCTGGATCGCTTCCGCATATTCATTCTTACCCCCCGTGAAATTGCACTTACGTTCAAGCAGACGCTGCCCCTGTTCCAGGGCCAGAAACCAATCATTCACCCGGCTGAGAAAGCCCGGCAAAGATTAAAACTGTGCAACAGCAAACTGGCCTTACGTGTCGGCCATGCGCTGGAAAACACGGTCGATTGACGTGCTTCAATTTCCAGTCCGACTGTAAGAAAACGACCCTCTTGTGCGGCTTTTTTGTTATTTCTTGGCGGGATGTTTCGTTATTATTCCAGCCAAAATCATCCTGTTCTGCAATATCTTCAATATATATATGAATAATTTGGCAACCTCCCCCCCGACGTTTTTTTGTGACGCACGTCAATTTTTGATAAAAAAATGTTACCTTGCTCACTAAGCTGGTATTTGACTTGATTCAGTTGCCGGCGGCTGAAAATATTTTCCCGGAATCCGTACAGGGCGCGGCTGTATAGAAAAAATGCCCTGAAATAGCTTGGAGAAGACATGACTGTGCTTGAGTTGAACACCTCCCAGATATCGGAAATCATGGGACGGCTCCCTTATTTCCAGGAATTGGGAAATGCCGAAACATCCCTTCTGGCCGAAGGCGCACAGGAAATTGTTCTGAAAAAAAAGGAAATCCTGTTTCGTGAGGGCGACCCGGCCGATGCGCTTTTCACCGTGGTCAGCGGCAGTGTCAAGCTGTCAATCGGCCATACACGCAATCAGGAAAAGGTGATTGACATTATCTCGCGTGGGCAATGCTTCGGCGAGGTCCCCATGTTTCTGCAAGCGCCATGCCCCAGCACCGCTCAAGCAATTGAGGACACCTACCTGCTGTCAATCAAACGTAATACCTTGATGAATGCGCTGGACCACAACTGTTTGCTGGCAAGCAAGATGATGGCGGGCGTTTGCCGCCGCATGCACACCCTGATCAAGGATATCGACAACTGCCATCTGCGCTCCTCGTCCCAGAGGCTGGCATCCTATCTATTGCAGCACCGGCCCGACCTGCACGCCCGTCACTATGACGTTACCCTCCCCGGCTTGAAGAACGATGTCGCCGGCATACTTGGCCTGAGCCGAGAAACCTTCTCGCGCACCCTTCATCAATTGGAAGAAGAAAACATCATCAGGGTAACCGGCCACCAAATTCGTATTCTCGATGTTGAGAAATTGCAGTCATATAATGGCTGGCAACGTATAGAACGAAGCACTAATGGAAAAGACATCTGAAATCAATAATGGACCTCTTGCGATTAATTGACACCCATCAACTTTTTATAAAGTTTTATATTTGTTTCAAGCCTGATTGATAGCCGATTGATCTAATCTTGCCCGGTAGCTGACAGGGAGCTTTTCAAGAAAGACCCAAGGAGACAAGAAATGAACTGGAAAACTGTATTGGTATTGACGAGTGGTTGTTTGCTGATGTCGTTGAACACGCAAGCGGGAGACGCGGCTGCAGGCAAGGCGAAATCCGAAAACTGCGCGCAATGCCATGGCGACACAGGCAAGGATGATCCACCCATCGCCGGTAAAGCCGAGGCTGACTTTATCAAGGCCATGAAGGAATATCAGACCGGCGCGCGCAATCACAAGAAAATGGCCAAGGCGGTCAAGGACTTGAACGAAGCCGACATTGCCGATTTGGCTGCGTACTATGCAGGCATGAAGTAACGCTCACTTTTTTTGGTGACGCATAAAAAAACGGGGCATTCGCCCCGTTTTTTTGTTACGCCACTTCGCTTACTTGCTGCGGCTTTCTTCGACCATGACCTCGATCATGGGCGTCAGGATGAGTTCCATGGCGTAGCTCATCTTGCCGCCGGGAACGACCAGGGTGTTGGCGCGCGACATGAAGCTGTGCGGAATCATGTTGAGCAGGTACTGGAAATCCACACCGCGCGGATCGCGGAAGCGGATGATGATGAAGCTTTCGTCCGGCGTGGGAATGTCGCGCGCGATGAAGGGGTTGGACGTATCCACCGTGGGCACACGCTGGAAGTTGACGTGGGTGCGCGAGAACTGCGGGGTGATGTAGTTGATGTAATCCGGCATGCGACGCAGGATGGTATCCACCGTTGCTTCGGCCGAGTAGCCACGTTCCGCGTGGTCGCGATGGATTTTCTGGATCCATTCCAGGTTGACGACAGGCACCACACCCACGCCCAGGTCGATGTAGCGGGAAGCATCGATGTTGCCATCGGCAACCAGGCCATGCAGGCCTTCGTAAAACAGGATGTCGGTGCCGGCCTGAATATCTTCCCAGGGCGTGAACTCGCCCGGTTTCAGATTGGTTTTCAGGCGCGCATTGTGTTCGGCGGCCTCGGCATCGCTGTGGATGTAGTAGCGTTTTTTGCCTGAGCCGGTTTCACCATACACCTTGAAGGTTTCTTCGATCTTGTCGAAATGGTTGGCTTCGGGACCAAAATGCGAAAAGTAATTATTGCCCTTGGCTTCCTCGGCTTTCATGCGTTCGCGGAATTCGACGCGGCCCAGCGAATGCAGGCTGTCGCCCTCGATAATGGCCGCCGTGATGTCGTAACGGCGGAAAATGTTTTCAAAAGCACGCTTTACAAACGTGGTGCCGGCGCCGGACGAACCCGTAACGGCGATGACGGGATGCTTCTTGGACATGGGGAACTCCCTGACAAAAGTAGTAATTTGAATGCTTAGCCCGGCGATTTTAACCGCTGGGCAGGCGGCTTGTCACCCGCCCCGATATAATGGCGGCTGATTCCGGGGCACCTGCCCCGGCCGTACCCGCATTCATCCGTCATGCAAGAAAAATACAACCCGCAGGAAATCGAGCAGGCCGCCCAGCAGCATTGGGAAAAATCCCAGGCATTCAAGGCCGACGAGCGCGATCCACGCCCCAAGTACTACTGCCTGTCGATGTTTCCCTACCCGTCCGGCAAGCTGCACATGGGCCATGTGCGCAACTACACCATCGGCGACGTGCTGGCGCGCTTCCACCGCATGCAAGGCTATAACGTGATGCAGCCCATGGGCTGGGACGCTTTTGGGTTGCCGGCGGAAAACGCCGCCATGGCCAACAATGTGCCGCCCGCGAAGTGGACCTACGCCAACATCGACCACATGCGCGGCCAGTTGAAAGCGCTGGGGCTGGCAATCGACTGGGATCGCGAAATCGCCACCTGCAAGCCGGACTACTACAAATGGGAACAGTGGCTGTTCACCCGGCTGTTCGAGAAAGGTCTGGTGTACCGCAAGAACGCCACGGTGAACTGGGATCCGGTGGACGAAACCGTGCTGGCCAACGAACAGGTCATCGACGGGCGCGGCTGGCGTTCCGGCGCGCTGGTGGAAAAGCGCGAGATCCCCATGTACTTCTTCCGCATCACCCAGTATGCGGAAGAACTCCTGAATGAACTCGACAACCTGCCCGGCTGGCCCGAGCAGGTCAAGACCATGCAGCGCAACTGGATCGGCAAGAGCTACGGCGTGCGGTTTTCCTTCAGGCTTGCCGGTGAGCCAGACAATTTGCTTTGGGTCTACACCACCCGCGCCGACACCATCATGGGCGTGACCTTTGTCGCCGTGGCGGCCGAGCACCCGCTGGCCACACGCGCCGCCGCCAACAATCCCAGGCTCGCTGCCTTCATTGAGGAATGCAAGCAGGGCGGCGTAGCCGAAGCCGATCTCGCCACCATGGAAAAGGAGGGCATGGACACCGGCCTGAAAGTTGTCCATCCGCTGACCGGCGAACAGGTGCCAGTCTGGGTCGGCAACTACGTCCTGATGGGTTACGGCGAAGGCGCGGTCATGGCCGTGCCGGCGCATGACGAGCGGGATTTCCATTTCGCCAAGGCCTATGGATTGCCAATCAAGCAGGTCATCGCTACCGAGGGAGAAAACTTTTCACTTGATGACTGGCAGGAATGGTACGGGGATAAGACTCGTGGCATCTGCGTGCACTCCGGCAAATATGACGGTCTCGCCTACGACGCTGCGATGGATGCCATCGCTGCCGATTTGAAAGCGCTCGGACTCGGCGACAAACAGGTGCAGTTCCGCCTGCGCGACTGGGGCATCTCAAGACAACGATACTGGGGTTGCCCGATTCCCATCATCCACTGCAATACCTGTGGCGACGTGCCGGTGCCGGAGAAAGACCTGCCCGTGGTGTTGCCGGAAGATGTGACCATTACCGGCCGCGGCTCGCCACTGGCAAAAATGCCTGAGTTTTACGAATGCACCTGCCCGAAATGCGGCGGCAAGGCAAAACGCGAAACTGACACCATGGACACCTTCGTGGAATCGTCCTGGTACTACGCGCGCTATGCCTGCCCCGATGCGCACTCGATGCTG
>ERZ1645185.225-NODE-225-length-24446-cov-8.721250_pt1 | contig 24446 bp, 23 predicted proteins | sample MGYA00575351_ERZ1645185 | MGnify/ENA primary metagenome ERZ1645185 (study PRJEB40838, sample SAMN11284767) | freshwater sediment metagenome | isolation source: river sediment | host: Sediment | place: India: Jana village, Kanpur | collected 2015-12-17 ... | reverse complement strand
GCGTCCGCCTGCGCCGCCAGCGGCGAGGCACCCATGGTCAGCACAAGCGCTGCAAGCAGCGCGCGAACAGCTGCTCCCATCCCGTTTCTCCCTGGAAGGCGCGGTTCCCACACCGAATTGCCTTCCGTCCCGACTCGGCAGTCTGCCATCAAGGCCGCCCTGCGCCAAGTGGCAGACTTGCGGAGTCGGACTCCGCATGCCACCCTGCCCGGCAGGGAACTGGGAAGGAACGGCAGGCATGGAGAGCTTCGACGTCGTCATCGTCGGCGCAGGGCTGAGCGGCATTGGCGCCGCCTGGCACCTTCAGGATAAATGCAAAGGCAAGAGCTTTGCGATCCTTGAAGCGCGCGAGGCGATCGGCGGCACCTGGGATCTGTTCCGCTACCCCGGCATCCGTTCGGATTCGGACATGTTCACGCTGGGCTATAATTTCCGCCCCTGGACGGAACAGAAGGCCATCGCGGACGGCCCGCATATCCTGAAATATGTGAACGACACGGCGACGGAAGCCGGCATCGACCGCCACATCCGATTCCGACACAAGGTCAGCGACGCAAGTTTCGACAGCGCCACCGGCCGCTGGACGGTCACCGCCGACACGCCGGATGGCCCGCGCCGCTTTTCCTGCCGGATGCTGCTGATGGCGGCCGGCTATTACAGCTACGACAACCCGCACAATCCGCATTTCGAGGGCGAAGAGGCGTTCAAGGGCCCGATCTTCCACGCGCAGCACTGGCAGCAAGACGTGGATTACCGCAACAAGCGCGTGGTGGTGATCGGATCGGGTGCAACGGCCGTCACCATTGTGCCGGTCGTCGCCCGCGAAGCCGCCCATGTCACCATGCTCCAGCGTTCGCCGACCTGGATGATCTCCCGCCCGGCGGAAGACAGGATCGCCAACTTCCTGCGCCGGATCCTGCCACCCATGGCCGCCTACAACCTGGTCCGCTGGCGCAACGTTCTGTTCCAGAACTTCTTCTTCAAGCAGACGCGCAGGAATCCGCAAAAGGTCAACAAGCGCGTGACCGACATGCTTCTGAAGGAACTGCCGGAAGATGTGGTGAAGGCCCACTTCCAGCCCAGCTACAATGTATGGGACCAGCGCCTCTGCCTGGTGCCCGACAGCGACTTCTTCAACGCCGTGAAGGATGGCTCCGCCAGCATCGTGACCGACCATGTCGATCATCTGGATGAAAAGGGCATCGCACTGAAATCCGGCCAGCGGATCGACGCGGACATCATCGTGAAGGCGACGGGCCTGCGCCTTCAGGTGCTTGGCGGCGCAACCGTTTCGGTGGACGGCCGCCAGGTCAACCCGAATGAACGCTATGTCTATCGCGGCATGATGCTCGAAGGGGTGCCGAACCTTGTCTATGTGTTCGGCTACTTCAACGCCTCATGGACGCTGCGCGCGGATCTCACCTGCGAATATGCCTGCCGCCTGCTGAACGCACTGGACAATCCGGCGACGGCCATCGCCGTTCCCGAACGCAAGGTCGCCGTGGAGGACGAGCCGCTGCTGCTGAATTCCGGCTATGTGCAGCGCGCAATGGAAACCCTGCCGCGCCAGTCCAGCACCGATCCCTGGCGCGACACGCAGGATTATCTGCGGGACCGGCAGTCGATCCACCAGGATCCGCTGGCGGACGGAACGCTTCAGTTCCGCCCGCTCGCGCCGGCCGCTGCCGCCGCGTTCGCCGAAGCCGCCGAGTAGCCGCAACACGCCAGGGGGAAGGCGGGAAGGGGGCTGTTGCCCCCAGCGCCGCGGTTCACGCCGCCTGGCGCACGCCTGCGGAAACGCCTTGCCCGCTGGCCTGCGGGGTCAGCACCGGCGTCGAGTTGTTGCGATACAGCGCGAACAGCCGTTCGAAATGCTGGGCCGGCGTGCAGATATGGGTGTGCCGCGCCCCGATGGCAGCGACACGCAGCTGATCCGGGCTGCGGTTCATCAGCCGGTGGATGGCGTCGCGCGCGGCCATGGAATTGCCGGGTTCGTACAGTTCCGTCCAGGCCGGGTCTGCGGCGTCGGTGCAGCCGCCTTCTGCGGGCAGAATCAGCGGAATGCCGGTCGCAAGGCCCTCGCTGGCGACAAGGCCGAAGGTTTCGGCGCGGCTGCCGTGGATCATCGCGTCGGATGAGGCAAGGATGCGCGCAAGCTGCTCCCGGTCGCCGATATGGCCCAGCAGCTTCACATTGCCGGCAGCTTCCGCTGCGCGGGTCACCCGCTCGTTGGCAAAGCCGTTGCCGATCTGGATCATGGCGACGCCTTCGTCCTTCAGCGCGCCAACCGCATCGAACACCACCGGCCACTGCTTTTCATGATGGTGGCGCCCCACGCCAACCAGCAGCCGGGCAGACGGCGGCAGGCCGAATTCGGCCAGCATCTGCCGGCGCAGCTCGGCATCGCGCTTGCGCGGGTGGAACAGCGTCGTGTCCACGCCCAGCGGGATCAGTTCCGACTGGATATCGGCCTGCTTCAGGATGCGCTGGCCGAACCAGCGGCTGCCGACGATCACGCTGTCGAACCGCTGCGCGGTGCGCGCCAGATAGCGCCAGTACCAGAAGGCCGCCTTGTCGACGGTATCGGCCTTCAGATAATCCTGCGTCCACACCTGAAGGTGCGCGGCAACGGGATCGGCGTGCATGAACAGCGCCTTGTGCGCCAGGCTTGCGGCGCGGCCCTGCCAGTTCGCCACGATCCAGGCCCCGCGGAACGGCGAGGAGGCCTCCACCACGTCGGGCTTCAGCTCGTCCAGCAGCTTCAGGACGGGGGCGGCCTTCCAGAACACATGATAGCGGGTGTCGACCGGGATTGCGGGCGCCTTCACATAGATCACCTGGCCGCCTTCGCGCCGTTCAACCCGGTCTTCCGGGCCGGGCGCGATCACGCTCACCTTCACGCCGTTCTGGTGTCCGAAGGCCAGCTTGGCATCGATGTAGGTCTTCACCCCGCCGCCGAGCGGCGCATAGAATTCTGCAACGTCGACAATATGCATAGTTGCCCCTAGCGGTTCCCGTTTGATGGCAGTTCGTCCTTGGGAATGGGCCGGAAACCAAGCCCCTTCAGATAGTTGAGCGTCACCTGGGCTTCGCTGAGCCCGGTGTTGAACTTCATCGCGACGTCGGACGCCTTCGGCTTCGTGTTGAAGATCCCGACGCGCGGATTGCGCGTGAAGGTGGCGCCGTCGTCCTTGTAGTTGAACTTCCGCACCCCGGCGGGCGAATGGAAGGCGCCCATGGCATAGACGCCGGGGCCCGGCAGCGGCACGCACACATGGGCGGCGGCGCTCTTCGGTACGGGCACGGTCACGCGATGATAGGCCTTGCCTTCGGCGACCAGTTCATGATGGTTGCGCAGGAAATCCTGGTCGTTGCCCGGCCACAGCTCCACGCGCAGCGTTCCGTCGCGGTTCTTGAACCCGTCCACCGTCAGCAGAACGGCGTCCCGGCCGGAACCGGGGCGGCAGGCGGCGGCGTCCGGCCCCAGGATATCCTGGGCGGCGGCGGGCGCGGCTGCGCCTGCGGCAAGGATCAGAAGGGCGGCAAGTCGGCTCAGCATCAGATGCTCCCGGCTGCGCTCGGCAGCCTGTCTTCCACCACGGCGTCGCCGCGGCTTTCGATGTACGATGCCCCCGCATAGGAAATCACATGGCTCACCAGGTGCAGCGCACCGGCGGCCGCCATCAGCGCCGCGACTTCGGGCGCGGCCGCGCCCGTCAGGGTCACGCCGATCGCCGCGAACAGCAGTTCCTTGTTCGGCACGAACGGCAGGCGCGTCACCACCATGCGCAGCGCGCCCAGCACGATCCAGGTGCCCACATCCACGCTGGGCAGCGCGATGATCCAGGCCAGCAACAGCAGGGCCGAACCGATCAGCAGCCGCCCGCAGTGCAGGAAGAAGATGATGGTGTTTTCCCGCGCCGACAGGCTCATCACGCGGCGGGAAAACAGAAGGATCGCCAGGCTGATCGAAATCACGAAGGCGAAGCCGAAGCCCACGGAGCGCATCGCGCCCCCCGTGAAGGCCTGCTCCACCGCCGGCCCGCCGCCCATGGAAAGGGCAAGGCCCAGCATCAGCAGGGTCGCCACATTCCCGGCCAGCGCCGAGGTGATCGCCACATCCTTCACGGCGGCCAGCGGCCCGGCGCCCACTTCGCGCGCGCCCAGCGCCTTCTTCGCCCACATGAACAGATAGGCATCGCCGGAATAGCCGAAGATCGCTTCGTTCAGCACCCGCTTCTTGGAAAACACGGCCAGCGCGCGCGGCGTCAGCGGCCACCAGCGGCGGAAGATCACATACTCCGTCACCGGCGTCGCCATGTAGGACATCGCGACCAGCACATAGAACAGGGGATTGGCCGGCAGCACGTCCAGCACTTCCTGCCAGCCGATGTTCGCAACCGCGCGCACCAGATAGGCAAGGATTGCGGCCGAAAGGCCCAGCGACAGCAGCCGCTTCGCCGTCGGAGACAGGGTGACGGCCTTCTCCAGCCGGGCGCGGCTGGCTTGAAGCGTCTGCAGGGCGGACTCGCGGTTCATGACGGTGACGAGCTAAGGGCCGATTGCGACCGGAAAGGGGCAGCAACATGCCCGAACTTTGCCATGTTCCGCATTCGCCGCCTGCCGCACCGCTTGACAGCGCCAGAGCCGCATCGAAGGATGCCGGCCGATGGGGGCATCATGACGCAGCAATCAACGGCGGCAGCCGATGTGGAACCGGCCTGGCCCGACTGGTCGGAATTTGCGGAAAGCTATGCCGCGCAGGTCCGTCGATATGCATCGCCCACGGGCGCGGATCTGCTGGGAGAATGCCGCAGGCTCGCCGCCCTTTGCGCGGCGGAAACGCCAGCGCCCGCGCCGCCATGGCTGGCGCAGACACCGGCGACGCGGGCGGCAAAGGCCTGGTTCGGCAAGGCGCTGGATGAAATCGCCGCCCGCTGCCTGGGGTTCGACATCGAGCAGGCGACGGGGGAGGGCGCCACCGCCACGCGCCGGCCGCTGCACCTGTTTTCGGGGACGGCCTGGCTGCTGGAACTGCGCTTCCCGGTCGGCAGGGCGGTGCGGACCTGCCTGTTCATCGTCGATCTGCAGGCGCCCGACGGGCAGACCATCATGCCGATCGACGGCACGTCCGGCTGCTTCCACGCACGGGCGGATCAGTATCATCCGCAGCCGCACGCCGACACAGCCGTCCGCTTCGGGCATCTGGCGGATTATTGCCGCGCCTTCTGCAGCTGCCTGAAGGGTGAAATGGATGGCACCATCGCATTCTTTGCGCCGATCGAATGCCGCTCCGATCTGGAACGGGTCGCGATCGGCCCGATCCCGCCCGATGCGGCCGACGCGATAGGCCCGCTCCTCAGGCACACGCCCGCCGCGGGCGTCGAGCTCCCGCAGGGGCAGACCCATGTGTTCTCGCTGCGCATGCTCTATGGCACTGAGCTTTCGGCCGTCCTCATCGCGGTCACGCTGGTGCCGCCCGGCCGGCCGGATTCAGGCGTTTCGCTCACCATGGCGGCAGACCGGCGGGAACATCAGCTGCCCGTCGTTCCCATTGCGCCAGACCGGCTGACCTTCGCCTATTTCCCGCTGCGGAAGGTCGGGCGTTGAGCAACCGGACGCTCTCTGCCGCCGAATTCCTGCGCCTCGTTCTCGCGGATGAGGTCCGCATCGGGGAAACCTGCCGCGTCGTCGGGGAAATCTCCCTTCGCGGGCAAACTCTGGAACATCCGCTGATCCTTCACGGCTTCCAGTTCGAGGGGCCCGTGGATCTGTCCGACACCTCCGTTCCCGGCGAACTCGACATCAGCGATTGCTGGTTCGCCCGCACGCTGACGATGACGCAGGTGCGGGTGGATGGCAGCGTGCGTCTGCGGCGTGTGACCGTGATGGGCCTTGGCGGCCCGGTGGACATGGGCGGGCCGCCGATCTTTGATGCGGAAGGGCTGTCTGTCAGTGGCAACCTGCTGATCGAGCAGGTCAAATCCGCCGGTTCGCTGGATATCCGCGACGCCAGGGTCACGGGCTATGCGATGCTGCGGGATGTCGAGGCCAGCTACCTCACGGCCACCGGCTTTGATGTCGCCGCCGATCTCAGCGCGCGCGACATCCGCCCGAAAGGCGGCGCAACGCTGGACGGTGCCCGGATTGGCGGTGATCTGCTGCTCGAAGACTGGGCGATCGGTTCGGCGGGCAGACCGCCCCAGCCCGCGGACCTCCGTGCAAACGGAATTTCGGTCACGCGCCACGGCAATCTGACGGGGCTCTCCATCGACGGCAGCCTCGCCCTGTCCTCTGCCAGCTTCGAACGCGGTCTCTGGCTCTCCGCGATGCGGGTGGGCGGTGCTTTCCAGCTTGCGAACTGCAAGGCTGCCACGATCGAATTCCGCGCGGATCAGCAGCGATCCCGCATCGGGCGGATCGAAGGCTATGGCATCAAGGTCGATCTCGGCTTCCGGCTCCTCAACATCGATGTCGGCCCTGATCCGGCCGCCAGCGACAAGGTCGTCGTCGAACTTCAGGGGATCGAGGCGGATTATGTGGCCTGCTACAGCCTGACTGCGGCTGCCGCCGGTATCGCCCGCGACGGCGGCTTCGACGGCTGGACGACTGTCGATGGCGGCATGAACCTGTCGGGTGCCCGCGTGCGCGAACGGATCGATCTCACCGGCCTGCGCTGCACGGGTGCCGTCGAACTGCGCGACGCCCGGATCGGCACCTGCCTCAGGGCATGGTCTGCCCAGACGCTGCTGAAGGATCAGGAAACCCTGTTGTCCGCCCCGGGATCGGAGCCCGGCGACAGGTCCGCGCTGGTTTCCGCGCTTGATGATCTGCAGGATCGCCTGCGCGCCGTCCCTGCCGGCGAAGACGGCCAGCCCCCCATCGCACCCCGGCCGGCGCATCTGATGCGGCTGGATCTGGAACGGGCGCACATCGATGGCGAAGCGGATCTGACCGGGCTTGTGCTGGATGGTGATCTCGCCGCCGAAGGGCTGGAGGTTGGCGGCGCGCTGCTGCTGGCGGCGGGCGGCAGCGCCGGCGATGCCTGGGCCAGGATCGGCCGGCAGGCCCGCCTGATCGACAGCCGGGTCGGCCGCCTCGCCGTGTCCGGGCTCAGCTTCCAGGGGACGGGCTGGTCAAGCGCGCTGATCCTGAACGGTTCGACCATCGGCACCCTCCAGATCCACCCGACGACGGAAGGCCAATGCATCTATCCCAACCCGCTTGGGCTGGAAAACATCCGCGTCTCGCACTGGCGGCTGGATGGCGACACCGCCGACGAGGCGCGGAGCGCCCGCGTGCCGCGCAGCCGCCGCGCGGGCAGCGCCGAAACCTTCGAACGGCTGCTGATGAACGACCGGCGGATCAGCGTGCCCACCTATCATGGCGTGATCCAGACGCTGAGGGACAATGGCCGGGATCGCGATGCCCGCCGCCTCTATCGCCACATGCGCCGCCGGGCGCTGAAGGCCGAAGGGGGCTACAACCCCTTCTACCGCCTGTATGACCTGCTGCTGGGCTTCGGCACCGCGCCGCTGCGCGTTGGGTTGCTGATCCTTGGCGTCACGCTGCTGTCGGCGCTGCTTGTCACCACCCATGATCCGAACCTCGAGCATCGGGTGCAGGTGAAGGGCCAGCCGCAATGGGTGTCGGCACAGCCCTGCAGCCCCGTCCAGAAGGCGGTCGTCACCTTGCGGATGATCGCGCCGATCCCTTCGGGCGATGTGAAGGGCGATTGCCGGCTTCAGGACAGCGGCGAAGCCGAACTGCGCTTCAGCAACCGCACGATCACCACCACGCCTGCCGAATTCGGGGAGCTGGTGAAGATCCTGGGCTTCCTGCTCTGGCCGCCGTTCCTGGCCTTCCTGCTGCGCCGCGCCTTCCGCGACTGATCAGCCGGCCATCCCGTCAAAGCGGGATATTGTCGTGCTTCTTCCAGGGGTTGCTCAGCTGCTTCGTGCGCAGCTTGCGCAGGCCGACGGCAATCCGCTTGCGCGTCGTGTGCGGCAGGATCACCTCGTCGATGAAGCCCATGGATGCGGCCACGAAGGGGTTCGCGAAGCGGGCTTCATATTCCTTGGTCCGTTCGGCGATCGCCCCGGCGTCACCGATGTCCTTGCGGAAGATGATTTCCACCGCGCCCTTCGCCCCCATCACCGCGATCTCGGCGGTGGGCCAGGCATAGTTCAGGTCGCCGCGCAGATGCTTGGAGGCCATCACGTCATAGGCGCCGCCATAGGCCTTGCGGGTGATCACCGTGATCTTCGGCACCGTCGCCTCGGCATAGGCGAACAGCAGCTTGGCGCCATGCTTGATGATGCCGTTATGCTCCTGCGCGACACCCGGCAGGAAGCCCGGCACGTCCACGAAGGTGATGATCGGAATGCTGAACGCATCGCAGAAGCGGACGAAGCGCCCGGCCTTCTTGGAGGCGTTGATGTCGAGGCAGCCTGCCAGCACCATCGGCTGGTTGGCGACGATGCCCACCGTATGCCCTTCGATCCGCGCAAAGCCGATCAGGATGTTGCCGGCATGGCCCGGCTGGATCTCGAAGAAGTCGCCGTCGTCGGCCACCTTCCGGATCAGCTCGTGCATGTCATAGGGCTTGGTTGCGCTCGGCGGCACCAGCGTGTCGAGCGAGGGGATCGGGCGGTCGAACGGGTCGCTGCTGTCCCGGTGCGGTGCGCCCGCCCGGTTGTTCAGCGGCAGGAAATCGAAGAAGTCGCGCGCCCTCAGCAGCGCGTCCACATCATCCTCCAGCGCCAGATCGGCCACGCCGGACTTGGTTGAGTGCGTGATCGCGCCGCCCAGTTCTTCCTGCGTCACCACCTCGTTCGTCACCGTCTTCACCACGTCGGGGCCGGTCACGAACATGTAGGAGCTGTCCTTCACCATGAAGATGAAGTCCGTCATCGCCGGGGAATAGACAGCGCCGCCCGCGCACGGGCCCATGATCAGGCTCAGCTGCGGCACCACGCCAGAGGCGAGCACATTGCGCTGGAACACCTCGGCATAGCCCGCCAGGCTCGCCACGCCCTCCTGGATGCGTGCGCCGCCGGAATCATTCAGGCCGATCACGGGTGCGCCCACCTTCATCGCCATGTCCATGATCTTGCAGATCTTCTGGGCGTGGCGCTCCGAAAGGGAGCCGCCGAACACGGTGAAGTCCTGCGAAAACACGAACACCAGCCGGCCGTTGATGGTGCCGGATCCGGTGACGACGCCGTCGCCGGGAACCTTGGTCTTCTCCATCCCGAACTCGACGCAATTGTGCTCCACATACATGTCGAGCTCTTCGAAGCTGCCTTCGTCCAGCAGGATGTCCAGCCGCTCGCGTGCCGTCAGGCGGCCCTTGGCGTGCTGCGCGTCGATCCGCGCCTGTCCGCCGCCCAGCCGCGCCGCCTCGCGCCGCTTCTCCAGCTCTTCCAGCACCTTCAGCATGGAAATCCCCTTGCAGATCCGAAATCGACATGCGGCCTAGCGGCCCGTAACGCGGCTGTCACCGCCCGAAATTCCCGCCGGACGCAAGCCTCAGAAAACGGGCAGCCGCCTCGAACTGCCGTTGCCGGTCCGCCCGGTTCGCAACCGCAAGGGCATCCTCGCCCCACAGCTCGGCCTGAAAGGCCTCGTCCAGGATCGCGGCGGCCCAGGCCTCCTCCACCGGCAGCGCGCCATGCGCCAGCGCCAGCGGCACCACCGCGGAACCGGACAGCGTCACCAGCGGCGACAGGGCAGCCAGCTCGAACGGCCCGAAGGCGCGATAAGCCGCCCCGATCCGCGCCAGCGTCTCGACGGGTTGCGCCACATGCACCACCCCGGCCGTCACCGCGAAGGCCAGGTCGAACCGGCCGCCCGCCCAGTCCAGGATCGGCTGCCAGCTTGCCCGTTGCCGCTCGACCAGCGGCTCCGGATGGTCGGCGCGATAGCAGAGCATGTCGCTCTCGCCATAGCGCGCCAGCCCGTCCGCAAAGCCGGACAGGTCTGCGCCCACAAGATCGATCGCGGCATTGGCAAGCCCGGTCAGCGGCATGTCCGCCGGGTTCAGATCGCCCTCCACTGCGCGCCACTCGCCGGCCACAGCCTCGGCAAGCGCGTCGGTCGGCAGGGCCAGCGGTGCGCCCTTCGGCGTCTTCACCGGCCGGCCGTCCAGCCGCACGGCATGGCCGGGCTCTCCGGCGACCACCGCCACATCCTGCCAGAAGCGCTTCACTTCCAGCGCGCGTTCAGCAGTTTCGGCCCGAACAGCAGGATGGCCGCCCCGGCCGCCATCAGCAGCAGCCCGCCGCCCAGCGGGCCGCCCGTCTGCGGCGCCCGCCCCACCAGCCACATGCCGCCGATCACGATGCCCAGCCCGATCAGGCGCACCAGCGTCATCAGCCACAGCCGAACCTCGGCCGGATCGCGTTCACTCATTGTCGGAAGGATCCCATCTCAGCGCCCCGCGCATCCGCCAGGCCCCCACCAGAAAGAGGATCCCCGCGCCGATTCCCAGCGCGTGCATCAGCAGCATATCCCAACCCATGGCTTCGGCCCGGATCAGATCCCACAGGCCGGTGCCCGCGAACCACAGCCCGCCCACCAGCAGCCCGCGCGCCAGCCAGACATCCCAGACAGAGGGCGGCTGGCGCTCAGCCATGCAGCAGGGCCTTCAGCTCGGCGGCATCCTTCGCAACGGCGGCCGCCCCGGCCTCGATCAGCTCATGCGCGTCGTGATAGCCCCAGTCCACGCCCAGCGCCGTCACGCCGGCCGCCACGCCCATGCCCACGTCGAACACCGTGTCCCCGATGATGAAGGCCCGGTCCGCCGTCACGCCCGCGTCCGCCAGGCATTGCAGCAGCATGGCCGGGTGCGGCTTCGATGGGTGCCGGTCCGCCGTCTGCAGGCTGATGAAATGCCGCTCGATGCCATGATGCTCCAGGCACAGTTTCAGCCCCCGGTCGCTCTTGCCCGTTGCGACGGCCAGCAGCCAGCCGCCGGATTCCAGTTCCTCCAGCAGGTCGCGGACACCGTCGAACAACGGTTCGGGTTCAAGCCGCTGGTCTGCCCTCAGGCGCTGGAACGCCAGCTTGTAGTCATCCGCCAGCCGGGCGTGCAGGTCGGCCGGGGCATCCGGCAGCAGCGCCTGCATCGCCTCCACCAGGCTCAGCCCCACCACGCGCCGCACCGCATGCGGGTCGGGATCGGGCAGGCCCAGGGCCATGAAGCTGGAATGCATGGCGCGCAGGATATTGGCCTGGCTGTCCACCAGCGTCCCGTCGCAATCGAACACAGCCAGTCGCATCAGCCGCTCAGCTCACCCGCGCCATTTCGTACAGGAAATCGACGAAGCCCATCGTCGCGCCGACATAGCCCTGAACCTTCGGGTTGCTGCTGTCGATGACCATATATTCGTTCGGCGCATGCGCGCCGCCACCGTGGCCCAGCCCGAACTGCCCGGCCGGAATCGAAACCGGGGGCTGGGTGAACACGCTGCCCGGCCAGCTGCCGGCGAGGCGCGGGTTCAGCGTCGCATGGGCGCCATAGCGTTCGTACACGACCTTTTGCGCCTTGATGATCCGCGCGTCCTCCGCCGTCTCGGTCGGGTCGTATCCGCCGGACACCACCACCTCGATATCGTCGAACCCGCGCTTCTTCAGGTGCGCGCGCAGCTTCGCCTCGGCCTCCTTCTTGGTCTGGTTCGGCACCAGCCGGCATTCCAGCTTGGCTTCCGCGCGGCCGGGCAGAATGGTCTTGCCGCCGGGGCCGGTATAGCCCGCCACAAGGCCCTGAATGTTCACCGTGGGTTGAGAGGCGAGCCGTTCCAGCGCCTTTTCCCAGGGCTCGTCGTTGATCCACACCTTCACGCCATAGGCGGTCTTGATCGCCTCCTCGCTCGACGCGGCGGCGTTCAGCGCGATCAGTTCCTTCTCCCGCGCGGTCAGCGGGCGCACATTCTCGAACCAGCCGTCGATGGCGGGCGTATGGCCGTCCGCCTCCACCAGCGTGTTCAGCGCCTGCACAAGGCGCCACACCGGGCTGTCGACCATGGCGTGGTTGGAGGAATGGATATCGCCCTTCGGTCCCCGGCCCCAGCGTTCGCCAGAGGAAATCAGCTGGAACTCCAGCGGTCCCTTGGCCCCCAGGTTGATGTTCACGGCTCCGTTCGGCCCCTGCCAGGCAGATGGGATGATGATGCCGTCCGCCTTTTTCAGCGCCTTCAGCACTTCGGGAACCGCCACGATCTCGTGGAAATTGGGGGAGGCGATTTCCTCCTCGCCCTCGGCCACCAGAACCAGGTTCACGGGCAGCTTCACGCCCGCATCCTTCATCGCGTGCAGCGCGCCCAGAAAGGCCATCTGCGGCCCCTTCTGGTTCACCGCGCCCCGGCCCTGAACCACCCGCCCATGGCCGGGCTTGTCGATGATCGCCGCCTCGAACGGCGGGGTGGACCATTCCGATGGATTCACCTGCTTCACGTCATACATGAAATAGATGCCCAGCGTCCGCTTCGCGCCTGCATCCAGCGTTGCGAAGATGCCCGGTTCGCCGCTGGTCGGGATCTTCTTCACCATCTGGAAACCGGCATCCTTCAGGATGCCCATCGTATGGTCGCAGGATTCCTGCATCTGCCACTTCTCGGCCGCGATGCCGGGGTGGCGGATCCAGTCCTGCAGGCGCTTCACGCTGGCGTCCTTGCCGGCCTCGGCCGCTGCCTTGATCTTCGCGCGCTGCGGCACCGGATCAGCAGCGGCCCGCGCCGCGCCCGGAACCATCGTTGCAACAGCGGCGCCCGCCAGCAATTCCCTGCGACCAAACTCCATCCGATGATCCCCCTGCTGTCGTTCCGCTATCGCCCGCGTCCGCGCCGTTCGCCCCGCCGGTTCCCCGACGTGGCGGATGAAAGCTTGCGGCTTTTCTTCGGCGGCCCCGCCACCGGTTCCGGTTCCGGCAGGTCCGCGTCGCGCGGGTCAAAGCCCAGCCCCGCCAGCGTCTCCGCGAAATGCTGCGGCAAGTCCGCCTTCACGTCCAGCGTGCCGCCATCGGGCAGGGCAATCACCAGCCGCCGCGCATGCAGGTGCATCTTGCGGGAGACATTGCCCGTCAGGAAGGCATCCTTGCCGCCATATTTGCCGTCGCCCACGATTGGGGTTCCGGTGGCGGCAGCATGCACGCGCAACTGGTGGGTGCGGCCTGTCAGCGGCTGCATTTCCACGAAGGCGGCGCGGTCCGCGGCGCGGTCGATCACGCGGAAGCGGGATTTGGCGACCTGTCCTTCGGCCTCGTCCACATGCATCTTTTCGCCGCCGGTGCCGGGCTGTTTGCCGATGGGCAGGTCGATCAGGCTGTCATCCAGATGCGGCCCGCCAGCCGTGACGGCCCAGTAGATCTTTTTCGTGTCGCGCGTGGCGAACAGCTTGCCGAAGAAGGCCGCCGCGCGCGCAGTGCGCGCCAGCAGCAGCACGCCCGACGTGTCCTTGTCCAGCCGGTGCACCAGCTTCGGCCGGCTCTCGGCCTCGAACTGAAGCGCGTCCAGCAGCCCGTCGACATGCTCGAAGGTCTTGCTGCCGCCCTGCGTCGCCAGCCCCGGCGGCTTGTTCAGCACCAGTGCATGCTTCGACCGGTGGATCACCAGACTTTGCGCGAACTCGATTTCCTCCGGGCTCAGCTCCCGCTTCGGCTTTGCCTGCTTCGGCGCCAGCGCGGCGACGGGCTGCACCTCGATCGGCGGCACCCTAAGCACCTGGCCTTCCGCGATCCGGTCACCCGGCCCCACGCGCGCGCCATCCAGCCGCAGCTGCCCGGTGCGCGCCCAGCGGCTCACCTGGTTGAAGCTCACGTCCGGCATATGGCGCTTGAACCAGCGGTCCACCCGGATGCCGTCGTCGTCGGCCGCGATGGGAAATTCCTTGCTCATGCGGCCACCGCCTTCGCCAGCCCCAGCCCCAACGCCAGCGCCCCCACGGAAAGCACCACAGAGGCGAGTGCATAGCCGATCGCCGTCAGCATCGCGCCCCGCTCCAGCATCAGCATCATCTCAAGGGAAAAGGCGGAAAAGGTCGTGAATCCGCCCAGCACGCCCACGCCCAGCAACAGCCGCCAGCCTTCCCCGCCACTGCCGCGAACGGCGAGCCATCCGGCCAGCAGGCCCATGGCGAACCCGCCCAGCACATTTACCGACAGCGTCGCCCAGGGCAGGGCGGTCACGCCGACGATCCGGCCAACGCCAAAGCGCGCCATCGCGCCCAGCGCGCCGCCAAGGCCAACAAGAAGAAAGCTCATCACGCCTCCAGCCTTAGCGGGGCCTTCAGCCGATGCCAAACGTCCATCCTTCGGTTCGCGCAATATCGTCGTTCAGCCCCTCGGGTCGCCACCAGCGCGGATCCGCCGAAAGCGTGCGCAGGGCCGCCGCCGTCACCAACGCATCCGTCTGATTGTCGTTCAGGTCGTCCTTGCCGGGGAAGGGCAGGCTGCCCAGCACGGCCAGCGCCGCATCCAGTGCCGCGCGATCGCGGATTTTCAGCCCGCGCCCGCCGGCGTGGCGCAGCATCGCGCGGCCATAGATTTCCACCACCGTGCGCCCGCCCGGCGGATCAAAGGGCCAGATCGCAAAGCCGGGCCTCAGCCGGTGCAGCACCCGCATTCCGGCGAAACTCGCCTTCGAAACCTGCGCCGCCCCCACGCAATCGAACAGCGTCGCCGCCTTGCCGCCACCTTGCCGGTTGAACGCCAGCTCGCACTGGCGAAAGCGCATGAAATCCGCCTTCCGGCCATCGGCCGCGCCCATCCAGAAATGGGGCCGCGCCGCCCCATGCATGAAGCCCAGCGCGGCAAAATCCGGATCGACGGACAGCGCATCGACATGCCGCCAGAACCCCGGCCCGTCTGCGGCAGTTTCCAGCCCGGGCAGATAGGCGCCCCGGTCCACAAATGGCGGCGCGAAGGAAAAATCGAACCCGGCCAGCACCCGGCCCGGCAGCGCCTCCAGCCACTCCGCCACTTCACCCCGCGCCCATCCGCCGCGGGCAGGCGGCGGCACCAGCCGGGGCGCAGCTGCCCCGGCCTCTGCCACCGCCACGGCGATGCCCTTGTGCCGAACTCCCTTCGCGCCCGACCAGTCGATGGCGACGAAGCGGTCAAAGGTCATGCCTGGAGCCACCCCTTCGGCACCCGTCGCGCCCAGGCTTCCTGCAGCAGCGCCGGCAGTTCGCCCACTGGCAGCGCTGCGTACCTCACCAGCACCGCCGGCCAGCCGACATAGTGCGGTGTCTGGAAGAAGGTCTCCGGCTCCATCTCCATCAGGAAGGCCACCCGATCCAGATCCAGCATCAGCACGAAATGATCGTCCGTCCGGCCCGTGCAGGCGATCAGCTTGCCCTTCACCTTCAGGGCCGGTCGTCCATAGCTGGTCGAAGGCTCGACACCCCGAAGCCCGCAGCCTGCGGCGGACACGGATGCCCAGTCCATCAGCGCTGCCGATCTGCGCGCAGCTGCTCCCAGAAGGCCAGCCGCTCCGAAATGCGTTTTTCCATCCCCCGGTCCGTCGGGCGATAGAAGCCCTGCCGGCCCAGCTTCTCGGGCCAGTAATTGTCGCCGGAAAAGCCATGTTCGGCATCATGGTCATAGGCATAGCCAGCGCCATGCCCCAGTTCCTTCATCAGCCTGGTCGGCGCATTCACGATGTTCTTTGGCGGCGGCAGGCTGCCGCTCTCTCGCGCGGCCCTGAAGGCGGCCTTCTGCGCCACATAGGCTGCATTGGATTTGGGGGCCGTCGCCAGATAGAGGCAGGCGTGCGCGATCGCCAGTTCGCCTTCGGGGCTGCCCAGGAAATCATAGGCTTCCTTTGCCGCCAGCGTCACCGTCAGGGCGTTGGAATCGGCCAGCCCCACATCCTCGCTGGCGAAGCGCACCAGACGCCGCAGCACATAAAGCGGCTGTTCGCCTGCCACCAGCATCCGCGCCAGCCAATAGAGCGCGGCGTCCGGATCCGATCCGCGCAGCGATTTGTGCAGGGCGGAAATCAGGTCGTAATGGCCGTCCCGGTCCTTGTCGTACACGGGCACCCGCCGTTGCAGCGTCGCCGCCATGGCCGCGCGGTCCAGCGGTTCGCGGGGGGAAATCGAAAACAGTGTCTCCACCTGCCCCAGCAGGAAGCGGCCATCCCCATCCGCGCCTGCCAGCAGTGCCGCACGCGCATCGCCGGTCAGCGGCAGCGCCCGGCCTTCGCCTGTCTCCGCCCGCGCCAGCAGCGCTTCCAGCGCATCCTCGTCCAGCCGCTCCAGCACCAGCACCTGCGCGCGGGACAGGATGGCGGCGTTCAGCTCGAAGCTGGGGTTCTCCGTTGTCGCGCCCACCAGCGTGATGGTGCCATCCTCCATCGGCGCCAGAAAACCGTCCTGCTGGCTTCGGTTGAAGCGATGGATTTCATCCACGAACAGCAGGGTTCTCGTGCCCGCCACCTTCGCCGCCGCGAAGATCGCCTTCAGGTCCGCCGTGGAGGTCATCACCGCAGATACGCCCACAAAGCGGTATCCGGTCGCCTCGGCCAGCAGCCGGGCGATGGTCGTCTTGCCGGTTCCCGGCGGCCCCCACAGGATCAGGTTCGGCAGGCGACCTGCCGCCACCATCCGCGTCAGCGCGCCGTCCGGCCCCAGCAGATGCGTCTGCCCCACCACCTCGTCCAGGCTGTGCGGACGCAGCCGCTCGGCCAGCGGTGCGCGGGTCTCGTCTGTCTGGGTCGCGAACAGGTCGGCCATGCGGCTGTCCTACACATCCCCTTTTCGGCAAGGAAGCCTGCGGGGTCGATCACAGCAGGGGGTAGGGCATCGAATGACACCTTCCGTCGAACAGCTTGTCGCAGCCGGAATCAGCCCCACCGCAGCCCGGCTATTCCAGCCGGTGATGGCCGAACCGCTCGGCCGCTTCGGCCTCCACAACCCCCGGCGCCTCGCCGGCTTCCTGGCGCAATGCCATGTGGAATCGGCCGGCTTCACTGCGCTGGAGGAAAATCTGATGTACTTAAGCGCCGCCCGCCTGCGCCGCATCTGGCCCAGCCGCTTTGCCGATGAAGGCGCCGCAAGCCCGTTCGTGCGCAACCCGCGCCGGCTCGCCAACCGGGTCTATGCCAACCGGAACGGCAACGGCCCGGAAGCCTCCGGCGACGGCTGGCGCTATCGCGGGCGCGGCCTGAAGCAACTGACGGGCCGCGCCAACTACCTCGACGCCGCCGCCGCCACCGGCCGGCCCTATGCCGAGAACCCCGCCCTGGTGCAGGAACCGGCGGATGCCATGCTGACGGCCGCCTGGTTCTGGCAGGCCAAAGGCTGCAACGACCTGGCGGACGTGTGGGCCATCGACAGCATCACCCGGCGGGTGAACGGCCCCGCCATGCTGGAAGCGGCGCAGCGCCGCCGCCGCTCGGCGCAGGCGCTCGGCGCTTTGGGCGGGTAACCTCGCGCGCTATTTTTTCGCCCGACTCACCACGCTCTCCGGCAGGTCCTCGCCGAACACGCGCTGGTAATATTCCGCCACGATCCCGCGCTCGGCCTCGTCGCAACGGTTCAGGAAGCTGGTGCGGAACGCGAAACCCACATTCCTGAAGATGTCGGCGTTCTGCGCCCAGGTGATCACGGTGCGGGGGCTCATCACGGTGGAAATGTCCCCGGCGATGAAGCCCTGCCGCGTCATGTCGGCCACCTTCACCATGGCGGCGATCACCTTGGGGTCGGTGTGCGGGCTCTTCGCGTGGACAATCGCGGTTTCCGTGTCGTTCGGCAGATAGTTCAGCGTCGTGACGATCGACCAGCGGTCCATCTGGCCCTGGTTGATCTGCTGCGTGCCGTGATAGAGGCCCGATGTGTCGCCAAGGCCGACCGTGTTGGCGGTTGCGAACAGGCGGAACCACTTGTTCGGGCGGATCACCCGGTTCTGGTCCAGCAGGGTCAGCTTGCCTTCCACTTCCAGCACGCGCTGGATCACGAACATCACGTCCGGCCGGCCGGCGTCATATTCATCGAACACAAGGGCGGTCGGCGTCTGCAGCGCCCAGGGCAGCAGGCCTTCGCGGAATTCCGTCACCTGCTTGCCGTCGCGCAGCACGATCGCGTCCTTGCCGACAAGGTCGATGCGGCTGATGTGGCTGTCCAGGTTGATGCGGATGCACGGCCAGTTCAGCCGCGCCGCCACCTGCTCGATATGGGTGGATTTGCCGGTGCCGTGATAACCCTGCACCATCACCCGCCGGTTGAAGGCGAAGCCCGCCAGGATCGCCAGCGTGGTGTCCGGGTCGAACACATAGGTCGGGTCCAGGTCGGGCACGCGCTCGTCGGCCCTGGAAAAGGCCGGCACCTTCATGTCGATATCCACGCCGAACACCTCGCGCGCGTCGATCTCGGTATCGGGCGCGTCCATCAGCGTCGGCGAATGGCGGTCAGTGTCGGCAGCAAGGTTCAGGCTGGTCATGGCGGCAGCGTTGCCCCCCCCGCGCCGGAATCGCAAGGGGGCATGGCGCCGCCCCCGCCTCCCGCTTGCGAGAGGGTCTTTGCTGCAAGACGTCGTTAATCCGGCCATTGATGGCGGAAAAATACAATCGCCCCTGCCGGGACTCCGGCTAATAATCAGGGGCAGATTGGGCGCACGTGCAAAAAGGCACATGTTCTGCGTGGGGTAATCAGTTTCCATCAGATCAACGACGGCGACAGTCCGGGCGGAGGGCGCTTGGGCATTTTCTGATGCCGTTCAGCTTGGGGGTTGGTATGTACATTCTGAAATCTTCGACGGCCGCTCTGGCCGTTGCAGCGATGCTTGCCTTTTCCGGCACGGCGTCTGCCAATACGCTCTATTTCCAGATGAACCCGAACCTTGCCGGATCCAATGATCTTCGGCAGGTGTTCCTGTTCGGCCCGGCCGGCGCCACCGGCACGGTCACCTCGCCCTATGGTTTCAGCGTGGATTTCGATCTGGGCGCCGGGGGCTTCGCCGTGGTGCAGCTTCCGCTGGCGGATCAGCTCAGCAGCGGCGTGGTGCAGGACAAGGGCTTCAGGGTCAGCTCCAGCTCGGCCATCAGCGGCTATTATCTCAGCCGCCGCCAGGCAACGACGGACATGTCCTACCTGATCGACGGCGAGCGTCTGGGGACCAACTATGTCGTCGCCGGCTACCAGAACATCTATGAAGACCAGATGTCCGTGCAGGCAACGCAGGACAACACTGTCGTCACCTTCACACCGAAGAACGCCGCCTCGTTCCAGGTCACGCTGAACGCCGGCCAGACCTATATGTACACGGCGACCACGCAGCTGACCGGCAGCGGGATTGTTGCCGACAAGCCGATCGCGGTGTTTTCGGGGAACCGCTGCACCAACGTGCCCACCGGCATCACCGCCTGCGACCACCTTGTCGAACAGATGCCGTCGATTGACCAGCTTTCGTCCAGCTATCTGCTGGCGCAGACACCGCGCACCGGCTCGCAGGGCAATGTGATGCGGGTCGTCGCGACAGAGGACAACACCGAAGTCCGGGTGAACGGCACGCTCGTCGCCACGCTTGCGGCCAAGGGCGACTTTTATGAAGGGCGGGTCGCGGGCGGCCTTCAGCTGGATGCCACGAAGCCAGTTCTCGTCGCCCAATATCTGATCGGCCAGTCGCAGGCGAATGCGAACACCGATCCGGCGATGACGATCGTGCCCGGCTCTGACCAGTGGCTGAAAAGCTATGTGTTCGCGACACCGTCTGGCGCGGCTGATTTCCCGACCGACTTCGTCTCGATCATCATCCAGACATCGTCGCTCGGCAGCCTCACCATCGACGGCGTGGTGGCGGATGCCACCCTGTTCAACCCGCTGGGCTCTACCCTGTTCAGCTATGGCAACATCGATGTGTCGGCCACCACCGGCCCGTTCGCCATTTCGGCCGACACCCCGTTCCAGCTGCTGCTGTCGGGCTTCGACAGCTACGACAGTTACTTCACCTATGGCGGCGCCGCCTTTGCGCCGGGCGCATCCCCCCCGCCAGACGACGAGCCGCCGCCGCCCCCGCCGCCGCCGGGCGTCGATGTGTTCTGGGATGGCGACGGCGTCGGCCGGTCCGGCAACAACCAGGTGGATGGCGGCAGTGGCACCCTCACCAAGGCCAGCGTCAACCTCACCCTGTCGGACGGCGGCGTCAACAATGTGCTGCCCGATGGCAGCCCGACGATCGTGTTCCAGGGCTCGCCCGGCACGGTCACCGTTGATGACGTGGATGGCGCGATCGAGATGGGCGGCATGCGCTTCCTCGTCGACGGCTATGTGATCACCGGGGATTCGGTCGCGCTTGGCGGCACCACGCCGACGATCCAGGTCGGCACCGCCGACCCGACGACCGCCAGCTTCATCGCCCGCGTGGAATCCGTGCTCACCGGCACGGCGGGGCTGGCGAAGACGGGCCTCGGCACCCTCGTTCTCACGGGCGCCAACAGCTATGGCGGCGGCACGAACATCGCAGCCGGAACTGTTGTCGGGAACAGCACCACCTTCGGCACCGGCAGCATCGCCGTCGCCAACGGCGCCTTCCTGGTGTTCGATCAGGGCGTCGCCGGCAGCTTCGCACAGGGGCTCAGCGGCAGCGGCACCGTCACCAAGGCGGGCGCCGGCGCGCTTGTCCTTGGCGGCGACAACAGCTTCTCGGGCGGAACCTTCGTCCAGCAGGGGCTGTTGCAGGTGGATGGCAATCTGGGCAGTTCGGCCGTCACCGTCCGCACCGGCGGCACGCTTGGCGGATCGGGCACGGTGGGCAGCACGGTCGTCGAATCCGGCGGCCGCGTCGCACCCGGCGCGTCCATCGGCACGCTGGTCGTCAACGGGGATTTCACCCAGGCAACCGGCTCCTTCTATGATGTGGAGCTGGATTCGCTCGGCCAGTCCGACCTGATCGACATCAGCGGGCGCGCCAGCATCGAATCCGGCGCCACGCTGACAGTCACGAAGCTCGATGCGCCGCGCCTCGCGCTCGGCACGCGTTACACCGTGCTGACGGCGGACGGCGGCGTCACCGGCACCTACAGCGCTGTCACGGGGGCAGCGACGCGGGTTTCGGCCTTCATCGGCGTCACGCCCTCCTATGATGCCAACAATGTGTATCTGAACGTTGCCCGCAACCGCGCCTTCGCGGCGGCGGGGGCCACGCCGAACCAGATCGCGGCGGCTTCAGGGGCAGACAATGCCGGCAACGGGGCCATGTACACCGCGATCGCCTATCTGCAGACCGATGCAGAGGCGCAGGCGGCCTTCGACTCCATTTCCGGGGAAATCCACGCGTCCGCCCGCGGCGCCACGCTGGAGGACAGCCGCTTCGTCCGCGAAGCGATGATCAACCGGACGGTGGGTGAACGCCCGGTCGGCAAGGGCCTGTGGATCCACGGCTATGGCAGCTGGGCCACCTTCGACGGAGACGGCAACGCGGCGGATGTGAAGCGCGACATCGGCGGCTTCTTCATCGGCGGCGAGATGGTGAACGAAGGCGGCCTCGTGCTGGGCGCCGTCACCGGCTATGGCGAAGCGAAGATCAAGGTTTCGGACCGGGATTCCCGGGCGGATACCAGCGATGCCTATCTGGGCGCCTATGTCGGCTTCAACGCCCTGGGCTTCAACGCCCGCGCCGGCCTTGCCTATCAGTGGCGCGATGTGAAAACGGTGCGGAACATCGCCTTCACCGGCTTCAGCGACACGGCGACTGCAGACTACAGCCTGGATACGTTCCAGATCTTTGCAGACGCCGGCTACAAGCTGGATATCGGCAGCTTCGGGGTGGAGCCCTTCTTCCAGCTTGCCTATGTCGATCTGTCCAGCGGCGGCTTCTCCGAATCCGGCGGATCGGCGGCCCTCTCCGGCTCCGGCGGCGAGGATTTCTGGCTCACCCAGCTCGGCACCCGCTTCCGCTTCGGCGTGGGCACCGGCCTTGGCGTCACCGGCTCGATCGGCTGGCGGCACCTGGCGGGCGGCGACCGCTCGACACCGGTCACCATGAGCTTCGCGGCCGGTCCCGCCTTCGACATCATGGGCGCGCCGCTTGCGAAGGATGTGGCGGCGCTCAGCCTCGCGCTCACCGGCAACGTCTCGAAGAACATCGAGGTGGATGTCGGCTACAGCGGGATCGCGGGCAGCGGGGTGTCCGATCACGGCATCCGCGCGGCGCTCACCTTCCGCTTCTGACGGGCTGCTACTGAAAGGGCGCCATTTCCGGGGGCCCACACCCCAAGCGGGGCCCCAGGGGCAGGAACCAGCAGTGCATTCGCGCTGCTGGTTCTTCGCGCGCCGGGCCGCTAACGTCCGGCCATGCGCCTTGAAGATTGCCACAATGTCCAGCACTTCCGCGAACTCGCCCGCCGGCGGCTTCCGGGGCCCGTGTTCCACTATATCGACGGCGCCGCCGACGACGAGATCACGAAGCAGCGCAACACCCGCGCCTTCGACGATGTCGATCTGCTGCCCAATGTGCTGGCGGGCGTGGCCGAAATCGACATGTCGGTCACGGTGCTGGGGCGGAAGCTGGCGATGCCGCTCTTCCTCAGCCCCACCGCGCTTCAGCGCCTGTTCCACTGGCAGGGCGAACGCGCCGTCGGTCGCGCCGCCTCGGCCTACGGCACCTATTTCGGCGTCTCCAGCCTTTCCACCGTCAGCCTGGAGGATATCGGCGCCACCGTCGAAGGCCCGAAGATGCTGCAACTCTATGTCCACAAGGATGAAGGGCTGAATCACAGCCTCGTGCAGCGCGCGAAGGATTCGGGATTCGATTGCCTCACCCTCACCGTGGACACGATCGTCGGCGGCAACCGGGAACGTTGCCTGCACACGGGCTTCACCAGCCCGCCGCGCTTCACCGCCTCAAGCGTCTGGGAATATGCGACAAAGCCCGGCTGGGCGCTGAACTATCTGTTCCGCGAACGCTTCAGCCTGCCCAATCTCGAAGGCCATCTGCCCGAAGGCAGCAGCAAATCCATGTCGGTGGCGGATTATTTCACCCAGATGCTGGATCAGACGCTGGACTGGAAACGCGCCGAAGGCATCCGCAAGAGCTGGGGCGACAAGCCCTTCTGCCTGAAGGGCGTGATGAGCGTGGACGACGCGAAGCGCGCCATCGACATCGGCGCAACCGCCATCATGGTCTCCAACCATGGCGGCCGCCAGCTCGATGGCAGCCGCGCCCCCTTCGATCAGATCGCCGAACTGGCAGATGCCGTCGGCGACAGGATCGAGATCATCTGCGACGGCGGCATCCAGCGCGGCACCCATGTGCTGAAGGCGCTGGCCGCGGGCGCCCGCGCCTGCTCCGGCGGCCGCCTCTACCTCTATGCGCTCGGGGCCGCAGGGGAGCCGGGCGTCCGGCGCATCCTCGGCAAGCTGAGGGCAGAGATCGAACGCGACATGAAGCTGATGGGCGTGACGCGCATCGACCAGCTGACTCCCGACCGGCTGCGCCGGCGCTGATTCCGAAATGTAGAAAATTCTCGACAATAGGATGGTAATTCCTTACACCGAGTCGAATATTTTCGACATCGGAGCTGCAAATGTCTTTCCAGGATCTTTCTTTCCGTGAAAAGTCGGCCTGGGCCATGGGCGCGCTGGTCCTTGCCATCACCATCTTCTACCTGATCGATGTCCAGCCCATCAGCTGGCGCACCGGCGAAGCGCCCCCGGTCGATCGCCACTTCATCAAGATCACCATCGCCACGATCGTCGGCTCCATCCTGATCCAGGGCCTTTTGGCTGCCCGCAACCCGAAGGAAGCCGATGCCCCCGCCGACGAGCGGGAGCGGCTCGCGCTTGCCCGCGCCGGCAGCCTTTCCGGTTTCATCCTCGGCTTCGGCAGCATCGCCGCCCTGATGAACTATCTGGTCCACCCCAACGGGGACCTGCTGTTCCACGGCATCCTCCTCAGCCTGCTGGTCTCCACCATTGCCGAGTCCGCACTGCAGATCTTCTTCTTCCGGCGCGGCGGCTGAGACATGGGCAAGCGCCCCCCCATCACCAACCGGGTGAAGCTGCACCGCATGCTCGCCGGCGGCATCACCCAGGCCGAACTCGGCGAAGCGGTCGGCGTCACCCGCCACACCATCATCGCGATCGAGCAGGGCGCCTATTCCCCCAGCCTGGAAACCGCCTTCCGCATCGCCCGCCACTTCGGCGTGGGCATCGAGGATGTGTTCGGGTGGGAGGGCTAGGCGAAGGCAGTTTGCCAAACTAACCTCCCGGAAAATCGCAAGTGGGGGGATGGATATGCGCAAATGGGTGTGGGGCTTTCTGGGCCTGATCGGCCTCGCCGCCATCGGCTTCTTCGCCTTGGCGCCCGGCATCCTCGAATCCCGCACCAACAAGGTGGATGGCCTCCCGCTCATCCCCGTCTCGGCCGAGGCAAAGGCGCTGCACGCCACGCTCCGCATCGTCGATTTCCATTCCGACACGCTGATGTGGAAGCGCGACATTCTGGATCG
>ERZ1645185.224-NODE-224-length-24455-cov-32.264098_pt1 | contig 24455 bp, 17 predicted proteins | sample MGYA00575351_ERZ1645185 | MGnify/ENA primary metagenome ERZ1645185 (study PRJEB40838, sample SAMN11284767) | freshwater sediment metagenome | isolation source: river sediment | host: Sediment | place: India: Jana village, Kanpur | collected 2015-12-17 ... | reverse complement strand
ATACCGACACGGTCAAGATCTTCTACGAGGACACCGTGGCCAACAAGGTCAAGGTGCTCGGGCCGGACGTCAACGCCTCGAATTACCGTTTCGAGCCGGTCGACCGCAGCACGATCCGTTACGGCCTGGGGGCGGTCAAGGGGACCGGCGAGCAGGCGGTCAACCTGATCCTCGCGGCGCGCGAGGCGGGGGGTCCGTTTACGGACCTGTTCGACTTCTGCAAGCGCTGCGACAAGCGCCTGGTCAACCGCCGGACCATCGAAGCGCTGATCCGGGCGGGGGCGTTCGACAGCATCGACGGGAATCGCGCGCGGCTGCTCGCCTCGGTCGGCATTGCGATGGATTTTGCCGAGCAGGCAGAGCGCGACGCAATGCAGACCAGCCTGTTCGACATCGGCGACGTGGCCGCCGCGCATGCGCCGGAATACGTCGCGGTCAAGCCCTGGGACGAGCGGACGCAGCTGATGGAGGAGAAGACGGCCCTCGGCTTCTTCTTCTCCGGGCACCCGTTCAACTCCTACAAGCCGGGGCTGGCCCGTTTCGTGCGGCGCCCACTGGCGCGTATCGAACCGGCGAAGGAACTGGTGGTGCTGGCCGGCATCGTGGTCGGCATGCGCACCCAGATGACACGACGCGGCAAGATGCTGTTCGCGCAGATCGACGATGGCACGGCGACAGTCGATGTGCAGGTCTTCAACGAACTGTACGAGGCCGAGCGCACCAAGATCGTCACCGACGGGCTACTCGTTGTCGAGGGCAGGGTCAGCTACGACGACTTCTCGGGTGGCAACCGCGTCGTCGCCGAACGCCTGATGACGCTCGGCGAGGCGCGTGCCCGCTTCGCCCGCCACCTGTTGCTCCGGATGAATGGCCAGGCCGACGCGCGCAAGCTGAAATCGCTGCTTGCGCCGTTTTCGCCCGGCCCGGCGCAGGTCCGTCTCCGCTACCGCAACGAGGTCGCCGAGTGCGAAATGGTGCTCGGCGATGGTGTTCGCGTCCGCCTCGATGACGAATTGCTCGAGGCGCTTGCTGGATGGCTGGCGCCGGAGAACGTCGAGGTCGTCTATCAATGACTACGGCCGCGGAGCGGCATCCCGGGCGTGCTTTTGTGTCCTTGGGCGAAGTCGACCGCAGCGGCAAGCCCTGGTGGCAGTGCCTGTCGTTTTTTGCTGGTGGAATTGATGCTAGCATGGTCGCTGTCTTTTAAAACGCAGGGGGAGTCCAATGACCAACAAGTTATCCGGTGCGCCAATGGCTGCGGCGCTCGGTGTCGCGCTGCTCGCCTCGGGGGGCGCAAGCGCTGCCGAGCCGAACAACTGGCAATCCTTCGTTTCATTGACGCCTGTTTATCAAGGTAATGGCGACTTCGACAGAGGCGGTGACTTCAACATGAGCGGTGCCCTCGTGCGCGCCGGCACCGCCTACAACCTGGGCGGCGGCAGCCGCGCCGGCGTCACGCTCAACTACGACTACTACGATTTTTCGTTCTCCAACAACAGCGCCTTCGGCACGAGCGGGCCGTGGGGCACGGTTCAGCGCTACGGCGTGACGGCGCCCATGTCGTTCGCCGTCGGCGATGGCTGGAGCGTCGGTTTCGCCCCCTCGGTAGACTGGTTCAAGGAAAACGGTGCCGACAGCGGGGATTCGCTGGTTTGGGGCGCTACGCTTTCCGGCGCCAAGACGTTCGCCGATGGCAATCGCCTTGGCCTCGGTCTCGGGGCCTTTGCACAGATCGAAAAGAACACCTTCTTCCCCTTCCTGATCGTCGATTGGCGTCTCGGCGAGCGCTGGCGCCTGATCAACCCCCTGCCGACCGGCCCGACCGGCCCGGCTGGCCTCGAACTTGATTATGAATTCGGTGGCGGCTGGACTGCCGGCGTCGGCGTTGCCTATCGCGTCCTGCGTTTCCGCCTGAGCGAAACCGGCCCGGTGAACAACGGGGTCGGTGAGGAGCGCGGCGTCCCGATTTTCTTGCGCGTGACGCGCAATTTCACCAACCAGATGGCGCTGCACTTGTACGGTGGCGTCGTGACCGGCGGCCAGTTGACGGTCGAGAATTCGTCCGGCGACAAGCTGCGCGAAGAGGACTTCGATCCGGCCCCGCTCGTCGGTTTGACCTTCGTCGGGCGCTTCTAACGAGCGCTTCGCGCTGGCCGGCATCGTGGCCGACTAGCGCATCCGGGCTGCGAGGGGCAGCGGGATGCCCTTCGCGCAGCTTGGTCGTGGCCCGGCCAGTTTCCGCTGATGCAGCGCGGTCGCCGGGCGCGCGAAGGCACCGGGTGCCGCAGCCTGCTCCTTCTAAGGTTTGCCGCGCCTTGCCCGCGCCGGGTCCGGCACTGGCATAATCGCCCGATGACAAGAAAAGGGGGCGGGACACCCGGAGCAGGGGGCGGAGCGTGCTGAAGGTGCTGGTGTTCATGCCGGTACTCGGCGCGGCGGCCGTCGCCGTTTTGCCGGGGGCGCATGCACGCTGGGCGTGGCGGGGGGCCATGGCGTTCGCGCTGGCCGCACTCGGTTACGCCGTGTGGTTGGCCGCCGGCTTCGACCCCGCGGGGCCGGCCATCCAGTACCACGAAAGCCGGCCGTGGAATGTCCGCCTGGGTTCGTACTTCGCGCTCGGCGTCGACGGCATCGCGCTGGCCATGGTGCTGCTCGCCGCCTTGCTCACCCTGATTGCGGTGCTGGTGTCGCGGCGCATGACCGAGGGTGCGCGCCTCTATTTCGTGCTGGTCCTGCTCCTCGAATCGGCGATGTTCGGCGTGTTCACCGCGCGCGACTGGTCGCTGTTCTACGTCTTCTGGGAAGCGACGCTGCTGCCGCTGTTCTTCCTGATCGACCGCCTCGGCGGGCCGAACCGCCAGCGCGCAGCGCTCAACTTCTTCCTGTACACGTTGGGCGGCTCGGTGTTCATGCTCGTGTCGCTGCTTTTCCTGTACGACGCGGCGCCCGGCCACAGCTTCGCGATGGGCGACATGGCCGAGGGCGGACGCGGCCTCCCGCTCGACGTCCAGCTTCTGATCTTCGCCGGGCTGTTCATCGGTTTCGGCGTCAAGATGCCGGTTTTTCCGCTGCACGGCTGGCTGCCGCTGGCCCACGTCGAGGCGCCCAGTCCGGTTTCCATCCTGCTCTCCGGCGTGCTCCTGAAGATGGGCGCCTACGGACTGATCCGCGCTGCCGAGACGCTGCCTGCCGCGTTGCTGGCGACGCAGGACTGGCTGGCTGCGCTGGCCTTCATCAGCCTGCTTTACGGCGGCATCCTCGCCTGGCGGCAGCAGGACCTGAAGGCGATGGTCGCCTACTCCTCGATCTCGCACATGGGCATCGTGCTGCTCGGCATCGCCACCCTCAACGTGACCGGGCTGACCGGCGCCGTCATGCAGATGGTCGCCCACGGTCTGACGGCGGCAACGCTGTTTCTCGTCGTCGGCCTGCTCTACCAGCGTACCCACAGCAGGGACCTCGCCGACTACGGCTCGCTGGTCGGACGGGCGCCGCGCTTTGCCTTCTTCACGGCGTTCGCGCTGCTTGCAGCACTCGGGCTGCCGGGCACTGCCGGCTTCGTTGCCGAGCTGCACGCGCTGATCGGCGGTTACGTCCGCTGGGGCCTGTGGGTGTTCCTGATCGGCATCGCCATGTTGGTTGGTGCCGCCTACAGCATGCGGGTCATCGGGCGTCTCTGTCTGCGCGGCCTGCCGCCTGCCGACGTGGCCGACATGACGCGTACCGAGATGGCAGCGGCGGGCATCCTCGGCATCGCCATCGTCGGGCTGGGCGCGTGGCCCGGGCCGCTGCTCACCCTGGTCGCCGGCAGCGTAGACCGGGTTGGCCGGCTGTTCGTCGGGGGATGAGATGACACACGCGGCTGCTCCCGAGCTCCCGCTGCGCGACCGTCTGGCCGGCTGGATCGAGCATCTTGCGCACGTCCTGCCGGCACAGGCGCCGATTCGCGACTTCGTGCACCACAACACCCTTCACGGTTTCCAGCATCTGCCATTCCCCGAGGCGCTGGCAGCCGCCCATCGCCTGACCGGGGCCATGCCCTACCTGTCCGAAGGCCGCTTCGGCGAGTTCCTCGCCGAGGGTCGCATCCACCTGGAGGATCTCGATGCGGCCCTCGACGAGGCTGGTGTCGAAGGTCTTGGAGCGCTGGTTTGGCGGCACCTGGCGCGGCGCGACGTGCTGCGCGCCAGCCTGTGCCTGCCTGCCGCCCCGAACGGCGCTGCGCGCCTCGGCTGGCTGGCCGCCGAGCGCGGCGACGACCCGCTTTTGGCCCGCTGCGTGGCGTTGACCGCAGGCGATGGCCCGCAGGCCGCTGCCGAGGACTGGCGCGCGCGCGCCGCCGCAAGGGCCGCCGAACTGTTCGCCATGGTCGGGTGCCAGGGGACGTTGCACAGCCTGCTCGCGCACCTCACCGGCGTCGACGTCTTCGAGCAGGAGCGTACCTTGCTGCAGCGCCACCTGGCCGCGCACCTCGACCTCGGCATGGCTGCGTGGCGCAACCCGCAGCGCGGCGAAGGCTTCTATGCGGCATGGCGGGCGAGTGCCGCCTGCGACATCGTCTGGGGCATCGACGAACTGCCCGATGCGCGTGACGAGATCGCGTGGCTGCCTGCCGACCCGGTCGATGCCCTGGCCGGGGAACTGCCCAGGCTGGTGCCCGACGAGGCGCTGTGGCAGGGCTACCTCGAACGCCTCGCCCTCGAGCTGCCGGGTTGGTCGGGCATGTTCCTGTGGCGCGACCGCAATCCGGCGCGCGGCGACGGCACGCCGGTGGCGATGGCGGACTACCTCGCCGTGCGCGTCATCCTCGAGCGCCTGCTGGTCGAGGACCTGACCCGCCGACTGTGCGGCTCGGCGCTCGACCTCGAAGGCCTGCGCGAATGGTGCACGGCGCATCCGGCGCGCTTCTTCGTCTGCGATGCGTTGCGCTCGGGCGCCCTCGACGAGGGGCTGCAGGAGCGCGCAGCCCGGCTCGTGGCCGAGGATGCCGATGAGGCAGTCTGGGAGGCGCTGGCCGAGGCGGTGGCCCGTGATGCGGCGGAGCGCCGCGCGGGCGGCGCTGCCCGTGCCCGCCGGCTGCACGACCTGCTGGCAGCGCTCGCCGTTCCCGCTGGCGACGCGGCGCAGATGGATGCCGCGGGCGCGGGCGCGCTCCTCGCCTGCGCCGACGAACTGGACGGCCTGCAGCGTGGCCACGTCTGGTTGCTCGCCTACGAACGTCGCTATCGCGAGGGACTGCTCGCCGCGCTCACGGCCAACCGGGGGCGGTGCCGGCAGTTGCCGGCGCCGTCGGCACAGGTCGTCATGTGCATGGATGACCGGGAGGAGGGGACGCGCCGCCATCTCGAGGAGATCGTGCCCGATGTCCGGACCTACGGCGCCGCCGGTTTCTTTGGCGTGGCGATGGCCTGGCGCGGGCTCGACGATGCGAAGACGGCAGCGCTCTGTCCGGTCGTCGTGCAGCCGGTGCATGTAGTCAACGAAGTAGCCATGCCGGAAGCGCTGGTCGCTGCCGAGCGCCGCCAGCGCCGCCGCCGCTGGCGCCTGGCCTGGCGTGAGCGCATCGTGCAGGGTACGCGCCGTTCGCCGCTGGCGGGGCCGCTCCTGGTCTTGCTCGCCGCACCGCTGGCGCTTGCTGCGCTGGTCGCCGGCGCGCTGTCTCCCGGGGGCTTCGGGCAGGCGGTGCGCGGCTGGCGGGAGCGCTTCGACGGCGCGGTCGCCACCCGCCTCGAACTGACCGCCGAGGCGCCTGCTGCCGCGCCGGCCCCGGACGCACCGCAGGCCGGATTTACCGACGATGAGCAGGCCCTGCGGGTTGCGAATTTCCTGGGCATGATCGGCCTGACCGCCGATTTCGCGCCGCTCGTCCTGCTCCTCGGCCACGGTTCGGGCAGTCGCAACAACCCGCATCTGTCGGCCTACGACTGCGGCGCCTGCTCGGGCCGCCACGGCGGGCCGAATGCCCGCGCCTTCGCGGCGATGGCCAACCGCCCCGCCGTGCGCCAGCGGCTCGCCGAGCGCGGCATCGCGATCCCGGCAACCACCTGGTTCCTTGCTGCCGAGCACAATACGTGTGATGACAGTGTCGAATGGTACGACCTCGCGGCCGCGCCGCAGGCAGCGCAACCAGCGGTCGACCGCCTGGTCGGGCAACTTGCCGAGGCATGCCGGGCCCATGCCGCGGAGCGCTGCCGGCGGCTCGCCTCGGCCCCGCTGCGCCCGTCGCCGTGGCTGGCCCAGCGCCATGTCAGCGGGCGTGCGCATGACCTGTCGCAGGCGCGGCCAGAACTCGGTCATGCGACCAACGCCGCTGCCGTAATCGGCCGCCGCGACCTGACCCGCGGCCTTTTCCTGGATCGCCGCGTCTTCCTGATCTCCTACGACCCGACGCTCGATGCTGACGGCTCCATCGTCGAGGGCATCCTATTGGCGGCCGGCCCGGTCGGTGCCGGGATCGCCCTGGAGTATTACTTCTCGACGGTGGACAACGAGCGCTTCGGCTGTGGGTCCAAGGTCACCCACAACCTTGCCGGGCGTTTCGGCGTCATGGAAGGCGCCGATTCCGACCTGCGCACCGGGCTGCCGCTGCAGATGGTCGAGATCCACGAGGCCATGCGCCTCCTCGTCGTCGTCGAGCAGTCGCCGGCCACCCTATCGGCCATCGTCGGGCGCCAGCCGGCGTTGCAGGAACTGGTTGGCAACGGCTGGATCGTCGTTGCTTCGTGTGACCCGGACAGCGGTGCCCTGGCCTGCTTCTGCCCGCGCCGTGGCTGGCTGCCGTGGGCGGGCAAGGCGATCCTTCCACAGGTCGGACGTTCCGCCGAGTGGTTTGCCGGGCAGTCGGCTCCGCTGCCGCCGGCCATCGTGCTCGGGGGGGCGGCTTGAGCGCGCTGGCCGTCCGCCTCGCCGACCTCATCTGGCTGGTGCCGGCGTTGCCGCTGGCTGCCGCAGCGCTGACCGGAGCGCGAGTGCTCCTCGGCCGGGCACGCGGCGATGCCGCCGAACCCCTGACCGCCCGCCTCGGGGAACTGGCGGCACTGGCCGGGCTGGCGTTGCTGCTTGGCATCGACGCCCTCGCTATCGCCGGCGATGCGCCGGGCCACCGCGTGCTGGCCGTTTGGCTGCCGGCCGCCGAGTGGGAGGGAACGCTGTCCTTCATGCTCGACGGCCTGGCGCTGGCGACGGCAACCATGACGGCGCTCGTCGGCTGGCTGGCGATGCGCTTTTCGGCCGCCTACCTGCACCGCGAGCCCGGCTTCCACCGTTTTTTCATCGTCCTCGGCGTCTTTCTCGCCGGCATCCAACTCGTCTTCCTGTCGGGTAACGGGTTGCTCGCCTTTGTCGGCTGGGAGATGTGCGGCGCTGCCTCCTTCCTGCTCATCGCCTATGCCTGGCAACGGCCGGTCGCTGGCGCCAATGCGCTGTTCGCCTTCGCCGCCAACCGTATCGGGGATGCCGGCTTCCTCGTCGGCCTCGGCTTCGCTGCGGCCTGGCTGGGCAGCCTGGAATGGCCGGCGATCGCCGGCGGCAGCGTAATCCCGACGGTGACCGCCCGCCTCCTTGCCATCGGCTTCGTCGTCGCGGCGCTCGCCAAGTCGGCGCAGCTGCCGTTCACGCCGTGGATCGCCCGCGCCCTCGAGGGCCCGACGCCCTCGTCGGCGATCTTCTACGGCTCGATCATGGTTCACGCCGGGGTCTTCCTGCTCATTCGCCTGTCGCCGCTGCTCGCCCAGGTGCCCGACATCATGGCCGGCATCGTCGTCGCCGGCGTGGCGACCGCACTCTATGCGTGGCTGGTCGGGCTGGTGCAGACCGACGTCAAGTCGGCGCTGGTCTTCGCCACCGTTTTCCAGGTCGGGCTGATGTTCGTCGAGGTCGGGCTCGGATGGACGACGCTGGCTACGATCCACCTATGCCTGCACGCCGCGTGGCGGGCCTGGCAGTTCCTCTCCGCGCCCTCTTGGCTGATCCTGACCGAAGGGCCGCCGAAGCCGGCGCCGTCGTGGCTGCGCCGCCACCAGTGGCTGTATACGGCTGCGCTGCAGCGCTTCTGGCTCGACCGCATGGCTTTCGCCCTGTTGGCGACACCGACGGCAGGCTTTGCGAAGGACGTGCGTGGGCTCGAGTCGCATTTCGTCGACCGCGCGCTTGGCGAGCCAGGTCGGGGCGATGCCCTGGTGGCCGAGCGTCCGCTGGTCAGCGGCGATGGCGTGGCCGGCCGGGCGCTGGCCCATGCAGCCGAATCGCTGCAGCGACTCGAGTTGAGGCTCTCGCTGCGCGGCCGAGGTGGCGCTTCGGAGCGCCTATTGCGCCGCGCCGGGCAATGGCTCGGCGTACTCGAGGAAATGCTCGAGCAGCCGCGTTACCTGATGATGGCGGTCATGGCAACCTTCGTGGTGATCCTGTGAGCGGCTTCAGCGAGATCGCCTGGTTCGAGCAGGCCGGCCTGCCGCTTCTGGCCATCCTGCAACTGCTGCCGCTGGCCGGTGCGGCGCTCGTCTTCCTGCTCGGCGAGCGGCAGGCGGCGGTCGTCACCGGCAAGCTGGTCGCGCTGGCCGAGCTGCTGCTCGCCCTCGTCATCGCCAGCCGTATCCAGCCGTTGTCGCCGGCCCTGCAACTGGCCGAGCGGCTCGGCCCGTTCGGCTACCACGTCGCGGTCGACGGGATTTCCGTCGTCTTTTTGCTGGTTGCGGCGCTCCTGACCTTGCTGATGACGCTGTACGGCATGAGCCGCGGCATGATCTCGCCGGGGCGTCTGTTCGCTGTGCTGCTCGTTGCCGAGGCGGGGCTCGTCGGCATGCTGGTCACGCTCAATGTGGCCTGGTTCGCTGCCTTCTCGGCACTCGAGTTGTGGGCTGTCACCTTCCTGCTCCGCCGCTGGGCCTCGTCGCGTGCCGAAATCCAGGCGCTCGCGCGCTTCGTCCAGTATCAAGCCTTCGGCTGGGCCCTGTTCGCGGCCGGCTGCCTGGTCCTTGGCTGGGGCCATGCCGACGCCACCGGGGGCACCTGGAGCTTCGACCTGTTCGACCTGGCCGGCGCGCTGCCGGTCGGCAAGTTCCAGACGGCGGCCTTCTACCTGTTGTTCTACGGGCTGGCCGTGCGTACGCCGCTGTTCCCGCTGCATGGCTGGCTGCCCAACATGGCGCAGCATGGGCTGATCGCGGTGGCGCCGGCGCTGATGGTCGGAGTCAAGGTCGGCATCTACGGCATGCTGCGCTTCGTGCTGCCGCTGACGCCGACGGCTGTCGCCTACTGGCAGCCCTACGTCGTCGGCTTCGCGATGGCCGGGGTCTTCTTCACCGCAGCGCTCGCCTTCCGCCAGACCAACCTGCGCCGGCTGCTCGCCTTTGCCGTGGTCAGCCATACCAGCCTGCTCGTGATCGGCGTGTTCAGCCTGCACGAGGCCGGCATCCAGGGCGCCGTGCTGCTCGCCGCCAACTTCGGGCTGGCGGTGACCGGCATGTGGTTCATCGTCGGTTTCGTCTTTCGCCGCACCGGGACCACCGAACTCGGCGAGTTGTCCGGGCTGTTCGAGCGCATCCCCTTCCTCGCCATCGCGTTCCTGATCTTCGGCCTCGCCATCGTCGGGATGCCCGGCACGCCAGGTTTCGACGCGGCGCACCTCATCCTCGAGGCGGCCATCGACAGCTTCGGCGCGCTGTCGACGGTGGCCACCGCGCTCGGCAACGTGGCCGCCGCCGGCTTCCTGCTCTGGGCCTTCCAGAAGGCCTTCCTGACCCAGGCCAAAGGCGGCGGCTACGATGTCGACCGAACCCAGCCCATGGAATACCTGGTTGGCGGCATCGCACTTCTGGCGCTGCTCTCGATCGGCTTCTTCACCGAACCCTGGCTACACCTGACCGAGACGGCGAGCCAGGCGATGGCGGCGAGGTTCGCGCGATGAACGCACCGCCCCTGCTCGCGCTGCTCATCCTGTCGCCGCTGACTTGTGCTGCGGTACTGCCGCTGTTGCCGACACGGGTCGCGCGTCATGCGACGGCAGCCGGCATGCTGGTCACGCTGGCGCTCGCCTGCGCGGCTGCGGTCGCCTACGATCCCGCCGGACCGCGCTTCCAGCTGCTCGAGCGGGCGCCGTGGATCCCCAGCCTGAACGTGCATTGGCTGGTCGGGGTCGATGGCATTTCGGTGCTTTTCCTGCCGTCGACCGCGCTCCTTTTCCTGGGCGCGCTTGCCGCCGGCTGGAACGCGGTACGCGATGCGCCTCGCCTTCACTGGGGTCTCCTCCTGATGCTGCAGTCGGTGACGCTGGGCATCTTCTGCGCCCTCGATACGATGCTTTTCTTCCTGTTCTGGGAAGCGACGCTGATCCCGCTGTATTTCCTGCTCGGACGCTGGAGGGCAACGGCTGCCGGCGGCGCTGCGGCGACCCGCTACCTGCTGATCATGCTGGCCGGCGGCCTGCCCCTGCTGCTCGGCTTCGTCGTCCTCGCCGCCGGACAGCCGACCCCGACCTTCGATTTCATGGCGCTGGCCGCCAATCCTCTGCCCCGCCCCGCGCAGACGGCGGTTTTCCTGCTGCTGCTCGCTGGTTTTGCCTGCAAGCTACCGCTGGTGCCGCTGCATACCTGGCTGCCGCAGGTGGCGGTGGCCGGCCCGGGGTCGCTGGTGGCGCTGCTCGCCGGGCTCAAGGTCGGCGCCTACGGGCTGATCCGCTTCGCCGTCCCGCTCGCGCCCGATGCTGCGCTCGACCTGCACTGGCTGCTCGCCGGCCTCGGGACGCTGACCCTGCTCTACGGCGCCGTGGCCATGGTCGCGCAAAGCAACCTGCGCGCCGTTGTCGCCTGTGCCAGCGTCTGCCATGTCGGGCTGGTCGTGCTTGGCGTCGCGTCGTATTCGGCGGCCGGGACGCTGGGTGCGGTGTCGCTGTTGCTGAGCTTCGTGCCGGCGACCGGCGGCGCATTCATCCTGCTCGAGTTCCTGCGCCAGCGCACCGGCTCGACGGATGTCCACAGCCTGGGCGGTGCCGCGCGCACCATGCCGCTGCTCGCCAGCGGCCTGCTCGTCTGCGGGCTGGCCGGGGTCGGCATGCCGGGCACGAGCAGCTTCCCCGGCGAGATCATGCTCATCCTGGCCGCGCTGCGCGGCCATACCGGTGCCGGCCTGGCCGCGCTGTTCGGCCTGTGCATTGCCGCCGTCGCCTTCCTGAATCACTTCCGGCAGGCATTTTTCGGCCCGGCGACGCGGCCGGATGTGCTGGAGGCCGAGGACCTCGTGGCCCGCGAGTGGGCGGTGCTGGTCGCACTGGTCGCGATCGTCTTCACCATCGGCCTGTGGCCCGCCCCATGGCTGGAGATCGTCCGCCCGGCCGCCGAGGCATGGGCGGCCGGGGTGCTACGCTAGGGCGCAGTCACGGTTGCCTGAAGGCCGTGGCCGACGGCTGTGAAGGCGCCATGATCCCCCAGGAGGGGGTCAGGCCTTCCTGACGAATTCCGACTTGAGCTGCATGGCGCCGATGCCGTCGATCCGGCAATCAATGTCATGGTCGCCGTCGACAAGGCGGATGTTCTTGACCTTGGTGCCGACCTTGACCACCGCCGAGGAGCCTTTGATCTTGAGGTCCTTGATCACGGTGACCGAGTCGCCGTCATGCAGTTCGTTGCCGTTGGCGTCGCGCCAGATGCGCGGTGCATCGCCAGTTTCCCCATCGGGAGCCGCGGCGCTCCATTCGTGGCCGCATTCCGGGCACACGAGGAGGGCGCCGTCGGGATAGGCGTACTTGGAGCCGCATTGCGGGCAGTCGGGCAGGGGGCTCATCGGGCAGCTTCCTTCGTTCAGTAGTCTTCGTCGCCGCCCATCAGATTGGGGAGCAGGATATAGGCGCGTTCGAGTGCCTTCGTCAGGTCGGGGCAGACATTGTCGTCGCCCAAGTGGTCGATGAATCCCGATCGGTAGAGCAACGAGCCGGGTTGCGAGTTGAGGCCGCAGACGATCAGTGTGCAGCCGCGCTTCTTCAACTTGTCGAGCAGGTTTTCCAGGCCCTCGAGGCCAGTCGTGTCGAGCTGGATCAGCCGCGCCATGTCGAGGATGACCACCTCGGGATGGCCGGCCCGAGGGTCGAGCAGTTCCTCGAGCTTGTTGACCGCGCCGAAGAACAGCGAGCCGAACAGCTGCCAGGCGGCGACGCGCATCGTGCCGTCCGGGTAGAGGAAGCGTGGCTCGTGCGCCTCGTCGTCGAGCGGCAGGCGCTCGATGCGCGTCAGCTCGGACATCCGGTAGATGAAGAACAGGCTGGCCAGGACCATGCCCAGTTCGACGGCGATGGTCAGGTCGAAGACGACGGTGACGAAGAAGGTGGCGAGCAGGATGATCCGGTAGTTGTACGAGTAGCGGCGCAGCTCGAGGAACTCGTGCCATTCGCCCATGTTGATGGCGACGACCATGACGATCGCCGACAGCGCGGCGAGCGGCACGTAGGAGGCGAGCGGGGCGGCGACCAGCACGATGGCCAGAAGCACCAGGGCGTGGACGATGCCGGCGATCGGCGTGCGTCCGCCGGTGCGCACGTTGGTCGTCGTTCGGGCGATGGCGCCGGTGGCCGCGAAGCCGCCGAAGAAAGGTGCCGCGATGTTGGCCAGACCCTGCGCCATGAGCTCCTGGTTGGGGTCGTGGCGGTCGTCGATCTGGCTGTCGGCGACGCGGGCCGAGAGCAGCGACTCGATGGCGCCGAGCAGGGCGATGGTGATGGCCGGCGAGATCAGCTTGCCGAGGTCGTGGATCGACAGCGTGGGCAGCCCGAAGGCGGGAAGCTCCTGCGGGATGCCGTTGAAGCGGCTGCCGATGGTTTCGACCGGCAGGTCGAAGGCGAAGGCGGCAAGCGTGCCGGCGACCAGGACCACCAGCGGTCCCGGTGCCCGGCGCAGCAGCGCGATCTTCTGTGCCAGCCGGTTGTACGAGATCAGAAAGACGAAACAGGCGAGGGCCAGGCCGAGGGTCGGGAGGTCGACTGTGTGCGCGTTGGCTGCCAGTGTCTTGATGCGCGCGAAGAACTCTGCGGGCAGGTTGTCGATCCTGAGGCCGAAGAAGTCCTTGATCTGGGCCATGAAGATGACCACGGCGATGCCGTTCGTGAAGCCGATGACGACGGTTACCGGGATGAAACGGATCAGCTGTCCCATGCGCGCGATGCCCATGGCCAGTAGCAGGACGCCTGCGAGCATTGTGGCGCCGAGCAGGTTGGCGAAGCCGTGGGCGGCGACGATGCCATAGACGATGGGGATGAAGGCGCCGGTCGGGCCGCCGATCTGGACGCGCGAACCACCCAGTGCCGAGGTGATCAGGCCGGCGACGATGGCCGTCCAGATGCCGGCCGTCGGCGAGGCGCCGGAGGCGATGGCGAAGGCCATGGCCAGCGGCAGGGCGAGCACCCCGACGGTGATGCCGGCGGCGAGGTCCTTGCCGAATTGCGCGCGGTTGTAGGAGGGCAGGCAGTCCAGCAGCTTGGGGCGGAAAGCGATCTTCATGGCGCGCTCGTACGGGAAGCGCTGCATTATATGGGCATGATGTTTGCCGTCAATGTTAATTGAATGTTAACATCGTCCCATCTGGAGCCTATCGACGACCGCGCATGGAAAACCGAACCTCCCGCCTGACTTTGCTCATCGACCCGCGCAAGAAGCAAATCTTCGAGGAAATCTGCGCGGCCCAGGATCTGACGCCGTCACAGGTCGTGCGCCGGCTGATCCGCCAGTACATCATCGACAACGCCGGCGACCGCGACCTGCCGGAGTGGATCCGCTCCGGGGCACGCAATCCCGAGGTGTGACCCGACCGGTTCAGAGCTGGTCGGCGAAGAACTCGGCCAGGTAATCGCGCCACCGCACCGGCTGCGGCTCGTTCCACTCCCGGGCGCGGGCGAAGTCGGCGAGGAAAAGGTCTCGTTCGAGGGCGCCAACGAAAGCCGGGTCGGAAGTCGCAAGGTCGATCTCCCGGTTGACGCGCAGGCTCAGCTTGTCGAAGTTGGCCGATCCGACGCAGGCCCAGCCGTCGTAAAGCGCGGCCTTTACGTGGGTCATGCCCGGATAGCCATAGACGCGGATGCCGTGGTTCAGGAAAGCCTTGGCCGCGAGCAGGTTGGCGCTGTGCATGACGCCCGAGTCGTTGCGTACCGGCAGGATGACGCGCACGTCGACGCCGCGCCGGCGGGCGTCGATCAGGCTGTCGATGACCTCGTCGTCGGCGACGTAGGGTTGTTGTACCCAGATGCGTGAGCGCGCGGCGCGCATCGCGGCGAGCTGGGCGCGCAGGATTTGCGGGTCGGCCGGGCGCGTGTACAGCGGCCGGATGCCGGAGTCCCCTGCGGCCCCGGCGTAGGGCTCGACGCGCTCACGGCGGACACTTGCGATGGCCCATCCGAGGTCCCCGGCCAGGCCGGCAAAGGCCCAGCGCTGAGTGAAATCATCCTGCAGGTGGCTGACGATCGGGCCCTCCAGGCCGACCATCATGTCATGCCATTCGTAGCGGTATTCGCGGCCGATGTTCATGCCGCCGGCGAAGGCGCGCTCCCCGTCGATGACGATCAGCTTGGTGTGGTCGGAGGTGAGCCAGGGGTTGTCGAGTGCGCGCACCTCGATCGCCGAGTCGCGGCGCAGGTAGTCGATGATCGAGATCGGCGGCTGCCCCCGGGCATAGTAGGGCGAACGCGACGGGACCTGCCCGGCCATCATCGAGCCGAGCCGGTCGGTCAGTACGCGAACGCGGACCTCGCGCGAACGCTCCTTGAGCAGGTCGGCGATCTTCAGTGCGTAATCGTCGCCATCGAAGATGTAAACTTGGATGTCGATTGTCGCGCGCGCGTCGCGGATGGCTTCGACCAGGGCCGTGAAGTAGGCCTCGCCGTCGATGAGCGGCCACATGCGGCCGGCGAGGCGCGGCCCGCTGACGGTTTCGTCGAGCTTCGCCTCCCAGGCGGCCAGGTCCATCGGGGTTTCCGGCTTTGCCTCGGGCGGTGCGCCGTAAGGCAACGGCAGCCGCCGTGGGACCAGTACCGTGCCAGACTGTACGCTCAGCCAGGTCAGGCTGTTGACGCTGCTTACCGGGTTGCGCAGGACGGCGAAGACATGGCTGCGTAAGGTCAGTACCTCGACCAGGCGCAGCGAGAGGCCGAGCCGGTGGTCGAACGGCAGGGGGCTGGGCGACTGGGCAATGAACACCGAGTGCTTGCCCGAAAAGTCGAAGAGCACGAAGCCGGCACCAAGCGAATCCTCGGCGCTAACGAAAAGGGCCGGGCCGGGCACCTGGCCGCCTTTGGCCAGCGCGTCGCGAAGGTAGGCGCCTGCTTCGTCGGCAAAGGCATCCTCCCCGATCATCTGCGTGATGCGCAGTCCCGACGGGCGCGCTTCGGCACGCACGGCGCGCGCATGGCCGGCAGCGTCGCGGTAAAGAACGAAGTCGTTGCCCTGCGTCGAGACGAGCGTGGCGGCGCCGTTCTCGGACGGGGCGAAGCGCAACAGCATCGGGGCGACGAGCTCCTGCCAGCGCGCGTGGTCGTACAACTCGACCGGCTTATAGGTGGTGCGCAGCTCTTCGTCGGAAGGTGGATCGCCGTCGAGTGCCTCGAGCACCGCCGATGCGTAGCGGCGTTTTTCACCGGGCGCGTCGGGCAACCAGTTGGCGCTCAGCCAGGTGGCGGACGGCGCGCTGCCGTAGCGAAACAGCACCTGCCCATCACGGTACCAGACGGCAGTCGGCGGACTGCCAGGCAGCGCGCCCTCTGCTTTTTCCACGGGGTGTGGCGGCGCCGCGCAACCACCCACCAGGAGCGCTGCGAGCAGGATCCCGGCAGTCAGCCAAACGGCGAGGTGGAAACGAAAACCACTACCCATCCCGCCATACTAATCCAGGCGCCGGAGAGCGGCATCACGCCGCCGGGGTCAGCGGCCGTCGTCGGTCGGTCGAACCTTGTCGGGATGGCGGGCGGCCAGGTAAGCGTCGTACTTCGTCTGCATTTCAGGCCCCTGGAGGGCCAGCTCGCGCAGGATGCGGGCGACCGCCCAGACCATGACCGCGGCGCCGCCGACGATGGCGGCGACGGCTTCCGCGGTCGACCCCGGGAACGATGCGAGAATGGCGCCCTTGCCGATGGCGAACCAGGCGCCGCCCAGGGCGACGCAGGTCAGTCCGAAGATGTCGGCCAGCGCGTAGAGCATGATGCGCCCGGTCAGGCGCGGGCGGGGCGGACGGTGCGTTGGGAACATGGCGGCTCGTTATAATCCGGAAATCCGCATTGTGCCCGAAGGAGCTCCAGCATGCCCCGATTTGCCCGCCTGTCTACCATCGCCGCGCTGCTGCTCGCTGCTGTCGCCGCCTACGCCGACATCCGCATCGGCGTCATCGCCTCCTCGACCGGTCCGACCGCGGTCGTCGGCATCCCCCAGAAAAACACGGTCGCCCTGCTGCCGGCGGAGATCGGCGGCCAGAAGGTGGACTACATCGTCCTCGACGACGCTTCCGACCCGACCAACGCGGTCACCGGCGTCAAGAAGCTGATCGCCGAGCACAAGGTCGACGCGCTGATCGGGCCGACGACCACGCCGGCGGCGCTGGCCATCCTCGATTTCGTCGCCGAGTCGAAGACGCCACTGGTCACCACCGTCGGTTCGTCGGCGGTCATCCTGCCGATGGACGACCGGAAGCGCTGGGTGTTCAAGACGACGCAGAACGACGACCTGATCGCCGGCGCCGTGCTTGCCCAGATGGTCGCCAGCGGCGTGAAGACGGTCGGCTTTGTCGGCTTCAACGACCCTTACGGCGAAAACTGGTTCAAGGTCTTCGCGCCCATGGCCGAGAAGGCCGGCATCCGGATCGTGGCCAGCGAGCGCTTCAACCGTACCGACCAGTCGGTGACCGGCCAGGTGCTCAAGCTGATCGCGGCCAAGCCTGATGCCGTGTTCATCGCCGCGACCGGCGGCCCGGCAGTGCTGCCGCAGGCCGGCCTCCAGGAAAAAGGCTACAAGGGGCGCATCTACCAGACGCACGGCGTCGCCACCAACGATTTCATCCGCCTCGGCGGCAAGGCGGTCGAGGGCACGCTGATGGCCGGCGGACCGATGCTCGTCGCCGACGAACTGTCCGCGAACAATCCGGTCAAGGCCGTGGCCCAGGGCTACATCAGGGCCTACGAGGGCAAGTACGGTGCCGGTACGATGTCCACGTTTGGCGCCAACACCTTCGACGCCGGCCTGCTGCTGCAGAAGGCGATCCCCGAGGCCCTGAAGAAGGGCAAGCCCGGTTCGCCCGAGTTCCGCGCCGCGTTGCGCGATGCGCTGGAGCAGTCGAAGGAAGTGGTCGGCGCGCAGGGCGTGTTCAACATGACGGCACAGGACCATAACGGGATGGATGAGCGGGCGCGGGTAATGATGACCGTGAGGAACGGCAAATGGGTTCCACTCAAGGACTGAACTCGCTGCGGCGCCTCGCCGCGGCCAGCCTGCTGGCGCTGGCCGTCGTCGCGCATGGCGAAACGGCGAAACCGGCCGTCGAGATCTACATGCCGGCGCCGTGCCTCGCGTGCATCGACTGGGGGTCGTACCTGGCCGACAACGGCTTCGCCGTGACCTACCGCGAAACCGCCGACATGAACGCGCTCAAGAAGCGGCTCAAGGTGCCGAAGGCGGTCGAGTCGGTCCATACCGCTGTTGTCGGCGGCTACTTCGTCGAGGGCCATGCCTACGCCGAGGATATCCACGAGCTCTTGCGCGACAAGCCGAAGGCACGCGGCATCGCAGTCCCCGGGCTGCCGATCGGCGCCCCCGGCCGCGAGTTTTCGAGCCCGACCTGCGAGACCGCGTGCACCACCCTCGACAATACGACCGGCGAGCGGCCGGTCAAGCGCGAGCTGTTCGACACCCTGCTGGTCAAGCCTGACGGATCGACATCGATCTGGGCACGGCACTGAGCAGCGGCACGGCGGCCACGGGCAGGAGCCTCTAACCCGGTTGTGTCAGGCGTCCGGGGCGAAACCCAGTTCGGCGAACATGCGCCGCGCCCAGTCGATATCTTCCCCGGCAGCTTGCGCGTTGTAGCTCTGGCGAACGTTCTGCTGGATGAGGCCGTCCCCGCGCCAGCGGAAGGTTGTCTCCAGGCGCATCGTTTCCAGCGGTTCGGGGCGTGCGATCACGTAACAGGTGCTCTCCGGCAACTGGCGCGTGGCCGTGCTTCCAGTCGCCCTCGCTGCGACCTGTGTTGCCGCGATGCGTCCGAGGCGGGCGGCCAGCTCGCCGGTCTTCGGGAAATAGCCGAACAGCGGGGAGCTGCGGTCGAGTACATCGCCGGCGAGAAATACCCGCTCGTCGCCGACCGCCTGCAGCGTGGCGGGATCGTGTGCCGCCCAGCCGCCCGCCTTGCCTTCGCTGCCGGCGGCAACCAGCCCGGACTGCCAGGCGAGGTCGGCGGCCTGTTGCGGCGGGGCGAGGATGGCTTCAGCGAAATCGATGGTCTCGAACTCGGTGGTCAACTGCTTGCGATAGGGGTCGATGCTACGGATGCGTGCCTGCGGCAGGTAGGTGATCCAGTCGCGGTGGCTGTCGCGGTAGATGCGGTCGAAGCCGAGCGCGGGCTGGTTCGGGTCGAGCACCAGGAGGCGTCCCTTGATGCCCCGCTGACGCATGCGCCAGGCGATCAGTCCCGCACGCTCATAGGGGGCCGGCGGGCAGCGGTAGGGCATGGGCGGGATGGTCATCACGAGGTCGCCGCCCTTGAAATTCTCCAGCCGTGCCCTGAGCGCCACCTGATCGCCGGCGTCCGCGAAGGCCGAACCGAAGCGGCGGCGCGTGAAGGCAGCAGCGTCGCGGTCCGCGCCATACCACGCGGCAAAATTCTCGCGGATGCCGGGGGAGAGGATCAGCCAGTCGTAGCTGAAGCTGCCGGCCGATGTGGCGACACGCCTTGCCGCGCGGTCGATCTCCGCGACTTCGGCGGCAACGAAGCGGTAGCCCCAGCGCTGTGCCGCCTGACGGTAGTCGTGGCGGAGCAGGGCCTCGGGGGCGAGTCCGACCAGCCAGCGGTTGGAGAGCGGCTGCGAACGGAACTCGGTGTTGCGTTCCAACAGCGTTACCTCGAACTGCGGTGCCAGTTCGCGCAGGGCGCGGGCCGCGGCAAGACCGCCCCAGCCGCCGCCGATCACGACCACCCGTTGCGTGGCGGCGCCATGGGCGAGGAACGGGGTCGCGGCCAGCCCGGCAGCAGCCTGCAGCAGGGTGCGCCGCTTCATCGCGAATCCTTGGCGAAAAAACGCGTTCCGGGGGTTGACAAAGCCGACTGGTGTACTCGATTGCTCACAGAAATTCCGCTTGACAAAACGGTGTGCCGAATTTTGCCGGAAAACGCATCGAAAAGCGGTTGTTGCCGCGCAAAATAACGAAAAATCAATGGGTTACAAGTGTGCTCAGTTTTCGGGCAGAGCAGGAAAAAGCCTTGCGCCACAGCAACTTGCCTGCGCTGTCCGATATTCATTCACAGAGTTATCCACAGTTTTTGTGGATAGCTTGAAAACCCTGCGACGGAGCATCGGATTGGGGTTGCAACTTAAAGTAAAACCTCAGGTCAGGCATCTTTCCATGCTGCACTGCAGCGGTTGGTGCGGGGAGGGCTCAGCCCTTCCCGCCGCCTCTGCTACTTGACGCGCATACCCGGCTGCGCACCGGAATCCGGAGAGAGCAGGAACAGTCCCGGCACCTTGCCGTCGCCGTCCGAGGCGGCCAGTACCATGCCCTCGGAGAGCCCGAACTTCATTTTGCGCGGCGCCAGGTTGGCGACCATTACCGTGAGTCGGCCGACCAGCTGCGCAGGGTCGTAGGCTGCCTTGATGCCGGCGAAGACGTTGCGCGGCCGGCCGTCGCCGATGTCCAGGGTCAGGCGCACCAGCTTGTCGGCGCCCTCGACGTGCTCGGCGTTCGCAATGCGCGCGATGCGCAGGTCGACCTTCATGAAGTCGTCGATGGTGCACAGATCGGCGCCGGTGGTTTCCGCCTTGGCCTCGTTCTGCTGGTGCTGGGCGTGGCGCTGCGGCGATGTTGCCTCGGGTGCCGGGGCCAGCGATTCCTTGTTGGCTTCGACCAGCTTGTCGATGAGCTTGGGGTCGACGCGCGTCATCAGGTGCTCGTAAGCGTTGATCGCATGGCCGGCGGCGAGGAGGCTGCCGGCGTCGCTCCAGGCGAGCGGCGCGAGGTTCATGAAGTGCTCGACCTTGCCGGCAACGACCGGAAGCACCGGCTTGAGCATTACGGTGAGCAGGCGGAACAGGTTGAGCGCGTTGCTGCAGGCGGCGTGCAGCTCGGCGTCGCGGCCCGCCTGCTTGGCCAGTTCCCACGGCTTGACGCTGTCGACGTACTGGTTGGCGGCATCGGTGAGCGCCATGATCTCGCGCACGGCCTTGCCGAACTCGCGGGCCTCGTAGAGTTCGGCGATCCGTGGTGCGGCATCCTGGATGGCACGGATCGCCGGCAGGCTGGCGTCGGCCGGGGCGAGCTGGCCGTTGAAGCGCTTGGCGATGAAGCCGGCCGAGCGGCTGGCGATATTGACGTACTTGCCGACCAGGTCGCTGTTCACCCGGGCGACGAAGTCCTCGAGGTTGAGGTCGATGTCTTCCATCGTCGCCGACAGCTTGGCCGCGTAGTAGTAGCGCAGCCATTCCGGGTTGAGGCCGGTGTCGAGGTAGCTCTGCGCGGTGATGAAGGTGCCGCGCGATTTCGACATCTTGGCGCCGTCGACCGTGAGGAAGCCGTGCGCGAAGATCTTGGTCGGCGTGCGGTAGCCCGCATGCTCGAGTTCGGCCGGCCAGAACAGGGCGTGGAAGTAGAGGATGTCCTTGCCGATGAAGTGGTAGAGCTCGGTTGCGGAGCCCGGTGCGAACCATTCGGCGAAGTCGAGGCCGAGCCGCCCGCACAGGTTCCTGAACGAGCCCATGTAGCCGATCGGCGCATCGAGCCAGACGTAGAAATACTTGCCTGGGGCGTCGGGGATCTCGAAGCCGAAGTAGGGGGCGTCGCGCGAGATGTCCCAGTCGGTCAGGCGGTTCTCCCCCGGCTCACCCAGCCATTCCTGCATCTTGTTGGCGGCTTCGGGCTGCAGGACGCCGTTGTCCCTGGCCGTGTAGCGGCGCAGGAAGGACTCGCAGCGTGCATCGGAGAGCTTGAAGAAGTAATGGTCGGAATGGCGAAGTTCCGGCTTGGCGCCGGAGACGGCCGAATAGGGCTCGATCAGGTCGGTCGGCGCATAGGCGGCGCCGCAGGCCTCGCAGTTGTCCCCGTACTGGTCCTTGGCGTGGCACTTCGGGCATTCGCCCTTGATGAAGCGGTCAGGCAGGAACATCTGCTTGACCGGGTCGAAATACTGCTCGATGGTGCGCACCTCGATCAGGCCGGCCGCCTTGAGCTTGAGGTAGATGTCGTTGGCGCAGGCCTGCGTCTCCGGCGAATGCGTCGTGTGGTAGTTGTCGAAGCCGACCCCGAAACCGGCGAAGTCGCGTGCGTGCTCGCCGTGGACGCGCTCGATCAGCTGCTCCGGCGTGATGCCTTCCTTCTCGGCGCGCAGCATGATCGGCGTGCCGTGCGTGTCGTCGGCGCAGACGTACCAGCACTCGTTGCCGGACATCTTCTGGAAGCGCACCCAGATGTCGGTCTGGATGTACTCGACGAGGTGGCCGAGGTGGATGGCGCCGTTGGCGTAGGGCAGGGCGGAGGTGACGAGGATCTTGCGCGGCATGGCGGGGTCCGGACGGGAACAAACCGCGATTTTACCGCGCCGGCGCCCCGCTTCGGGCTTTGCGGTATACTGGACAAAATCGCTCGGGTATTATCCGGGCAGCAACTGACCTCCAACGGAGCCCCCATGAGCCTCAACGAACAACAGATCAGGACCGCCCTGTCGACTGCGGTCGACCCCAATACCGGCAAGGATTTCGTGACCGGCAAGGCGGTCCGCAACATCAAGGTCGACGGCGACGACGTCTCTTTCGACATCGAGCTCGGCTACCCCGCGAAGACGCAGGTCGACGCCATCCGCAAGCAGGTGATCGCTGCGGTGCGTTCCGTGCCTGGGGTCGGCAACGTGTCGGCCAACGTATCGACCAAGATCGTCGCCCACTCGGTGCAGATGGGCGTCAAGCTCTTGCCCGGGGTCAAGAACATCATCGCCGTGGCGTCGGGCAAGGGTGGCGTCGGGAAGAGCACGACGGCGGTCAACCTGGCGTTGGCGCTGGCCCAGGAAGGCGCTACCGTCGGCCTCCTCGATGCCGACATCTATGGCCCCTCGCAGCCGCAGATGCTCGGTCTGGCAGGCCGGCAGCCGGAATCGCACGACGGCCAGAACATGGAGCCGCTGGAGGCTTACGGCGTGCAGGCGATGTCGATCGGGTTCATGATCGACGTCGAGACGCCGATGGTGTGGCGCGGCCCGATGGTCGCCCAGGCGCTGGACCAGCTGCTCGGCCAGACCAACTGGCGCGACGTCGACTACCTGATTGTCGACATGCCGCCGGGGACCGGCGACACCCAGCTCTCGCTGGCCCAGAAGGTGCCCGTCACCGGTGCCGTCATCGTCACCACGCCGCAGGACATCGCGCTGATCGACGCGCGCAAGGGTCTGAAGATGTTCGAGAAGGTCAATATCCCCATCCTCGGCATCGTCGAGAACATGAGCATCCACATCTGTTCGAAGTGCGGCCACGAGGAGCACATCTTCGGGCAGGGTGGCGGCGAGCAGATGTGCAAGGACTACGGCACCGAATTCCTCGGCAGCCTGCCGCTCGAGATGGCGATCCGCGAGATGGCCGACGGCGGCAAGCCAACCGTGGTGGGTGCCCCCGATTCGCGCACGGCGGAGATCTACCGGGGCATCGCCCGCCGCATCGCGGTCAAGATTGCCGAAAAGGCCAAGGACATGACCTCGAAATTCCCGAACATCGTCGTCCAGAACACCTGAAATAACGTTTTTCACCGAAGCAAAGGCGGGTAGAATCCCGCCTTTATTTTTCGTCGACCGCGGCAGGAAAAATGGCCATCAAATCAGACAAGTGGATACGCCGCATGGCGGAAGAGCACGGCATGATCGAGCCCTTCGAGCCGCAGCTCGTGCGCGAGGCCAACGGCCACAAGATCGTCTCCTACGGTACTTCGAGCTATGGCTACGACATCCGCTGCGCGCGAGAATTCAAGGTGTTCACCAACATCAACTCGACCGTCGTCGATCCCAAGGCTTTCGACCCGAAGTCCTTTGTCGAGGTCGAGTCGGACGTCTGCATCATCCCGCCGAACTCCTTCGCCCTGGCCCGCACCGTCGAGTATTTCCGCATCCCGCGCTCGGTGCTGACCGTCTGCCTTGGCAAGTCGACCTACGCCCGCTGCGGCATCATCGTCAACGTCACGCCCTTCGAGCCGGAGTGGGAGGGCTATGTCACCCTCGAGTTCTCCAACACGACGCCGCTGCCGGCCAAGATCTACGCCGGCGAAGGCTGCGCCCAGGTGCTCTTCTTCGAGTCCGATGAGGTCTGCGAGACCTCCTACCGTGATCGCGGTGGCAAGTACCAGGGGCAGGTCGGCGTGACGCTGCCCAAGATCTGACCACCGGCTTCTCGCTGTTTCGTAACGAAACCGTCTTATCCTGTGACCCGCTGCGGCGGGTCGCCGCTTTTTGAGGAACCCCCATGCGCTTCCACTTCCCGGTCATCATCATCGACGAGGATTTCCGCTCCGAGAACGCGTCCGGCCTCGGCATCCGCGCCCTAGCCGAAGCCATCGAGAAGGAAGGCATGGACGTCCTCGGCGTCACCAGCTATGGCGACCTGACTTCGTTTGCGCAGCAGCAGTCGCGCGCCTCGGCCTTCATCCTCTCGATCGACGACGAGGAACTGGCTCTCGAGCCCGACGAAACGCTCGCCGAACTCCGTGCCTTCGTTGGCGAGATCCGCCACAAGAATGCCGAGATCCCGATCTTTCTGCACGGCGAGACGCGGACCTCCCGCCACATCCCGAACGACATCCTGCGCGAGCTGCACGGCTTCATCCACATGCACGAGGACACGCCGGAATTCATTGCGCGCAGCATCAAGCGCGAGGCCAATGCCTACCTCGACAGCCTGCCGCCGCCGTTCTTCCGCGCGCTCACGCACTACGCCGCGGATGGTTCCTATTCGTGGCACTGCCCCGGCCATTCGGGCGGCGTCGCCTTCCTGAAATCGCCGGTTGGCCAGATGTTCCACCAGTTCTTCGGCGAGAACATGCTGCGCGCCGACGTCTGCAATGCAGTCGAGGAACTCGGCCAGCTGCTCGACCATACCGGCCCGGTGGCCGCTTCCGAGCGCAACGCGGCGCGCATCTTCAACGCCGATCATCTGTATTTCGTCACCAACGGCACATCGACCTCGAACAAGATTGTCTGGCACTCGACCGTCGCGCCGGGCGACATCGTCGTCGTCGACCGCAACTGCCACAAGTCGGTGT
>ERZ1645185.223-NODE-223-length-24518-cov-7.907411_pt1 | contig 24518 bp, 25 predicted proteins | sample MGYA00575351_ERZ1645185 | MGnify/ENA primary metagenome ERZ1645185 (study PRJEB40838, sample SAMN11284767) | freshwater sediment metagenome | isolation source: river sediment | host: Sediment | place: India: Jana village, Kanpur | collected 2015-12-17 ... | reverse complement strand
CTCCCGACCTTCGCATTGCGAACGCGACGCTCTCCCAGCTGAGCTACCGCCCCACGTGCGGAGGAAATTATACCCTCGCCCGGCGCAATGCCCAAGCCAGCATGATGATGCCCGCGACGATCATGGGCAGCGACAGCCACTGGCCCATGCTGACGACGGTGGAGATGCCGAAGATGCCATGATCGGGTTCGCGGAAGTATTCGGCAATGAAGCGGAACATGCCGTAGCCGATGAGGAAGACGGCGGAAACCGCGCCTCGTGGCCGTTCATTTCGTGCATAAAACCACAGGATGATGAAAAGCAGCAGGCCCTCGCCGAATGCCTGATACAACTGGGAAGGATGGCGGGGAAGCGCTTCGTCCATGGCCTGCGGAAATACCATGGCCCAGGGCAGACTGGGGTCGGCCACACGGCCCCAGAGCTCGCCGTTGATGAAATTGCCGATACGACCAAACGCCAGACCCAGCGGCACCAACGGGGCGATGAAGTCGGTGGTGGCCAGCCACGAAGCCTTGTGTTTGCGTGCCCAGATGGCCACAGCGGCCAGCACGCCGAGGAAGCCGCCGTGAAAGCTCATGCCGCCTTTCCAGACAGCAAGCATTTCAGCCGGGTGTTCGAGGTAATAGCCAGGTTCATAAAACAGCACCTGGCCCAGCCGACCACCCAGCACGACACCCAAAACCCCGTAGAAAAGAAGGTCATCCAGGCCTTTTTCAGTCATGCCCAGTTCGGGCCGGGAAGCGAGCCGCTTTTTGCCCAGCCACCAGAGCTGCAGGAAGGCCAGCAGGTACATGAGGCCATACCAATGCACCTTGAGCGGGCCGAGTGAGAGGGCGACGGGGTCAAATTGGGGATGAACGAGCATGCTTTCTTTTTCTCCCCTCGCCCGCCGGGAGAGGGGACGGGGGTTAGGGCTGGGGTAAAATTGGGTCAATTATCCCATTTAGTTAAGTGAGTTACCGAAATGCCTGTTTACCGCTCCCATACCACCACCCACGGACGCAACATGGCCGGGGCCCGCGCGCTCTGGCGCGCCACCGGCATGAAGGATGGCGACTTCGACAAGCCCATTATCGCCATTGCCAACTCGTTTACCCAGTTTGTGCCGGGCCATGTGCATCTGAAAGATCTGGGCCAACTGGTCGCGCGCGAGATTGAAGCCGCTGGCGGCGTTGCCAAGGAATTCAATACCATCGCCGTGGATGACGGTATTGCCATGGGTCATGGCGGCATGCTGTACTCGCTACCTAGCCGCGACCTGATTGCCGATAGCGTCGAATACATGGTCAACGCGCATTGCGCGGACGCGCTGGTGTGCATTTCCAACTGCGACAAGATCACCCCCGGTATGCTGATGGCCGCGCTGCGGCTGAACATCCCCACCGTGTTCGTGTCGGGCGGGCCGATGGAATCGGGCAAGGCCAACATTCACGGCAAAATCGTGAAGCTGGATCTGGTCGATGCCATGGTGAGCGCGGCAGACGACAAAATGAGCGACGACGAAGTGATGCAGATGGAACGTTCGGCCTGCCCCACCTGTGGTTCGTGCTCGGGCATGTTTACCGCCAACTCCATGAACTGCCTGACTGAGGCGCTGGGTTTGAGTCTGCCCGGCAACGGCTCGGTGCTGGCGACACATGCGGAAAGAAAGAATCTTTTTCTTGCTGCTGGCAGACTGATCGTGAAGCTGGCACGGCGTTATTACGAGAAGAATGATGTTTCGGCGCTGCCGCGCAACATCGCGACCTTCGACGCCTTTGAAAACGCCATCGCGTTGGACATTGCCATGGGCGGTTCGACTAACACCGTGTTGCACCTGCTGGCGGCCGCGCATGAGGCGGGGGTCAATTTCACGATGAAGGACATCGACCGCATGTCGCGCAAGGTACCGAATCTGTCCAAAGTGGCGCCAGCGACACAGCAATATCACATGGAAGACGTGCATCGCGCTGGCGGCGTGATGGCCCTGCTGGGCGAACTGGATCGCGGCGGCTTGCTGCACCGTAATCAGCCCACCATCCTGTGCAAATCCATGGGCGAGCAGATCGAGCGTTACGACATCCGCCGTACCGACAGCGATGAGGTGAAACACTATTACAAGGCCGCGCCCGGAAATATTCCAACCCAGGTCGCATTCAGCCAGGACAAGCGCTGGAAGACACTGGACGATGATCGCGCGCATGGCTGTATCCGTGACATTGAACATGCCTATTCAAAGGAAGGCGGTCTTGCCGTGCTATATGGCAACCTCGCCGAGCACGGCTGCATCGTCAAGACCGCGGGCGTGGATGAAAGCATCTGGAAATTCTCAGGCCCGGCCCGGATTTTCGAATCGCAGGATGCCGCCGTGGAGGCCATTCTTGGTGACAAAATCAAGGAAGGCGATGTGGTGGTCATTCGTTACGAAGGCCCGCGCGGTGGGCCCGGCATGCAGGAAATGCTGTACCCGACTTCGTACCTGAAATCCAAGGGCCTGGGCAAAGCCTGTGCGCTGATTACCGATGGACGATTTTCCGGCGGCACCTCGGGTCTCTCGATCGGCCATGTTTCGCCTGAAGCCGCAGAAGGTGGGACCATCGGACTGGTGCAGGAAGGCGACCGCATCGAAATCGACATTCCCAAACGCGCAATCAATCTTGTTGTCCACGAAGCCGAACTTGCTCGTCGCCGCAAGGAAATGGAAGCCAAGGGCAAGCCCGCCTGGAAGCCGGTCAAGCGCGACCGTGAGGTGTCGCCAGCGCTGCGCGCATACGCCGCGATGACGACGAGCGCCGCGTTTGGCGCGGTACGTGATGTCACGCAGGTGGAAAGAAAAGGTTGATTAACACAGAGGAAGCAGAGGTAACAGAGGATAAATTTTCAACAAGGTTTCCTCTGGTTCCTCTGTTGCCTCTGTGTTGAATATTTATTACAAAGGAGGCGGGCGTGAAAGCAATACTGGTGGCCAACCCTAAAGGCGGCGCTGGCAAGACCACACTGTCGATCAATCTTGCTGGCTGGCTGGCGTCAACGGGCGAAACCGTGAGCATACTCGACCTGGACCGCCAGAAATCCGCCACCAAATGGCTGGCGCGCCGCGCCGCTGCGCTTCCACCCATACGCCTGCTGGGCGAGGACGACAAGTCTCGCTGGCTCGTCATCGACTCGCCCGCCGGCATGCACGGCAAAAGTCTGGATCATGCGGTCAAGCTGGTTTCACGGATTCTCGTGCCGATTTCCCCATCGCTATTTGACATCCAGGCCAGCCAGGATTTTCTGGTCGAACTGGCGGAAGAAAAGAAAGTTCGACAGGGCAAGATAGACATCGGCGTAATCGGCATGCGCATGGCGCCACGCACCCGCGCGGCGGTGACGCTGGAGCAGTTTTTGAAAGGGCTGGATATGAAAGTGGTCGCACATCTTCACGAAACCCAGCAATACGTAAATGCAGCGTTTGAAGGCAAGACGCTGTTTGATCTTCCACCGCATAAAACCCAGGCCGAACGTGAAAGCTGGGCGCCGCTGATCAAGTGGCTTTCTCAATAATCAGCCAACCCCCGATCGGTTGGTGATCGGGCAGTCATGGAACTCCATCAGTTTTTTCTTTACCTCGCAATTATCCTGATTGCCGCGCGGCTGTTCTCTGAAATTGCCGGGCGCCATGGTATCCCCTCGGTAATTGGTGAACTGCTGGCCGGACTGCTGGTTGGGCCTTCGCTGCTGGGCTGGGTTTCGCCTGACGAGACCATGAAGCTGCTGGCGGAAATCGGCATCATCCTGCTGCTGTTCGAGGTTGGCATGGACACCGATTTGTTCCGCCTGGCCAAGTCGGGCATCAAGCCCGTCGTGGTGGCGATTGTCGGGTTTGTATTGCCCTTTGCGCTGGGGTATGCCGTATGCAGCTGGATGTTCGGGCTGGACAATCTGACCTCGCTTTTCATCGGCGGCACGCTGACGGCGACCAGCATTGGCATTACGGTGCGGGTACTGGATGACCTTGGCAAGCGGCATGAGGATGAGGCGCAGATTGTTATTGGCGCCGCGGTGTTGGACGACATACTTGGCGTGCTGGCTTTGGCGTTTCTTTACCAGTTTGCCGTGCAGCAGGATGTTTCGCTGGTGACGACCGGCAAGGTTGCAATTTTTATTTTGCTCTTCATGCTGCTGTCGCCTTTTGTCGCCAAGCTAGCAGGGCAGTTAATCGATCATTACGACCAGCGCGCGGCAACCCCCGGCCTGCTCATCACCATGGCGCTGGCGCTGATCCTGCTGTTCTCCTGGCTGGCGCATGTGGTGGGCGCGCCGCTCATCATGGGCGGCTTCGCGGCGGGCATTGCGCTGTCACAACATTTCCGTTTCAACCTGATGCATCGGCTGGGCCTGCCACGACTCAATCAATGGTTTGCACCCAGCCCGCAACTGGCGCACCGGCTAGAAGAACAGATGCGGCCGCTGATTCATACCTTCGCGCCGCTGTTCTTTGTCATGGTAGGTGTGTCGCTCAACCTCAACGCGGTGGACTGGGGTTCGCCTCGCGTCTGGCAATTGGGCGGCGCACTGATTGTGGTGGCTTTCATCGGCAAACTCGCCGCCGGGTTTTTCATATCCGAATCACGTTTTCGCCAGATGGCAATTGGCCTGTCCATGATTCCCCGTGGCGAGGTTGGTCTGATCTTCGCGCAACTGGGGCTGAATCAGAATATTCTCGATGCCGAGACTTACGCGGCCTTGCTCATTGTTATTGCACTCACGACTGTTGCGCCGCCCTTTATGCTCAAGGCTTTTTACGGCCGTTCCCAGCCCACCTGACAAAAATGCCGCTATTAAATATACCCATAGAGTTTTTTCTGTTCGCCACCACGCTGCTGGGCGTGGCGATCTTCCACAAGCGCAATCTGGAAGTGGCGGTCGCTGGCCTGGTCGTCATCACGCTTTACAAGGGTTTGATCGCTCAGGATGTGAACCTGATCGCGCATTTCCTGCATGAAGAACGGCTGGTGCTGAACCTGCTGGGCCTGTTGCTGGGGTTTGCCATCCTGGCTCGGCATTTTGAACTCTCGAAAGTGCCGGACTGGCTGCCGCGATTTCTTCCCGACGACTGGAAAGGCGGGTTTGTGCTGCTGGTGATGGTGGCGATTTTGTCCACTTTTCTCGACAACATTGCGGCAGCCATTATTGGCGGCGTGGTGGCGGGCCATGTCTACAAGCACAGGGTCAGCGTGGGGTATCTGGCGGCGATTGTCGCGGCCAGCAATGCGGGCGGTGCCGGGTCGGTGATCGGCGATACGACGACAACCATGATGTGGATCGCGGGCGTGCCTGCACTGCATGTCGCGGATGCCTTCATTGCGGCTATCGTTGCAGTGGCGTTTTCAGGCGTTGTCGCGGCCAGGGCGCAGCAGCGCTATCAGCCGGTGACTAAGAATCCGCCCGCGCACCTGCACCTGGATGGCGGGCATCTGCTGATCGTCGGCCTCATCATTGTCGGCGCGATTGCCGCGAACATCGGCCTGGATTTTCCCGCTGCGGGCGTTTGGGCGGCCATTGTTCTTGGCGGCTTCATCCGCAAGACGCCCTGGTATGAAGTCACCAAGGCTATCAAGGGCGCGTTGTTTCTGGTTTCACTCGTGCTGTCGGCCAGTCTGATGCCGGTTAAGGAGCTTCCCGCCCCCTCGCCAGAATCGGCATTTGGTCTCGGCTTTGTGTCGGCCGTGTTCGACAACATTCCCCTGACCGCGCTGGCCCTTTACCAGGGCGGTTATGACTGGGGGATTCTGGCGTTTTCCGTCGGTTTTGGTGGGTCCATGATCTGGTTTGGCTCCAGCGCTGGGGTGGCTATGTCCAACTTGTACCCACAGGCCAAGAACACGCTGATATGGCTGCGTGAAGGTTGGCACGTGCCGGTGGCCTATGTACTGGGCTTTCTGGTTATGTATCTGCTGTTGGGCTGGCACCCGGATGTGCTGCCGGCCAAGTCTTAACTCTTGACCACAACGCGCGTCTGACATACTTTTTTACAGCAGCTTAGTAGTCAAATACCACGATAAAGGCTTGTGTCCATTCTGGAATATCGTAACATTCGCATCGAGGCGGAAAGCTTGCCGCTGGTATCCATCGAAAATCTTAGGAGATTTGCTATGAAAGCTGTAGTGATGACTGCTGTAACCGCTCTGGTTCTGGGTGTTGCCGGCGTGGCTTCCGCCGATCAAGGCCTGGCCCAGAAAAACGCGTGCATGTCCTGCCATGGCGTGGACAAGAAAATTGTTGGCCCGGCGTTCAAGGAAATTGCTGCCAAATACAAGGGCAAGGGCGCTGAGGCGACTCTGGCCAAGCATGTCAAGGAAGGCGTCAAGGGTAACTGGGGTCAGGTTCCCATGCCGCCCAACCCGCAAGTGAAGGACGACGACATCAAGAAAATCGTAGCCTGGATCATGACGCTGTAATCCAAGCACCATTCCGAAAAGCCGGCTTTCAGCCGGCTTTTTTTTGCCTGCGGGTTGCCGGTGTAAGATTGCGGCAGGGAGGAAGTGATGAAAAGAATACTGTTCACCTTACTGTCAGGCTTGATGCCTGTGGCTGCCGAGGCTAACCCGGGTGTGCTGGATCAATGGTTTGGCACGCTGAATGGTTATCTGGCATCGGTGATCTTCTTTGATGTGTTTCCGGGCGAGCCGGAAATGCCTTTTATCGTCGCCTGGCTGATCGTAGCGGCGGTTTATCTGACATTGCGGATGGGCTTCGTCAATCTTCGGATGATGGGGCATGCTTTTGCCGTATTGCGAGGCCATTATCGGACAAAACAGGATCGCGGCGATGTAACTTCCTTTCAGGCGCTGACGACGGCGCTCTCCGCCACGGTGGGTTTGGGCAATATCGCGGGCGTGGCGATTGCTATTTCCCTGGGTGGCCCGGGTGCGACGTTCTGGATGATTGTGGCCGGGTTTCTGGGCATGACCACCAAGTTTACCGAGGCCACGCTGGCGCAGATGTACCGCGAATTCCGCTCGGATGGCCGGGTGATGGGCGGCGCCATGGAATATCTGTCCAGGGGGTTTGCTGAAAAGGGACTGCCGGGTACAGGCAAGTTTCTGGCAGGCATGTTCGCGCTTTTCACCATTCTGGGGTCTTTTGGCGCGGGCAGCGCCTTTCAGGTCAGCCAGTCGCTGGGCGCGGTTCAGCAGCAGGTCAGTTTTTTTGCCGAGACCCCCATTGCTTATGGCGTGTTGATGGCATTTCTGGTGGGGATTGTCATCATTGGCGGCATCCGGCGTATTGCCCATACCGCCGAAGCCGTGGTGCCTTCGATGATCCTGATTTATCTTGCGGCATGTCTATGGATTGTTATCATCCACTCCGCTGATATACCTGCCGCGCTGGGTATGATTGTCACCGAGGCATTTACGCCTATGGCAGTGGCGGGCGGAATCGTCGGCGTGATTGTGCAGGGTTTCAAGCGCGCGGTGTTTTCCAGCGAGGCGGGTCTGGGTTCGGCTGCGATCGCGCACTCCGCAGCATCAGTCAAATATCCAGTCAGGCAAGGCTTGGTGGCCTTGTATGAGCCCTTTATCGACACCATCATCATTTGCACCATGACCGCGCTGGTGATTGTTCTGACCGGGGTTTACAACGACCCGGCCACCGCGGCGATACGTGAAGCAAAAAATGGCGCGGCGCTGACCGGGGTGGCGTTTGCCCAGGTGTCGGACTGGTTTCCGGCGATTCTGGCTGTTTCGGTGTTTCTGTTCGCGTATAGCACCATGATTTCCTGGTCTTATTATGGCGAACGCTGCTGGTCATATCTGTTTGGTGAGCAAAGCGCGATTGTTTACCGGCTGATTTTTGTCTTGTTCATCGTGCTGGCTTCCATCGTGAGTGCAAGCAACCTCCTCGACTTTACTGACCTACTTGTTCTGGCGATGGCTTTCCCGAACCTGCTTGGACTTTATCTGCTGAGCGGCAAGGTCAAGCGTGCGCTGGACGACTACATTACCAAACTCAAAAAGGGTGAACTGGATACAGAAAGACGCTAGCCATCCACTGCCAAGCAAGCGCTTGCTCTCGTTATGACAGTTACTTTGTATGGAATTTATGGTTTATGAGTTTGTGAAGCCGCTGAAATACATGTGTTGTAATTATGGTAATTGTGTTGGTTTTGCGTCACATGCCGTCAATGTAAATGTACCTCAAGCTAAATGTTTTATTCGGGTTTAAATGATTAGTGGAATATACTTATATTCGTGGTTGCTTTATTTCCCTTGTTTTTTACCCACCCTTAGATCATTTGGAGAGCTTCATGAAAATCGCAAAACTTACCGCCGCCCTGCTGGCTGTTGTTGCCCTGCCCGTGCTGGCCAATGGCACTTCTGCCGCTACCGCTACCCCCGAATCAACCGCTGCCATGCTGTTGAACCCCGCTACGGCTGCTGATCCTGCCAAGGATCCCAAGGCTGCCGTCAACACCATGATCATGCTGATGGACCCCGCTACCCTGACGGCCCTGATGACCCAGAGCATGAACCCCGCTACCTACACCCAGATGGGCCAGGCTGCGCTGAATCCCGCCACCGCACAAAACTACGCCGTGTTCATGGACCCCAACCTCTACACCAAGTGGATGAGTGCTGGCATGGATCCCAACTTCTACACGGCCATGATGTCCCCCTTCATGAACCCCAATATGTACATGAAGTGGATGATGTCCCCGATGGATCCCCGTACGCTGAATGCCGGCATGCAAATGCTGAATCCCGGCATGTACATGAACTGGATGACGGCTCCCCTGAATCCCGCCAACATGAACCTGATGATGGCTCCGCTGAACCCCAACATGTACACCGGCTGGGCGAACATGGCTGTGGATCCCAAGACCTACGGTACCTGGGGCTCTTTCATGAATCCCGCCACCTACGGCAACATGGCTAACCCGTTTGCTGGGTTCATCCCCGCAGTACCGGTTGCGCCTGCAGCCAAGTAATTTCCCTGTAAGGAAATCGTGCTGCAATATCCCCCGGCCTTGAGCCGGGGGTTTTTCGTTGAACTAAAATAAACAAGAGACAGGATAAATCCTGCGAAGTTAAACCAAAGGAAATGATGATGGGCAGTAAAAAGACAGCCGCTAGATACAGCAGCATTTTACTTTTCATGCTGTTTTCAACCAGTGCGTCATTCGCCAGTGATTCAAGCCTGGCCCAGATAGAAGCCAAACCAGCCGAGCGCACTCTCCTGGAAGGGTGTTTGGCCAACGCAGGTTTGGGAAACATGCAGGTTATTAAAAACATGACGCAGAAATTCGGTCCGGAAGCTGTACTGGACATGATGTTTTCTTCCGTCAACCCCATATTTCAGCCCGCCCTGCTAACGAAATCGAATAATGATCCGGCCAAGCCGGTAAAAAACATCGAAGACATGCGCGAAGACAAATACTTTCAGCATGCCATTACTTCCACTGGCATCCCGGCACCCTGGATCAAGGTGACGGCCGATAGGCGCGTGATTACGCCACAAGCCAAAACAGAAAACCAGCCCGATAAAAGCTGGCTAAGATTGCCCTTTGCCATTCCGGCAAACAGCAGGTTTTCGCAGGAAGGTAAAACGCAGGAACCAGCCGCCACTGGCGTGATGCAACGTTACTGACTGCTGAAACGGGATAAGCCTTTTTCCGTCAAAATCGCATTTAGCCGGATGTCCCAGGGCTCTGAAGGAATTTCCGCCGCGCGTTGACATTCGAACGCCAGTCCAATCAAATACGGTTTGTGCCAGATTCTGCGGCGGCGCAAAAAAGCCAACGTGGCATCGTAGTAACCGCCACCCATGCCGAGCCGGCGGCCTTGTCCGTCAAATCCTACAAGCGGCACCACCAGGAAATCCAGCCAGCGGGCATTCATCAGTCGTCTGCTGTAAGGCTCGACAATCCCGTAGCGATTGCGGGTGACACCGTGACGCCCGTCCAGCCTGGCAAATCGCAATGGCTGGGCCTCACGATTTGCGATAACCGGCAGAAAACATTCCTTGCGTCTGTGCAGCGCTTCATTGAGCAATGGCAGCGCATCAAATTCCTCGTCCAACGGCAGATAAACTCCCCAACGGCGTCCCCTTAATATCAATCCACTTCGTATGAGTTGCCGCAGTGCGAGTTTGGCTGCGTGCTGACGATAAGCAAATGGCAATGCCTTGCGCGCCGTTCGCAACTGTTTGCGCAAGGTTTTTTTGGGGTTGGTTTTCATGTATGGGAAGTGTTCCCCGCCTGTGCCGTGACTGCCTGCGGACTCTTGAACCAGGGTTCAAGATGGCTGCAACCGAGAATGTTTTGGGCACACAAGACGTGTTGCGCGCACACCCACATCCAAATTGGCCGCGGCCTTGCACGTATGCATTGGTTCAGAGAAATTGCTGACAACCTCGAACACCGCAGGGAACGCTTGAAGTGTATCAGAGGCAGGTATTGGAAGTGCAAGCCCTAAAAAAGCACATCCTGATCAGCCAGGGTCTGATCAAGAATGTTTTCCAGGGCCTGAAGTTTTTCGCGGTATTCGGGTTCGCGGCTGGCGCCGCCTTTTGACAGCAGCTCGTGCGCGATATTCAGACCGGCCATCATGGCGATGCGCTCGACGCCAATGACCTTGCTGTTCTCGCGAATGTCGCGCATTTTGCTGTCGAGGTACTGTGCGGCGGCCAGCAACTGCGGCTCTTCTTCCTTGCTGCACGCAACCTTGAATGTGCGGCCGAGCAGATTGATTTCGATATTGCGCGGTGTGCTCATCAGGAAGGAATTTTATCGATAACCGAATCCAGCCTTGATTTGGCCATATCCAGTTTGGCGTTGAGTTGTTTGACTTGTTGCTGCGAAGTGGCCAGATCCTGGCGCAGCCCCTGATTTTCCTTGCGCAGGCGCTGGCATAACTCGGCAGCCAGCCGGATTTTCTGTTCCAGTGAAGCGAGCACTTTATCCATATAAAAAACTATAACCCATCTGGGCAGGTTTTTGACAGCTTGCCATAAAGGTAAAATGACATATTCAGGTGCTCTGACGGGTTTCTCTCCTCCAGGGTTAAACGGGAAACCGGTGCGGCCTCAGGCCTAATCCGGTGCTGCCCCCGCAACGGTCAGCAGGCGTGGATGCGCCACAACGCCACTGGGTTTGCCCGGGAAGGCGGCGCATCAAATCCTGCCAGCCCGGATACCGGCCTGATGCTGGCTCGCTGGTGCGCCAGTTTTCTCAACCCGCCCACGGGGAACTGGGCGCAGCCAAATGAAAGCACATCATGCGGTATCAAGAAAACGCGCTTGCGACAGCGCTGGCCCTTGCCTTTTCATTTTCCGCGCATGCGGAAGATTTGCCGGTATTCTTTGGCGATGAGATTGTCGTTACCCCCAACCGTGCGCCGCAAAAACTGTCCGAATCGCTGGCCGCTACCACCGTACTTACCAGTAAAGACATCAATGCGTCCGGCGCGATGGATTTACCCACACTTCTGCAAGGGCTGGCCGGTGTGGAAATTTCCCGTACCGGAGGTTTTGGTTCGCAATCTGCCATTCGCCTGCGAGGGGCGGAGGCCGACCATACCCTGGTTCTGGTGGATGGGCTGCGCATGAATTCCGTATCGGCTGGCACCACCGCCATTGAGCATTTGCCTTTGGCCGAGATTGAACGCATCGAAATCGTTCGCGGCAATGTGTCAAGCGTGTACGGATCGGAAGCCATTGGCGGCGTGGTGCGCATCTTTACCCGAAAGGGATCCGGCCCGATCAGACCGCGCATTGAAGCCGGTGCGGGCACACACAAGAACCGTCAGATAAATGCTTCCGTCGGCGGCGAACTGCCTTCCGGTTTCTCGCTATATTTGGGCGCCGGACAAACCCGCGGTGGCGGGTTCTCGGCGGTGAAGAAGCAATTCATTCCGGCGCCATTTGTTTTTAGTCCTGCCGATATGGACGACGACGACAGCCGCAATACACACTTGAACTTTCAACTCCGGCAGCGCATTGGCGACCATTTCAACTGGGGCATTTCCACCCTGCAAACCTGGGCGGATGTTGAGTATGACGGCAGCGTCTCCAATCATGCCGACCAGCAATTGAACCAGTATTCGGCATTTGCCGAAGGCAGACCCACATCGGCCTGGACTACGCGTCTGACGTTGGCGCGCAGCCAGGACAATCTGGATAATGACCTGAACGGTGTGCCCGGCGATCGATATGACACGCGCATCAACCAGATGCACTGGGAAAACACTTTGCGTTTCAAGGAGCACTCGATACGCTTCGGGCTTGAAGCGCAACACCAGAAATTGAAATCCAACCAGGTGTTTAGCCAGACTTCACGCAAGGCTTTGAGCGCCTATGCCGGTTGGGGGCTCAAGTTTGATGCACATGGCCTGGACATTGGTGCCCGATATGACGACTACAGCGATTTCGGCGGGCATGCGACCGGCCGTATTGCCTACGGTTACCAATTCACGCCGGCGCTGAAAGGGATTGCCGCCGTGGCAAGCGCATTCAAGGCGCCCACCTTTAACGACCTGTATCTGGACTTTCCGCCATTTTATTTTTCCAACCCCAACCTCGATCCGGAACGCTCTAAAAACGCCGAACTGGGCCTCAACTATGCCGCGGGCGGGCAATTTATTCAGGCCACACTTTTTGCCAGCCGCGCCCGGGACATGATCGTGGTCGACCCCATCACGTTTGCCACCACCGTCAATCTGGACAAAGGCCGCAACCAGGGTGTGGAACTGAGTTGGAGCGGCAAGCTGGCGGGCTTGGAAGCGCGTGCCGCGCTGACCTGGCAAAAACCCGAAGATGCCCAAACCGGGCTGTCCCTGCTGCGCCGCGCCCAGCGATTCGGCAGCGCGGCCTTGTTCGACCGCATCGGAAAAGTTGGCTGGCGGGCAGAACTGAATGCCAGTGGCGCGCATCCGGATGTGCATGTCAGCAATTTCACCCGCACCAAGGTACCTGGCTATGCTGTGCTCAACCTCTCGGCCGAGTATTTAATTTCCAATGACTGGAAGTTGACCGGCCATGTGCTGAATGCACTGGACGCTGATTATTCGCTGGTGCATGGATACGCCACGCCCGGGCGTGGTTTCCGGCTAGAATTGGCCTATACGCCGAAATAAGGGAACATTCATGCCAGTCAAACTTTCGCATCGCTTGTTGATATTGCTGGGGCTGGGCATTGCGCTCGCCGTCACGCGCACCACTCACTTTGGCACGTCGGAAATTCTGCCGGACGCGAGTCTTGCGGTGTTTCTGCTGGGCGGCTTGCTGCTTGGCCGTGTGTGTGGATTTGCAGTGCTGATGGTGGCGGCGTTCGGCGCGGATGTGATGTCGGCGCAAACCGCCGAGCAGGCGGGCTGGTGTCTGACGCCGGCCTATTGGGGCCTGGTGCCTACCTATGCCACATTGTGGCTGACCGGGCGCTGGCTGGGCAAGCGTCATCGTGCGGGCAGGCTGGAAGTTGTGCAAGCCGCCGGTGTGAGTGTGGCGGCGACTGCCCTGGCCTTTGTCATTTCAAATTTCACCTGGTTTGCTTTTTCCGATACGGTCAACGCCATGAGCCTCGCGGATTTCGGCCTTGCGGTAGCAAAGTATTTTCCGTCCTATCTGGGTAGCGCCATGCTCTACCTGATTCCGGCCTGGTTTGGGTGGAAGCTGTCACAGAACCGGCTCCACAAACCCCAAAGCCTCTGAGCGCGCAAACCTATATTGGCCGTTTCGCGCCTTCGCCCACCGGCCCACTGCATTTCGGTTCGCTGGTCGCCGCGTTGGGCAGCTATCTTGATGCGCGCATGGCACGGGGGCAGTGGCTGGTGCGCATGGAAGATGTTGACGAGCCGCGTTGTTCGCAACAGGCGGCGGATGACATTCTGTTTTCACTCGAAGCGCACGGTCTCGGTTGGGATAGCGAGGTGGTTTATCAAAGCCATCGGAACGGACAATATCAGGCAGTGCTGGAAAGCTTGATTGCGTCAGGTGCGGCTTACCCTTGTGGATGCACGCGAAAGGAAATCGAGGATTCCTCGCTTGTGGGCATCGAAGGGCCGGTCTACCCAGGTACCTGTCGCGATGGGCTGAAGGGGAAATCCGCTCGCGCCTCGAGAGTTCGGGTAGATGACGAAGCCATCTGTTTCGATGACCGCCTGCAGGGCCGCCAATGCCAGCGTCTAGCCAGCGAGGTGGGCGATTTTGTTGTTAAACGAGCCGATGGCTTGTTTGCCTACCAACTGGCGGTGGTAGTGGACGATGCCGAACAGGGCATTACGCACGTCGTGCGTGGCGCAGACCTGCTGGCTTCGACGGCCCGGCAAATTCATTTGCAGCGGCAGGTGGGCTACCCGACACCGGCTTATTTGCATCTGCCGGTCGTAGTCAATGGCATGGGTCAAAAGCTCAGCAAGCAGACGCTGGCGCCGCCGCTGGAAAATGCCAAAGCCAGCGAGAACCTTTGCGCAGCGCTGGTGTTTCTTGGTTTGAAGCCTGAAGCTGGACTTGATCGCGCGTCACCACGGACGGTGCTCGACTGGGGTGTGGCAAACTGGCATCCTCGTGCATCCTGAATAACGAAACTGATATGGCCCAGCTTCCTGACGCAGTCGAGCAGGTTCTCCGCCTGCACGCGCAATTCATTCATGCTGTTGTTGGTGCGTTGCGAGATCGCTCGCAACTGCCGCAACTGAATGATCATTTGAAAGCGGCGGAGGAAGCCGGCTGGATCAGGCTGGCCGTGGCATTGCGTCAGATCATCGACGGCCGCCGCGACGAATCCATCAAACTGGGTCTGGATGAGGAAGACCGCATCATTGTGGACGCCGTGCTGCGCGGCATCGAGAATCCGGCCACGTTGCCGCCGATTCAGCCGCCGGATGGTGCTGCCGCCGCGCCCGGCCTGGCGGCCATGATTCATGCCGCGGGCAGTGGCGATGTAAAAGCGTTTTCCGCGCTCGCCAACATGGCCGAGCAAATGATGAAAGCCGGCGGCGACATGGCGCGGCTGGGCGGCATGATGCGCCGGCTGGTGGATGGCGAGCGCGATACCGACAAGCTCACCAAAGGCATGGGGCCGCTGGGAAAAGAACTGGTCATCAATTTATTGGACGAACTGGCAAGGCTGCGACCGCACTAGTGTGGCCAGACTTGCCATGATGTGCTCACGCAGATTCAGGCTTTTCTTTCCAGTCGCTCCATCAGATAACACAAGCAATCCTGGCGAATGATTTTTACATCGCGCGTCAGCATGGCAGGCATGACTGGCCGGCGGGTGACGAGGGCACCGTTCATGATTTCAAAATAGTGATCGCCTGTTTCCTTGCCTGCCTCATTGCGTGCATGTAATGGCATGGCGCCCCCCGTAGCTACCGTACCCAGACGGGTACCGGGCGCCAGTTCGCGAAAATTGTAGTGATCGATGTTTTCTTCCAGACAGAGATCGGATGCAGATTTACCCACGCTCAAACTTGTGGATTCCGGAACGGTGACGACGGCTACGGTATGAAACAGATCCAGATCGTGGTTGGCGACAGGATGCGCGGGGAAGCCGGATAGATGCAATGCGCCTTCAACGTAAGCGGCGGCATGTTCGACGCCACCCGCGCCGCCGGGCTTGCCGCATTCGAGGGTGACGGCGGGACAGAGCTGGGCGAAGGCCTCGGACTGAACACCCTTGGGATCGGTGAAGTACACGACGATGCGTGAAAACATCGTGGCCAGGTGAAGGAAGGCGTCGTCCAACCGGTTGACGCAGGCATAATGCGGATTGAGCCCGGTGTTGTTGTGGATGTCGATGCTGGCAAACACGCCGCGCAGGGCCATGATCCTGACCACTTTCCGCATCATGCGATGTTCGGCGGAACTTGCGTCGGCATCGGATGACCATACGCGGTTGTAGTCGAGCTGGCCCTCCAGACGGCGCACGCCTTCACGGGCAGCATCGATGTTGCCGATGAACAGCGAGAGTGCACGAGGCAGGGGCTGATTCTGGTATTTTTTCAGGACAGCTTGCATTGCCTTCAGGCCTGTATCTTCGTTTCCATGCAGCAGGATTGAAACGAACAGGGGGGCGTCACGCCGGCCAGGCAGGTGAATCAGCGTGGGGCCGGGCAGAACAGTGTGCAATGCATTGGCTTCGACATCAAGAAAGCCATTGGGCAGGTATTCAAGTTCGTTCAGCATTCCTAAATTTCCCATTCATGCACGGGTGCGCCACTGCGTTGCCTTTCCAGATAGGCAGCAACCAGATGCAGGCTGTCTGCCCGGTTTTTTTCGCGGTAGGCGCGTTGCCATGCCGAGCCTGTCTGACCGCTTTTGATTCTAGATTCCATGATGTCCAGATAGTGGTCGATGTCGTCAGGATCAATTTCCAGTGTTTTCAAGCCGTGACGCGCCATGGGTAAAATTTCTTCAAGCAACAGGGTGCGCGCGTCGATGGCGCTCCCATCCAGCCAGGTGAGTTTTGCATGGAGTCCGTCGCGCGCCGCGGCATAAAAATTATTGCGGGCCTTGTCAAAGCTGAAACCGGTTTCAGGCGCTTCGCTCAAGCTCGCCAGAAAGCGGGCGAGGCCAAAGTACAGGGCAGCATTCGCCATCATGTCGGCAATGGTGGGGCCGGCGGGCAACACGCGCTGTTCGATGCGCAGATGCGGCGTGCCGTCAGGATCGAAGCCTATCAACGGCCGGACCCAGCGCCAGATCGTGCCGTTATGCAATCTCAGGTGGGCAAACTGATTTGGAGGCGTGTCCATCAGGATCGGCAGCAGCACTGAATGGGTCGAAAGATTGTCAGCGAAGCATTCAAAAACGGACTCGCGCGCATAACCATGGCCAAAGCTGACCCGGCGGTTTCCCTGGTCGGACTGGTCGCCGATTTCAACCGATTGTTCGAACAGTGAAATGCGTGTCTCATCCCACAGGTCGGCATCAAACAACAGGGGCGAATTTCCGGCTGCCGCGATCAGAGGCCCCGCCGCGATGAGGGAAGCATTGAAATAGCGCACGGCATCGCGCTGGCCGCTTTGCAGGTGGAGCTGAAACGAAGTCGTTGCGGCTTCAAGCATCACATCAGGATGATTGATATTCAGACGCTCGCGCCCGTCGATATGGATGCGAAGCGGACGTCCGGCCCGCCGGGTCAATACCTGCTCGTTCAATGCGCGATAGCGTTTGAGGTCGGACATGTTGGCAAGACAAAGATCCGATTGGCGGACGGTTGGCAGGATGCCGATCATCATCAGCACGCTGTCCATTTCGTGCGCAACTTCCTGGCATTGCTGCCAGTTCTGGTTCATCTCCCGGGTCATGGCCGACAAGACGTCTCTTTGAAGCGGCAAGGGCTCACCATTGAGTTCCACGTTGAAACGGGAGAGCTCGGGCACCACCAGCGGGTTGTTGAGGCGTCCGAGGAAAGCCTGATTGATGGGCGCGGGAAAAAAATTGTGGTCTATCAGCCAGGATTCCAGCTCGTAGCCGCCGATTTCACCGATGTCCGAGAAACGCCCTTCTGAAAGTTCCGTCCAGAGCACTTCCGTCTCATGAAACAAACGTCGCTCGTACTCCCTGAACGTGTCTTCGTCGAAGTGGGTTTGGCCTATCTCCTGTCCCATCGCTACGGGGCTGAATTATGCTGGCTCGCTGGCGGCAATGCCCTTCTGGAAGGTTGTGTAGACATAGACGGGTGATTTCATGTCACCCAGATGCTTATCGACGAGCGGGCTGACTTCCTCCCAGTTCAGGCCGCCGACGCCTGTGGCCAGCCGGGGCAATGCCAGACTGGCGAATTTTTCGGCATCCATGATCTGACGCAACTCGCGCAGCGCGTGATTGACATGCTCGACGGAAGCTTTACCCGGCTTCGCGCCCTGCCCGTAAGCCGCATCCTGCGTAAACAGATTGACGATGCGTGAACCTTCCGCACCCCCCCAGACCCAGGCGCCGCCGGGTTTGGGATGCGTGGTTTGGCAATAATGCCGGAAATCCTTGTACATGGCCGGCCAGTGTTCTCTCAGGCTCAGGGCCAGCCCGGTGGAAAAGGGATCATTGGGGGCAACCCCGTGCGCGATGGCCTGGGCCTTGGAAAGCAGAATATCTCCGGTAACGTGATGAATCATTTGCCTATCCTTGTAAGTCGACATTAAAAGTTTAATTATAGTTTAAAAGAAGATAGCAACATCCGTTATTGATGGAAAGAATCAACTTGGCTTGACTGCCATTGTTACAACTGTAAGTTTTGACAAGGTGAGACCAAAAAAGCTAGAATAATCAGCTTGCTACGCAATTTTTATTTGAAGGTTGCGTTCATGGGGTGATGTAGCTCAGTTGGTTAGAGCGGCGGATTCATAACCCGCAGGTCGGCAGTTCAATTCTGCCCATCACCACCACTTTTTCTATCCTGACAGTGCTGCCGGCGGCAGCGCGCCCCCAGTCCAATAACTGCCCGGCGCCCATCATGAAAAAACTCTATATCAAAACCTTCGGTTGCCAGATGAACGAGTATGACTCGGACAAGATGGCGGATGTGTTGAACGCATCGGAAGGTTTTGAAAAAACCGATACGCCGGAAGAGGCGGATGTCATTCTGTTTAATACCTGCTCGGTGCGCGAAAAGGCGCAGGAAAAAGTGTTTTCCGATTTGGGGCGGGTACGGGGACTGAAAGCGAAAAATCCAGGCCTGATTATTGGTGTCGGTGGCTGTGTCGCCAGCCAGGAAGGCGCGGCAATCGTGGCGCGCGCACCGTATGTGGATGTGGTGTTCGGTCCGCAAACCCTGCATCGCCTGCCGGAGCTGATCGCTAAAAAGCGCATGAGCGGCAAATCCCAGGTGGACATCACCTTCCCGGAAATCGAGAAATTTGATCACCTGCCGCCAGCCCGTACGGAAGGCGCGACAGCCTTTGTTTCCATCATGGAAGGCTGTTCAAAATATTGCACCTTCTGCGTGGTGCCGTATACGCGCGGCGAGGAGGTTTCGAGGCCGTTTGACGATGTGATTGCGGAAGTCGCGCATCTGGCGGAGCAGGGCATCAAGGAAATTACGTTGCTGGGTCAGAATGTCAACGCCTGGCGAGGGAAAATGCATGATGGCGAAAACGCCGATTTTGCGCTGTTGCTGGAAGTGGTGCATGAATTTTCCGGTATTGAAAGAATCCGCTATGTCACCAGCCACCCGCGTGAAATGACCGATCGCGTAATCGACTGCTACCGGAAACTACCGAAGCTGGTTTCTCATTTGCATTTGCCTGTGCAGGCGGGTTCCGATCGCATCCTTGCTGGGATGAAGCGCGGCTACACCGCGCTGGAATACAAGAGTCTTGCCCGTAAGTTGAAGGCTGCACGGCCAGACATTTGCCTGTCGTCGGACTTCATAGTCGGCTTTCCTGGCGAAACCGACACGGATTTCGAGGCGACAATGAAACTGATCGACGATGTGGGCTTCGATGCTTCATTCTCTTTCATCTACAGCAAACGGCCTGGCACGCCGGCGGCCGATTATCCGGACGATGTGCCGCATGATGTGAAACAGGCACGGCTTGAACGCTTGCAGGCAGCCATCAACGCTGCCGCGCAGAATGTCAATCTGAACATGGCTGGTACCTTGCAGCGGGTATTGGTTGAAGGGCCATCAAAGAAAGATCCACAAGAGTTGATGGGCCGCACCGACAATAATCGCATTGTTAATTTCAAGGGTCAGCCTCGATTGATCGGCCATTTTGTCAGCGTGAACATTACCCAGGCATTGCCGCATTCCCTTCGGGGCGAGATTGTCACCAGCGAGAGGGTAGAGTAGTGGCAGACGTGGCCGATATTGATTTCAAGCCAGTGGACAACAACCGGCTGGCGAGCTTGTGCGGGCCGATGGACGAAAACCTGCGTCAGATGGAAGCCGCACTGGATGTTGTGATACGGCGTCGGGGCAGTCGTTTCTCGATTTCCGGCGCGCGCGCGAATGAAGGCATCTCCGCCCTCGAGTATTTCTACAACAAGGCGGGCAATGAATTGTCGCTTGACGATATTCAGCTTGGCCTGGTGGAACTTGCCCGCGGGGTTGAGGAAACCGGACCGCTGCTGCGCACCCGCCGGGCTGACCTGAAGCCGCGAACGCCCGGTCAGGCAGTTTATCTGGAACAAATCCAGTCGCACGACATCATCTTCGGCATTGGACCGGCGGGAACTGGCAAAACCTATCTGGCGGTAGCGTGCGCGGTCGATGCGCTGGAACGGGATAACGTAAAGCGCATTGTGCTGACCCGGCCGGCGGTGGAGGCAGGCGAGCGGTTGGGTTTCTTGCCAGGTGATCTGGCACAGAAAGTTGACCCCTACTTGCGCCCTTTGTATGACGCGCTCTACGATCTGATGGGTTTCGACAAGGTGATGAAACTCATCGAGCGCAATACCATTGAAGTCGCACCGCTGGCATTCATGCGCGGCCGCACGCTGAACCACGCGTTCATCATTCTGGATGAAGCGCAGAACACCACGCCTGAACAGATGCAGATGTTTCTGACCCGAATCGGCTTTGGGGCCAGGGCGGTGGTGACGGGCGACATCACACAAATCGATCTGCCCAAAGGGATAAAGAGTGGCCTGAAGGACGCGCAGGATGTGCTGGGCGGTGTTCGCGGCATTGCCTTTACCCAGTTCACCAAGGAAGACGTGGTGCGCCATCCACTGGTGGCCCGCATCGTGGATGCCTATGCCCAGCATCGCGGAAGAGGCGAGAAGTGAAGGGAGAAGGAAGAAGGGGGAAGGGAAGTTCAACCAAGCTGTCGCTTTCGGTGCAGTACGCCAGCGAAGCCGCATCTTTTCCGACCCGCCCGCAACTTCGCCGCTGGGTGGGCGCGGCTGCTCAGCGGCCTGTATCCGTCACGCTGCGCATCGTCGATGAAGCGGAAGGCCGGGCGCTCAACCGGGATTTTCGTGGCAAGGATTACGCCACCAATGTGCTGACTTTTGCCTATGGCGAGGAGGCCGGGGCGTTGAGTGGAGACATCGTGATTTGCTCGCCTGTGGTGGAAAAGGAAGCACATGAACAGGACAAGCCCGTGCTTGAACATTATGCGCACCTCACCGTACATGGCGTATTGCATTTGCAAGGCTACGACCATGAGAATGAACCTCAGGCGCGGGAAATGGAAAGCCTTGAGGTGGAAATAATGCGGAAACTAGGGTTTAATGACCCCTATGCGAGCGAACAAAGTTAAGGGCGCGACCAGATTTTCGCGACCTTAACTTTATTCACTCCGCACCACCCTCATGGAGTCCGACCCTAGTCGACCGCACAAGAACTGGCTGGAACGCCTGTCTGCTTTTCTCTCCCGAGCGCCTGAAGACCGGGAACACTTGATCGAAACGCTTCATGGCGCGTTTGAGCGCAACCTGATGGATGCCGACGCCCTTGCCATGATCGAGGGCGTGTTGCAGGTTGGCGAAATGCAGGTGCGCGACATCATGATTCCACGCGCGCAGATGGATACCGTGGACATCAACGAACCTCCCGATGTTTTTCTGCCGCGCGTCATCGAGGCGGCTCACTCGCGTTTCCCAGTGATCGATGGCGAGAAGGACGATGTCCTGGGCATATTGCTGGCGAAAGATCTGTTGAGGTTGAATATTGGTGAAGAAGTGGATATGCGGGATATCCTGCGGCCGGCCATTTTCATTCCCGAGGCCAAACGCCTGAACGTCCTGCTCAAGGAATTCCGCGCCAGCCGCAACCACATGGCCATTGTGGTGGATGAGTATGGCGGCGTGGCGGGCCTGGTCACCATCGAGGATGTGCTGGAACAAATAGTTGGCGACATCGAGGACGAATATGACTTCGATGAGACCGAAGACAACATCATACGTGACAAGAGCGGACGCTATCGGGTCAAGGCGACAACCGAGATCAGCGATTTCAATGCAGCGATGGGATCGGAATTTTCCGACGAGGATTACGATACGGTGGGCGGGCTGGTGCTGAACAGGTTTGGGCGACTGCCCAAACGCAGCGAAACGATCGAGTTTGACGGCTTCAGATTTCAGGTGCTGCGGGCTGATTCCCGGCGTGTCCACACGCTGATCGTGGAGAAGCTGGCGCAAGGTGCATTGCCGCTAAACGAATGACACCTCTGTACCAATAATAAAGCGGCTTGCGAACCGCTTTATTGTTTCCGGAAACAGGATTACTTCAGTACCTGGATGACAACACGTCGGTTAAGGCTGCGGTTTTCCATCGAGGTATTGCTCGCTAGGGGCTTGAGGTCGCCATAGGAAATGGTCGACATGCGATGTAGCGGGATGCCGCCCACTTCATGCAGGTAGCGCCTCACGGATTCAGCACGCTCCAGTGCAATCTGGCGATTCTGACTATTGAGGCTGAAATCGTCGCTAAAGCCGATGATTTCGATGAAGGCGTGCGGCATCAAAGGCTTAACGCTGGCGATCAGGTTGTCCATCGCCGCGCGGCCTTTGGCCGTCAGTTCGGGTTGTTCGTAGCTGTACAACACCATGTCCTGGGACAGGGTAAGGCTATCCACTATCTTGCCGGAAACCATTCTGCTGTCGCGCGCGATCTTGATAGCGTCCTCAGCGGTTTCACGGGCTTGTGCCAGGGCTGTGCCCTGGTTGTCGACCTTGCCGGAGAGCGATGACAAGCCAGCCTGGGAGGCAGCTGTTTGCGAACGCAGGGCTTCCAGTTCGCGCTTCAACTCCTCGCTTGATGGACCCAATTGGTTGAGGCGTGATGCATGGAGGGCGCTATCGCCTTCGAGCCGGGAAAGCCGGGCCTCAAGTTTCTGTTGGGCGGCCGAAAGCGCGGCATGGGATTGTCTCAATTCATCAATCTGCTGGTTAGCCGATTGTGTCTGGGAATCAAGGGTTTTCTGGGAGGCACAGCCCATCATGGCAAGTGCGGGGACTAACAGGGAAACAACGGTACGTAATCGCATGAAACACTCCACTTGCATCGACATCAGATGCTAATGATAACTCAATATTAGTGGATGCTTATTACAACCGGGTTGGTTAGCAGGATGTTGAAAAACTACTGTGAAGGCGTGATGTTGCGTCAGAAACCGCCTCGAAATGCTCATGTATACCGCATACACTCCGCTTTCTCGACGGTTTCTTCCTTGCCTGACGCCCTCTCGCTACGTTTTTCAACACCCTGTCAGAAAATGAAAAAAGCGGCCGATCGGGCCGCTTTCTTCGTATGCCTGTGTCGGCTTAGTTGACCTTGGGATCCAGTTCGCCCTTGTCGTAGCGCTTCTGCATTTCTTCCAGGTTGAACACCTTCTTGATCTTGCTGGCCTGACCGGCGGCGCCAAAGGCTTCGTAGCGCGCCTTGCAGATGTCGCTCATGCCCTTGGTGGCTTCCTTGAGGAATTTGCGCGGGTCAAAGTTGGACTTGTTCTCGGCCAGGTGCTTGCGGATGGCGCCGGTGGAGGCCATGCGCAGATCGGTGTCGATGTTGACCTTGCGCACGCCGCTCTTGATACCCTCAACGATTTCGCTAACGGGCACGCCGTAGGTCTGGCCCATGTCGCCGCCGTAGCTGTTGATGATGGCAAGCCAGTCTTCCGGCACGGAAGAGGAGCCATGCATCACCAGATGCACGTTGGGGATGCGGGCGTGGATTTCCTTCACGCGGTCGATGCGCAGGACTTTGCCGGTGGGCTTTTGCGTGAACTTGTACGCCCCATGACTGGTACCGATGGCGATGGCCAAGGCGTCCACCTTGGTCTTGGCGACGAAGTCTGCGGCTTCGTTGGGGTCGGTCAGCAACTGGTCGTGCGACAGTTTGCCTTCAGCGCCGTGGCCGTCTTCTTCACCGGCCATGCCGGATTCGAGCGAGCCCAGGCAGCCCAGTTCGCCTTCGACGGAGACGCCGCAGGCATGCGCCAGATCGACCACCTTGCGGGTGGTATCGACGTTGTACTGGTAGCTGGAAGGGGTCTTGGCATCTTCCATCAGGGAACCATCCATCATCACGGAACTAAAGCCGGACTGGATGGAACGGAAGCAGATGCTGGGCGAAGCGCCGTGGTCCTGGTGCATGCAGATGGGAATCTGCGGATACATTTCGATGGCGGCGAGGATCAGGTGGCGCAGGAAGGGTTCGCCCGCGTAGGAACGCGCACCGGCGGAACCTTGCAGGATCACGGGGCTGTCCACCGCGGCGGCGGCTTCCATGATTGCCTTCACCTGTTCCATGTTGTTGACGTTGAACGCGGGCAGGCCGTAGCCGTTTTCGGCGGCGTGGTCCAGCAGTTGACGTAGTGAAATGAGGGCCATGTTCTACTCCTTATAAAAAATAGGTTATTTGCGGCCGCTACCCACCTTGACGATTTTCAAGGTGTTAGTGCCACCGGACTTGCCAATGGGTTCGCCTATGGTGAGGAGGATGAGATCACCCTCGCGCACCGCGCCCCTGCGGCGTAACTCATCTTCGGCCGCCTGCAGCAATTCCTCGCGACTGGTGTCCTTGCTGACTTTAAAGTTGATCGGGTAAACACCGCGGAACAGGGTCACTTTTCTACGGGTTTCCACTTCGGGTGTCAAGGCGTAGA
>ERZ1645185.222-NODE-222-length-24532-cov-12.973240_pt1 | contig 24532 bp, 22 predicted proteins | sample MGYA00575351_ERZ1645185 | MGnify/ENA primary metagenome ERZ1645185 (study PRJEB40838, sample SAMN11284767) | freshwater sediment metagenome | isolation source: river sediment | host: Sediment | place: India: Jana village, Kanpur | collected 2015-12-17 ... | reverse complement strand
TGCGCACCAGCGTCTGCATGTGGCCCTGCGGCTGCATGTCGCCGCCCATCACGCCAAAGCTCATCACCGGCTGACCATCCTTGGTCAGGAAAGCCGGGATGATGGTGTGGAAGGGCCGCTTGCCCGGCGCCACGAGGTTGGGGCTGCCGGCCATCAGGCTGAAGCCGTGGCCGCGGTTCTGCAAGCTCAGGCCCCAGTCGGGGATGACCACGCCCGAGCCGAAGCCCATGTAGTTGCTCTGGATGAAGCTGACCATCATGCCGCGCTCGTCGGCGGCGGTCAGGTAGATGGTGCCGCCCTTGGCCGGGTTGCCGGCGCCGAAATCCTGCGCGCGCTTCGGGTCGATCAGCTTGGCGCGGCTTTGCAGGTAGGCCGGGTCGAGCAGCTGCTCGGTCGTCACCTCCATCGTCGAACGCTCGGACACGAAGCGGTAGACGTCGGCGAAGGCCAGCTTCATCGCCTCGATCTGCAGGTGGAAGGATGCGGTGCCGTCCACCGGCAGCGAGGCCACGTCGAAGTGCTGCAGGATGCCCAGCGCCATCAGCGCCGCGATGCCCTGGCCGTTGGGCGGGATCTCGTGCAGCGTGTGGCCACGGTAGTCCTGGCTGATGGGCGTCACCCACTCGGGCTTGTAGGCGGCAAAGTCGGCCACCGTGTGCACCCCGCCCTGCACGCGCGCGCAGCGCACCAGGCTCTCGGCGATCTCGCCCCCGTAGAGCGCCTGGCCCTTGGTCTCGGCCACCGCGCGCAGCATGCGCGCCGCGGCCGGCATGCGAAACAGCTCGCCCACCTGCGGCGCGCGGCCCTTGGGCAGGAAGGTGCCGGCAAAGCCCGGCTGCGACACTAGGTCGGCCACCTGCGCGGCCAGCATCCACTTCTCGGCCACCACCACCGGCACCAGGTAGCCGCGCTCGGCAATGTCGATGGCCGGGGCCAGCAGGTCGGCGAAGGGCAGCTTGCCGAAGCGCTGGCTCAACGCCACCCACGAGGCCACCGCACCCGGCACGGTCACGCTGTCCCAGCCGCGCTGCGGCGGCGTGGCGGCGGCGTCGCCGTGCTTGCGGCGGAAGTACTCCGGCGTCCACGCGGTCGGCGCGGTGCCGGACGCATTCAGCCCGTGCAGCTGCGTGCCGTCCCACAGGATGCAGAAGGCGTCCGAGCCCAGGCCGTTGCTGCAAGGCTCGACGATGGTCATCACTGCCGCGGCGGCAATGGCCGCGTCCACCGCGTTGCCGCCAGCGGCCAGCATGCGCAGCCCGGCCTGCGCCGCCAGCGGGTGCGAGGTGGAGACGATGTTGCGCGCAAAGACGGGGCGGCGCGGGGTCGGGTAGTGGGTGTTCCAATCGAAGGCGTGGTTCATGCGGTGGGTCTCAATCGAGGGTGATCTTGCGCTCGCGGATGATCGCGGCCCAGCGGTCGCTGTCGGCCTGCACCACCGCGGCAAACTGCGCCGGCGTGTTGGCCACGGCCACCTCGGCGCCCAGGCGCGCCAGGCGTTCGCGCACCTCGGCCGACTGCAGCGCCTTGTTGAACTCGGCATTCAGCCGCGCGGTGATGTCGGCCGGCAGGCCCTTCGGCCCGTAAATGCCGAACCAGGTGGTGCTGCTGAAACGCGGCAGGCCCGACTCGGCCACCGTGGGCAGCTCGGGCGCCAGGCCTGAGCGCGTCTTGCCGGTCACGGCCAGCGCCTTCAGCTTCCCGTCCTTCACGTGCGGCATGCCGGAGACGATGCTGTCGAACAGGATCTGCACCTTGTTCGACACCAGGTCGGGTATGGCCAGCGCGGTGCCGCGGTAGGGGATGTGGGTGACGAAGATGCCGGCCTGCGACTTGAAGGCCTCGGTGGTCAGGTGGACGATGGTGCCGTTGCCGCTGGACGCGTAGTTCAGCTGCCCCGGCCGCGCCTTGGCGTAGGCGATGAGTTCGGCCACGTTCTTCACCGGCAGGTCCAGCGGCACCAGCAGCAGGTTGGTGGCATCGGCCACGTGGGCGATGGGCGTGAAGTCGCTGTCCGGCCCTGTCGTCTTGTAGGGCAGCTTCGGGTTCAGGTGCGGGCCGATCGAATGCGTGCTGCTGGTGGCGATCAGCAGCGTGTAGCCATCCGGCGCGGCCTTGGCCACCTCGGCCGAGCCCAGCGAGCCGCCTGCACCGGCCTTGTTCTCCACCACCACCGTCTGCCCCAGGCCCTGGCCCACCCGCTGCGCGATGCTGCGCGCCAGCAGATCGGTGGCGCCACCCGCCGGGAACGGTACCACCAGGCGGATCGGCTTGGTGGGGTAGGTCTGTGCCAGGCTCCAAGGTGCGTTCAGTGCCAGGCCCATCAGCAGGAGCAAGGATCGTCGATGCATGCGCGGCGCTCTGCAAGAAGAAACGAATGGCCCGCATTGTGGCGCGTCGCCCACAACCGCAGCCCGCTTTTCAAGGCGCCTGCCGTTCGCGCAGACGAATTGGCGTGGCCCGCGGTTATGCTCGCCGCGCCCGACGGCCGAAGAAGCCGTCGCGCACACCCAAGGCAACTGCAAGAAGGAAGTGTTTCATGGCTACCCGCAAGACGACCCCGACGAAGAGCACCTTGAAGAGCGCCGCCTCCGACCTGATGAGTGCGGCACAGAGCCTCGGCAAGGCCGTGGCCAGCAAGGCCGAGGCCGCCAAGGCAGAGGCCACCACGGCGCTGGCACGCGCGAAGAAGAGCGCGGCCCAGACCGGCAAGAAGATCAGTGCCTCGGTCGCGCGCACCGAGCGCCGCATCGAGAAGGCGGCCGCCGACGCGAAGAAATCCGTGAAGCAGACGATCGGCAAGGTCGAACGTGAAGCGCGCAACGTCAAGGCCAAGGCGACGAAGAACCTGAAGGCCGTGGAGAAGGCCTCGGTAAAGCGCTTGAGCAAGGCCGGCGATGCCATCGCCAAGGAAACCCGGCAGGTCAAGGCCGCGGTGACCAAGAAGACCAGCGCCGTCGCCAAGTCGGTGAAGGCGACCACGGCCGAGGCCAAGACCAAGGCCGCCAGCACTCGCGCCGCGGCCGCAAAGCAAGCCACGGCGGCCAAGCGTGCTGCCGCCAGTGCGACCAAGCCCGCCGCAAAGAAGGCCCCGGCGAAGAAGGCCCCGGCGAAGAAGGCTGCGGCGAAGTAAGCCCGGCAGCGCGTCGCGGTTCGGCAGCGACGCGGCAAACCAAACCCGTCGGCAGACGGTCGGCCCGTGCACCCCAGGGTGCGCGGGCCGTTGCCCTTTGGTGGCGCCCGACGCGGCGCCGCAAGCTTCAGCCCGACGCGCTTGCGGTCTTCGCCGGCGGCTCGCTCAGCAGGCCCGCAACCTGCTCGCCAATAGCCAGACAGGCGGTCAGTCCCGGCGATTCGATACCCAGCAAGTTGACCAGCCCGGGCACGCCATGCTCGGCCGGGCCCAGGATCATGAAGTCGGCCGCCGGCTCACCAGGGCCGGCAATCTTCGGCCGGATGCCGGCATAGGCCGGCTGCAGCGCCCCGTCGGGCAGATCGGGCCAGTAGCGGCGTATGGCCGCGGCGAAGGGCGCGGCGCGCGCAGGATCGACGGCGTAGTCCTCGTCGCCCAGCGCGGTGGGTGCGACCCATTGCACGTCCGGGCCGAAGCGCATCTGCCCGCCCAGGTCGAGGGTCACATGCACGCCGAGCCCGGCTTCGTCGGGCATCGGGTAGACCAGCCGCGTGAAGGCGGGCCTGCCCGGGCAGGCGAAGTAGTGGCCGCGCGCCCAGTGCGAGCTTGGCAAGACCATTGGCGGCAGGCCTTCAAAGGCCGCGGCCAGCGTCACCGCATGCAGACCGGCGCTGTTGACCACGCGCCGTGCGTGCAGTTGCATCGGCTCGTCGCCGCCGACCTGCAACTCGAAGCCGCCGTCGACGCGGCGCAGACGCCGCAGCGGGCTCTTCAGCGCCAGCATCGCGCCGTGCGCCTCGGCGTCGCCCTGCAGTGCCAGCATCAGGCCGTGGCTGTCGACGATGCCGGTGGATGGCGACAGCAGCGCCGCCGAACAGCGCAGTGCCGGCTCCAGCTCGCGGGCCTGCGCCGCGTCGAGCCACTGCAGGTCGTGCACGCCGCAGGCCGCGGCGCGCTGGCGCAGCGCCTCCAGGCTGGCGTGCTGCGCCGTCTCGGTGGCGACGATCAGCTTGCCGCAACGCCGGTGCGCGATACCGTGCGACGCGCAGTAGGCATAGAGCAGTTCCCGTCCGCGCACGCACAGCCGCGCCTTCAGCGAACCCGGCGGGTAGTACAGCCCGGCGTGGATGACTTCGCTGTTGCGCGAGCTGGTGCCGGTGCCGATGGCGGCAGCGGCCTCGAGCACGACCACCTCGTGCCCTGCCAAGGCCAGCGCCCGGGCCACCGCCAGCCCGACCACGCCGGCGCCGACCACCACGGTGTCCAGGCTTTCCATCACCCTCCCTTGCGGCCCGGCCACGGACCCGCGTGATCCAGCCCTTCGGCCACGAAGCGCCGCACCGCGGGCGGCTGCGCGCCGCGATGGAAGGCCAGCCGCTGCTCGCGCAGGCCTGCATCGGCGGCCGTGAAGCGTTCCAGTCGGCGCAGGTGCTCGACCCAGGTCTCGTCGACGAAGTACTCGATATAGCGCCCGGGCGCACCGGCGTCGCGGAACAGACCCCAGGACAGCGCGCCCTGGCGCAGCCGCGCGCGGCGGGTCTTCTGCATCACCGCGGCGAAGGCTTCGGCATCGGCGGGGTCGATCTGGTACTCCACGGTGACCATCACCGGGCCCTCGTCGGCACCGACCTCGATCGCCACCTCGGGCACGAAGCCCGGACGCGCCGGACTGAAGTCGGGGTCGGCGCCGCCCTCGACGGACAGGCGGCGCGTCAGCAGCCAAAGCAACGGGCCCACCACGGCCGCCGCGCAGACGGCCACGCGCACGCTGGCCAGCCCGGCCACCTGTCCCCACAGGAAGGAACCGGCCGCCGCACCGCCCATCAGCGCCATCTGATACACCGCCATGCCGCGCGCACGCACCCAGTTCGGCAGCGCCACTTGCGCGGCCAGCGTCAGCGAGTTGGCGGTGGAGATCCAGGCCATTCCCAGCACCACGATGGCCGGCAGCGCGATCCACAGGTTCGGCGCGAACACCACCACCACCGACATCAGCGCCTGGACGAAGGTGCCGGCGACGACGAACTGGTCGCGGTCGTAGCGCTCGCGCCAGCGCGGGAAGCGCAGCGCCGCCAGCACCGCGCCGCCGCCGATGCAGGCCAGCATTAAGGTGTAGGTGCCCGGGCCGGCGCCGTGCAGTTCGCGCGCCACCAGCGGCAGCAGCGCGAGCAGGGCCGACGAATGCAGGAAGAAGAAGAAGATGCGCACCAGCACCGCCTTCATGCGCGGCGACTGCATGACATGCTGCCAGCCGACGCGCATGGCGCCGACGAAGCGCTCTCCAGGCAGCGTGCTGGTGCGCGGCACCGAGCGCCAGCGCAGGATGGTGACGAAAGCCGCCGCCGCGAGGAACACGTTGAGTACGAACACCGCGCCGCTGCCCACGGCGGCGATGATCGCGCCCGCGACGACCGGGCCGATCACGCGAGACAGGTTCATCGAGATGCCGTTCAGCGCCATCGCCGCGCCGAGGTGCTCCCGCGGTACCACCTCGGGCACGATGGCGGAGAACACCGGCCAGCGCATCGCTAGGCCAACGCCGTTGGCGAAGGTCAGCGCCAGCAGCAGCGGCGCGGTCAGCGTGCCGGTCAGCGAAAGCGTGGCCAGCACCAGCGCGGTGGACGCCACCCACAGCTGTGTGACGGCGAAGTAGCGCCGCCGGTCGACGATGTCGGCCAGCGCCCCGCTGGGCAGCCCGAGCAGGAACACCGGCAACGTGGAGGCCGTCTGTACCAGCGCCACCATCACCGGGCTGGTGGTCAGCGAGGTCATGACCCAGGCCGCGGTGACGTCGTTCATCCACATCGCGACGTTGGCCGCGAACGTGGCCAGCCACAGGTTGCGGAAAACCGTCGTGCGCAACGGCGCGAAGGTCGAACTTTGTGCGAAGCGACGCAGCAAGGAGGACTCTGCGAAAACAGGCACGGCCCGTTGCCGGGCCGCGTCTTGTCGATAGGTTGGCGTGCCCCGTCAGGGCTCGTCGTGGAAGGCTTCCTCGCGTTTGCTCTTGATGGACGGTAGCGAGACGATGACGATCATCAACAAGGCGGCGAGCAGCAGGCCGGCGGACAGGGGCTTGGTGATGAAGGCGGTCCAGTCGCCCCGGCTGAGCAACAACGCACGGCGCAGGTTCTCCTCCATCATCGGACCGAGGATGAAGCCGAGCAGCAGCGGTGCGGGCTCACAGCCGAGCTTGAAGAAGAGGTAGCCGACGATGCCGAACCCGGCGGCCATGAACACGTCGAAGTTGTTGTTGTTCAGCGTGTACAGGCCGATGCAGCAGAAGGCCATGATCGCCGGGAACAGGAAGCGGTACGGCACGGTCAGCAGCTTGATCCACACGCCGATCAGCGGCAGGTTCAGGATGATCAGCATCAGGTTGCCGACCCACATCGATGCGATCAGGCCCCAGAACAGCTCCGGGTTGCTGGTCATCACCTGCGGGCCGGGCTGGATTCCCTTGATGGTCATCGCGCCGACCATCAGCGCCATCACCGCATTCGGAGGAATCCCCAGGGTGAGCATCGGGATGAAGCTGGTCTGCGCGCCAGCATTGTTCGCCGCCTCGGGCCCGGCCACGCCGCGGATGTTGCCCTGGCCGAAAGGCACGTCGCCCGGGTTGCCCTTGGTCTTCTTCTCCACCGTGTACGCGGCGAAGGACGCCAGCAGCGCTCCGCCGCCGGGCAGCACGCCCAGGATCGAGCCCAGCGCCGTGCCGCGCAGCACTGCCGGGTAGGCGTTCTTGAAGTCCTGCTTGGTCGGCCAGATGTCCTTGACGTCCTTGGTGAAGACTTCGCGGTGCTCGGCCGGCCGGCTCAGGTTGGCGATGATCTCGCCGAAGCCGAACACGCCCATGGCAATGGCCACGAATCCGATACCGTCGGTCAACTCAGGAATGTCGAACGAGAAGCGTGGCACACCGGAGATGACGTCGGTGTTGATCTGGCCGAGCAGCAGCCCGAGGATGATCATGGCGATGGCCTTGATCAGTGAGCCCGAGGCCAGCACCACCGCACCGATCAGCCCCAGCACCATCAGGCTGAAGTATTCGGCCGGCCCGAACTTGAAGGCCAGTTCGGTGAGCGGTGGCGCGAAGGCGGCGATGATGATCGTTCCGACGCAGCCGGCGAAGAAGGAGCCCAATCCCGCGGCGGCCAGCGCCGCTCCGGCCCGGCCCCGTCGCGCCATCTGGTAGCCGTCGATCGCGGTGACCACCGAGCTCGATTCACCCGGCACGTTGATCAGGATGGCCGTGGTGGAGCCACCGTACTGCGCGCCGTAGTAGATGCCGGCGAGCATGATCAATGCCGGCGTGGCATCGAGCGCGTAAATCGACGGCAGCAGCATCGCGATGGTGGCCACTGGCCCCAGGCCGGGCAGCACGCCGATGAGCGTGCCCAGCAGCGCGCCGAAGAAGGCATAGAAGACGTTCTGCAGCGTGAAGGCCACGCCGAAGCCGAGCGCCAGGTTGTTCAACAGGTCCATGGCTCGCTCCTCAGTTGGCCAGGAAGCTGGGCCACAGGGGGATCACCAGATTCAGACCCTTGATGAACACCGCCCAGGAACCGATGGTCAGGATGATGGCGTTGATCACCACCTCCTTGAGCTTGAACTCGTCACCGGCCAGACTGGCCACCAGGATCAGCAGCGGAAGCGAGATGATCAGGCCCAGGCGCGGCAGGAGCAGCCCGAAGCCGATGACCGCGGCCACGATCAGGCACAGCGGCCTCCATCCGATGTGCCCGATGCGGTCGCCGCCCTCGGTCTCGATGGTCAGCGCCTTGAACAGGATCACCGCGCCGAGAACCGCGAGCAGCACGCCCAGTCCGAACGGAAAGTACCCGGGCCCGGGCCGTGCCGAAGTGCCAAAACTGTAGTTGGTGGCACCGGCGGCGAACGCCAGCCCCGTGACCACGAACATCAGCCCCGACCAGAAGTCCTTCTGGCTCTTGATCTTCACGCCCGTCTCCTCGGTTGTGGTTTCTCCGAGGCATTCTAGGCAGCCCGTCCGGGCGGCCGGGTGTGGTTTCCACGTAAGGCGCCGGCCCTTCAGCCGGCCATGCGGCCCGCGTCCCTCAGGCGCGCACGTCCAGGCTCGGGGTACTTCGCAGCACTTCCTCGACGGTGGTCAAGCCCTCGGCGACCTTCATCGCCCCGGCCAAGCGCAACGCACGCATGCCGTCCTTGACGGCCTGGCGGCGCAGCGCGGTCGCGTCCAGCGCCGGATGCACCGCGGCGCGTGCGCCGTCGGTCATGACCAGCAGCTCGTACAGGCCGACGCGGCCGCGGTAGCCGGTGTGCCGGCATTCCAGGCAGCCGACCGGCTTGTAGGGCCGTACGCCGCCGGACAGGCGCCACGGCTTGGCCAGTTCGTCCAGCGTCTCGCGCGTCGTGTCCTCGTCGCGCTGCTTGCAGGCCGGGCACAGCATGCGCGTCAGGCGCTGCGCCAGCACGCCGATGACGGTGGCCGAGATCAGGTACGAGGGCACGCCCAGGTCGGCCAGCCGGGTGATGGCCGAGGCCGCGTCGTTGGTGTGCAGCGTGCTGAACACCAGGTGGCCGGTGAGCGCGGCCTGGATCGCCATCTCGGCGGTGGCCAGGTCGCGGATCTCGCCGACCATGATGATGTCCGGGTCCTGCCGCATCAGCGCGCGCAGGCCTTCGGCGAAGCCCATGTCGATGGCCGCATGCACCTGCGTCTGGTTGAAGGCCGGCTCGATCATCTCGATCGGGTCTTCGATGGTGCAGACGTTGACCTCGTCGGTGGCCAGCGTCTTCAACGTCGAGTACAGCGTGGTCGTCTTGCCCGAGCCGGTGGGCCCGGTAACGAGGATGATGCCGTGCGGCCGGGCGATCAGTTCCTGCCAGCGCGCGGTGTCGTGCGCGCCGAAGCCCAGAGCCTCGATGCTCTTGACCGCCGTTTCCGGGTCGAAGATGCGCATCACCAGCTTCTCGCCGAAGGCGGTGGGCAGCGTGGACAGCCGCATCTCCACCTCGGCGCCGATCTTGTCGGCGGTATCGGGCCGCTTGGTCTTGATGCGACCGTCCAGCGGGCGGCGCTTCTCCACCACGTCCATGCGGCCGAGCAGCTTGATGCGCGAGACCATCGCGTTCATCACCCCCAGCGGCACCTGGTAGACCGTGTGCAGCACGCCATCGATGCGGAAGCGGATCGCACCCATCTCGCGCCGCGGCTCGAGATGGATGTCGCTGGCGCGCTGGTCGAAGGCGTACTGCCACAGCCAGTCCACCACCTGCACCACGCCCTGGTCGTTGGCGTCGAGCTGTTTGGCGGTCTTGCCCAGCTCAACCAGCTGCTCGAAGCTGGCCGCCGGCGAAACCTCGCCCGTCTTCTGTGCGGCCCGCACCGACTTGGCCAGCGCGTAGAACTCGGTGGTGTACTTGCGTACGTCCTGCGGGTTGGCCAGCACCAGCTTGACGCTGCGCCGCGTGTGCGCCTCGATCTCGCCTACCCAGCCCGCGTCGAAAGGCTCGCTGGTGGCGATGACCACCTCGGTGTTGTTCAGTTGCAGCGGCAGCGCGCACCGGCTCTCGGCGTAGTGCACCGACATCACATCGGCTACGCGGCCGACATCGGCCTTCAACGGGTCAATGCGCAGGTAGGGCAACCTGCAGCGCGCCGCGAGCCATTCGGTCAGGGCCTCGGTGTCCAGCGGTTGCTGGGTACCCGCACGCTTCAACCCCGCACCGCCCAGCCGCACCAGAGCATGCTGACTCGAAGCGCCCGCACCAAAGCGCTGCGTCACGCGCTGCTCGTCTTCGGCGCTGATCAGCCGGTCGTCGCGCAGCCAGCCGAGCAGCCCACGCCAGTCGAGCCGGCCCTTCCAGGCCGGGCGCGCAATCAGGCCCGCCGCGTTGGCGGCATGGCGAGGCAGGACGGGGGTGGCGCTCATGATCCAGAATTGGGGTGCATGCCACCACCCTCCGGTGCGGCAACGGCCGCCGCCTGAGGTCGCAGCATGCGCAGCCATTTTCGCGCCGGCAGGCCCCAGGCACCGTAGCGCTGCTCGACGAGCGCGGCGCGTTCGAGCAATGCGGCACGCTCCGGCAGCTGCACGTTGCGCCCGGCAAGCACCACGCAGTTGCCCTCGCGCGTCGGGCGCAGCGCGCACACCTGTGGGGCGCCGAAGGCTTCGACGATCTGCGCCAGGCTGCGGCCGAAGCGCGCGTGGCGGCCGAACAGGTTGACGCTCATCACGCCGCCATCGACCAGCACCGCACGGCAGGCGGCATAGAAGCCGGTGTCGTCGAGCACCGGTGCGGCGGCGTCCTGGTCGTACAGGTCCACGTGCAGCAGCTGCACCGTGGCGCGGTGGGCGGGGTCGCGCACCCATGCACCGGCATCGAGGCACCGCACCTGCAGCCGGGCGCCATCGGCAGGCAGATGGAAGGAGCGCCGGCAGGTCGCGATCACGCCGGGATTCAGCTCCACGGCCACGGTGTGCATGCGCAGCGCCTTGTGGGTGAAGCGCGTGATCGACGCGGCGCCCAGGCCAAGCTGCACCGCCAGCCCCTGGCCCAGCACCGCAGGCGGCAGCCACAGAAGGCTCGCCAGCATGCGCTGCACGTACTCCAGCTCGATCCGGTCGGGGCGCGCGATGCGCATCGAGCCCTGGATCCACACCGTGCCCAGGTGCAGGCTGCGCACGCCCTGGAACTCCGAGATCGTGACCTCCGGCAGCGGCGGGGCGGCGGGCGGGATGCGGGGCATGGTTGCAGCAGCGGGCACGATAACCGAGCGGACGGCGGCGGCCTCAGCGGCGCGCCGCCAATGGCACGCCGCAAGCATCGAAGGCCTGCCGCCAGGCGGCCAGCTTGCGCTCGAAGCTCCAGCTGGCGTTGGCGGGACTGCTCGACGGCAGCCTGAAGCACTGCAGGCCCATGGCCGCCGTGAGCCGCATCGCCCGCGCCGACTCGCCGCCGTTGTGCGCCACGCCCACCAGGCCTGGCGCCCGGCGGCGCAGACGGGCCAGGTCGTTGTAGCGTGCGTCGCGTATCGCGCTGTCCAGGCTGCCCTGGCGCGTGCAGTCGGCAATCACGTCCCACAGCCCGACGCCATGCGCGCGCAGCCGCTGCAGCCGCCGTGCGTAGCCGAGCGCGACCAGGTCCTCGCCGAGCAGTGCCGACAGCAGCGGCCAGAACTGGTTGCGCGGGTGCGCGTAGTACTGCCCGGCGGCGAGCGAGGCCTCCCCCGGAAAGCTGCCGAGCACGACCAACCGGGTGTGCGATGAGATCACCGGCGCCAGGCCGCGCAGCCGTTCGGCCACGCTCAGGCGGCCCCCAGCCCGGGCAGGGCCGCACAGGCATTCGCGGTGGTCTGCGCGGCCGTCTGCTCCAGCGTCCAGCCACGCAGTGCGGCCAGCGTTTCGGCAATGCGCGGCAGCTCGGCCGGCTCGTTGCGCGCGTGCAGGCCCGCGGCCCGCTGCTGTGCCGTGCGATACAGCCATTGCGGCGGGATGTCCGGCGCGTCCGTCTCCAGCACGATGGCCTCGGCCGGCAGCGCGGCCGCCAGGCGGCGTATCTGCAAGGCCCGTTCGTGCGTCATCGCACCGCCAAAACCGAGCCTGAAGCCCCGCGTAGTGAACTGCGCCGCCTGCTCCTCGCTGCCGTTGAAGGCGTGCACGATGCCGCCGCGCACCGGCAGCTGCCGCAGGCCCTTGAGCAAGGCGTCGGCCGAGCGCCGCACGTGCAGGATCACCGGCAGGCCGACCTCCCGGGCCAAACGCAGCTGTTGCAGGTAGAACCGCTCCTGCCGCGGCAGATCGGCGCCGGCGACGAAATGGTCGAGGCCGATTTCGCCGACCGCGACCAGCCGCGGGTCGGCACGCCAGTCCTGCAGCACCTCGCGCAGACGCTGCAGGTCGGCATCGGTGGCGCGGTCGACATACAGCGGATGGATGCCCAGCGCGTAGACGCCATCGTGACGCTGGGCCAGCGCGCGCACGGCCTCGAAGTTCGCCGCCTCGACCGCAGGGAGCACCAGGCGCACCACGCCAGCGGCGCGGGCGCGGGCCACCACGGCCTCGCGGTCGGCATCGAACTCGCCTGCGTCGAGGTGGCAGTGGGTATCGATCCAGCCGCTCATGCGCCGATGATGCACCGGTTGGGCCGGCGCGCATGCCGACGAGGCGTCCGAGCACGGGGATGCAAGCCCATTCGCAACGTGATAACGTGATTCGCCAGCAGCGCCTGCAGCTGCGTCCGTTGCCGCCTTGCCGTCCATGCCGAACCGTAGAACTCCGCTCTACAGCCCGTCACGCCGGGGTGCGGCGGGTGCTGCGCCGCCTTCCGTACCAATGGCGCCTGCGCCGCAGTCGGAAGCGGTGGCACCGCCGCCGGCGTCCGCCGCGCCCACCGCAGCCCATGTGTCGGCTCGGGCCGGCTTCTGGCGCCGGCATGCTGGCTCCGTCGGGTGGGGCAGCCTCGGTGCGCTGCTGGCCGTGGTGGCCCTGTTGTCCGCCTTCAACCTGCAACCGCGGCCGAAGGCGCTGACGCAGAAGCAGATCGACGCCGCAGTCCGTCATACGCTGGAGAACCACGTCATGCCTTCGCCGGCGACGCGGGCTTATGCCACGGTGGCCAAGTCGGTGGTGCGCGTGGTCGGCCTGATGGACGAGAAGGACGACGGCCGGGACCGCGGCGACAAGCGGGCGCTGGAGCGCAGCCTGGGCACGGGCGTAGTCATCAAGGACGATGGCACGATCCTGACCAACCTGCATGTCGTGTGGGGAGCCAAGCGCGTGCGCGTGACCTTCGCCGACGGCCACGAGTCCGAAGCCGTGCTGCTGGGCACGCAGCCTGAGAACGACCTGGCTGTGCTCAAGGCGCAGAGCCTGCCCGACGACCTGGAGGCGGCGACCATGCGTTCCACCGGCGACCTCTCGCCCGGCGACCAGGTCATTGCCGTCGGTCACCCCTTCGGCATCGGCCCGTCGGTCAGTGCCGGCGTGGTCTCGGGGCTGAAGCGCGAGTTCCGGTCTCCCGGGGGCGAACATGCGCTGACCAACCTGATCCAGTTCGATGCCGCCGCCAACCCGGGCAACTCGGGTGGGCCGCTGGTGACCATGGACGGCTACGTGGTCGGCATCGTTACCGCCATCCTCAACCCGAACGAGCAGCGCACCTTCGTCGGCATCGGCTTTGCGGTGCCAATCGAGAACGCCGCCGGCGCCGCCGGCCTGCCGCCCTTCTGAAGCCCTTCTGAACCGCCCACAGGACTGTCCATGCAGCAAGAATCCGCCCAGACCGCCGAGCTGATGGAGCGCATGCTCTACGAGGTCAAGCGTGTTGTCGTCGGGCAGGACCGCTTTCTCGAGCGCGTGCTGATCGCCATGCTGGCGCAGGGCCACCTGCTGGTGGAAGGCGTGCCCGGCCTGGCCAAGACGCTGACGGTGAAGACGCTGGCGCGCACCATGCGCGGCAGTTTCCGTCGCATCCAGTTCACGCCCGACCTGGTGCCGTCGGACCTGGTGGGCACGCGCATCTACAACCAGAAGACCGGTGAGTTCGGCATCTCGCTGGGGCCGGTGTTCGCCAACCTGCTGCTGGCCGACGAGATCAACCGCGCGCCCGCCAAGGTGCAGAGCGCGCTGCTCGAGGTGATGCAGGAGCGGCAGGTGACGATCGCCGGCGAGACGCACAGGGTGCCCGAGCCCTTCGTCGTCATGGCGACGCAGAACCCGATCGAGACCGAGGGCACCTACCCGCTGCCGGAGGCGCAGGTCGACCGGTTCATGATGAAGGTGCTGGTCGACTACCCGACCGAAGAGGAGGAGTTCGTCATTGCCCAGCGCGCCACCGCCGGCGCGGTGGACGTGCAGGCGGTGGCCGACACCTACGCGCTGCAGGCGCTGCAGCGCGAGTGCCGCGCGGTCTATGTCGACCCGTCGCTGATCCAGTATGCGGTGAAGCTGGTCAGCGCCACGCGCTCGCCCGAGCGCTACGAGCTGGCCGACCTCGGCAAGTACCTGACCTTCGGCGCCAGCCCGCGCGCGACGATCAGCCTGGTCGAGGGGGCGCAGGCGCTCGCCCTGCTGAGAGGCCGGCGCTATGCGCTGCCCGAGGACATGGTTGATCTGGTGCCCGACGTGTTGCGCCACCGGCTGGTGCTGTCCTACGAGGCGCTGGCCGACAACCTCAACGCGGACCAGGTCGTGCAGCGCGTGATGCAGAAGGTGGCCGTCCCGGACAAGCCGATGGCGCACGACAGCAGCGGCATGCCCCATGGCTGAAGCCCCAGCCACCACACCCGCAGCGGGCATCGAGGAGCGCCTGCTGCGCCAGCTGGAGTGGACCGTGCTGCGTCGGCTCGACGGGCTACTGCAGGGCGACTACCGCACGCTGCTGCGCGGCGCCGGGGTGGACCTGGCCGATCTGCGTGAGTACCAGCTGCACGACGACGTGCGCCACATCGACTGGAACGTCACCGCCCGGCTGCAGGTGCCGCACGTGCGGCAGTTCACCGAGGACCGTGAGCTGACTGCGTGGTTCCTGCTCGACCTGTCGGGCAGCGTCGACTTCGGCTCGGCCGACACCACCAAGCTGGCCGTGTCCACCGGCATGGTGGCGCTGCTGGCGCGCGTGCTTACCCGCCACGGCAACCGTGTGGGCGCCATGCTCTACGGCACCCGCGTCGACCGCGTGCTGCCGCCGCGGCTGTCGCGGCAGCATGTGCTGAGCCTGATGCGCCTGATGCGCGATCGCCCCCGCGAGCGCGCCAACGGCAGCGGGACCTCGCTGGCCGATCTGCTGAATGCGGCCGCCGGGACGATCAAGCGGCGCTCGCTGGTGCTGGTGGTGTCCGACTTCATCAGCCAGCCGGGTTGGGAAGCCGCGCTGGCGCGGCTGGCGCAGCGCCACGAGGTGGTGGCGGTGCGTCTGTACGACCCGCTGGAGATGGTCCTGCCCGAGCTCGGCCTGGTGACGGTGGAGGACGCCGAAACCGGTGAGCAGCTGTTCATCGACACCTCGGACCCGGGCTTCCGGCGGCGCTACGCCGCCGAGGCCGAGGCGCGCGAAGCGGCGCTGCGCGACGCGCTGGCGCAGGCCGGCACCGACACGCTGGAGCTGTCCACGGACGACGACCTGCTCGAATCGATGCTTCGCTTTGCGGCGATGCGCCGCCAGCGCGGCCGCATGAAGATCGGCGGGCGCTGGCCAGCGTACCTGCGCAGCGCGGCGCCACAAGCTGCCGGAGCCCTGTCATGAACTTCGTCTGGCCCGACCTGCTGTGGTCGCTGCTGCTGCTGCCGCTGCTGGTGCTGCTGTACCTCTGGCTGCTGCGCAAGCGCCGGCGCAGCACCGTCCGCCTGGCCAGCCTGGGCGTGGCCAAGGCCGCGCTGGGCAAGGGACCGGGCTGGCGCCGCCACGTGCCGCCGCTGCTGATGCTGCTGGCCCTCGCGACGCTGCTGTTCGCGATGGCACGGCCGATGGCGGTGATCACGCTGCCGTTGTCGCAGCGCACCATCATCCTGGCGATGGATGTGTCCGGCAGCATGCGGGCCACCGACGTGCAACCCAGCCGCATCGTCGCGGCGCAGGAAGCTGCCAAGGCCTTCGTCACCAGCCTGCCGCGCGAGGTGCGCGTGGGCGTCGTCGCCTTCGCCGGCACGGCGGCCGTGGTGCAGGCACCGACCACCAGCCGCGAGGACATCATCGCCGCCATCGACCGCTTCCAGCTGCAGCGCGCCACGGCCACCGGCAGCGGCATCATCCTGTCGCTGGCCACGCTCTTTCCGGATGCCGGCATTGAGATCTCCCAGGCCACCGGCCAGCGTCCGATGCCCGGCCCGCTGGACGAGAAGAAGGAGGCGAAGGAGTTCACCCCGGTGGAGCCGGGCTCCTACACCTCGGCGGCGATCATCATGCTGACCGACGGCGCGCGCACGACCGGCCCCGACCCGGTGGAAGCGGCAAAGATGGCGGCGGACCGCGGGGTGCGCGTCTACACCGTGGGCATCGGCACCGTGGCCGGCGAGACCATCGGCTTCGAGGGCTGGAGCATGCGCGTGCGCCTGGACGAGGCGGCGCTGAAGCAGATCGCGCTGCTCACGCAGGCCGAGTACTTCTACGCCGGCACCGCGCAGGACCTGTTGAAGGTCTACCAGTCGTTGAGCTCGAAGCTGGTGGTCGAGAAGAAGGAGACCGAGATCACCGCCTTCTTCGCTGCCGTCGGCGCCTTGCTGGCGCTGCTCAGCGCGGGGCTTTCGGTATGGTGGTTCGGCCGCGTGGCCTGAGGCTGCCTCAGGGCTGGAGCCGTAGCAGCTGGCCGTCGGCGCTGTCGGTGAGCACGTAGAGGTAGCCGTCCGGTCCCTGGCGCACGTCGCGAATGCGCGCCCTTGTGGCGGCAAGCAAGCTTTCTTCACCCTTGACGTTCGTGCCATCGAGCTCCAGCCGCAGCAGCGACTGCGCCCGCAGCGTGCCGATGAACAGCTGCGTCTTCCATCCCGGATAGCGATCGCTGGTCAGGAAGGCCATGCCGCTCGGCGCCACCGACACCGGCACCCAGGTTTTCAGCGGCTGCTCGAAGCCGGGCTTCGGCCCTTCTTCGCCGATGCGCGTACCCAAGCCGTAGTTGCGGCCGTAGGTGATCAGCGGCCAGCCGTAGTTGCGCCCCGGCAGCACGCGGTTCAGTTCGTCGCCGCCTTGCGGGCCGTGTTCGTGCGCCCACAGCTCTCCGGTCGCGGGATGCAGCGCGGCGCCCTGCACATTGCGATGGCCCAGGCTCCAGATTTCCGGCATCGCCCCCGGGGTGGCGACGAAGGGGTTGTCGGCCGGCACCTTGCCGTCGGCCTCGATGCGCACGATCTTGCCCAGGTGGTTGTCCAGCTTCTGCGCGTCGTCCTTGCGCGAGAAGCGGTCACCCAGTGCCACGAACAGGCGCCCGTCCCTCGCGAAAACCAGGCGCGAGCCGCAATGAAGCGTGCTCGACACCTTGGGCTGCTGGGTGAAGATCTTCTGCACGTCCACCATACGGTTGCCCTGCAGCCTGCCGCGCGCCACCGCCGTACTGTTGCCGCCCTCGCCGACCTCGGCATAGCTCCAGTAGATCCAGCCGTTCTCGGCGTACTTCGGGTCCAGCACCACGTCGAGCAGGCCGCACTGCCCGCCGGCGTCCACGGCCGGCAGGCCGGCCACCGGCTCGCCCAGGCGGCCGTCGCGCTCGACGATGCGCATGCGCCCCGCACGCTCGGTGATCAGATAGCGCCCCTCGGGCAGAAAGGCCACCGCCCAAGGGTTGGACAGGCCGCGGGCCACGCTCACCACCTTGGGCTCAGTGGCGTGCGTCGGTGCCAGCAGGCAGCACAGCAAGAAGAAGACGGTCGACCGCATGGTGCCCCTCATTAACTCGGACCGCATGGTGCCGCAAGTCGCGTTCACCCCACGGCCTCCACGACCATTTGCACGCGCTGCTGGCCCTGCCATTCGTCCAGGCTCAGCCTATAGGCCATGCGCACGCGTTCGGCCACCGGTTCGGCATGGCCGAACCAGATCGCGTCACGCAGCGTACCGGCATGGCGCACGCGCAGCTTCAGGTGCTTCTCGCCCACCAGCCGCTGCTGCAGAACCTCGACTTCGTCGCAGAACAACGGTGGCTCGAAGCCCTGCCCCCAGACCTGGGCGTCGAGCAGCGCCACCGTCTGCGGATTGAACCACTCCACGGGCAGCGGGCCGTCGGTGCGCAGCGTGCGCGTCAGCGTGGCCGCATCGAGCCACTCGCTGGCCACCCGCTGCAAGGCGCGGTCGAAATCCGCAAAGGCGGCCTCTTCGATGCTGCAGCCGGCAGCCATCGCATGCCCGCCGAAGCGCCGCAGCAGTGCCGGATGGCGCTTGGCCATCAGGTCCAGTGCATCGCGCAGGTGGAAGCCGACGATGGATCGGCCGGAGCCCTTCAGCAACCCGTCGGCGCCTCGCGCGAAGACGAAAGTCGGCCGATGCAGCCGGTCCTTCAAACGGCCGGCGACGATGCCGACCACGCCTTCGTGGAATTGCGGGTCGAACAGCGACAACGCGCTCGGCTGCACGCCGTCCTCGGAGGGCATTGACCGTTGCAGCGCGGCCTCGGCCTGTTCGTTCATGTCCGATTCCACCTCGCGGCGCCGGCGGTTGATGGCATCGAGTGCCTGCGCCAGCTGCAGCGCCTGCGCCGGGTCGTCGCTGAGCAGGCATTCGATGCCCATGGTCATGTCCGACAGCCGGCCGGCCGCATTGACGCGCGGCCCGAGCGCGAAGCCGAAGTCGAAGGCGGCGGCGCGTCGCGGGTCGCGGCCCGACACCTGGAACAGCGCGGCCACGCCGCACTGCATGCGCCCGGCGCGGATGCGCTTCAGCCCCTGTGCCACGAGACGGCGGTTGTTGGCGTCCAGCCGCACCACATCGGCCACCGTGCCCAGCGCCACCAGGTCCAGCAGCGTGTCCAGCCGCGGCTGGGTGTCGGCATCGAAGGCGCCGCGCCGGCGCAGTTCAGCGCGCGTGGCCAAAAGGACATAGAACACCACCCCGACTCCGGCCAATGCCTTGCTCTGGAAGGCGCAGCCCGGTTGATTCGGGTTGACGATGACATCCGCCTCGGGCAGCTGCACCTGCTCACCGTCCTTGGCAGGCAGGTGGTGGTCGGTGACCAGCACGCGAAGGCCCTGCGCGCGTGCATGCGCGACGCCCTCGATGCTGGCGATGCCGTTGTCCACCGTGACCAGCAGTTGCGGCCGATGGCGAAGCGCCAGATCGACGATGGCCGGTGTCAGGCCGTAGCCGTGCACCGCACGATCGGGCACCACGTAGCGCAAGCTGTCGGGACCGGCGCCGAGCAGCGCCAGGCCACGCAGCAGCACGGCACATGCGGTGGCGCCATCGCAGTCGTAGTCGGCCACTACGCAGAGCCGCCCGTGCTGCTGCAGCAGGTCGGCCAGCAACGTGGCCGCGGCATCGGCGCCCCGCAAGGACTGCGGCGGCAGCAGCTGCGCCAGGCCGTCATCCAGTTCCTCGGGCCCGAGCACGCCGCGCGCCGCCAACAGGCGTGCCACCAGCGGGTGCGCGCCGGCCTGCTCGAGGGCAAACGCGCTGCGCGGCGGCACGTCGCGTGCCTCGAGCCGCGGTGCGCTCACAACGCCTCCAGCAGGATCATCGGGTCCGCCGCGCGCCAGCGCCGCAGCCAGCGCTGCCAGGCCCGGCCCGGCACGCTGTCGAAGCGCTGCGCCTGATGCTCGCCGCACAGCGTCAGGCTGCGCAGTGCGCCGTGCTGAACCAGGCCCTGCAGCCGCTCGGCATCGAGTGCGCGCCAGGCCTCGCACCATGCGGCCCCATCGCCGGTGCGCCACGGCGACTGCAGCCGGCTGTCCACCAACGGGGCCTCGCCATCGGCCGCCGTTGACGGCAGCGTGCGCCCGGTGCCGCTGAGCCAGAACGAGTTCACGGCCAGTTCGCCGCGTGCTTCGCGCGCGGCATTGACCGGATGCGCATGCAGCAGCATCTGAGCCTCGCTCTGCAGGCGCCGCAAGGTGCGGCCCGCGTGCCGGTCGGGCATCCAGGATTCGATGCCGCGCCCGATGACACGGTCCAGCGAGGCCGTGGCCAGCGTGGCCAACGCGGCATGCGTCGCGTACCAGCGCAGCGGCGCCCCCCAGTGCAGCGCCCAGCCTTCCGATTCGAACATCGGACGCAGGCTGTGCCACAGCGCGCGCGACTCGTCCTCGTCCAGGTGCAGCTGTTGCGGATCGAGCAGCACGATCTGTTCGCTGCCCACTTGCCAGTGGGTGGGCGTGAGCAACCCCCAGCCTTGCTCCGGCGGCGCGGGGGGCAGACCGTCCGCGGCCGCGTCCCAGGCAGCCTGCGGCACACGGCCATCCTCGGGCTGCACACCCCGGCAAGCCGCCAGCACCCACTCGTGCGGCAGGTTCAATGCCCCGGGTGGCGTGCCGGTGCGCGGCCCCGGCTGGAGCTCGGCCAGCAACCGCTGCAGGTTCGGCAACTGCAGGCCCCGCAACGCCGTGAGGTCAACCGTGGCCGGCGGCGCTGCGTAGGGAACCAGGAGATGCATCGGTGGATTATCCCGGGTCGCCGAAACCCGGCGGATGTGCCCGGGCGTGGAGCCGACCCGCTCGCGTCGGCCCAGCCGCGCGCCTTCGGGCATCGAACGAGACAGCCCGGCGTTTCGCCGCCCAACCCGCCGATGCTCCGGCATTCACCCCGCCTGCGCGGCGATGGCCTTGGCCACGCATGCGCTGCAGGTCTGCACGCCGACCCCAGTTCTCCGCCTGATCGGCCGCCATTCGAAAAGCCGTCGGTTAGCATCCCGCCGCCATGAGCCTCCCCTACGAACTGCAGATCGGCTGGCGCTACACCCGTGCCGGCCGCAGCGGGCGGCGGAACCGTTTCATCTCGTTCATCTCCGGCGTGTCGATGCTCGGCATCGCCCTTGGCGTGGCCGCACTGATCATCGTGCTCAGCGTGATGAATGGCTTCCAGAAGGAGGTGCGCGACCGCATGCTGGCGGTGATCGCGCATGTCGAAGTCTTCGCGCCGGGCGGCGAGGCCTTGGGCGACTGGCCAGCCACGGCGCAGCAGGCGCGCCGGAATCCGCAGGTGCAGGGTGCAGCGCCCTTCGTCGCCGCGCAGGCGCTGGTGGCGCGCGGCGACACGATGCGGGCGGCCATCGTGCGCGGCATCTCGCCGGCCGACGAGGCCACGGTCACGCCGCTGGCCGCTCAGTTGCGCGACAGCGTACTGGCGCAGCTCACGCCCGGCGGCTGGAACATCGTGCTCGGCACCGAGCTGGCCCGCAGCCTGGGCGTGCGCCTGGGCGACAAGGTCACGCTGGTCGCGGCCGGTGGGCAGATGACGCCTGCCGGGGTGATTCCGCGACTGAAGCAGTTCACGCTGACCGGCGTGTTCGAAGCCGGCCACTATGAGTACGACAACGGCCTGGCACTCATTCACCTGGACGATGCGGCCCGCTTCTTCCGCGTCGAAGGCCCCACGGGCGTGCAGTTGCGGCTGAGCGACGTGCATGCGGCGCGGACGGTGGCCGCCGAGCTGTCGCGCAGCCTCGGGCCGCAGGTGCTGGTGCGCGACTGGACGCGTACCAACCGCAACTGGTTCGACGCCGTGCAGATCGAGAAGCGGCTGATGTTCATCATCCTGACGCTGATCGTGGCGGTGGCCGCGTTCAATCTCGTGTCCACGCTGGTCATGACGGTGACCGACAAGCGCGCCGACATCGCCATCCTGCGCACGTTGGGCGCCAGCCCGCGTTCGATCATGGCCATCTTCATGGTGCAGGGCGCAGCGGCCGGCATCATCGGCACGCTGGGTGGCGTGGCCTTCGGGCTGCTCGTCGCGTTCAACGTCGACGTCATCGTGCCGGCCATCGAGCGTGCGTTCGGCGTGGCCTTTCTGCCGGGCAGCATCTACCTGATCAGCCGCATGCCCAGCGATCCGCTGGCCAGCGACATCGTGCCGATCGCGCTGATTTCGTTGTTGCTGGCCTTCGTCGCCACGCTGTACCCCAGCTGGCGCGCCAGTCGCGTCAACCCTGCCGAGGCGCTGCGCTATGAGTGAGGTGGTGCTGCAATGCCGCGAGCTGCACAAACGCTTCCAGGAAGGCAGCGGAGCCGATGCGCTCGACGTGCAGGTGCTGCGCGGCGTGACGCTGCAGGTCCGGGCCGGCGAGACGCTGGCCGTCGTCGGCGCCTCGGGCTCGGGCAAGAGCACGCTGCTGCACCTGCTTGGCGGCCTGGACGCACCCAGCTCGGGCCGCGTGGAGCTGATGGGCCGCGATTTCGCCACGCTCGACGCCTCCGAGCAGGGCCGCTGGCGCAATCAGCATCTGGGCTTTGTCTACCAGTTCCATCACCTGCTGCCGGAGTTCAGCGCGCTGGACAACGTGGCCATGCCGTTGCGCATCCGGCGTGCGGCACGGGAGGACGCGCGCGCACGGGCCGGCGAGCTGCTGGCGCAAGTGGGCCTGGCCGAACGCACGGCGCACCATCCGGCGCAGTTGTCCGGCGGCGAACGCCAACGCGTTGCCCTGGCGCGTGCTCTGGCGGGCCGGCCGAGCTGCGTGCTGGCCGACGAGCCCACCGGCAACCTGGATGGCGACACGGCCGACAAGGTCTTCAGGCTGCTGCTGCACCTGGCGCGCGAGCGTGGCACGGCCTTCGTGCTGGTGACGCACGACCGAGAGCTGGCCGCGCGCTGCGACCGCCAGTTGCTGCTCGCCGGCGGGCACATCGCCCCCTGACACCGGTCGCGCCGGCGCGCGACGGCCGGCTACCTACAATTGCCGGGTGCACCTGTTGAACGCCGATCTGCATTGCCACTCCGTCGTCTCCGACGGCACCTTGGATCCCGAAGCGCTGGCCGAGCGCGCACAGGCCCATGGGGTCGAGCTGTGGTCGCTGACCGACCATGACGAGGTCGATGGCCAGCAGCGTGCCGCAGATGCGGCGCGTGCGCTGGGTCTGGACTATCTGAGCGGCTGCGAGATATCGGTCAGCTTCGCCGGCGTCACCGTGCACGTCGTCGGCCTGGGCTTCGACGCGCAAGACGAGGCGCTGCGCGCCGGCCTGGCGGCCACGCGAGCAGGCCGCGACGCTCGCGCGCGCGAAATGTCCGACTCGCTGGCCAAGGTCGGCATCCGCAACGCCTTCGAGGGTGCGCTGAAGTACGCCGGCAACCCGGCGCTGATCTCGCGCACGCACTTCGCGCGGCACCTGGTGGACACCGGTGTGTGCTCCGACACCAACGACGTGTTCCGCAACTACCTGATCGAAGGCAAGCCGGGCTTCGTTGCGCACCGATGGGCCGGGCTCGGCGAGGCGGTGCGCTGGATCACCGCGGCCGGTGGCCTGGCGGTGATCGCGCATCCCGGTCGCTACCGCTTCACGGCGACCGAGGAATACGCACTGTTCAGCGAGTTCGTCGCCCACGGAGGCCGTGGCGTCGAAGTGATCACGGGCAGCCACACCGCCGCCGAGTACGCCAAGTACGCCGACACGGCGCAGGAGTTCGGCTTGCTCGCGTCGCGGGGCAGCGACTTCCACGCGCCTGGCGAGAGCCGCACGGACCTGGGGCAGTTGCCCGACCTGCCGGGCCAGCTCACGCCGGTATGGGCGGCGTTGCAGGAACGCATCCAGCGCGCCTGATCGAGCCCGGCACGTCCCCTGGCCGCCGCATGTCGCAGTACTTCGAAGTCCATCCCGACAATCCGCAGATCCGGCTTCTGAAGCAGGCGGCGCAGATCCTGCAACAGGGCGGTGTTGTCGCCGTGCCCACCGATTCGAGCTACGCGCTCGTGTGCCGGCTGGACGACAAGTCGGCGGCGCAGGAACTGCGCCGCTTGCGCCAGGTGGACGACAAGCACCACCTGACGCTGCTGTGCCGCGACCTGAGCGAGTTGGCCAGCTATGCGCGCGTGGACAACCAGCAGTATCGGCTGCTGAAGCTGGGGACGCCCGGGCCCTACACCTTCATCCTCGAGGCGACGAAGGAAGTGCCGCGCCGCCTGAGTCACCCGTCGCGCCGCACCATCGGACTGCGCGTACCCGACCACAAGGTCACGCAGGCGCTGCTGGAGGCCTTCGGACAGCCGCTGCTCGGCACCACCTTGATCCTGCCCGGCGGCCACGAGCCGCTGAACGATCCCCAGCAGATCCGCGAGCACTTCCAGAAAACCCTGCAGGCAGTGATCGATGCCGGCGCCTGCCCGATGCAGCCCACCACCGTCATCGATCTGGTCGGCGGCACGCCCGAGGTGCTGCGTCAGGGGCGGGGCGAGTTGTCCCGCCTGGGCCTGGATACGGCCTGAAGGCCGGTCAGCGGCCGGCCCTCGGTCCATCCGGCGGCCGCCCGGCGTGACGCTGCCGTGGTGTTCAGACCGCGGCGGTGACCACCATCTCGACCTTCCACTCCGGTTTGGCAAGCGAAGCCTTCACCGTGGCGCGCGGCGGCGCGTGGCCGGCCGGCAACCAGGCTTCCCAGACCTCGTTCATGCCCGGGAAGTCCGCCAGGTCGGTGATGAAGATCTGGCACATCAGGATGCGCGACTTGTCGCTCCCGGCCCTCGCCAACAGCGCGTCGATCGCCGCCAGAACCTGTCGCGTCTGGCCGCGGATGTCCTGCGCGCCGTCGGCCGCCACCTGCCCGGCCAGGTAGCACACGCCCTGGTGCACGGCCATCTCCGACAACCGGGTGCCGACGTCGAAACGCTGGATAGTCATTTGTGTCCTTTCCTGTGTCCATGACCATGCGCATGCGGCGAGTCACGGTGCTGGTTGAGCGGATGCTTCGGCGTGGGCCCGCTGGAGGCGGCGGGCTTGGCGCCAATGCGAGATTCGGTGCCGGCGAACAGCTTGCGCATGTTCGGCTGGTGGCGCCACAGCAGCA